>OIZX01000323.1_pt1 | contig 34347 bp, 31 predicted proteins | sample 1588621 | NCBI WGS metagenome assembly OIZX01 (sample SAMN03283276) | human gut metagenome | biome: human-associated habitat; material: feces | host: Homo sapiens | place: Peru | collected 2012 | reverse complement strand
CTGCTCCCGCCGGAGAAACAGCCGGTCGCGCTCGCGATCTTTTCGCTGCTGTTCTTTGCCGCTGTGCTGTTATTCTCACTGAAGCCAGGGAAGATTCTCACCTATGTCGGAAAGTTTCTCACGCCGGTGTTCCTTGTGCTGCTCGGCGTTCTTGTCGTCACGGCGCTGATCAAGCCCATGGCCGCGGTTTCGGAGCTTGCGCCGCTGGGCGCTTATGCAGACAACGCCTTCATTACCGGTTTTCTTGACGGCTACAACACCATGGATGCGCTCGCAAGCCTTGCGTTCGGCATTGTGATCATCAACGTTATCCGGGGGCTCGGCGTAAAAGAACCGCAGGCGGTAGCCGTCTGCACAGCGAAGTCCGGCATTTTCAGCTGTCTCATTATGGCAGTGATCTATGTGTTCGTGACCATCGTGGGCACCGAAAGCCGCGGCGCAGGCATCGAATGTGCAAACGGCGGCGAGGTGCTCTCCCTGATCGCAAGCCATTACTTCGGCCGTGCGGGCGCGCTCGTGCTCGCCGCGATCGCGACCTTTGCCTGTCTCAAGACCTCCATCGGCCTTGTTACGAGCTGCTCGGAGACCTTCTGTGAACTGTTCCCCAAGGGGCCTTGCTACCGCGTGTGGGCGATCGTATTTTCCATCGTGTCCTTCCTCATCGCAAACGTTGGGCTCAGCGCCATCATCGACTATTCCGTGCCGGTGCTCATGCTCCTCTACCCGCTCGCCATCACGCTGATCCTGCTCGGCCTGTTCGGCCGCTTCTTCCGCCACGACCGCGCGGTCTATGTCTCCGTTACGGCGTTCACCTTCCTTGCGGCGCTGCTGGACTTTGTAAAGGCGCTGCCGAGATCCGCATCTGCTGCAATGCACCTGGAGGGCGTGATCGAAGCCGCCACGTCATATCTCCCGCTGTTCCGGGAGGGGCTCGGCTGGCTCTGTCCCGCGCTTGTCGGCCTGATCGTCGGACTGATTCTGCATTTCTGCCGCAGGCGGCGGACAGCTGCATAAACCGCAGGTCATGCTGCTATCACAGCTGTACGAAGAACTGAACGCCGCGCCGCGCTGGATCCTTGCCATTGACGGCAACTGCTGCGCGGGCAAATCGACGTTTGCTGCGCAGCTTGCGGAGCGGTTTTCCGCCACAGTGTTCCATATGGACGATTTTTTCCTGCGGCCGGAGCAGCGAACGGCGGAACGGCTTGCAGCGCCCGGCGGCAATGTCGACCATGAACGGTTCCGCGCAGAAGTCCTGCTGCCGCTCACACGCGGCGCGGACGTCCGGCTCCGGCGCTTTGACTGCGGTGCGCGGCGTCTGCTCGATGCGCGCATCGTTCCCTTCCATCCGCGCGTCATCGTCGAGGGCAGCTATTCCCTGCACCCGGCGCTGTGGGAGCTGTACGACCGGCGCATCCTGCTCACGGTCGATCCCGCCGTGCAGCGGCAGCGGCTGCTTGCACGGGAAGGCGCATCCCGCGCGGAGCGTTTCCTGTCGCTCTGGCTGCCGCTCGAAGCCGCTTATTTTTCCTCGTTCGACCCGAAGGACCGCGCCGATCTTGTGCTGGATACCTCCGATTGGTCAAAAACAGCGCCATCCGGCGACGGAGCGCCGACATAACGCCTTCATCGCGCCATACAGCCCGCCGCTGGCGGGCTGTTTTTGTTTCCCCCAGAAAAAAACCGCCCCAGCGCAAATGCGCCGGGGCGGGGCGTTCCATCGATTCAGTATGCGCGATCAATACACCTTGCGGGCAACATAGCTCGTGTGCAGGATCTCGTGCGCCTTGTGGGAACCGGGCTTCTCAAGGTAGGTCTCATAGAGCTCCTTGACGACGGGGTTCTCGTGGCTCTTGCGCAGGCTCATGCCCGCATCCTCGCTGTACAGCGCCTTGGCACGCTCTGCACGCAGGTCCGTAAAGTTGCGCACATCGCCGCTCTGGTGGGGCTGGCCGCCGCCGTTGACGCAACCGCCCGGGCAGGCCATGACCTCGATGAAGTCGAACTGCTCCTCGCCGGTCTCGACCTTGGCGATAAGCTTATCAGCATTGGCCAGGCCATTCGCTACCGCGATGCGGATGGTCAGGTCGCCGGCCGTGACGGTGAACGCCTTGATGCTCTCGAGACCGCGCACGCCGCACTCAGCAATGGTCTGCAGGGTGTTCGGGCTGGCATCGTCGAGCACGCGGCGGATGACGGCCTCGGTCACGCCGCCGGTCACGCCGAAGATCGGCGCCGCGCCGGTGGACTGCGCCACCAGCTCGTCAAAGCATTCCTCATCCGACAGGCGCACAAAGTCAATGCGTGCGTCGTGAATCATGCGCGCAAGCTCGCGCGTGGTGAGGGAGACGTCCACGGCGCGCATGCCGTTGACGACCATCTCCGGGCGCTGGGCTTCAAACTTCTTGGAGGTGCACGGCATCACCGCGACGACCACGATGTTCGCCGGGTCGATGCCGGTCTTTTCGGCGTAGTAGGTCTTGATGATCGCGCCTTCCATCTCCATCGGGGATTTGCAGGTGGACATGTTGGGGATCATCTCCGGGAAGTGGTGCTCCAGATACTTGACCCATCCCGGCGAGCAGGAGGTGAACATCGGCAGCACGCCGCCGTTCTGGATGCGGCCCAGCAGCTCGGTCGCTTCCTCCATGATGGTCAGATCCGCGCCGAAATCGGTGTCAAACACTTTATCAAAGCCCAGACGGCGCAGCGCCTGCGTCATCTTGCCGGTGACGCGGGTGCCGATGGGCAGGCCGAATTCCTCGCCCAGCGCCACGCGGACGGCCGGAGCGGGCTGCACGACGACGAACTTCTCGGGGTCGGAGAGCGCATCCCAGACCTTGTCTGTGTCGTCGCGCTCGCGCAGCGCCGCCGTCGGGCAGTGGGTGATGCACTGCCCGCAGTACGTACACTCGGTATCTTGAATGCGGCGGTTGTACGACGCGTCGACGACCGTGCGCGAGCCCGTGCCGAGAAGGTCCCAGATCTTCACGCTCTGCACGTTTTCGCACACCTGGATGCAGCGCAGGCATTGCACGCACTTGTCGTTTTCGCGAATGAGCGGTGTGGAATAATCCACCGCCTCGTGACGCAGCTTTTTGGGGAAGTGCGTGCCGCGCATATTGAAGTCGTTCGCCAGCTGCTGCAAGGTGCAGTTGCCGCTTCGCGTGCAGTTCGTGCATGACGTATCGTGGTGCGAAAGAATGAGACGCAGGTTTATGCGGCGCGCCTCGCGCGCCTTGGCGCTGTTCGTGAAGACGACCATGCCGTCCGCCACCACATTGTCGCACGCGGGGACGAGGCGCTCCATGCCCTCGACCTCCACGCAGCAGATGCGGCACGCGCCGATCTCGTTGATGTCCTTTAAGTAGCACAGCGTCGGGATATTGATATTGACCGAGCGCGCGGCCTCCAAGATCGTGGTATTCTCGGGCACGGTGACGCTCTTGTGGTCGATGGTCAGTGTAACGTTTCTTACCATTTGCCTTTCCTCCCTCCGCGGAAGATGCCGTAGCCGAAGTGGTCGCAGCGCAGGCAGCGCGACGCCTCGGAGTACGCCTCTTCATCGGTGAGGCCGCACTCGATGCACTTGAAGTCGTGCTTGCGTTCGCCTGCCTCGCGCTCGGTGGTGTCGATACGGCCGTGGGGCGGCTTGTTGTTCAGCCGCGCCGTGGGGATCTCGACGCCGGGGTCGATCTCGTGGTGGAAGCCGAGGTATTCGTCGATATTCGCAGCGGCGACCTTGCCGGCCGCGATGGCGCGGATGACGGTCGCAGGGCCGGTGACGCAGTCGCCGCCGGCGAAGACGCCGTCCATATTGTCGATCTGGCCGCTGGCCTCGGCGACGAACGCGCCGCGCTTGATGGCGATCTTCGTCTGCTCAAAGCCGTGGGTCTCCACGCCCTGACCGATGGCGACAACGACAACGTCCGCCGCGATGCGCTTTTCGCTGCGCTTGGCCTTTTCGGGCGCGGGGCGGCCCTTTTTATCCATCTCGCCGATGATCTGCGGCTGTGTCCACAGCGCGACGGCGTGACCGTTCGCATCGGTCTCGATGCGGACTGGTGCCTGAAGCGTCACGAGCTCCACGCCCTCGGCAACGGCGCCCTCCACTTCCTCGGGAAGGGCCGTCATGTCCTCCTGGCGGCGGCGGTAGACGCAGCTCACTTTGCGCGCGCCGAGACGAACGGCGCTGCGGCAGACATCCATCGCGACGTTGCCGCCGCCGATGACGACGATGTCCTTGTTGCGGAAGTCCGGCATGTAATCGTCGCCGATCTCGCGCAGCATCTCGACCGCGGAGATGACGCCCTCAGCGTCCTCGCCCTCGATGCCGGTCTTTTTATCCGTGTGCGCGCCGAGCGCGATGTAAAGCGCGTCGTTCTGCTGGCGCAGCTCGTCAAACGTCACATCGTCGCCGACATTGACGTTGACATGCACATCGATGCCAAGCGCCAGCATCGACGCGATCTCCGCGTCGAGCACTTCGCGCGGCAGGCGGTAGTTGGGGATGCCGTAGCGCAGCATGCCGCCGAGCTTCGCGCGCTTTTCATACACGGTGACCTTGTGGCCCATCAAAGCTAAGTAATACGCCGCGGAAAGGCCGCTCGGGCCGCCGCCGATGACGGCGACCTTCTTGCCTGAGGGCTCGGCACAGTCGGGCTGCGGCACGTAGCCCGCGTTATCCACCGCGTAGCGCTTGAGGCCGCGGATGTTGACCGCGTCGTCGATCATGTTTCTTCGGCAGCGCGCCTCGCACGGATGCTCGCAGATGTACGCGCAGGCCGAAGGGAATGGGTTATCCTTGCGGATCAGGCGCACGGCGTCGGCGTAGCGGCCGTACTTGATGAGCACGAGGTAGCCCGGGATATCCACGCCCGCAGGGCACAGCGCCACACAGGGAACGGGCTCGCGCATGCCGCCAAGGCAGCGGTGGCGCAGAATATGCTCTTCGTAGTCGTCGCGGAAGCCCTGCACGCCGTCAAGCACCAGGCGCGCCGCATCGCGGCCAATGGCGCAGTCGGCGCTGTTGACGATCACGCGCGCCACGCGCTCGATGATCGAGATGGTCTCCATCGTGGCTTCGCCCTCGAGCACCTGCTCCATCAGCTCAGAGAGTTGGCCGAGGCCGATACGGCAGGGAACGCACTTGCCGCACGTCTGCGCATGGCAGAGGTCCAGAAAGCTCTTGGCCAGGTCCACCGGACACAGTCCCGGAGGGCTTGCGGCGATACGCCGCTCCACATCGCGGTACAGCCCGTCGATGACGGTCTGGGCATGGGAGGGCGTCATAATATCGAGTCTTGACACTGCTGTTTTCTCCTTTCACTGCTTGCCATCAGTGTAGTATCGGCCGGCAGGACAAATGCACGTATCCCGCCGCCTGATGTCAGCATCCATAAATAGATGTTATCTATAATAAACGCTAGTCATTCCATTTTCAATAGTCAATGCGGATTTTTTGTCATATTTTTCCATTTCACTCCATTTGGCTAACAAAGAAAAGCGAGGGCCGCAGCCCTCGCCTGTTCTTCCCTTTTATTTGCCGCAGATCTCGTCGAAGGTATCGGTGACGGCCTTCTCCGGCGCGGGCGTCGCGAGCGATACGATCACAATCGCAATGCACGCCGCAAGGAACGCGGGGAGCAGCTCGTAGATGGCCCACGCGCCGCCCATCGGCGCGATGAGGTACTTCCAGATGAAGACCACCGCGCCGCCAGTGATCATGCCCGCGAGCGCGCCCTGCTTGTTCGCGCGCTTCCAGAAGAGCGAGAAGAGCATCACGGGGCCGAACGCCGCGCCAAAGCCCGCCCACGCGAACGAAACGACACGGAACACGGAGCTGTTGGGGTCCCAGGCAAGCACCATGCCGATGATGGCGATGCAGATGACCGTGGCGCGCGCGGCCAGCATCGTCGTACGCTGGTTCATCTTGATACCGAACGAATGCTGCATGAGATCCTGTGACACGCTGGACGCCGCGGCCAAAAGCTGCGAGTCTGCGGTCGACATCGTTGCGGCCAGAATGCCAGAGAGGATGATGCCCGCCATGACGGCGAGCAGCACGCCGTGCTGGCTCATCAGGTCTGCCAATTTAATGATGATGGTCTCAGATTCCGCGCTCGTCGCCAGGAAGGGCACTTTGCCCGCGGCGGTCACGCTGTTGCCGATGATGCCGATGCACACGGCGATGAACATGGAGATCACAACCCAGATCGTCGCGATGCGGCGGGACTGGTTGAGCTCCTTTTCCTCGCGGATGGCCATAAAGCGCAGCAGGATGTGCGGCATGCCGAAGTAGCCAAGACCCCACGCGAGCGTCGAAATGATGCTCAGCGTGCTGAACGAGGCGGCTGTGCCGCTCGCAGCATCGTAGCCCTGCGTCATGTTAAGGTAGCCCGGCAGCGCACGGGCATTGTCGATGACCGTGTCCAGTCCGCCCGCCTGCTGCACGCCGAAGCATACGATGACGATGAGCGCAATGGTCATGAAGATGGACTGGATCAGGTCGGTGAACGAAACGGCCATAAAGCCGCCCATCACCGTGTACAGCACGATCACGATGCCGCCGACGATCATTGCCGTATGATACTCCACACCAAAGAGGCTGTTGAAGAGCGTACCGATAGCCTTGAAGCCGGACGCCGTGTACGGGATAAAGAAAATGAGGATCACGACCGCCGCGATGCAGGAGAGCAAATGCTTCTTATCTCCGAAGCGGCGGGCGAAAAAGTCGGGGATCGTGATGGCGCCGAGTTTGGCCGAATACCGGCGCAGGCGGCGCGCGACGATCAGCCAGTTGAGATACGTGCCGATGGCCAGACCGATGGTCGTCCAGGTCACCTCCGGCAGGCCAAACAGATAGGCAAGCCCGGGCAGACCCATCAAAAGGTAGCTGCTCATGTCGCTCGCCTCGGCGCTCATGGCCGTGACGACGGGGCCCATCTTGCGCCCGCCGAGGTAGAAGTCGTTCGAGCTGCTGCCGCTGCCCTTTTTGCCAAAATACACGCCCACCAACACCATCGCGGCGAGGTAGAGCACGATGGTCACTACAATAATGATCTGTGCGCTTGTCATGTGAATTTCTCCTTCAGCTTTCGTTAAAACGAGCACAATATAGCACAAAAGAAAGTAGACGTAAATACAGAACGCCGTACAGAATAATTCCTGTACGGCACTGCAAAATTCTGAATTTTTAATTGATTTTACTGTATTTTCTGCAAGACGATTTAGTAGACCGTTTTTGAAACGAATTTTATTTTTTGCGAAAGCCGTCTAAAAAGAGCGGCATCATCTGCCTCGCATACTGCACAAGCGAATATTCCCCGCCCGAAAGGCACCAGTCATACATCAGCCCGCGCTCGAACATCGCGTAGGCCTTGACGATCTCGCTCACGGTACGCGTGTCGGTCAGCTCCTCGCGCTCCTGCCCCTGAGAGACGATTTGGCGCAAAAGACGATAGTACGTGCGTTTGCGGTCGAGCAGGTGCTTTTCTCCCTTGGTCACGAGCTGGGAGGAAAAAAGCCGCGCCAGAAGCTCGATGGAGACCGTGTTCTCGATCGTCGTGAACAGCTCCTGATTGAGCCAGCATAAGAGCTCGATGCAGTCCATCTCGTCGTGGGGCTGCTGCATCAGCTCCTCATACCGCTCGTCAAACAGCACCGAGAGGGACGAGAGCAGCGCGTCCTTGCCGTCAAAATAGTGGTAGAACGAGCCCTTCGACGTCTCCGACTCGAAGATGATCTCCTCCACCGTCGTCTCCTCATAGCCCTGCTCGTAAAAGAGCTTCCACGCTGCCGAGACGATGCGCGCCTTGGTGTTGCGGCTCGATTTTTTTGCCATGTGCTCCCCTCCCCTGTTTTTATTGATTGTATCACAGTGCGCCGCCCGCTGCCAAGCGTTTTGCGCTCACCCAAGGTTTTTCCGCAGGAATGTGCGAGCATTTTCAAAGAAAATGCCGTCCGCGTCCTGCTGCGATACGCCGCGCGAAAGCAGATACTCGTAAAAATCCGCCGCCTTCTCCGGCGAATCAAGGCACGGCGGCAGCACCGCGCCGTCGAAGTCCGAGCCGAGGGCGAGGTTTTTGCGCGCGCCGAGGTCGAAAAAGTGCGCCACATGGCGATAGATGTCGTCTAAGCTCCTGACCGCTCCCCCGCCGCGCAGGAATGGCCCGTAATAGTTGAGGCCGATCAGGCAGCCGCGGCGCACCATCTTCTTGATCTGCACGTCCGTCAGGTTGCGCTTGTGCGCGCAAATTGCGCGGGCGTTGGAGTGCGTGGCGAGAAACGGCCTTTCCGCCGTCTCGAACACGTCCGCGAGCCCCGCGTCGTTCAGGTGCGAGACGTCGATCAAAATGCCGCAGCGCTCCATTTCGCGCATGGCGGCGCGGCCAAAGTCCGTCAGGCCGCGGTCCGTCACATTGCCCGAGCCGAGCTCGTTTTCCCCATTCCACGTCAGCGTCACGGCGCAGACGCCCTGACGCTTCGTCTTCCCGATGCGCGACAGGTCGCCAGCAAACGCGCTGCCGTTTTCCACGCTCAGAAAGGCCGCGGTCTTCCCCGCCGCCCACGCGCGCTCCATATCGGCAACATTGCGGCAGGGCGACACACGATCTGCGAATTTTCGCATCTGGCGGTCGAAATTCGCGCAGGCGTCATCAAAAAAGCGGATGGCCTTCTCCCCGCGCAGCTCATCGGGCACGAACACGGCGAAAAACTGCGCCCAGTGGATGTCCTTTGGAATACTTGTGAGCGACAGCGTGCGCGCGGGATCGTCGAGTGTGTCGATGATGTTCGATCCTGCGTACATGCAGTCGGTCAACGTGTCGCAGTGGAGGTCGATGAGGGCGTAAGGGCGCATGCGGGCACTTCCTTTTCAAAAAAGATCACGCTGCATTATACGCTCTTCCCGCCCGTTTCTCAACCGGCAAAGTTTAAGGAATTCTGAGGATTCTTAGCGTGCTCTTTACAAAGGCGCGGCAACACTGATATACTGGGCATCGAAAGGGGCGAAACGCCATGGACAATATTTCCCAGATCATCTCCCGCTCGATCGGCGGCTACAGCATCGGCAGCATCCTTTCCGCGCTGCTGACGTTCCTCATCTGCCTGATTGTCGTGCGGCTCGTGCTCAAGCTCTGTTCGCGGCTGCTCTCGCGCGCGAACCGCCTGAACGAGCGGCTGCAAAAGGTCATCCTCACGAGCCTCAAAACGCTTCTGTATCTGCTTACCATCATCATCACAGCCGAGGCGCTCGGCATCAACACCTCGTCGCTCACCGCCATCATGTCGGTGCTGACGTTGGGCGTCACGCTGGCCGCCGAGGACATTCTCGGCAACGTCGCCGGCGGACTCGTCATTCTCTTCTCGCATCCGTTCTCGCTCGGCGACGAGATCGAAGTCGGCGGCACGACCGGCACGGTGCGTGAAATTTCACTGACGCACACGAAGATTGAAACGCCGGACGGACAGATCGTGCTCCAGCCCAACCGCGAAATGTCCAGCTCGAAGATCATCAACTTCACCGTCCTGGGCCGCCGCCGCATCGTCTACAAGGTCACAGCATCCTACGGCGCGCCGACGGACGAGGTGAAGCAGGCCTGCATGGACGCCGTTCTCGCCTTCCCCGCCGTGCTGAAAGAACCCACGCCGACGGTGTATCTCTCGAATTACGGCGCCAGCTCCATCGAATACACCATCCGCTGCTGGACGGCGGCAGACGCCTACTGGGACACTTATTTTAAGATGTACGAGCGCCTGCGCAACACCTTTGCAAAGCACAACGTGGAGATGTCCTACGATCATCTGAACATCCACGTCGTGCCGGAGAAACAGAATGAAAATTAAAGTCGTCGATATGACATATGAACAGGCGCTTGCCCAGCCGCCGCAGGTGCACAAAAAGCCGAAAAAGCCGTCGCTCCTGTTCCGGACGGTCCTGCGCGCAGCCTCCGCGCCCGACCTTCTGGCGACGCATTTCCACTGCGAGAAGATCGGCATGGCGCAGATCAAAAGCGATGAGCCCTGCCTTGTCCTGATGAACCACTCGTGCTTTCTCGACCTCAAAATCGCGGAGGCGGTGCTGTACCCGCGCCCGTTCAACATCGTCTGCACGTCGGACGGCTTTGTCGGCAAGGAGTGGCTGATGCGCAGCGTCGGCTGCATCCCCACGCGCAAGTTCTGCTCGGACACGACGCTCGTGCGCGATATGCTCTACTGCGTGCGGACGCTCAAAACGTCTGTGCTGCTCTACCCCGAGGCGAGCTACAGCTTCGACGGCACGGCCACACCGCTGCCGGAGAGCATCGGCAAGTGCGTCAAGGCACTGAATGTGCCGGTCGTGATGATTCGCACCTACGGCGCGTTCGCGCGTGACCCGCTCTACAACGGGCTGCAAAAGCGGCGCGCGAAGGTCTCAGCGCAGATGCAGTGCCTGCTCTCGTCCAGCGACGTTGCAGAAAGGACCGTCGCCGAGATCAATGAGCGCATCTTTTCCGCCTTCCGCTTCGACAATTTCCGCTGGCAGGAGGAAAACGGCGTCTCCGTCAGCGAGCCGTTCCGCGCCGACGGACTCAACCGCGTGCTCTACAAGTGCCCGCACTGCCTCGCCGAGGGGAAAATGGAGGGCAAAGGCACATCACTCATTTGCCGAAGCTGTAACAAGGAATACCGCTTGACAGAGATTGGTACGCTGGAATGTTTGAACGGCGAGGCCGCGTTCACCCACGTGCCGGACTGGTACACCTGGGAGCGGCAGTGCGTGCGCGAGGAGCTGGAAAGCGGCGCATATCAGCTTGATATTCCCGTGCAGATCTGCATGATGGTCAACATGCGCGAGATCTGCCGCGTGGGCGAAGGCCGGCTGCACCACGATGAAAACGGCTTCCACCTGACCGGCTGCGGCGGGAAACTGGACTATTTTCAAAAGCCTGAGGCCTCGTACAGCCTGTACGCCGACTATTTCTGGTACGAGATCGGCGATATGCTGTGCATCGGCGACCACAAAGCGCTGTATTACTGCTTTCCGCAAGGCGGCGGGGATGTGGTCGCCAAGACGCGGCTGGCCGCCGAAGAGCTCTATAAATTAAAGCGCGCCGCTAAGGCGCGGGGGTGATGCAGCACAAAGTGCTGCCGCCTTGTTCCCCACACCGTGTGGGAACGCGGATAAGGGAGGGGTGTCTCTTTTTTGAAAAGAGACACCCCTCCCTTACACCCTCCCAGAGAAAATTTTTCATTGCAAGCGAGCAGCTCGAAGAGCTGCAATGCTTGCCGATTGCACCTCTTGCGTGCGGCAAAGCCGCATTTACCCCTGCTATACGACTTGGCGTACTCCTATCATCCGCTGCCGCTCTGCCCATCTCGCGCTGGTACAGCCTAATTTCCGTCTACTGGAGCACTCATCAATGCGGCGAGCGAAGCAATGCCGCATTCCGCAGGCAGTCTGCTGCCAATCTAACGTCACTCGCGCCTCACGATAGTAAGGCGCGGTTGCAAATCGGTCACGAATTGCAGGGATTCATGGCGAAGCCATGTACACCGCACTTACATTGCGCAGCGTGTGCAGTCATTCGAGATTAAAGCTACCAATGTGCGGGGTCGAGGGGTAAGGCCCCTCGCCTTTCTCTGGGGGATTCAAAGGGGGCATTCTCTTCGGAAAGAGAATACCCCCTTTGGTGCCGCGGCGCGCACGCCGCTCCCCCTCCCGCGCTAGCGCGGGAAAAAGGATGCAGCGCTGCCGCGCTGCGATTGAATCCCCTGCGCCCTATAGGCGCAAAAAAGGAGCAGCCCTTTCGGGCTGTATAAACTCCCCGCGCCCTTTGGGCGCGAAAAAAGCCGCGCTTGCGCGCGGCAATAAAAAAAGGAGCCTCTTTCGAGGCTCCTTTTTCAGTGGCATCAGCCATTATATCCGAAGAAGTTATTGAAGAAATCCCAGGGATTGGAGTAGTAGCCGTTGCCGCCATTGCCGTAACCGCCGTTACCATTGTAGCTGTTGTCGGTGCTCTGGTCGGAGGAACTCGTCTCCGTCGTCTCGGGGGCTGCGTCGAAGGTGAACTCTACCTCGATCGTCTTACCCTCGCGGTAGACGGTCAGCGTCACGGTGTCGCCCGCGCTGTAGCTCTTCTTGGCCGCGACGAGGTCTTCATAGGATGCAATATCCTTGTCGTCCATCTTCGTGATGACGTCGCCGAGCTTGAGCCCCGCCTTGTCGGCGGCGCTGTCCGGATCAACGGAGCAGACGAAGACGCCCTCGGTCACGTCGTAGCGGTACTGCTGCGCCATCTGCGCGGTCATCGTCTGCGGCGTGATGCCCATGTAGGCCTTGTTGGTCACATAGCCGTTGGTCATGATGTCCTTGACGAGCGACACGACGTCGTTGATGGGAATGGCAAAGCCGATGCCTTCCACGGTGGTGTTGGAGTAGCTCGAATACTTGGCCGACACGATGCCGATGACCTCACCGTAGCTGTTGAAGAGCGGGCCGCCGGAGTTGCCGGGGTTGATGGAGCAGTCGACCTGGATCATGTTAAAGGGCGTGCCGTCAACATTGATGGCGCGGTTGACGCAGGAGACGATGCCCTCGCTCATCGAGAACGTCAGTTCGCCGAGCGGGTTGCCGACAGCGGCGACGGATTCGCCGATGGCGACCTTGCTCGAATCGCCCAGCACCACGGGTGTCGCGCCCGTCACGTCGATCTTGAGAACGGCAATATCGTAATCCTCGTCGCTGCCGATGACGGTCGCGTCATACGTTTCGCCGTTGTAGAGCGTCACCTTCACGGTGCTCGCACCGGAGATGACATGGTGGTTCGTCAGGATGTAGCCGTCCTGCGTGATGAAAAAGCCCGTGCCGCTCGCGGCGGTCTGTACGGTCTGGCCGAAGTAGTTCGTGGTGGCGGAGACGTTGATCGAAACGACGCTGTTGACGTTCGAGGCGTAGACCTCCGACATTGACATCTGCGTCTTGCCGTCGACCTTGACGGTCTGCACCTGCGCGACCTCGCGGTCGCTGACCTGAACGCTCGTCTTGTTGACCTTGGCCGTCGCGCCGCTCACGCCTGCGCCGATGAAGCCGCCGACGAGCGCGCACACCAGCGCCAGCGCCACGATCTTGCCGGAAAGACCGCTGCCGCCCTTTTTCTTCGGGCTGCCGCCGGGATTCTTATCCCACGGGTCCTCGGCGTAGTTCTTCGTGTCGATCGGGGCGTTGGGGTTCTGCTCGTCGCCCTTGCGATAGCTGTAGTGATACAGGTTGTTTTCGTCTTCGTACATGATGATGACCTCCTATGGACTGAGACCCTTGCTTGCAGCCTCTTTGCTTTCGATGGTGCTATCATAGAGCATATTTATGTATATTTCTTGAACGCTATTTGACGATTTCTTAAATTCCCGATGACTTTTTTAAGTTTCTGTGATAATCGCGCGATTCCCCTTGCGATTTATTTCCCGTCATAATAAAATGAAACGCGACTGAAGAAAAAGGAGGCGGCGCACATGCTTCGCATCGACAATCTGAAGCTCCCTGTGGGGGTAAAGGAAGACAAGCTGCGCGCGGCCTGCGCGCACGCGCTGCGCGTGAGCGAGGAGGCGCTTGTTTCCGTTCATCTCCTGCGCCGCTCCATCGACGCGCGCGAGGGCGTGAAGCTCGTCTGCTCCTGCGCGGTCGAGGTCAAAAACGAATCCGGCGTTCTAAAGCGCTGCAAGAATAAGAATGTGCAGCCCTACGCGCCGAAGAAATATACGCCGCCCGCGCCTGTTTCAGCGCCGGAGGTCTCCCCTGTCGTTATCGGCGCGGGGCCCGCGGGCCTTTTCTGCGCGCTGCTGCTGGCCCGCTGCGGCGCAAGACCCATTTTATTAGAGCGCGGGCGCGCGGTCGAGCAGCGAAAGCGCGACGTCGAGCACTTCTGGCGCACGGGCAAGCTTGATCTGACCTCGAACGTGCAATTTGGCGAAGGCGGCGCGGGCGCATTTTCCGACGGCAAGCTCAACACCGGCACAAAGGACCTGCGCCACGGCTATATTTTAGAGGAGTTCGTCCGCTTCGGCGCGAGCGAGGATATTTTAGTTGACGCCAAGCCTCATGTCGGCACCGACAAATTATATGTGGTGCTGCAAAATCTCCGCCGCGAGATCATCGACCGCGGCGGCGAAGTTCGGTTTTCCCACAAGGTTGTGGATATCGAGCAGAACAGCGGCAGCGTCACGGCGCTGCGCGTGAGCGCCCCCGAGGGGGAGTATACGCTGCCCACAAAGCACGTCGTGCTCGCGCCCGGCCACAGCGCGCGCGATACGTTCGAAATGCTGCAAAAGCGCGGCGTGCCGATGGAGCCCAAGCCCTTTGCCGTCGGCGTGCGCATCGAGCACCGCCAGCGCGACATGGACTTAGCGCAATATAAGGAGGCGGCGGGCCGCTACGGCCTCCCACCCACGTCGTACAAGCTCTCCTGCCACACGGAAAAGGGGCGCGGCGTGTTCTCGTTCTGCGTCTGCCCCGGCGGCGAGGTCGTCGCCGCAGCGTCGGAGGAAAAGCGCGTTGTGACAAACGGCATGAGCGAATTTGCGCGCGACGGCGAGAACATCAACGGCGGACTTTTGGTCTCCGTTACGCCGGAGGATTTCCCGTCTGGCGATACCCTCGCGGGCGTCCAGTTCCAGCGCGAGCTGGAGGACGCGGCCTATCGCCTTGGCGGCGGGAATTACGCCGCCCCCGCCCAGCGGGTCGAAGATTTCCTCGCCCACCGTCCGTCAACGGGAGCGGGAAAGGTCGTGCCGACCTATCTTCCCTCCGTCCGCTGGTGCGACCTGCACGGCTGTCTCCCGCCCTTTGTGTGCGAGGCGCTCGAGGAGGGCCTTCCGATGCTGGGGCGGAAATTAAGGGGCTTCGATGCGCCCGACGCCGTTTTGACGGCGGTGGAGACGCGCTCTTCGTCGCCTGTGCGCATCGTGCGCGACAACTTGAGTTTTCGATCCGCCCTGCGCGGTCTATATCCCTGCGGCGAGGGCGCGGGCTACGCCGGCGGCATCATGAGTGCCGCGGCCGACGGCCTGCGCGTCGCAGAAATGATTTTGGAGGAATTGAACCATGAATGAAAAAATCGGCGTCATCATCGACTTCCTGACTCCGGCATACGAAAAGACGCTGCGCGACACCGCCGCGCGCTGCGGCTACGACATCGTCTTCTTCCCCTCGTCCAAGGCGGCGGAGGGCAATGTGGACGACTGCACGATCCTCTACGGCCATCCGTCCCAGCGCGTTATCGCGGGCGCACGCAATCTCAAGTGGTACGCGAGCTGCTGGGCGGGCGTGGACCACTTCTGCCGCGACGACCTGTATCAGAATCCCGACTGCCTGCTGACGAACGCCTCGGGCGCTTACGGCACGACGATCGCCGAGCATTCCGTCATGGTCTCGCTGATGCTGCTGCGCCGCCAGATGGAATACACCGAGATCATCCGCGAGGGCGGCTGGCGCGTGCTCCCGGGCGGCATCCACTCGCTCCACGGCGCGCGCGTCACGTGCCTCGGCACGGGCGACATCGGCACGGAATTTGCCCGCCGCGTGCGCGCGTTCCGTCCCGCGAGCCTGACCGGCGTCAGCCGCAGCGGCCGCGCGAACGCGGACTTTGACGCCGTTCATCCCGTCACGGAGCTCGATCAGCTCCTGCCCGAGACCGACCTTCTCTTCATGTCTCTCCCCTCGGTGAGCGACACGGTGAACATCCTGAACGCAGACCGCATGGCGCTGCTCCCGAAAGGCGCTTACGTCATCAACGTTGGCCGCGGCACGGCCATCGATCAGGACGCGCTGATCAAAGCGCTGGATTCCGGGCACCTCGCCGGTGCGGCGCTCGATGTCGTCGTGCCCGAACCGCTGCCTGCGGATCATCCGCTGCGCAAGGCCAAGAACCTCCTGCTCACGCCGCACGTCGCGGGCAACATGACGCTCGGCTACACCTGCGAGCGCAACGTGCAGCTCTTCTGCGAGAACCTTGAAAATTACGCCGCGGGCCGCCCGATGCATCACCTCGTCGACCGCAGAAAGGGCTATTGAATCGCGTCGCGTTCCGCCGCTTTGCGGCGGGCGCAGCACATAAAAAGGCAGCAATATGAAAAATTCCCGCATCAAAAACGGTATCATGCGCATTGTGCAGGGTATCATCATCGGCGCGGGCGCGATTTTGCCGGGCATCTCCGGCGGCGTGCTCGCAGTCGTATTCGGCATCTACCGCCCCGCGATGGAGCTGCTCACGCACCCCAGGCGCGCGCTTCAACGCTACTGGCGGATGCTGCTCGCCGTCGGCATCGGCTGGGCGATCGGCTTTTTGGGCGGCGGCAGCGTGATCCTTGCGCTGTTTCACCAGTCGGAAACCGTCGCCACGTGCCTCTTCATCGGGCTCATCCTCGGCACGCTGCCCGACCTCTGGCACGAGGCGGGCACGCAGGGGCGCGGCAACGGTTCGTACATCTCGCTGATCGTCAGCTTCCTCGCCCTGTTTGGCGCGCTGATGACCGTCAAGTTTAGCTCGTTTTCCGAGATGCCCGCAAACTTCTGGGGCTTTCTCTTCTGCGGCGTGCTGTGGGGCTTCAGCTTCATCATCCCGGGGATGACGTCGTCGTCCATCCTGATGGCGGTCGGCCTTCTCACGCCGCTGATCGACGGCATTGCCCAGCTTGATTTCACCGTGCTCATCCCCTGGGGGCTTGGCATGGTCGGCGTGATGGCGCTCTTTGCCCGTATCGTGAGCAGGCTTTTCGACACGCACTACTCCATCGCTTATCACGCCGTCATCGGCATCGTGCTTGCCTCCACGATCATTATCATTCCGACGGACTTTGCCTCGACAGCGGAGATGGTCTGGGGCGTCGCGTGCGCCATTCTCGGCGCGGTGCTCGCGTATTTTGGCAGCAAGCTCCAGCCGCAGGAGGACGCGGAGATTGAGGCGAAATAAAAGCAGATACAAAAAGCTGACGGTCAAAAGATCGTCAGCTTTTTATGCTTGAGCGGCATCATCAGGTCGCTGCAAAGCACCGTAATGATCGGCGCTGTGGACAGCTCGATGGTCTTAACGAGGATGTGCAGCGTCCGCAGCGACGGGTCGGCTCCGTCCATCCAAACGCCGAACCATTCCGATACCATGCATGCGATACCAGTACGGAGATCGTGTAAACCGTCTGCTTTTTGTCATGCTCCATCAGCTCATTGCCGCTCACGACCATGTCCATGATAATCATAATAAAGACCAAAAGGAAGATGATAGCCGAGTAGAAATCAAACATGGCGCGAACCTTCTGTTCTGATAGTTATATTCTTACTATATTACCGTTGAGAAAGACTGCAACGAAAACTAAAAAACGTCGAATCCTGTCGTTTTCCCAAAATTCACACAGAATCTGACAGCAATTCGCTGTACTGCGCAAGGCTCTGCGTGGCGAGTTGCTGCATCGTCGACCAGTCCGCCGCGCCCGCACTTCCCTGCACCGCCACGGTGCGAAAACCCGCGTCCTTCGCGTTTTGGATCGCCGCAAACGAGCCGGAAAAGACGATCGTATCGTCCTTTTGCGAGTGCAGGCGCTTCATCGCGCGCTCGAACATCGTGCCGCTGTCCGCCTTGCAGAGCGCGACGGATTCTGTCAGCACGAAGCGGAAATACGAGTGAAGCCCCGCCTTTTCGAGCGCTTTTTGCGCGTCCTCCGCGCTGAGCGCCGTCACCGCGCCGAGCCACACGCCCTCCATCTTAAAAAGTGAAAGCGCCTTGTCGAGTCCCTCGCGCGCCGCGCCGTCGGGGGTGAAGAGGGTATCGCCCAGTGTAAAGATCGCGCTTTGCAGCCGCATATTCGGTTCCTCCTGCGTTTGAATGATGATTGCCTCTTATTATAATGCGCCCCGCCGTCATTTGCAATCGCGGCGAAGAAGAATATCCTATGCAGTGCGATTCTGTATAAATTTACGGATGCATTCACAAAAGGAACTGAAAGACGGGGGCTTGACGCACTGCTTTGTGAAAAATGATGAACAAAAATACAGATTCAACGCTGAAATTTGGCGGGATTAGGTATGAATATTCTCTTGACTATGTATTTTTATTGAGTTACACTAAACCCATCAACTTTCCGCCGCTGTGTGTGGCGGCATAAGACCACTCTGGAGGACGAAAACCATGAAACATTATCCAAACTCTGTCAGCAAAGCGCTCGCGCTGCTGATGGCCCTGGTAATGACGCTCTCGCTCGCGGTCACGTCCGCGTTCGCCGTCAGCTACCAGGACATGAACCCCAAGGACGATGCGCTGCTGGGAACGAAATTCCCGGTCGACGCGACCATCACCCTTGTCACCGATGAAAACGGCAAGGACGTGTCCCTCTCCATCCCCGTGTCCGGCATGACGAAGGATGCGCTCGCCGCGGCCGTCAGCACCGGTACCGTTTCGCTCTCGCTCGAGCGCGACGATTCCCGCCCCTACGTCAACGAGGAGCTGTTCCCCTACGCTTACGCGGGCGGCTCTCTGAATGACTGGCTGACCGAGGGCGACGAGCACCAGTTCACGGACATCAAGCTCTCCGCAAGCGAGAAAAACGGCAGGACCGTCCTCGACGTGAGCTTCCACGTGAATAACTACTTCTACTCCACCAACCGCAGGACCGGCGTGACCAGCGTCGACTACAGCGTGCCCCATGTGAACGGCGGCTACTACATCGACCTGTGCGGCTACTTTGATCTCGTCGCCAAAAACAGCGGCAAGGATCTCGGCTCCGTGAGCGTCAAGGTTGCGCCGTATGAAAACTTCAACACCATGTGGGAGATCTACAAGGAGCTCGATACGATCGTGGCAAACGGCACGAAAAACGGCCTCTACGTGGAAGAATTCTCCATGGGCCAGTCCACCGCGGGCCGTGATATGCCCTATCTCATCGTGGCCGACTCCAAGGCGAGCGTGAGCAAGTGGCTCGCCCTGACCGAGAAGGCCGAGACCGATCCCGATGCCGTGCTCGCCCAGATCAAGTCCGGCAAGCTTGACGATATCCGCGTGCCCGTGATGTATTCCAACATCCACTCCAACGAGGTCGCCGCCACCGACGGCGTGCTCGACTTCGCCAAGATGATCACGAGCGAAAAGACCATCGACTACAAGACGCTCACGGGCTTCACCGCCGCGGGCGAAAAAGAGCTCAAGGAAGAGATGGGCCCTGTGGGCGCGGAGGGCAGCGTCGCCATCCCCGACCTCGTCAAGGATAAGGCCAGCTACTTAGGTTACCTGACGGCCGGCAACAACGGCAAGTCCGGCAAGGTCGACCTTGAAAAGTATTACACCGTGAAGAGCAACACTGTGAACGTCAAGGACGAGCTTTTGTCCGACGTGTTCTTCATCCTCGTCCCCGAGGAGAATGTCGACGGCCGCACCTATCTCACAAGACACTCCACCAACGGCTACGACCTCAACCGCGACAACTCCTTCCAGACCACGAGCGAGACGGCCAATATGCAGCAGCTCATCGGCACGTTCAACCCCATGTCGCTTGCCGAGTTCCACGGCCGTGTGCAGGCCTTCCAGTGCGAGCCCTGCGACCCCCCGCACGAGCCGAACTTTGAGTACGACCTGCTCGCCGAGCACCTCATCACCGGCGGCGAGGCGCTGGGCATCGCGGCGGTCGCCAACAACGACGGCTACAACAGCTATGTCATCCCTCAGCGCGATTACCTGAGCTACACCGGCAACGGCACCGAGACCTACTGGGAAGACCCGTGGGACGATATGTCCACGAGCTACACTCCTCAGTTTGCCATGCTGCAGGGCACCGTTGCCTATACCGTTGAGCTGCCCGCCTACAACGACGATACCGCGCAGGCGGCGCAGTACGGTATCCTCGGCAACGCCGCCTATGTTGCCGCCGAAAAGATCTCCTATCTTGAATCCCAGGTCACGATCTTCCAGCGCGGCGTGCACAACCTGAACTCCGACGCTTACAGCATGGTCGGCCAGTGGTTGTGCGACCAGAAGGACGTCGAGGGCGCGGAGATGGACGTCTTCCGTCCCGAGTACAACGGCACGGGCCAGAACGGCAATTTCTATCCCGAGTGCTACATCATCCCGCTCGACGGCAAGAACCAGACCAACCTCCAGGCCGCCTCCGACATGATGGAGTGGCTCACGAGAAACGACGTTAAGGTCAACGTGACCGAAAAGAAATTCACCTATGACGGCGTTACCTACCCCGCCGGTACGATGATCGTCTCGATGTATCAGGCCAAGCGCTCTGTCGCCAACGGCGCGCTCTATGACGGCACGCTCATCAACGGCTGGACGATCCTCTACTCCGAGGGCATCACCTCCTTCAATGAAACGCGCGGCTTCGACATGGTCACCGTGGCCGAGCCCGCCGCCTACAAGAGCATCTCCGCCGTCTGCGGCGGCGCGATGGATCACGACGACGCGCTCGCTTACACCAAGGCGCTGACCTCCTACTTTACCGGCGACAAGAATAAGGACGTCATCCTCTCCAATGCCTCCGAAGACTCCACCGCCGCCGTCAACGAGCTTCTCAAGGCCGGCAAGACCGTCGGCATGGTCACGAGCGGCGACCACATGGGCGATTTCATCTGCTCCTACGCCGACTATCAGACCGTCGCGGGCAAGTATCTGCTCTCTGCCGCGGGCGTCGACAAGACGAGCGTGAAGGCGAAGATCATCACCAAGTCCCCGACCGTCTACGTCCCCGGCACGCCTGCTGAAAGCGAGAAGGGATTTGTCTACACGCCGCAGATCAGCCAGAGCGCCGGCTGGAACTATGATACCGCCGCGATGAACCTCATGGGCTTCACCACGACCTCCGACGTGACCAAGGCGGACGCCGCCGCAGGTGCGACGAAGCTCGACGCCGCCGCAAAGACCGCCGTGAAAAACGGCCTGCCGTACATCGGTTACAGCTATTCCGCAGCGTCCTCCGCCTCTGACCTCATTGCCGGCGTGGAATACACCGAGCTGGACGGCGCGATGGACTGCCTGACCCCCGTTGTCTATCCCAACAAGACCCTTGTGAACGCGAGCTACATTGCTGACGGCGACGATATCCTCTACGCCTACGGCCTCGGCTACTTCTCCAAGATCCCCGCCTCCGCGACGGTCCTCGTCAAGAGCGATAAGACCAAGACGCCTACCGAGGGCTTCATCCCCACGAACACTGCCGAGCGCGCCGCGGGCTTCAAGGCCTACTTAAACGGCGGCGTGCAGGGCTTTGCCTACAAGGAAAACGGCATGAATGTCGTCCTCTTTGCCAACTCCCTGACCAACAAGGTCCACCAGAGAGACGAGTACGCGTACCTCAGCAACTTCCTCTTCTCCTCTGTCCTGAGCGACAAGAACTATGACGGCTCTGCGTCGCTTCCCTTTACCGATGTTGCCGACGACGCCTACTATGCCGACGCCGTTGTCTGGGCCGTTGCGAAGAACATCACCTCCGGCGCGACCGCCACGACCTTTGCGCCGAACGCGGGCTGCACGCGCGGCCAGATGGTCACCTTCCTGTGGAGAGCCAACGGCAGCCCCGAGCCGAAGTCCATGACCACGTCCTTCACCGACGTGAAGAGCGGCGCGTATTACGAAAAGGCCGTTGCGTGGGCGGTGGAAAACAACGTGACCACCGGCACGAGCAGCACGACCTTCTCCCCGGATGCTTCCGTCACGCGCGCACAGGCCGTCACCTTCCAGTGGAGAGCGGCCGGCGCACCGGCGGCTGAGGGCACGAACGCCTTTGCCGATGTGAGCGCGAGCGCCTTCTACGCCCCCGCCGTGCAGTGGGCCGTCAACGCGGGCGTGACCACCGGCACGAGCGACACCACCTTCTCCCCGAACAGCAACTGCCTGCGTGCGCAGATCGCTTCCTTCCTCTACCGCGCCGCCAAGTAAGCGGCCGCACAAAAAATACGCTGCGGAGCGATCCGCAGCGTATTTTTTGTTCCGCAGCTTCCACAGGGCGATCAGTTCCTGTGGAAAAGGAGCGAAAATTTTTCCGTCCCGCCTGTTGACATAGGGGACATCGCAGACCATAATACTTCAAAAATGAACAGTTCAAAAAAGAAAGAAGGAAGGGCGTGAACCGAAGCATATCGATCTTGCGAAAGATCGCTCTGGCCTACAGCGAAGTGTGCAAGCCGCTCTGCAAGGAGCTGGGCCTGCCGCAGACGGCCTTCGACATCCTGATGTTCCTGGGGAACAACCCGGACTATAAAACGGCCAGCGAGATCGTGGAGATCCGCCGCCTCAAGGCAAATCTCGTGTCGGTCAATGTGGAAAAGCTCGTGCAGGAGGGTTATCTCACGCGCTGCGCGGTGGCGGGCGACCGGCGGAAGACGGAACTTCTCTGCACCGAAAAGGCAGCGCCCATCCTCGCGCGCGGGCGGCAGCTCCAGAAGGATTTTTCCGAGAGCCTCTTTGCAGGCATGGACGAAGCGCGGCGGGAAGCCTTCGCCGCGGCGCTCGCGGAGATCGAAAGCAATCTTGATGCAATTCTGGAGGCAAACGAACCATGAGTATCCTGACAACCGTTCTGGTCACATTTTTTGCGGGCATGGGCGCGGGGCTCGGCACCGGCTTTGCCGGGATGAGCGCCGCCGCAGTCTTTGCCAACCGTGCGCAGCCCAAGACCCTCAACCGCGCCACGGGCGTGGTGCTCGTGGTGCTGGGTATTGCCGTGATGGGCTTTCAGCTGCTTGCGTGAAAATGCGCCCCTTTGACGGGCACTTCGATTTTCTTCGCCATCACAAGACCTCCTGCGTCCCTGAATTTTGATGGGGAAGGCAGGAGGTCTTTTCTTTTGCCGAAAACAAAAAAACCCTTGAAATCATAGCGATTTCAAGGGTTTTGGTGGAGACTGCTGGACTCGAACCAGTGACCTCCTGCGTGTGAAGCATAAATTATGAGACCTCGGAATCCATGATATATCTCACTTTTTTACTATTTCACCTCTCGTGAGGTGCAACATTTTACAACAAAACAGGGCAATGAGGCTACAAAAGCGTCGCAAGAAAGAGTCAACTTTCTTGCGACTTTCTGTTTGCTTTGATACATCTTTTTTACAAGTCTGAATCAACTTTATAGACACTTTTTATTCTATCAAGAAATGCGGTAAATTCATCTATGATACGTTCTGGATAGACAATTTTTGCGCGCTTGCCAAAGCCGCACACCCATGAGAAAAACATATCGCTGACTCTTACTTGCGCAGTAATTTCAAAGTGTTCTTCATCGACTTTTGCATATTGCGCGCCGGACTTTCCGAAGCGGTCAATCATCGTGTCCAGCAACTCATTTTCAAACTGCACTCTTACTCTTGTTGTCTCGCCGCCGAACATGGAAAAGCATTGCTGCGAATACTTACTGATTTCAATGGCTTTGGCGGCTTCTGCTCCCTCGCGCGGCGCGCCTATGCGCTTTACATCTTTCATGCGGTCTATGCGGTAGGTACGCATCGCCTGTTTGTCATCGTCAAAGCCTAATAGGTAATAGTTCCCATCGCTGATAAGCAAACGATACGGGCTAACGATATACCGCTCACCGTTGCGGCGCTCAATGGGCTTGTTGATGTCTTGAATAGTGTATTTCAAATATTTGAAGCTGATTTTTTCAGGGGTGTGTTCTTTGCCGCTCTTGATTTTGCTCATGGCTATGTCAATACTATTCAAGTTGTCAAGAACCTGTTCATTGTTTGTCTTCACCCTGTCCGTCAAATATGCTTCGTGGCGAATAGTGTCGGCCTGTGTTTCACTGACGGAGTCCACAACAATATCTACTAATCGGCTGGCTTCCCTTTTTTCGATGAACTTCGCCGAATATACGCACTCAGCCAAAAGTCGAATTTCTTTGAGCTTGAACTGGCGGCGGGCGGTATTGACACGAAATCCCTTTTTGATTGTATCGTAAATAATAAGCCGCCTGGTTTTGTCGTTTTCCAACATTTCTTCTGCCGCGTAGATATCAATGCCTTCTTCAAGCATAAGATAGGCTTTGTTGATTTCTCTGATATCCCGATAAATGGAGCGACGTTCTGCGTCAATTCCGCAGTTTTCTTGAAGGTAGAAGACAATTTCCTCCGCCGTGACACAGTTGTTTTCATCTGTTTTCTTTAGAAGATACTGCATCACCAGATAGGGCTTGAGCTTCTGACCTTCTCTTCGTCCAGAACCGCCCGTGAATATCTCAAAGCCGCTTTCATCCACTTTTTTCGGCATAGCAGCACCCTCCCCCACCACAACTATTCGTTGTAGGTTTCAATCAACATATTCACGCATTGTTTTTGCTTTTCCGACAGATTCCTATACTTTTGCAGCAATGCAAATTCTTCGCTGTCCGCATTATATGCCGCCAGCGGCGCAATGGGGCGTCTTTCTTCGGTATGACCAATTATATAATCTACTGAGGTAGAAAAGCAATCAGCAATTCGTATCAGTGCGCTGATATCAGGTTCAACATTATGATTCTCATACTTGTTGATAGACTGCTGGCTTACGCCGATACAATCAGCCAACTGCTTTTGGGACATCCCTTTTTCTTCCCGCAGAAATCGAAGATTTTTTAGCATTGCACTCACCCCGTTCTGTTACAGAGTAACAACAATCGGGTGTTTCATAAAACACTATTTATTAGTCATTGACAACAACTAACGGGAGTTATATGATGTAAATATCAGACTACATTCTGACATTTTCCCTTATAAAAAGAAAGGTGGTTTTGTATTATGGATAGCAATCACTCCCTTGATAAACAAGAAAACTCATCTCGCAAATCTCGCAAAAAAGTGCCTGTTGGTTTCATCATAATTCTTTTGGTTCTCATTATTTATTCTTGTGTCGCAGTATTCTCAAACTACTACCAAACGTCCTCCCATTCCAATTCAAGTGATTCAACCTCTTATTCCTCCTCTTCAAAATCGTCTTATTCATCCTCCTCGTCCGCTTCATCTTCTTCAGGCTATGCACAAGACGATGTTAAGGACTGGATGAAAGATCAGGCAGTTGGTAAGGACTATTCTTATGATGACGGCGGCGAGTACTATTGCATGGGTAAAAACGACACCTGTCCTAACAAGACAAAGAATGCGTATGACCTATATTGTAACTCCTGCGACCCTGATGGCGATAATATTGAGGGATGAAAGAAAGTGGGATTTCTATGAAATATCTCCTAAACACAAATTCAAGAACCGTCCACAACGCTGACTCACATGACGGCAGGTGCAGACTGTCGTTGATTAGAGAAGAACATCGTTTAGTATTTTCTGACTTAGATTCAGCCATGTCATATTTGCCGGAGGGGAAAAAGCCAATAAAAAAGTGTGCCTTTTGCCTGCACTGAATTTATCAAGGAATCTGCCAGAATTAGCATATTCCATAAGGAAATTACCGATTCCGGCATAATTATCTTACAAAAATATTTGGGGAGGCCCATCATGGAGTACGAAAATAATACTGTTGCAAAAATTTTCAAGATTTATGCTATTCTCAACGCTGTTGCCTGTTTTATTTTTATGTACGTTTTGATAGCAGCAGATTATCTTGATACGTTAGGTGTAATTATCTGGCTTGCAGCTTCAACCGTTATAAACTTTGAGATTTACGCAGTCGGTGAAGTCATCCAGATCCTTGATGATATCAAGCAAAACACCGCTAAAAGTGTTCGCGAATCTATCAGCGAAGATACCCTAAGCGCGACCGACGAACTCCCTGAACTATAAAGTGAGGGTAATATCGTGAGCAATAGATTTGAAAAACTTTACTCCTTGTCCGGTCAATTATATGCGCCAAGTTCTCCTGTCATCATTACCGCCGGTGCACTTCTGAAAGACACACAGACTGGCAAGGTTCTCGCACAACTGAAATTCAAAAATATCAACAGCAAAGTTATCAAAGCAATCACTGTTTCCCTGCTCCCACACGATACCGCTAATCAACCGCTCGGCGAAAAAGAAACGCATCAAATATTAGATTTGGCTGCAAACAGAGACAGCGAGTTTGGTCAAAAAACGCCACTCTATTTTTCCAACAATACCACACGCGCGTACCAAGTCATCGTTGAGGAAGTGGTTTTCTCTGATAATACCGTTTGGAAGACTGACGGTACTCCGTTATCTGAACTGCCCGCGCAGAAAGCCGCAAGTGAGACTTTAGTTGATGCGGAGCTTGAAAAACAGTATAAATCGGAATATGGAGAACGCGCTAATTTTATGGCCGACACTTGTTTTGACCTATGGCGTTGTCATTGCGGCGCAATTAACAATAATAATGAATTCAACTGTCATATTTGCGATATAGAGAAAAACTATGTATTGGCTTTTGACATTGAACGCTTGAGAGACAACTGTAATACTCGTTTAGAGCGTGCTGAAAGGGAAAAACAAGAAGCTCTTGCTGTGTCAAAAAAAAGGCTAACGAAAGTCAGTATTATCGCTGCTATGCTCTTAGTAGGGATTGTCCTTATTCGGGCCTACATTTCTTTTATTTTACCATCTATAGACTATAAGAAGGCCACAGATGCATATTCCACTGGTAACTACTTGACTGCAATCGCGGCATACGAAAAGCTTGGTAGCTTCAAGAATAGTAAGGAAATGTTACAGAAATCATTTTCTTCATACGCTGATCTGCTCTTCGACGAAGGGGACTATCAATCTGCGATTGAATACTATGGGAAGTTGGCAGGGAAGAATCCTGAGAAAGAAAAAGAATGCCATTATCATCTGATGCTGGCTGCCATTGATGCGAATGATTGGGAGCAAGCTGACGAGGAGTACAGCCTTATCAAAGGCTATAGTGATGCAGATAACAGGGCTGTTGATATTACCGTCGGTAAGGTAAAAGAACTTGTTGAAAAGAAATACTATCTTGCAGCTAATAGGCTACTAAATAGCTGCCCTTCTAAAGATGAAAAAATTCTTACATTAAAGAGAGATGTCCAGTATTTATTATCCCTCAGTTACTTTGAAGGGAATAATGGGCAAAGCCAAGATTATATAAAAGCAGCAAACGGATTCTCTGAGCTAATAGGAGATGAAAAATACGGTGCAGAAGCTAAAGAGTTTCTATACTTATGTGCTGTCCAAATCTATGAGAAAAGCAGTTCAAAAGATAAGGCTCTCATGTACTTTGAGAAAATTTCAGAATACAAAAATTCTAAAACATATCTTGAAAAGCAAAATAAAGTCTCGGGTAAAATCGCCTCTTCTAAAAAAGAGGCCAGTCTCTCCTTGACCTCTGAAGCATCAAGCGAGTATATCCCAAAGCTATCTTGGTATATTGCAGATCATGTGCATGACGAGACAATATCTATTGACGGGCTTCGAGGGCCAAATGGAGAGTATAGAAGCAAAGAACTGTTCAGTCATATAGGAGTGTATAAGGACGGGCAACCGGTCTCTGGGCCGGGGACCTCCGAAGGTTATAAGATAGTTTGTCAAAGCAGCGCACCGGAAATTATATCTTGCGAAGTGGGCGGATATTACGCTTCTGAGTACTGGAATACAATAACTGGAACACCGCACCAAGAAGGGACGGCAACGGTTACTTTGTACCTCTATCAGATTGTATCTGGAGAAATGAGTTTGGTTGATACATGGTCTTGGTATCTAACTATTATTCAATAGCCGCAAGTTAGCAATATATGTATTCTGCCGGAATCGGTATTTTCCATAAGAAAATTACCGATTCCGGCAGTTTTACTTTTATATTAGCCTTGCGTGTCCTTCAATAGCCTTTTCAATCCTCTGCGGCTCGATGCCGATATAGCGCTGCGTCGTGGCGGCGCTGCTATGCTGCAAGAGGCGCTGAACAAGGGCGATGTCATAGCCGTTGGCTTTATAAATCTCCGTCGCATACCATTTACGAAAGCTGTGTGTGCTGATGCGCTCATAGCCCAGATAGTCACACACAAGGGCAAGATGCTTTTGAACTGCGCGTTCTGTGATGGGGAAAATCAGATCGGCGCGCTCAATGCCGCAGCGCAGACAATAGTTTTCGATATACTGTTGCAGCACCAACGGCACGGTGAACACACGCGCCTTGCCGGTCTTTCGCTCTACAATTTCCAAACGGTAGCGGTCACCGTCCCTGACGATATCGCACGGGCGCAGTCTGAGAATATCAGAAACGCGCAAGCCTAAGTTACCCTCAAGCACAAGAGCCGTTGCGATGCGTTCATTCGGTCGGCAACCACAAAAGCCGCTTTTCATTGTGGTGATGATTTCTTTATACTGCTCTGTGGTAAGCGTCTTTGTCTTTATGTTCATGGGGATTCCCTCCGAAAAGTTCGTAATATTGCGCCGCCTTGTTCGTATACTCCGCGCGCAGAGCGAAAACGGCGGCAATCGCTGAAAAATTGTGTTCGTAAAATCCGCCTTTTACGAACCGTGTGGGATAGCACCCCTTTTGTGGGGTGCTATCCGTTTTTATTAGCGCCGCTTGATAAAGTCGTGCAGAAAGCTAACCAGTAGGAAGAAGAAAAAGAGCCTCGCCGGTGGAAAGAAGACGCACACAAGAATGACGGAAATCAGCGTCCCCATGTCACGACCTCCATTTGCTTGCCGCAGTCCATACACATAATGCGGACTTCCTTTGTCGCTCTGACGCTCATGCCGCAGCACGGGCAAACATACTTCCGTGTGCTCGACGGTTTCGGCGGCGTGCCGTTTGTATTTCCGCTGTGCGTCCCTGTGCCGGTGATTTGAAAGCCGCTCGCCTCATTCCGATTCAGCAAAATGTCCGTCAGTCCATTTTGAAGAATGAAATCAAGCAAACCATCTGCCGGTGATGTAATCGTCCAACCGTATTTTGCGTCATGCTCTATACATAAGTCCCGCGCCTCTGCCGCCTCTTTGAACCGTTTGTTGTGGTATGTGCCGCCTCTGCTGCAATCCTGTATGCCGTTTTCATAGTTCCAATAGTGAACCATTTCGTGAAGCAGCGTTGCCGTCAGGTTTTCTATCGGCCTTGCGAGCGTTCCCGCGCCGATGTTGATTTCATGGCTTGTTCCGTTCTTACTAATCCACGTATCATCACGCAGAGAAAAATGCCCGTAGGCTTTGGGCGTGGACTGTATCGTGATGGTTGGCCTTGAAAGTGTATTTTCAAAATATCTGGCATTGAGCAAGTCAAAAATCTTATTCAGATATCCGGCAGCGCGATTATAGCTTGTAAGTTCTTTCATAGTGTGCTCCTTCTTGATTTTGAAGAAGGGACAAGCTATAATGTGCTTGTCCCTTCCGTTTCCGGTTTGGGCTGAAAGTCTCTTGCGCTCTGCTTTGGTCGGCGTGTTGCGCAAGGGGCTTTTCTTATGCGATGGAAAAGCGGCGGCTGCTGACTTCCTTGGTATATGCCTTATAAAGTTCCTCGCCGAACGCCTCTTTGAATCTCTTGGTGTCAAACCGTGTGCTAAGAACAGAAGTCCAGCGAACAATGTACTTGCCGAGATTTAGTTCCTCTGTGCCGCGCGTTGTCATTTCGGACTTGATATCATCGCGGAGTCCGTCAGCCTGTGCCTTGAGCTGCTCAATGAGTTTTTCCAACTCATTGAGTTCCTCGATTTTTGCTACCAGTTCATTCTGTGACATTGTGTTTGTCTCCTTTCGATTCTAAGAGGTTTCCCCCTTGATTGTCTTTATTATAATACGAATTTCGTAATCTGTCAATACGTAATTCGTATTTATCATTACTTTTTACGAAATATTATTATTGTTTTCGTGTTGATTTATTACGAATTGCGTGCTACAATGGCTGACAAAGGAGGCGTTCATAATGATAAAATTCAAAGTAAAAGTGATGCTTGCCATTCGTGAAATGACGCAAAAAGACCTTGCGGAGAAAACCGGAATTCGGCCTCCGACTATCTCTGCAATTTGCACGAACACCATAAAGCACCTCCCCGTTGACGCGCTGAATAAGATTTGCGCGGCACTGGACTGTCAGCCCGCCGATCTTATGGAATATATCGCAGATGAGGTGTGAGGGGACAGTTTTGTGAAATTCTGCGCTTCCGCGCAAATCGAAGGGCGCACTCTGGCAACCTCTATCTACGAATAAAATTAGGGGGCAGATTTACGATCTGCCCCCTTTTTCTATGTCAAATGGAGAATGTCATTTTGCTTCCGATCTGCTTTCTAAGTTCCTCCATGATGCGTTCTGCGATGATGCGCTGATTCCGTTTGTCATTCAATATGACTTCGCCGCTCGAAAGCGCGACATTTACACAAGTAGTCACATCAAAGGACAAGTCCTCCATAAAGCTCTGATATGCGCTGGTGTATGCCTCTTGGTAAAGCTGCGGCAAAATGCTGTCCAACTTCTTATCAACAATCGCGTTCGCCACGTCTACCACTTCCTCACGGTGAAGCCGCGCATTTTCCATCGTTCCATGTGTTGTGCCGAGCGGCACGAGCGGACTGATTCTGCTGCTTTGAAAAGACATTAGGTTCATATTCTACCTCCGGTCGTTCGAGTATACAAAGCCGGAGGAATCCCCCCTGTGCTTTACTGATAAGTAGATTTATCTAAAGCCGTTTATACAAATTTAGTGCGTATATAACTTTTATAGAGAAAATTATAAAGGGCAAAATTTACTCGGCCTTGCGTCGCGGTCTTATCCATACAAGGGGAAATTTACTCTAACAAAAAAATTGCCAGAATCAGCATTTTCCATAAGAAAAATACCAATTCTGGCAGTTTTATTCTGGGAGAGTTATCTCGACATACCACTTGTTGTTTTTGCGGCCTTTTGTTAGCACATAACCAGCCTCAATAAGGCGCTTTTTTACACCCGTCCATGCGTATGTTTCTTTTTTCCCGGGTTTGAAAATAGACAGGGCCTTACATAATGCCTCTTTATCCTCCGCAAAGAGCTTTTTACCCAAAAACTCCTCAGGAACTTCTATTTCACACGCTTCATCTGACAACACATACAGTCGCTCTAAATCGCTGTTTACTCTGCCTCTGGCTTGGATTTTAGAATCTTCGCTTCCGGTATGCGCAATGACATAATCAACGCGTGACTTAATCTTAATGCTTGTCTCGCTGCTCGCGTTGATAATCAGAAGATTGTATTGCGGTGGTATTCTGGAATTTTCCAAGACCTCTTTGCGCACGGCAAGCTGTTCTTCGGTCATTATGTGATCTTCATTACTTATACTCCAAATACAGATAGGGGATAGTCCAGCTGTAACCGCCATTGCTTCAATTCTTTGCATTGTTCCGATTAGATGGGCATAGCACAGGCCTATTTCACCCTTAGAGACCTTGTCAAAAACCGCATTGAGGCTGTTATAATTTATGGTCTTCTTTGTCTCAAATTGGATAAGCTGCTCTGTATCAACCTTGATAGGATTGATTACACAGTCACACATATCCCTGTAGATGCGTTTTGGAGTTGCCGTCAGCGCAATCACTGTCGCATCACCCCTTTTGATCGCTCTCACAATTTCGTTTTTCGCGGTCTTATGGAATGTGGTATTGCGTTCTGGTTTCTTATTTTTAATGCCCTTAAAGACTAACAAGCTTGGGAGTTCGTCACAGATGATATAGTCAAGCTTGTCAACGAAAAATGCGTCCTCCTCACACATTTTTCCAAATTTAGCGTAAGTCATTGCAACGATACGCCCGTCATTCATAAAGTCTATCATTTCGGTTTCAACACATTTCTGCCAATTCGGAGAAGGTGACATTGTATGATATATGCTCTTAATTTGTTCCCTACCGTTGATTGTGTCAATTAGAAAGATGACCTTGAAAAGCGCGTTCTTGATAAGGGCCGGAATACGCCTCAAAGCAAAAGCGGTCTTACCGCACCCCGTGGGCGCTTCAATCAAATTCAGCTTGCCTTTCTGAAATGTGGAGCAATCAACAAGCTCCGAGAGATACTTTGAGCCTTTCATTATGCTACCTCCTTATTCTTCTGGGACAGCGCAAACTCTCCCGTATCTTCTGCATTACGCACGCCAAAATTCCGAACCTCTGGATATCGTTCCAAAAACCACTTTTTGATGGTCGGATAGCGGAACGCTTTGCTGTGGCATTGAGAAATAAGCCTCATTTCCTCAAGCTCGTCGAGCACGGCTTTTGCCGTCTCATAATCTTCGTGTGCCGCAATATAGTCCTCCATATACTGATAGGTCAAGCCACGATAGCTTTCCTTGTTGAGGTTGCGTTTGATCTGCCGTGTTACGACAGAATAGGTAGCGTAATCGCTGCGCGCTCTTTGGAGCATATCATATTCAGCTGAGCCAACAATTTGTGCGTTCTTTGCGAACGTCTTGTCCATAACCAACTGCCGATTTACGGCATCAACGCGTAAGTAATTTGTCATTGTTCTTACCTCCAAATTTTTTAGGCTACCGTGCTTTCAAAGAGCGCGGCACGAGTGCTGTGGAACTCATTGATTTCCGTATACCGGCTGAGAAACCACGTCTTGATTTCCTTATAGGAACACGATTCGGCAAGTGCCTCTTTCGCTTCATCGGACTGGCCGCGCAGGTCAAGAAATTCCTTCATTGCAGTTTCCTTTTCATCATCGTGAGCCGCAATATACTTTTCCATATACGCATAGGTCAGTCCTTTGAAGCTATCCTTCTTTTTGGCTGCCGTGCTTCTGACAACCACCTTGAAATCAGGGAAGTCGTTGCGCGCGCTGCGGAGTTTCATGTATGCCTCAGAACCATAGCGGCTTGCGGCCTTGGCGAAGGTCTTGGTAACTTCCAGAGTCTTCGTAGACTCAAAGATTCGGATTTCAGTCATAGTAATTTCCTTTCTGGCATTTTGCCTATCAAAGTTGTTTGTTTTTTTCTTTGTGGTTTTTATAAAGTCGAATAATTGTGCTTTCAAAGTTGCTATAATTTGTTCAGTTTTTTCTTCATTTTGTTGCTCACCTCCTTGGCTCTTTCTGAAACTTATTATACACTTGCCTTTTGCTCAACATGTCATTATAATAGCACTTGTAGCCTCATTTCCCATGTTCTGTAGTAGTCTGCGGGGAGATGCAAAATGAAAGGAAAACTATATAGAGCCGCTGTCCCTTTGCCCAACGGAAAACGCAAATGGATTAGTTCAACTACGAAGGAAGGACTTGATAAGAAAAAGAAAGAACTGCTATTACAGATATCCGCTGGCACGGACGTATTGAGTGATACGACATTTGAAGAATACGCGGAACTTTGGTTTCGCGTTTATAAAGAACCGTATTTGCGGCCGAAATCGATCGAAACGCTCAGAACCACCTTCAACACACATATTGCACCATACTTGGGCAGCATTCCCTTGAAGAAGGTCACGCCGATGCAGATTCAGATGATACTCGGCAATATGGCTGATTTGAGCAAAAGCCTGAACGACAAAGTGGTTCAGATTCTGCGCGGCATTTTCAATGCAGCGGTTGACAACAATTTGATTTCAAAATCGCCTGTTCCTGTCCGTCTACGCTCCGGCGGTGTTGCGACAAAAGAAAAAGCTGCCTTGACCGTAGAACAGTCAAAACAGCTTTTGAACGCAGTATTTGGGACAAGGGCATATCTCTTTTGCCTGATTGCCCTTCAAACGGGAATGCGGCGCGGTGAGATTTGCGGGCTTATGTGGGAGGATATCGACTTTGATGCTCAAGTCATCCATGTGACTCACAACGCAGTTTTCACCAATGCACAGACGGTCGTCAGCAATGACTTGAAAACATCGGCAGCGCGAAGGGATATCCCAATACCCCCAACGCTCTTAGCGGTGCTCACAGGCGCGCAGAAAGACAACGCAAGCCCTTTTGTGCTTCACATGAACAATGGCAAGCCGCTTTCTCAAACCAGCTTCTCAAATTTGTGGGACATGGTGCGCCGCCGAATGGTCGATGACGCCGCCGATCTGGGCAAGCCCGCACGGAACTCTAAAATGATACGTTCTCTTGACTTCCATGTCACGCCACATCAACTCCGGCACACTTACATCACACGATTGTTTGAAAGCGGGCTCGACATCAAGGAAATACAATACCTTGCAGGGCACTCGACCGTTGATATGACGCTGCGGGTTTACACTCACTATCAGCATGAAAGCCGCAAAAAAGAAACGGCGCAGAAGGTCTGCGCCGCACTGGGCTGAGTCTCAAGTGCCAACGAGGTGCAACACAGGTGCAACAGTTTTGAGCAAAATATGCTCAAAACCTGTTTCAAAGCATTTTCAAACTCATATCCGACTTGATTGAAAGTCGTATCAGAGATGTAGCAATTTGCTGAGAAAATATAAGGAAAGCACTGTAAAGTAAAAAACTATCATTTTTTGATAAAAGAAAAACCCTTGAAATCATAGCGATTTCAAGGGTTTTGGTGGAGACTGCTGGACTC
>OIZX01000318.1_pt1 | contig 34597 bp, 32 predicted proteins | sample 1588621 | NCBI WGS metagenome assembly OIZX01 (sample SAMN03283276) | human gut metagenome | biome: human-associated habitat; material: feces | host: Homo sapiens | place: Peru | collected 2012 | reverse complement strand
TTCCTTCTTGATAAAGTGTATTTTGTGTTTGTTGGATGACATCTTTATCAATAGATTTATCTATAGTATCATTTAAAGCAATAGAAAGAGAACTCTTTTCATAAGAGCCCTTATTTAATAATAGTAATAAAGAACATATTATTATTGCTTCAAAAGTCATTAATATTCTACTTTTAATATACTCTTTCATTAATTACCTCTTCGTAATTAAATTATATAATATGTATATTTAAATGTCAAAAATGTCTTTTACATTATTAGTAGTTATTTCCATTACTTCTTTTAATGGTATTTTTTTTAGTTCGGCTATTCTTTTAGCTACATAAAGAACATTAGATGGTTTATTCTTTCTTCCTCTATATGGTTCAGGAGATAAGAATGGACTATCTGTTTCTAGAAGTATATCTTTCATATCTAGTTGTTCTACTACTTGATAAAGCTTTGCATTTTTAAATGTTAACACTCCACCTATTCCCAGTTTGTATCCTAATTTTATGAATTCTCTCGCCATTTCGATGCTTCCACTATAGCAATGAATTACACCTTTTAGTTTTCTTTTCTTTAATATATCAAAACAATCTTGAATAGAATCTCTAGTATGAACTATTACAGGTAAGTTATATTTTTCAGCTAGATCTAGTTGTTTATTAAATAGTTCTTTTTGTTCTTCTTTATTTTCATCATTAAAGTTATAGTCTAGTCCTATTTCACCAATTGCAACTACTTTATTTTCTTTTAATAATTCTTCAAGTGCTTCAATGGTATTTTCTTTCAAATCTACATTTTCTGGATGTATACCTATAGCTGGTATTAAGTAACCATCATATTTTCTATATAAATCCAATACTTCTTTTGATGTAGATATTGAATCAGCACAATTTATTACTTTTAATATATCTTTATCTTTTAAATTTTCTATAAATGAACCTATATCAGCATAATATTCACTTAATATATGAGCATGTGAGTCTATCATTTTTTTATCACCAAACATTCTATAATTTTTTAACTATACATATTTATATTATCACTTTTATTTTTTTATTTTCAACTAGTTAGACATAATTATAGAATATTTGACATTTATTCAAATTTAGATTTTATAAGTTTTAATTTTTTTCTTAAAAATGACATATATACTTCTACATTATTATATTCAGTCTCACTATCATATCCCCAAATTTTATTTGCTAAGATTTCTCTATTAACTATTTGTGTTTTATTTAACAATAGTGTTTCTAGTAAATCTAGTTCTTTTCCGTTTATTGATATTTCATTACCATTTGCACTCATTTTTCCAGTTCTTATATCTAATTTTAAATCATCATATTCTAAAATATCTGTATTTTCAATATTTACTTTTCTTTTTAATACTACTTTTACTCTTGCTACTAATTCTTTAATATGAAATGGTTTTGTTATATAATCATCTGCACCATTTTCTAGTCCATTTAATTTGTCATTTATTTCTGATTTTGCTGTTAAGATTATAATTGGTGTATCTACTTTTTCTTTCCTTAAATCATTTAATATTTTGAAACCATCTTTATTGGGCAACATTATGTCTAAAAGTATTAAATCATATAGATTTGTTAATGCTTCGTTTTCTCCTTCTTCTCCATCTGTTATTATATTTGTTGTAAAGTTTTCTTTTTTTAGTACTTCTGCTATTGCATCTGCTAAACTGTATTCGTCTTCTATTATTAATATTTTCATTTTATCACCATTCTTATTTTAATATTTGAATATTGAAGTTTTATTGAAAATTGTTTATCTTTAATTCTTTGTATAAATCAATAAAATACCCCAACCATTCAAAACATTCTCCTTTTTGAATCATATCTTTAAGAACTTCTATTGTAACATACTTTGCATCAATTACTTCTCCATCATTAAATTTTAATTCATTTATATTAATATCTTTTTTTATAACATATACATCTCTAAATACATTATGCCTATCACTTTTGTCTATTTTTTCTTTTATAAATTTCAATTTCCTTTCAGAAATATTTATTCCAATTTCTTCATTAAGTTCTCTTTTAGTTGCTTGTATACTATTTTCACCACTTTGTACTAATCCACCTGTTGGCTCCCACATTCCTCCATGAACTTTACCTAACTTTCTTCTCGTTAATAATATTTCGCATTTTGCATTTATTATCCAACATTGAATTGCTAAAATGTAATCGCATTTATCAAGTATGGCATTTTCATTTCTTTCTATAATTTTACCTGTTTTTATTCTCTTATAATTATATACATCTAATTTTTCACTCATTATATATCATCACCTCATTATTTTATCTTTCAACTTCTTTTTCCATAAGCTTTTGTAATATTTGTCTTATATATTCTGGCTTTTTATGTTCAATTATTTCTAAACCTTCACTTATTGAAATATCTGGAACATATATTCCATATTTCAAATTAACAAATTCAGCTAAAACATGTCTATGACAGAATTGTCCTTCTTTTTCATAACACAATAAAATCGGATCTTTCTCATCTTTTAATACTTCTTCTATATCTATTTGGGATAATACTTGTTTATAATATTCTTCTATATAATATCTGTTATTTTGTTCTTCTGGTATTTTCCCTATGTTATTATGCCATATTTCCCAAAACTTTCTTTTTGGTGCTAATTGTGGTATTTATTTTCCTGTAAATCCAACACTTTTTCCTCTATCACCTGAAATTGAAATTAAGTTTCCAATTTTACATTCTTCATAATTTCCAGTAAATATTCTTTTTTTCATATAATTAATTACCCCTTTAATTTTACAAAACAAGTGAAAGCAATGCTCTCACTTGTTTTTAGATTATTCAATTTTTTTACAACATAGCTTCATAGAAACTCATTCCATCATCAGCCATTACAACAATAAATGGAATAGAAAGTCCATATATAATACTAATAATGAAACGATAAATTATACTAATCGGAAGTGTATTTATTGCAATTATAGCAAATATCATTGATAGAAAATCAATAAGTGCTATTGGCTTATATGGAATCTTATCAAAAATTCTTACAAATAATGTGTGTGCATATCTATTTTTCCATGTAACCAATGTGTTTTCAAAATCATCAATTTTTTCCATTAATATAAATGATACAAATCCACATATTGTAGCTCCAATAATCAGTAATATATAACATGGTACTTTAGCAAGAATTGATCCTATTGCCAATACTATATTTACAGTTCTATATGTATTAGTAAAAATTTCTTCTTTAGGGTCTAATTCCCACAAAGAACTTAAATATCCTAATATATACATACTCAAAATGTGGAATATTGTAAATGTTATATATCCTAAGATTTTTTGAGGATCAATTTGATACAAAATTCTTAAACCACAGATTAATGCTTGAATATAAAATACTTGTGCAATAAGTTCTTCTTCAATTCCAGATGAGGCATACCATTTCAAGCCAAAATAGTATTTCCGCATTAAGAAATCAAATAACCTTTTCATAATTTTGCCTCCTTAAACATTTGTTAATAGGATTTGTTATATAATTTCCTTTTAAAGGAAATTATAAGTTTAATGCTTGAATTATATCATAAAAATAAGCAGTTTTCAACTGCTTATTTTATCAAATTTTTTACCATATCACATATCAAATTAACAGCATTATCAATTCCAATTGCATCACTATTAATACAAATATCATAATTTGATGGTTCTTTCCAATCTTTTTCTGTATAATATTTATAATGATTTGCTCTTAATTTATTTATTCTAGAGATTTCTTTTTCTGCCTTTTCTTTGTTCATATGATAAAATTCTGTTGCTCTTTTAACTTTATTTTCCATTGAATTGTTTATAAAGATTTTTATTGTATTTTTATTATCTTTCAAAATAAAGTCTGCACATCTTCCAACTATTATACATGATTCTTCACTAGCAACTTTCTTTATAAATTCTGATTCTTTAATAAATAATTCATCTGCATTGTTTAATCCTACATAATATCCATTATTAAATACATCTAGAACATTTCTTTTTTGCTCATTTTCTTCAATATATTCTTCAGATAACCCTGTATCTTCTGCCATGTTTTCTATAATATTCTTATCATATAATTTTATTCCAAGTTTTTCAGCAACAAGTTTTCCTATATATCTTCCACCAGATCCATATTCTCTTGCAATTGTAATTATAACTGGTGTACTTGTATTTTTTTCTTCAATTGTTTTGATATTAGATATTTTTTCTTCAGTAGAATCTCCTTCTTTTAAGCTTCTTGTTTCTTTTACTAATAAAACAACTGCTAATATAAATGCTAATCCATCAGCAACAGGACCTGCACTTAATACTCCCATTATTCCATATATATGACTTAATATTATCATTGATGGTATTAATATAACAATTTGTCTTGAAAGTGATAATATTGCACTTTTTGTACTCTTTCCAATTGCTTGGAAGAATATTCCTGATGGTATTTGAACACCATTAAATATGCAAAGTAATAAATATGTTCTAAATGCCAAACATGCAAATTCCATATAATTTTCATCACCACTACCAAATATTAATATTAATTTATCTGGTATTGTTTGGAATAATATGAATGCTATTGCACTTATAACAACACTTGAACCTAATACAATTTTTAAAGTTTTCTTTACTCTATCATATTTCTTTGCACCATAATTATATCCTAATATTGGTTGACTTCCTGCTGCAATTCCTATTATTATACTATTTAATATTTGATTTATTTTCATTACAATTCCTAATACTGTAATAGGAATTTCTGCACCATATTTACTGTCTGCTCCATATTTTCCAAGTAAATTATTTTCAGCTGTCATAACACATACTATACTCATTTGTGTTATAAAACTACTGATTCCAAGCATCACAATTTTCTTGCATACATTTACTTTTAATTTTAAAGATTCTTTTGTTAATTTTATTGATTTGAATTTTTTTACATAAGCAACATTTAATATAAATGTTAATATTTGACTAATTACTGTTGCTATTGCTGCTCCTTCAACACCTTTGTGAAATACAAATATAAATATTGGATCTAATATTGTATTTAATATAGCTCCTGCCACCATGCTAAACATTGAATATTTTGGACTTCCATCTGCTCTAATTATTGAGTTTAATGTTGTTCCTATCATTGAAAAAGGAAATCCTATTGCTATTATACTTCCATAAGCCATTGCATAACTTTTTAGATTTTCTGTACATCCGAATATTTTTAAAAATTGAGGTAAAAATATTAATGTTATTGCACAAAATAATATTGAAACAATTGTTGATAACATTATTCCATTACCGATTCCTGTTTCTGCTTCTTTTTTCTTTTTCTCTCCAAGTTTTAAACTTAAATATGCTGATGCTCCATCCCCAAACATTAATGAAAATGCTAATCCTATCATTACTAATGGGAATACTACATTTGTTGCTCCATTTCCTAAATATCCAACACCTTGTCCAATAAATATTTGGTCAACTATATTATATAATGAGTTTACCAACATTGATATTATACAAGGTATTGAAAATTTTCTAATTAATTTTCCTATTTTTTCTTTTCCTAGTATGTTTTCTTCTTGTTCCATTTTTCTCCCTCTTTCTTTTTCTCTTACTGGCTTTTTTGCCAACCTATCTATTATATCGTTATTGAAATAATTTGTCAATTATATAAATTGCTTTTTTAAAAAAAATATCCCTGAAGAAAATATATTGTACTTTCTTCAAGGACTCTCAAAAATTCTAAATTATGTTATTTACAAATTTTAGGAATTTTAATTACACTCATAATTTCTTCAAGTTTCGAATAGGTAATTCCATTCCTAAAAGGAACTTCTTTAAACATTTCTTCAAGCTTTTCGAAAAAATTTGCATAATTTTCAGATTGCATTCGCTCATGTGCTTCTTCAAAGCTAATACTTGCAATATATTCCAAAACCTTAGAATATGCAAATGTAATACTTTGAAATAGCTTACATACATCTGATTTGCAAAATTTTCCCTCAGGATCACTTTGCCATTCCAAAAATTCAATTTCTTGTACATAATCAGGATTTCCTTCAGTATACGAACACCATTCAATCTGATTAATGTTCATCATTCCCTCCAATAATTATTTGTTGTGTTTGTTTTCGGACATGTCTTAAAGGGATATCTAATGTTAAGACATGTTGTATTTTAGCACATATAATTTTAAATTTCAAGCAAATCATTTATATTAAAATAAAGTTTTTATTTTCTTTATTAAATAATGGCTTCCACCTAAACTTCTTCCATTTTCAACCATACTAATTATTAATAATTGATTATCATTTGAATCTGTTGTAAAACAATCAAACCATCCTAAAACATCTGCCTCTCCATCTTTTGATGCTTTTAACTCTGCAGTTCCTGTTTTTCCTGCTATTGTTCTTCCTGTTATTTTCATATCTTTAGCTGTTCCTTCTGGATTTTCTACAACTTGAATTAAATCTTCTTTTATTATATTTGCCGCTTCTTTACTAAAAGCATTTTTTACTAAATATTCTACATTTTTATTATCTTTTTCTATAATATATGGTTTTACCATATTTCCATCATTGTTAAATGCTGAATATATAGATGCCATTAGTATTGGATTTACTAAAATTTCTCCTTGACCATATCCACTATCTGAAAGTACTTTTTCATTTGAAATATCTTTTGAATTTGAATATTGAGATTTGGCTGTTGATATTTCAAGGTTTAAATCTTGATTAAATAATATTTTATTTAATCCATCAGTAAAATTCTTTTTTCCAATCTGTAATGCTGCTTGTGCAAAATATATATTATCTGAATGTATTAGAGCATTTTTTAAATTCTTTGGTCCACTATATGATGTTAATGTTGTTATATCAAATTCTCCCCATCCATCTTTTTTCCAACTAAGTCCATTATATGTAAATGTGTCATCAACTGATAATGTTCCTGTTGTAAGCCCTATTGCACCTGTAATTGGTTTAAATGTAGATCCTGGTATATAACTTTGTTGATATCTTACAAACATTGGCTTATTTTCATTATTATTAATTTCATTCCATTCATCTGATGTCATTCCTAAAACAAATTTGTTAGGATTATATGATGGTGTACTTACTAGTGCTAATAATTCTCCAGTATTTGGTTCCATTACAACAAAAAATCCTGCATCATTTTTTAATTCTTCATAAAGTTTTTGCTGAATAGTAGAGTCTATTGTTAATTTTATATTTTCTCCATTTTTTACATCTATTTTTGCTATTTCTGATTTTCTTTTTCCTTTTTCATCTTCAATATAAATTTCAAGACCATTATTTCCTTTTAATTGTTCTTCATATTGTTTTTCTAGTCCTGCTTTTCCTATTAAACTAGTACTTGTATATCCTTTTCCTTTGTTTTTTTCTAATTCCTCTGCTGTTATTGTTTGAACATATCCAACTAGTTGTGCTGAAGCTTCTCCTAATGGATACACTCTCGATGTTTCACTTGTAATTTTTATTCCAGATATTTGTAAAACTTTCTCTTTTATTTCTGTTTCACTTTGTTCTACCTTTTTTATAGGTACAAATGTATCATCTTTTACCCATGATGCTGAAAGTGCTTTATTTATTGTTTCTACTGAAATTCCTAAAATGTCAGATATTTGTTGAATTGTTTCTTCTTTATTTTCTGGTAATTTTCCAGGAACAATTCCTATTGAAGATACCTTTCCTTCCCCAGCTAGCAGTATTCCATTCTTATCATCAATTTCTCCTCTTTTTGCTTTTATTGTTTTTACTCTTACTTTGTCAGTACTATTTAACCCCGGCAAAATTAAGTTATGGCTCCATTCAACTTTATATTCTTTTTGAGTATTTTTTACTATTCTTACTGTATTTTGAAATTCTACATTTCCTGCACTTGTTTCCATTGTTTCTGTATAATTTATTTTAGATATATTTTTCTCTTCTTCTTCAACATTTGTTATTTGTATATCTAAATTTGCCATATCTATTCCACTATAAATATTCTCATTTCTTTTTATAAAATCTTCTTTTGATATCTGAGATTTAGCTGTATCTGTAATCATTTCATACATTTCTTCATATTTTTCTTCATTTATATATGAAACATATTGGTTCCAAATATCTTCTGGAGTTGTCTTTTCTTTATTAGAAATATAATATGCTACTAATCCTCCTCCAATTAATATTGCAATAATTAAAACAATAACAATAATAATAATAATCTTTTTCTTCATACTTTTTTTCCTTCCATAAAATTTACTTCATCGATATTATATCACAAATAAAATTTTTATTAAATTAAATCTTTATTAATTTATAATATATTTTTATTGACTTCTATTTTAGTTTGTTTTATAATACATTTTACGTTTAATTTTTACTGCCAAGTGCAGTTTTATATAAATATATCTATCTTATACAAATGAAAGAGAGGATTATTTTTTTATGGAAACACTTATGCTATTGTTTGTATTTTTTGCTGCTGTTTTATTGGCACAAATCATTGCAAAATTTCTTTGTCAAAAACAAGAAAAAGCCTTAAAAAGCATTTATAAAACTCTTTCTTATATTACTCTTGTTTTTTTTCAATTTTTCTTATTGTCACTAAAAATTTAAATATCTTTTAATTTTATTTCTTTTTCTGAATGTAATTTTCCTGCTCTAGTAATAGAATTATATCCAAATTTTTGCTTTAATTCATCAACTACTTTGTCTAAATTTTCTTGTTTTTCTGTATCTTTAGAATTAAATAGTGATAATTGTTTTTCATTCTTTTCAATTAATCCATCTACTCTCATTCCTACAAGTCTTATTGCTATTCCTTTAGTATACATTTCTTCTAATAGCTCTTTTGCCATTCTAAATATATCTTTGGTGTTTGATGTTGCTTCATTTAATTTTCTTTGATGTGTTTTATTTTCAAAATTGCTTGTTCTTAATTGAACATTTACTACATTTGCTAACATATTATATTTTCTTAATCTATATGTTACTTGTTCTGTTAATGCTAATAATACTTCTTCTAATTTTGATATTTCAGTTATATCAACTGGTAAAGTTGTAGAATTACCAATTCCTTTAGGATTTTCAAATTTATATTGTACTTCTGAATTGTCTATGCCATTTGCATATTCCCACATCATTATTCCATGTTTTCCAAATTTTTTTGATAATAATTCTTTATCTGTTTTGGCTAAGTCTCCTATTGTTCTTATTCTCATATTTGAAAGTTTTGGAATTGTTTTTCTTCCAAGCATTAATAATTCTGAAACATTTAGTGTCCACATTTTACTTGGAATTTCATTTTCATATAATGTATGTACTCTATCTGGTTTTGTAAAGTCTGATGCCATTTTAGCTAATAATTTATTATGTGCTACTCCAACATTTACTGTAAATCCTAATTCTTCTTTTACTCTCTTTTTTATTTCATATGCTTTATTTATTAACATATCTCCACATAAATAGTTTGTCATATCTAAAAAACATTCATCTATGCTAAATCTTTCTATTTTGTCTGTATATTGAAGTAATAATTTATATAAGCTATTTGAATATTTTTTATACATATTATAGTTTCCTGGATATACCTGCAGTTGAGGACATTTCATTCTTGCTTGATATAATGTTTCTCCTGTTATAATACCAAAAATTTTTGCTTTAGGACTTTTGGCTAATACTATTCCTGCTCTTTTGGTTTCATCTCCACCTATTACTGATGGTATTTCTCTTATATCAATTTTACTTCCTTGTTTTAACATTTCTACTGCTGTCCAACTTAAAAAAGCATTATTTACATCTACATGTAATATTTGTCTTTCCATAATATCACCTGCTTATTCTTATATCGTTATTATTATAAAACATTTGTTCTTGGCTGTCAATAAAAAAGAGAACTTTCTTTCGAAAATTCTCTAAAAATTATTTAGCATAATCTACTACTCTTGTTTCTCTAATTATATTAACTTTAATTTGTCCTGGATAATCCATTTCTTCTTCAATTCTCTTAGAAACATCTCTTGCTAATAATGTCATTTGATCATCTGTAATTTTCTCTGGTTTTACTATTATTCTAACTTCTCTACCTGCTTGTATTGCAAATGATTTTTCAACACCATCAAATGAATCTGCAATTGATTCAAGATTTTCTAATCTCTTTATGTATGCTTCTAGTGTTTCTCTTCTTGCTCCTGGTCTTGATGCAGATATTGCATCAGCAGCTTGTACTAACACAGCTTCTAATGTTTGTGGTTCAACATCTCCATGATGTGCTTCTACAGCGTTTATTACAAGTGGATTTTCTTTGAATTTCTTTAAGATTTCTACACCAATTTCAACATGTGTTCCTTCCATATCATGATCTAGTGCTTTTCCAATATCATGTAATAATCCTGCTCTACGAGCTAGCTTTGCATCTAATCCAAGTTCTTCTGCCATTATTCTTGCTAAGTTTGATACTTCTATTGAATGGTTTAATACATTTTGTCCATAACTTGTTCTATATTTTAGTTTTCCTAATAATTTTATAAGTTCTGGATTTAAACCTATAACTCCACTTTCAAGCGCTGCTCTTTCACCTTCTGAACGAATTGTTTCTGCTAATTCTTGTTTGGCTTTTTCTACCATTTCTTCAATTTTAGCTGGATGAATTCTTCCATCATCTATTAATTTTTCAAGAGCAATTCTAGCAACCTCTCTTCTTAATGGATCAAATCCTGATAAGATTACTGCTTCAGGTGTATCATCTATTATTAAATCAATTCCAGTTAATGTTTCTAAAGCTCTTATATTTCTTCCTTCTCTACCAATTATTCTTCCTTTTACATCGTCAGATGGAAGTGGAACTATTGATACTGTTGTTTCAGCAGAATGATCTGCTGCACATTTTTGAATAGCATAAGCAACTATTTCTCTTCCATTTTTCAAGGCTTCGTCTTTTGCCTTTTGAGTTAAATCTCTTATTAATGCTGCTTTTTCAGATGTTATATCTTGTTCTACACTTTTTAATAATTGATCTTTGGCTTCTTCTTGTGTTAGTTTTGCAATGTCTTGAAGAACTTTCATTTGTTCTGTATACAAATTCTCAACATCTTGTTTTCTTTCATTTAGATTTTGCTCTTCTCTTTCTAAGTCTTTTTCTTTTTTCTCAAAATTATCTGAACGTCTTTCTAAATTTTCTTCCTTTTGAATAATTCTGCTTTCTTGTTTTTGAATTTCGCCTCTTCTTTCTTTAATCTCTTTATCTAGTTCATTTCTAGCATTCATAATTTCTTCTTTAGCTTTAAAGATTTCTTCTTTTTTCAAATTATCTGCTTCTATTTTTGCTAATTCTACTAGTTTTTTTGCTTCTTCTTCTGCTCCGTTAATTTTTGATTCAGCAATTTTCTTTCTGATTACAACTCCAACTAGTATTCCTATTACTAATGAGATTAAGACAGTGGCGACAATGATTATAGTTTCCATAACCATACACCTCTTTCTTATTAAATTTTCAATGTTCGAATAAATATATATATACGATTTCTATTATTTTTTTATATATTTTTTCAACCTATTATATTTTATAATTATTATTGTTAACTGTCAAGGGTTTTTATTGTAAAATATGAAAAAACATTTATATTTGAAAAAAAGAAGGATATTTCCTTCTTTTTCTTACTATGCTCTTGGATGAGCTTTTTTATAAATGTTTTTTAAACTTTCATCTTGAAATTGCATATATACTTGTGTTGATAATATATCTGAATGTCCAAGCATTGTTTGAATTGATTTTAAATCTGCTCCATTTTGTAATAAATGTGTTGCAAATGAATGTCTTAATACATGTGGTGTTATATCTTTTTCAATATGTGCTTGTTCTTTGTAATATTTTATAATTTTCCAAAATCCTTGTCTTGTTAATCTTTGACCATTAACATTTACGAATAATGCTTTTTCATTTTCGTCTTTTATCATTATATTTCTTGCATTTTCAACATAATCTTTTAGTGCTTTTAATGACATTTCTCCTAATGGCACTGTTCTTTCTTTTTTTCCATTTCTACATGTTGCAAAACCTTTTTCTAAATCTACATCTTCAACATTTAATGATATAATTTCTGTAACTCTCATTCCTGTTGCATATGCAAATTCTAGCATTGCTTTATCTCTAGTTCCTTTTAAATCGACATTTTTGGGTTGATCTAATAATAATGCTACTTCACTTGATGTTAATACACTAGGAACTCTTTTTTCTATTTTTGGTGATGAAATTCCTTCTGTTGGGTCATTTTCTACATCCTTATTTTTAACTCCATATTGGTAAAATGATCTGATTGATGCTAATCCTCTTGATATTGTTGATGATTTTTTACCTATTTCTTGCATATATGTTATGTACTCTTTAATTCCTTCGTTTGTTTCTTCTTTATATTCTTTTCCTTGTTCACTTAAATATCTTTCATATTGTTTTAAATCTCTTTCATATGATTGAAGAGTATTATTTGATACTTTTTTATCATTTTCTAAAAATCCAAAAAATAAGTTTAATTCTTCTTCCATTTCTTTCCCCACCCTAATTCAAATTGTAAATTTAACATAAATAATATACGTGTTTATGTTATATCAAATTTTCTCTAAATTGTAAATAGTTTTTCATCTATTTATCTAAAAATATTTTGCAAATAATAATATCAGTCTATATGATATTCCTATTTTTATTAAAGATGAAATAATTAAAATTATTAATATAAATATAGAAACTATACTATGTTTTAGTATTGATACTTTTATATTTTCTTTTCTTCTATCTTTTACTATTGATTTATATAATTTTATACTACTAACTCCTAAAAATATTAATGCTGGTATTAATATTAAATTTTGTAAAAATATTGTTAATAGTACAAATATTAATCCTTTTATTTTTCCTAATGTTATTACACACGCAGATATTGTATATCCTAAGCAAAATCCTCTTGCTATAATTATTCCAAAAACTATCGGAATTCCCACTATTGTTGTTCCTGCAAACCATAATATAAATACTAAAAATATATTATTTTTTATATCTGTTTTCAATTGGACTATTGTACTATTACTTTCTGATATTTTTATTTCATCAATATATGTATTTATATATTTTATAACATTTTCTTGATTTTCTGTTTGATTTATAAATAATACACCTAAAAATAATCCTACTGAAAATAGTATTATTACAAGTATATATGATTTATAATTACTGATAATCTCTTCTTTAATTATATTTAGGATTTCACTTTTTTTCTTTCGCACTTTTAATCTCCTTATTAAATAAACTTTATACATAATTTTTATTCAATAAAGATTTTTTTAGAACTTCATTTCATTTTAAATCTATTCTGCAGATACTTTTCCGTACATTCCGCCTCCGCCAGATTCTACTTTCATTTTTCCTTCTCGTGCATTTATAATATTTTTTGCAATTTTTTCTCCAACAACTGCTTCTATATCATCATTTGATAATTTATGTAAAATATTCATTTCTGTATCAAAAGCATCTAACAATTTATCAATTGTTTTTCCTCCTACTCCAGGAATAAAATTTAATGGTATTTGATAAACATATGGTGGTCTATTTTCAGGACTTTTTGATTCTTCTTTATCTTTTATTAATTCTATTCTATCAAAAACTCCAAATGTTACTTTATCACTTCCACAATTTGGGCATTTATCTACTGGTTCTTTTGTTTCAATTGTACAATCACAATTATCACAATGTGTTCTATGATATTTTCCAAGTTTTGGATCTAATCCATAGTTTACCAAAACTTTTCGACCATCTTCGTTTTTTAGTGCTTTTACTACTTCTTTAAAACTTATATCATCTACTAACATTTTATTATATTCTCTTGCTATTTTAGGAAGAGAATGTGCATCTGAATTTGTAACAAATGTTTTTCCTTCTAATTCTGAAATCATATCAGCTAAGTATGTATCTGAACTTAAGCCTAATTCTACTGCAAATATCTTATTATATTTTTCTTTAAATATATTTTCTATTCTATCTGTACAATTTCCATAATAGCTTTTAAATGGTGTAAATATATGTGCTGGTATTAGTATTCCATTATATTTTTCTACTATATCTATTAAATCATATCCTGATAAATCTGATCTTTGCGTACTTAATGTAATATTTTTTATATGATGACTCATTTCTTGTGAGAATGCTTTTATATCGCTTAAATGCGGAAAGAAACATAAATTATGTGCAGCTCCTTTTTTTCCATTTCTTCCTTTTTCTGATGTTTCTACTTCACTTCCTAATAATATACAAACTTTGTCTTTATAAATTATTCCACCATCTTTTAATTCATATGCTTCTCCTGTTTGAAGAAATTTTTCAATATCTTCTATTACATATGGTGATGCACAATCTATTATTCCTACTATATTTATTCCTTTTCTTTCAGCACATTCTTTTGCAATATTAGCAAAATTCAAACTTCTTGCTGCTGTAATTTTTATTGGCTTTCCATTTTCACTTCTTCCTATGTGAACATGTAAATCTGCAAATACTTCGTACATCTCTAGTTTATGCTAGCTAAAAAGCTAGCATATCCTCCTTTTCTTTATTCTATATGTTTTAATATTTTTTCTTTTGTTTCATTTGTAAATAATGATTTATTTTCTGTTTCAAGAGTTGTATTTTTCAATACTTCTACTATTTTTTGGTCGACAGTAACAGAATAATCTACAGAAAGTTTGTTCACAAATTCTGGAACATCTTTTGATTCTCTAACTAATTTTTGCAATCTTGCAAAAACAGTTGTATTTACAACACCTTGAATATATACTTTATCAAAAGTTTGTGCAAATTCTCTAAAACTTTCTAAATATCTATTATATTCATTTTTTAGGTTTCTATGTTCTAATAAAACTAATGCTTCATCTGGATTTAATCCTATTCTCTCTGGTCTATCTAGTAACATACCTCCAAATTGATCTACTAATTCTAGAATATCACTTTCAGGTTCTCTTCTTTCTTGTTCACTATATCTATTTACACCTTCACATATTTTACAGAATCTTGCATCAAATCCTAATTTTTTTAATAATTGTGCTCCTTCTATTGCATATGTTTGTACTTTTCCAATTTTCTGAGCATCATCAACTTTTTTACAATTACATAGTAAACATGCAGTTAATATTAAATTATGATCTAATCTTATTTTAGTATACTTTAAAAACATTCTTGCTATTTCAGTTTTAAATATTGTTGCTTTATCAAAATTAATTCCTAGCTTAGGCGCTAAGAAATATATTATTTCTTCCTTAGCTATTAAGTCTTCTTCATTTAAAATATATTCTGCAAATTCTTCCATCCTTTGTTTCTCCTTTTTATTAATTATTGCATAAAGAATTTATTAAATTCTTCTTCATTTATCTTTTCTTTTGCTATTAACTCTGCCGCTATTGCATGTAATAGATCCATATTTTGTAATAAAATTTGTTGAGCACTTTTATATGCCGTGTCTATAAGTTTTTTTACTTCTTGACCTATTATATCTTCCATATTATTTCCTAATAATTGATATTCATAATTTCCGTCACTACTCTTTAAACATATAGGACCAACAACATCACTCATTCCATATACTGTAACCATATTTTTAGCAATTTCTGTTGCTACTTCTATATCATTACTTGCTCCTGTTGAAATATCATCTAAAACTATTTTTTCAGCAGCTCTTCCTCCAAGTAATGCTATTAATTTTTCTTCCATTTCTGTTTTGGAAATAAATGATTTATCTTCATCTGATTTATACATTGTATATCCACCAGCTACACCTCTTGGAACAATTGATATTTCTTTTACTGCTGTTTGTGTTGGTAAAAATTGACTTACAATTGCATGTCCAGCTTCATGATATGCAGTTAATTTTTTGTCTTTGTCTGAAATTTTTCTACTTGTTTTTTCTAGACCAACTGTAACTTTTTTTACTGCTTCATCTAAATCATCATTTGTTATTGCATTATGTTGATTTTTGGTTGCAATTATTGCCGCTTCATTTAAAATATTAGCAAGTTCAGCTCCTGTAAATCCAGCTGTATCTTCTGCAATACTGTGTAATGAAACATCATTAGCTAATTTTTTATCCTTTGAATGGATTTTTAAGATTTCTTCTCTTCCAGCTATATCTGGTGCAGGTATTGTTATTTGTCTATCAAATCTTCCTGGCCTTAATAATGCTTTATCAAGCATTTCTGGTCTATTTGTTGCTGCTAAAACTATAATTGTTTCTTCTGATGAAAATCCATCCATTTCAACTAATAATTGATTTAATGTTTGGTTGTTTTCTGTTTCTGCACCACTATTACTTGTTCTTCTTGAACCAATTGCATCTATTTCATCAATAAAAACTATACATGGTGAAATCTTTCTTGCTTTTTCAAATAATTTTCTAACTCTTGAAGCTCCTAGACCTGCAAACATTTCAATAAATTCTGATCCACTCATAGATATAAACGGAACATCTGCTTCACCCGCAATTGCTTTTGCTATTAATGTTTTTCCAGTTCCTGGTTTTCCATATAGTAAAACTCCCTTTGGAATTTTTGCTCCCATTTCAGTAAATCTTTTTGGCTCTTTTAAGAATTCTACAATTTCTTTTAATTCTGCCTTTTCTTCATCTAATCCTGCAATATCATCAAATGTAATTTTTGTTTTTCTTTCTGTTTCTTCATAAACTTGCCCTTTATCACCTAAACCTTGCATTTTATAAATCATTATAAATAGTGCGACCATTATTGCTGTTGGCAATATTGAAAAGAAATATGATGGAATTTGTGAAATTACACTTCTTGTTTTTTGTTCTAATTTTATTTCATTTCCTTCAAGCGTTTGACTTTGAATTAATTCCATAAATACTTGGGTATTTGGTATTATTGCTTTTTTTTCTTCTTCTTCATCTTTTAGTTTTACTTTTAATGTTGTACTTCCAACTGTCATTTCAATTTTTTCTACATTTTTATTTTGAATTTCTTTTACTAATTCTGTATATGCAAGAACTTTATCATCTTGTTCATCATCATTTGTTTGTCGTTTTACTATTAATACTATTGATACAACAATTAGTGCAATTAATAAAATTGTTAATATTACTAATTTTATTATATCTAATTTTTTGTTTTCTTCCTTTTTCTTGTCTTCTTTCATTTTAATAACCCTTTCTAAAATTCCGTACTATACATATTCCTCTATATTTTCATTATGCCTCAGAGACATCTGGTTCTTGATCATTAGGTGCATCCTTATTTTCATCATCTGTTTTATCTTCATTTTTTGGTTCTTTTTCTTCTTTAGATTCTGGTTCTTTATTATCTTCTTGTTCTTTTATTTCTTCCCTTACTTTTTCTTGTTCTTTTTTTATTTTTTCTACTTCTTCCAATTTCTTTAATAAATCATCTTTCAATAAGAAAATTACTGCTGCTAAATAAATATATGCAATTGTTATATATGCAACCTGGAAATAACTTATAGTAAATGTTGTAAAATAATTTACTATAATATATAACATATTTAATATCATTGGTAATGTTAATGCATATACAGCCATATTATAAATTGCAACAAACCTTATTCTAATTCTTGTTATCATAGTTGTTAACCAACCAAATGCTGCAATTTCTAATGCATCTATTAATGTGATCATAATTTCAACTAATAATAACGAAATGAATGATGATATCATATATTTTCCATAGAAATTATTCATTTTTGAACTACGCATATATTCTATTAATTGTGTTTTGCTAAATGATTTAACATCATTTCCAGCATAATTTTGAACAAAATCTTTATATGTATATGGACTTATTTTTGTATCTATATTATCAACTTTTGTTCTCATTACAATTTGATTTTTAAAGAAGTATATTGTAACTCCTGTTGCATCATTTTCTGCTTCAAATTTTTCTTTTTCTTCATCACTCTCTAGTAATGGATTTATAATAATTCTATTTATTCCATCATATTGGATATTATCAATTATTATTGGTTCTTCTGTATCCATTTGAATATGACCATCTTCATAAGAAAACTCTGGTATATTTTGTTCTATATATTCTGATAAATTGAATACGACTTTTTTCATTTCAATAAATGAACTGATTGTCATGAATACTGTTATAAATGCACACATCATAGCCAAATATTTTAATGCTCTTCCAAGGCCTTCTGTTGCCATTTCTGGATATTTTTCAAATTTTGTTATTGAATACCATACTTTTTTAAAAAAGTTAATATTGACAACTCGATATTTTTCATCTTCTTTTTCTTCCATTTTTATAAACTCCTTTTTCAAAATATATTTATAACTTAAATATATTTTCTTTCAATCTTACTATCTACCAACATTGGACTTACTTCAAACATTACTTCATCTCCAATGTTAATATTCTTTCCAGTTATATCAACTGTTACATGAAACATTCCAAGTCTTCCAAGAACTTTGAACTTTTCTCCATTTATTTTCACAAAAATTTGTTGCTGCTTAAATGCATTTTTTATATCTCTTACTATATATCTTATCTTATCTCTTTTTCTAAACATATCTTTATCAACTATTACATTGAATCCATCTGCATATCCACATGGAACTACAGCAACTTTTGTTTCTTTTTTTGTTTTATATGAATTTGAATATCCTATATTATACCCTTTAGGTAATGTTTTTATTTCTGCAACATTAGATTTTAATATTCCAACTCTTTGAAATCCCCATGTGTTTGGAATTGATAATCTTCCTAAAAGAGCAGACCCTATCCTTACTGCATTTAAATACATATTTGTAAATCTAAGAAATGCAGATGAATTACATATATGTAGCATTCCTGTATCAATTTTTTCTTTTTTCAATACTGCTACACAACCTATAAATCTACTAAATTGTTCTTGTGCTTCTTTTCCGTTTCCAAAAAACGCTAATGAAAAGTGTGAAAATGTTCCTTCTATTTGTATATTATTCCACTGTTTAATATTTTCTACCATTTTTTCTTTTTCATTATATATAAATCCATATCTTCCAAATCCAGTATCTATTTTTAGATGAACTCTTGCTTTTTTATTTTGTGCTAATTCATTTACTGCATCTCCTGCTTCTTTAGATCCTATTGTTAAAATAATATTTTTATCCAACATTTTTTGAATATCTTCTTTTACAGCTGTTGATGACATCATTAATATATCTTCTTTTATTCCACCTCTTCTTAATTCTAAAGCTTCTTCAACTGTTGCAACTGCAAACATTTTTACACCATTATCAGCAAGAAATTTTGAATATTGAACTAAATCTAATCCATATCCATTTCCTTTTACAACTGCTATTAATTTTACTTTTTCTCCATTATCATTTTTTCCATTTTTATTTATTATATTATTAATTATTTTTAAATTGTTTTTTATTTTACTTTTTTCTACTAATAGCTCTTTCAATATTTTTCTTCCTCTCGATTATTAATTGCACATTTATTTTTTGAATTTCGTCTTTAATCCTCTTAAATTTCTGAATGTTTTTTCTGAAAATTTATATAAAGAATAAGTAAATGGTTTAAATGGAATATAAATTTCCCCTACAAATTCTGTGAATGTTGCTCCAAATCCTTTTTTAAATCTATATAATCCATATTGTGGGTGATTTTCGTCTACAACTCCTGAAACTCCTCTAAAGTCATACACATCATCTTTTCTTGCTATCGCCATCTTTATCATTTCCCATTGTAATAAATAATTTGGCATTAAATTTCTATGTTCATTACTACTAGCACCATATAAATACCATGTTTTATTACCATAGAAAATTGGTATTACTCCTGATATTGGCTTTCCATCATGATATGCCATTAATAATTTCATATGTTCTGGAGCCATTTCATCATACATTTTCTCAAAATATGATAATGGTCTTATTATAAATCCATCTCTTGCTCCTGTTTCAACCATTATTTTATGAAAATCTTTTAAATCCTCTCTTGTTCCTTCTTTTACTTCAACACCTTTTTTTATTGCCAAACGCACATTATATCTTGTTTTTGAATGAAATCCTGCAAAAATTTCGTCTTCTGTTTTATTTTTTATATCTAGTCTAAATACATATCTTGGTTGAATTTCTTCTCTAAAATTTTTGGCATCATCTTTTATTTTATATCCTAAACTTGTTACTATCTTTCTATATTCTTCATCACTACTTAAAATATCTGGTTCTGCTTTATATACAATTGCTTTATATTTTTTTGCTAATTCTTTGATTCCGTCTGTTAGTTGTTTCATTACAGATATATCATGTATATCACATGTTGGCCCTCTTGATGAATACATTATATTTCCAAAAATAGGTATTTTTCTTATTAAAATACTTACTGCTCCGATTATTTTTCCACTTTCATCTTCTGCTAATACTATTTCATTTATCCAATTTCCTTTTACTTTTGCCCATTCTGGTGATTGTTGAAAATTACACCTTTCATGTTTTTCTAAAAATTCTTTATATGCTTGTCTATCTTTCTCATCTGTTACTATTCTCATTTTGTTTTACTCGTATAATTTATTTTATTATACGAATTTCTCCTTTCTTTCTGACTTATTTTGTATTATTTATATTTATTTTTTTCCATGATTATTGTACACTAAATATATTATTTTTACAAGTTATTTTATAATAAATGAAGAAAAAACTCATAGGTATAATTCTTTATTAGAATATATCTATGAGTTTTTTTAATCTATCATTTCTATTTTTTCTATAACTGGTTGATTTTCTTTTAATACTGTACCATTATCATCTTCTATTTTTACATCTTCACATATTTTGTCTACAATTTCGATTCCACTTGTTACTTTTCCAAATGCAGCATAGGCTCCATCTAATCCAGTATAATCTTTATGCATTATAAAAAATTGTGAACTAGCACTATTATAAGCCATCGATCTTGCCATTGAAATTACACCTCTAGTATGAGAAAGTGTATTCTTTACACCATTTTGTGCAAATTCACCTTTTATATTTTCATCACTTCCACCAGTTCCATTACCATTTGGATCTCCACCTTGAATCATAAATCCTGATATGATTCTATGAAATGTTAATCCATTATAAAAACATTTATTTACCAATTTTGCAAAATTTGCAACTGTAATTGGTGCAATATCTGCATATAATTCTACATTTATTGTTCCATAATCTTTTATCGTTATTTGCGCATGATGTGTTCCTTTTGAATATTTATCTTCATCTTGATTTATATTTTCTTTTTTTGAATTGTTTATTATCATTGCAATAATTCCTCCTATTATTATAATTCCAATTATTATTCCTATAATTATATACCTTTTTTTCATTATGTTCTCACCTCCAATAAATTTTAAAAAATTTATTTTGGCTGGGGCACTGTGATTCGAACACAGGAATGTCGGAGTCAGAGTCCGATGCCTTACCACTTGGCGATGCCCCAATATGAATTAATTCATACTTATATTAGCACAATTAATTTTAATTTGCAATAACTAATAGACATTTTTTATACAATTATCAATGTTCTAAAAAGTGGATATAATTTTAAAATTTATATCCACTTAATTCACTTTCAATTTTTATGTAATTTTCGAAATTTTCTTCCATTATATCATTAAAACTTTTACAATGTGTTTTATATTTTAAATGACAAAATTCGTGTGCTATCACATATTCAATTGTTTCTCTTTTGAATTGTATAATTTCAGGTGAAATTATGATTTCTTTTTTTGATGTACATTTTGCAATTTCACCATCTAATTGTTCTATAAAATAATCTTCTGGTGCAATTCCTAGCATTAATCTTATTTTTTCCATTATATTGTCTATTTCTTTTTTAACTATTTGTTCATACATTTTATTTATTGACATTTTTAAAATTTGTTTGTTTCCTATTTTTCTATATTTATTTGGTAATATTATTTTTATCTCATAATTTTCTTCTATATTTAATTCTGGAGTATCAATATTTGAATATACAACTTTTAAATCATAATTTTTTCCAAATATTTTTACAGATTGCATATTTGAACTTTGTTGTTGATATTCATTTATTTTACTTAAAATCCAATTCTTCTTTTCTTCAACTACTGCTTGAATTTTATTTTGCGTAAAATACCAAGGTGCATTTACAATAACTTCACCATTTTGAATTGTTATATACATATCTCTATTTGTTGCCTTATTTACTGTGTATGTTATTACATTGTTTCTTTTTCCAAATATACTCATCTTAAATTCCTCCTTATTTTGAACTTCTGTTCGTTTTCTTGTTGATGCTATTTTATATCTTATTTGACAAATTGTCAATACTATTTCAAAAATTTTCGAACATTTTTTCGTAGTAACTAAATTAATCATTTTTTCAGCATTTCTGTAGTTCCTTAATCATAATATTTTTATAAAAGAATATTTTTGTACTAAAAGTTGGAGGTCTCTATTATGTATAAATTCAAAATAGTAAAATTAAAAAACTTTATTTTACCTTTTATATTAGTTTTTTTTATTATATGTCTTGTTGTTTTTTCTAATTCTAATTTAAAAGCTGCCAAAAATGGTTTAGTTTTATGGGCCAATTCTGTTGTCCCTTCTTTATTTCCTTTTTTTGTTGCTACTGAATTACTTTCTTATACAAATTTTACATATTATTTAGGAAAATTATTAAATAAATTTATGAAACCACTTTTTAACATTAGAGGTGAAGGAAGTTTTGCCTTTATTATGGGAATTTTAAGTGGCTACCCTATGGGAGCTAAAATTGCAGCTAATTTTAGACAAAATAATATTTGTTCTAAAGTAGAATGTGAGCGTTTACTTAGCTTTACAAATAATTCTGGTCCTTTATTTATAATTGGAAGTGTTGGAATAAGTTTATTTGGAAATTCTACTATTGGTTTTTTACTACTTTTCACTCACTTACTTGCATCTATTTCTGTTGGCTTTTTATTTCGTTTTTGGAAGAAAAATGATTCTAAAAATTTTATTAGTAGTTCATCAAATATTAAAAACAGAACTATAAAATTATCTAGTTTGGGAGAAATTATTGGAAATAGTATTAAAAGTTCAATAAATACTATTTTAATGATTGGTGGCTTTGTTGTTTTGTTTTCTGTTATACTTTCTATTTTAAAAACAAGTAATTTACTTAATATATCTTGTTATTTTATGAAACCTATATTTAATTTTTTTAGAATTCCTCAAACATTTTATTTTGGTTTTATATCTGGAATTATAGAATTAACCAATGGGCTAAATATAATTTGTAATATTCCCGAAAAAAATATTTCTATAAATATAATTATTGCTTCTTTCCTTCTTGGTCTCGGTGGCATTTCTGTCTTGCTTCAAGTTTGGAGTTGTATTTCTAAAACAGATTTATCTATTACACCATATATCTTAGGAAAGATTTTACAAGCTTGTTTTTCTGCATTATATACTTGGATATTTATAAACATTGTGCCATTTTTGAATTTTAATTTATAAAAAATCCATAGTTGAAATAATATCAACTATGGATTTTTCCTTTCATTCCAAATAATTATTTAGGATTATATTTATTATAGATAGTATACACCTCTTCTTCACTAAGTACTTCTTTTTGCAAAAGATTTTGAGCAATTTCTTCTAACATTGTTTTGTTTTGGAGCAAATATTCCTTTGTTCTCTTGTAGAACAAATTCATGAGATCTACACTTCTGTTAAGAAGCCGATTGTTCAAATCAGATCCTGCTAATTGTTCTAAACTAAGACATGAAACAGGAGCAATTCCTATTTCTTCATCAAAACAAAATTCAGTTAAATACTGCTTTACAAGCTTTGTTGTCTTTTCAAGATCTCCTTTCGCTCCACTAGTAGGCGAATTAAAGAACACATCTTCTGCAACTCTACCCGCAAGACTTATCATAATTTCTATTTCAAAATCCTGCTTGGTCATTTTTCCATATTCATTCAAAGGATATGTTGCGACACGTCCAAAGAACTCTTGCGTAGGAATTATGGAAATATCTCGTATTCTCTTGATTTGGGAAAGAAAAACACAAATTGCATGACCCGCTTCATGATATGCAGTTGCTTTCTTTTCTATAAATGTTCTGTTAATTCTTAGTGGAACTGCTTCATCACAATTTATTTGAGCCTCACAAAAATCTTTGCTTAAAACATTTTTATGATGTTTTTGTTCAGCAATTTCTATTGCCATATTCATAATTTTTATAATTTCTAACGTAGAGGCTCCAATAAGTTTTTTGGCTAATTTCTTCACACTTACGCTTGGATCAACTCTTTTCTTATTGCAACAATATTCAATAATTTGCATTCTATTATCAAAATCTGGTAGAAACATGCTAACAAACATTTCAAAATGTTTGGGACGTTTTAAAGAAGAACTGATTTCTTTAATATTTCTAGTTGTTGCAATAACTAACACATGATCTCTTTTGTTCATTTCATATGCTAATTGTGCAATAATCCTTTCATTATTTTTGTTTTCTTTTCCCATAACATCAAATTCATCAATAAAAATAATACAAGATTCTTTTGCTCTTGCTGCTAAAAACAAGTGCTTTATATCTTTTGCATTATTTATTTCTGAACCAGAAATCATAATAAAAGGTAATTTGCTTTCAGCAATAAATGCTTTGGCAATTAATGTTTTTCCAGTTCCTTTCGGCCCATCAATAAGAATTCCTTTAGGAATTCTTTGTCTTAATCTACATTTTGAAGTACTCCGTAATTCTAATAATCGTATTATTTTTGCCAAATCAGATTTTTGACTTTCATACCCAATAATGTCATTAAAACTTACTTTCATTTTTGCATCTATTTTAAATGCAATTCCCCAAAAGTATCCCATAATAATTTGACCTAGTCTCCATACAATTTTTTGCATAAAATGCCTCCTATAATAAATTTTCAAAGTTCGTACATTATTATTATATCATATTTTACATAATATTACAAGTGATGTTTTGTTCTCTACTACAAAACCCTTATAATTAGATTTCTCTAATTACAAGGGCATTTTTTAATAATCTTTTATTCTTTCTTTTAAATCATCAAAATTAATCAATTTCCAAGACCAATTTTGATCACTTTCAACTCCTGGCACATTAATTCTAGAATTTTCATCAAGTCCTAAAATATCTTGAACCATTATTATTGGCATTTTTGCCTTACATTTTGATAAATATTGCATAATGCCAATATTTATATTTATATCATAACATTCATTCTTTCTTAAAAATTCTTTTAATTTCCATTTATGTTCATCATCTAAAGTTTTATACCAACCATATATTGTATTACAATCATGATTTCCTGGAAAAACTAGTACATTTTCAGTTTCATTATCTCTATCATACAAATTATCTAAATCTATAGTAAATTGTAATATTTTCTGCCTTGTAAATCCATAATGTTCTCTTAATTTTATTGTTTCTTCTCTTATTTCCCCTAAATCTTCTATTATAAAGTTTTCAATATTTACATTTTTCTCTTTAAATAATTCATCAAAAAATCCATAACTTAGTCCATCTACATATGTTCCTTCTTTACCTGTTTTTCCAAATGGTATTCTGAAAAATGAATCATATCCTCTAAAATAATCTATTCTTACTTTATCGAATAATTTTAAATGATACTTAAATCTTTTTACTAAATATTGATAATTATCTTTTTTTATACTTTCTACATTATATACAGGGCTATTCCATTTTTGACCGTTTTCATTGAAATAGTCTGGAGGAGTTCCAGCTTCAAATGTAAACTTTCCATTTTCCATTTCAAAATATTCTGAATGGTATTTAGTTTCAACTGATTCAAATACTGGATATACTGGCATATCTCCAATAATTTGAACATTTTTTGAATTAGCATAATATTTCAATTCCATCCATTGCTTATATAATATATATTGCAAAAATAAATAATAGTCTTTTTCATTTCCTGTTTTTTGGCTCATAAATTCTGCATATTCATTTATTTCTTGCAATATTATAAATTCATAATATTCATTATTAGGTCTAAAATTTCTATATGCTTCTTTATAATATTTTTCTTTAAAATTATCATATATTACTCTATCTTTATTTTCTCTTGTCTCTGCATTTTGTATTAGTTTTTCTTCTTTTAATTTGTCTACTGAAATATAATCTTCTTCCAATGCATAATAACTTACTGGAGAATATGGGTGTTTATCGCATTCGTTTATTGGTAATATCTCCCAGTATTTTATATTATTTTCACTTAATATATCTATAAACTGATATGCTTCATATCCAAAGTCTCCTATTCCATATTTACTTGGAAGTGAAAAAATTGGAAGTAAAATTCCTTTTTCTTTCATATTCTTTTGTTCCTTTCTTTTTTTGCTTTTGCTTAAAATAATTATATATTAATAAGTTTATTTTTTCAATAGATAAATATTAATAATTTTTCTAACTTTATCATAAAAAACCAAGCAAAATTCTATTAAAAAATCTTACTTGGTCTTTTTTTATTTACAACTTAACAGTCATAATTAAGTTGCCATCTTGATCATAAACATCTTCAAAGGCCTCCAGCTTACCATTATTATTTTTTTGATATTTTGCATAATAATAATGATTAAATGTTATTTTGTCATACTTTATCGGAATAAGTTCATTAAAGCCATGGAACTCCATAGCTCCATTTTCTTCTTCCAAATGCTTCAATACTCCGTAATGTCCTTTTCTTTTAACAAGTACAATAAGTTCCCAACAATCTTCTAAAACTCTGATTTCTTCACAACCAAATTTATAGACTTTTTGAGAAACTAAATCATACTCAAAATATTCGCCTCCATTATCAGATTTATGGAAAATAATATCTTCATATAAAATGTCGTTATCAGTATCAAATACATCAGGAAATAGCTTGTTTCCGGCATAATCATAAACCTCAAATGTGGTCGAACTATTATAGACTCTTACATAGTCATCGTAAAAATCAAAATCTACACCTTTGAAACTTGATTTTAATTCTCCTTTCGAATTAAATACTAACAAACCTTCTTCTTCAGAGTCAACAATAATTCCTAAAGCAAAATACATATGATTTTTCTTCATCATTTTACAAATTGCTTTATACAATGTTTTTCCACTATAATCAAATATCTCCCATCTAATTGTATGGGGTGTTTTAAATATAGTAAGTGCTTTCACAAACTCAATTGCTATCCAATTTTCTGTTTGGAAGAACGAAACATTAGAGTTTTTTTCATGGGTTACTGCTGTTTTTATATAGTCTCCATTCAAGGAATAAAAGCGAAAAGCTTTTTCACTATTTTCCTTAACAATAAAGACTCTTTCATATCTACAAACACATTCTCCTTCTTGAATCTGAATACCATTATATTCAAAAGTTTCTTTTGATTTTTCCTCCATATTTTCATTAATAATTTGTACTAATTCATCAGCAATATTCTTTGCTAACACTATTCCTCTAAAATTTACAATTGTCCAGCCACCATTTTCTTTTATTAACATATTTTCGTCAGGGCCAAACCAATAACAATTTTCTTCAAGAAAATCATTAAAACTTTGTGTACCATCAAAATTAGGAATTGTTCCTAAAAATGCATCTGTCAATGTATTATAGATTTTCAATTCATTTTTTGCATTTTTGACAATCAAATAATGATAAGATTCCCAAACTGTAGAACCGGATTCAATTTTCCCTAAGTTAGGAAAGCCTTTATCAGAACTAGAAACTGCTTGTATTTTTCTAAAACCTTCATAAAAAGGCTTTTTAATTAATCTTCCAATTCTTTTAAGTTCTTGAATTCCTTCTTCTCCTTCTACATCATATTTTTCAATAACATTGCCTTCGTAATCTTTAAGATAATATACACCATTGTCAAATACAATAAACATTTTTTCTCCGAATACAATATTGTAGTTCAGAGCCTTTTCATTTATTATGTCTGATGCATCTCCAAATGATACTTCTCCGAGTAATTTTCCTTTCATATTGTATATCCGAACTGGTTTTTTACCTCCAAAAATAACAACACATTTTGCGAAGATAAACATTCTTTCTCCAACATTCAAAGCAGGTACATTAATCTTTTCCATAATGATGTCCTTTCTGTTTTGATATTTATGTTTTTCTATAAGGCTTCTTGAGCCTCATCTTGGCTATTATATCATGTATTTTATGTAAAATCAATTAATTTATTAAATTTGGTAATGAACTCAAAAATAAAAAGCAAGAAACTTTTTAGTCTCTTGCTTTTATTTCTGACATAAAGTCAAATTATTTTATTATTGCTTTTCTTCCTAAATATTGAGCAACATCACCTAATTGATGTTCGATATTTAATAATCTATTATATTTAGCAACTCTATCTGTTCTACATGGTGCACCTGTTTTGATTTGTCCAGCATTCATTGCAACCGCAACATCTGCTAATGTTGTATCTTCTGTTTCACCACTTCTGTGTGATACAACAGCTGTCATTCCATGTTTATTAGCTAATTCGATAGCATCTAATGTTTCTGTTAATGTTCCGATTTGATTTAATTTGATTAATATACTGTTTGTTACACCTAAATCAATACCTTTTTGTAATCTCTTCATATTTGTTACAAATAAGTCATCACCAACTAATTGGATTTTTGATCCTAATCTGTCTGTTAGTTTTTTCCATCCAGCCCAGTCTTCTTCTGCTAAACCATCTTCGATTGAGATAATTGGATATCTGTTTACTAAATCTTCTAAGAAGTCTATCATTTCATCTTCTGTTTTTGTAACACCTATTTTCCAGAAATGATATTGTCCTTCTTTTCCTATTTTCTTTGCTTCATCATATAATTCTGTTGCAGCAACATCTAATGCTAAAGCAACTTCTTCACCTGGTTTATACCCAGCTTTTTCAATAGCTTCCATTATTAATTGAAGTGCTTCATCTTCATCTTTAACGTTTGGGGCAAATCCACCTTCATCACCAACACCTGTTCCTAATCCTTTTGATTTTAAAACAGCTTTTAAGTTGTGATAAATTTCAGCACACATACGTAAACATTCAGAGAATGATTTTGCTCCAACTGGCATAATCATAAATTCTTGTACACTTAATGTTGAATCAGCATGTTTACCACCATTCATGATGTTCATCATTGGAACTGGCATAACTTTTGCATTTGGTCCACCAATATAGTTATATAATTCCATTCCTAATGATGCAGCAGCAGCTTTAGCACAAGCTAATGATACACCTAATGTAGCATTTGCTCCTAATACACCTTTGTTTTCTGTTCCATCTAATTCGATAAGCATTTTATCGATTCCAGCTTGGTCATAAACATTCATTCCTTCTAATTTGGGAGCTATAACTGAGTTAACATTTTCTACAGCTTTTAAAACTCCTTTTCCTAAATATCTTGATTTATCACCATCTCTTAATTCAACAGCTTCAAAGCTTCCTGTTGATGCTCCAGATGGAACCATTGCTACACCATGTGATCCATCAAATGTTGTAACTTCAACTTGTACAGTCGGATTTCCTCTTGAATCTAATACCTCTAATGCTTCTACACTTTCAATTTCTAAATAATCTTTCATAAAACTCTCTTTCCTTTCTTATCATATCATGTATATAGTATGAATCAATTATTATAAATGTAATCAAATTAATAATACAATTATTTCATAGCTTCTTCAACAGCAACAGCTACTGCTACTGAAGCACCAACCATTGGGTTGTTACCCATACCAATTAATCCCATCATTTCTACGTGAGCTGGTACTGAAGATGATCCTGCAAATTGTGCATCTGAATGCATTCTTCCCATTGTATCTGTCATACCATAAGAAGCTGGTCCTGCTGCCATATTATCTGGATGAAGTGTTCTACCTGTTCCACCACCAGAAGCAACTGAGAAGTATTTCTTTCCTGCTTCTAGTCTTTCTTTCTTATATGTTCCTGCAACTGGATGTTGGAATCTTGTTGGGTTTGTTGAGTTTCCTGTAATAGATACATCAACATCTTCTAACCACATGATTGCTACACCTTCTCTAACATCGTTTGCACCATAACATTTTACTTGGCTTCTTTCTCCATCAGAATATTTTATTTCTTCTACTACTTTTACTTTTCCTGTAAAATAATCAAAATCTGTTTTTACATATGTAAATCCATTTATTCTTGATATTATTTGTGCTGCATCTTTTCCTAAACCATTTAAAATTACTCTTAATGGTTCTTTTCTAACTTTGTTTGCAGATTTTGCTATACCAATAGCTCCTTCTGCTGCTGCAAAACTTTCATGTCCTGCTAAAAATGCAAAACATTTTGTATCTTCTGATAATAGCATTGATGCTAAATTTCCATGTCCTAATCCTACTTTTCTATCATCAGCAACAGATCCTGGAATACAAAATGCTTGTAATCCTTCTCCAATTGCTTTTGCTGCATCTGATGCCTTTTTACATCCTTTTTTGATTGCTATTGCTGCACCTAATGTGTAAGCCCAAGCTGCATTTTCAAAACAAATTGGTTGAACTCCTTTTACTATTTCATAAGGATTAAATCCTTTATCTGTACAGATTTTTAATGAATCTTCAAAATCTTTTATTCCGTATTTTTCCATAACTGGTTTTATTTGATCAATTCTTCTTTCATAACTTTCAAATGTTACTGCCATCTTTTATTCCTCCTATTTTTATTGTAAGGGAAGACATTTCCCATTTTTACATCTTATTTATTTTTTTTAATTCTATTTCTATGCTTCTCTTGGATCTATCTTCTTTACAGCTTCGTCAAATCTTCCATATGTACCAGAAGCTTTTTCAATTGCTTCTTTAGGATCAATTCCTTTTTTAATATTATCCATCATTTTTCCTAAATGAACATATTTATAACCAATTATTTGGTCATCTTTATCTAATCCTAATTCTACTATATATCCTTCTGTTAATTGTAAATATCTTGGTCCTTTTAATGAACTTGAATATATTGTTCCTACTTGTGATGTATGTCCTTTTCCTAAATCTTCAAGTCCTGCTCCTACTGGAAGTCCACCTTCTGAGAAAGCTGTTTGAGTTCTACCATATACTATTTGTAAGAATAATTCTCTCATAGCAGTATTTATAGCATCACAAACTAAATCTGTATTTAATGCTTCTAATATTGTTTTACCTGTTAGAATTTCTCCTGCCATTGCAGCTGAATGTGTCATTCCTGAACATCCTATTGTTTCAATTAATGCTTCTTGGATTATTCCATCTTTTACATTTAATGTTAATTTACATGCTCCTTGTTGTGGTGCACACCATCCAATACCATGTGTTAATCCTGATATATCTTTTATATCTTTTGCTTTTACCCATTTTCCTTCTTCTGGAATTGGTGCTGGTCCATGGTCTACTCCTTTTGCAACACAGCACATATTTTCTAATTCTTTTGAATAAATCATTTTTATTGCTCCTTTCATTTATTACATAATATTTGATTTTTTATTTTACTTTCTTCTTGTTTTGCTACACGATAGTCAACTCTTTGATTTTCATCAACATCTGTTGTATCATATTTTACCACATTTACTTGTCTTTTTAAGTAAATTCCAGTAATATATTCATCAGATTTCGGAACTTCTAAATTTCTAGTAGATAAATATTTATTAAATGCTTTTTCTTCTTTTTTTCCACATGGTTCTATATGTAAATATTTTTTTCTCCAATATATATGGTGATCATAATATTCATCTTGGCCACCTAACAAATTATCATAGCAAAATGTGTATGTTATTCTATCATTTTTTATTGATATTGTTAAATTTGACCATACTTTTTGATTTGTTTTTCTAAATTCTTCTCTTAGTTCTTTTATTTCATCATATAAAAGTTCTACTAGTTTTAAATATTCTTCCTCTTCTATATTGTACTTGTTTGGGACTTCATATACATTTATAAATTTTCTTTTTAAAATTCCTCTTGGCATAAAATAGAAATACATTTCTCCAACTTGAACTTTTCCAAGTCTCTCTATTATTGATGCATATAGGTATAATTCATCCCATTTTCCAGGTACTATATTGAAAAGCTTTCTTTGTATATTTTCATATAATTCTTTAATTTTTTTAGTATTATTAATCACTTTTATCCACCCTTATTTATAGCGGGTTTTGAATTTTTTCGCTATTAATAGTTTATAATTCTTATTTTTCTAAAATACTTTCTCCAGTCATTTCTTCTGGCTTTTCAATTCCTAATATTTCTAACATTGTTGGTGCTAAATCTGCCAATTTTCCAGATTTTACTTTTAATGTTTCATCATTTGTTACAAGTATTAATGGAACTGGATTTGTTGTATGTGCAGTATGTGGTTCACCTGTTTTATAGTCAATCATTTGCTCACAGTTTCCATGATCTGCAGTTATTAAAATTGTTCCATTATGTGCTAACATTGCATCTACAACTTTTTGAACACATTCATCTATTGTTTCTACAGCTTTTATTGCTGCTGGTAAACTTCCTGTGTGTCCAACCATATCTGGATTTGCAAAATTTAATATAATTGCATTATATTTATCTTCATTTATTGCTTCTACAACTTTTTCTGTTACTATTGGTGCACTCATTTCTGGTTGTAAATCATATGTTGCTACTTTTGGTGATGGTACTAATATTCTATCTTCACCAGGATATTGTTTTTCTTCTCCTCCATTAAAGAAAAATGTAACATGTGCATATTTTTCTGTTTCTGCAATTCTTAATTGTTTTAATCCATTTTTGCTTACAACTTCTCCAAATGTGTTTACTAATGGTTCTTTTTTGAATGCTATTTTTACATTTGGCATTGTTTCATCATAATTTGTAAAACATACAAAATATGTGTTGATTTTTTCTGTTTCAAATCCATCAAATTCTGGATCTACAATTGCTCTTGTTATCTCTCTTGCTCTATCTGGTCTAAAGTTAAAGAAAATTACAGAGTCATTTTCTCCAATTGTTGCAATTGGTGTATCATTATTAACTATTACAGTTGGTTCAACAAATTCGTCAAATACTTCTTTTTGATAAGAATCTTCTATTGCTATTGTTGCAGATGTTGCTTTATTTCCTTCTCCTCTTACTAATGCATCATAACATTTTTTTACTCTATCCCATCTCTTATCTCTATCCATAGCATAATATCTTCCTGATATACTTGCTATTTTTCCAACTTTCTTTTCTTTCATTTTTTCTTCAAGTTGTGTTATATATCCTTCTGCTGATGCTGGTGGTGTATCTCTTCCATCTAAAAAGCAGTGTACATATACATCTTCAAAATCTCTTCTTTTTGCCATTTCAAGTAGTCCATATAAATGTCTAATATGACTATGAACTCCACCATCTGATAATAATCCTAATATGTGTAATTTTGAATTGTGTTTTTTACAATTTTCAATTGCTTCTATGAATTCAGGAATTGCAAAAAAGTCTCCATCTTCTATTGATTTTGTTATTTTTGTTAGTTCTTGATATACAATTCTTCCTGCTCCAATATTTGTGTGTCCTACTTCAGAATTTCCCATTTGTCCATCTGGTAGTCCTACTTTTAATCCACTTGTATACATTATTGTATTTTGGTATTTTTTCATTAGTTTGTCTATATTAGGTGTTTTTGCAAGTTTTACAGCATTACCATCTGTTTTTTCGTTTATTCCAAAACCATCTAATATCATTAGCATTACTGGTCCTTTTTCCATTATTTTCATCCCTTTCCAATTCAAATAACAATAGTTGTATTGTTTTGAACCAATTATCTATCATAATTTACAATTTTAGCGAATTCTTCAGATTTTAAACTTGCTCCTCCTACAAGGCCTCCGTCTATATCTGACATCTCAAATAATTCTTTGGCATTTGATGATTTTACGCTTCCGCCATATTGTATTATAACTCCATTTGCCTCATTTTGTCCATATATTTCTGCTATTTTTTTTCTTATTTCCATTATTGTATTGTTTGCATCTTCTTTTGTTGCTGTTTTTCCTGTTCCTATTGCCCAAATTGGTTCATAAGCAATTATAGTTTTTTCTACTTCTTCACTAGATAAGCCATCTAATGCTAGTTTTGTTTGAGTTGTAACTATATCTTTTGCATTTCCAGCTTCTCTTTCTTCTAAGCTTTCGCCTACGCAAACTATTGGTTTTAAGCCTAAACTTAATGCTTTTTTTAGCTTTTTATTAACACTTTCATCTGTTTCATTATAATATGCTCTTCTTTCTGAGTGTCCTATTATAACATATTCTACACCAATTGCTTTTAGCATTTCACCTGAAACTTCTCCTGTATATGCGCCTTTTTCTTCTGCATTCATATTTTGTGCACCTATTTTTATGTTAGTTCCTTGTGCATGCATTAAGCAATAGAATAAATCTGTATATGGCACACATATAACCACTTCATTTTCTGTATCTTTTACTAATGGTTCAAGCTCTATAATAAAATCTATTGCTTCATTTGGGAGTTTATTCATCTTCCAATTTCCTGCGATTACCTTTTTTCTCATACTTTTCTCCTTTTTTATTTGTTTTTTACTCTTTG
>OIZX01000316.1_pt1 | contig 34694 bp, 51 predicted proteins | sample 1588621 | NCBI WGS metagenome assembly OIZX01 (sample SAMN03283276) | human gut metagenome | biome: human-associated habitat; material: feces | host: Homo sapiens | place: Peru | collected 2012 | reverse complement strand
CTGGAAAGACTGCAAAGCCTGGAAAGACTGGAAAGACTGCAAAGCCTGGAAAGACTGGAAAGACTGCAAAGCCTGGAAAGACTGGAAAGACTGGAAGTTAAACAAGGTTCTTATCTTGACTATGTTTATGAAGACGGTGATATTGTTTATTGCGACCCACCTTATGAGGGTACGAAGAATTATGATAAAAAAGACTTTAATCACGCTGAATTCTATGACTGGGTAGCAAGCCGACCTTATAAAGTTTACTTTTCAAGCTATGAAATCAGCGATAAACGATTCTATAAAGTTTGGAGTGAAAAAAAGCGCAAGCTGATGTGTGGGGCGTGTAGCGATAAAATAACTGAATATTTATACTGCAATCAGCTAGAAAGATTGACATTGTTTGATTTGATTTAATATCTTGACGGAGCGGCAAAACTTTAGTCGTTGACTGCACTTGTACAAATCACGTTTTATTTAACTATGCCGCTCCACCTTAAAAAATAACATTTTTTATAAAATAATTGTTGACATTTATTTTTTTTATGTTATATTAAAATTAACAAAAACGAAATGAAAGGAAAAAACAAAATGAAAAAATGGATTGATGAAATCGCTGCTGATTTTGTAAATGATTTAATTAAAAAATCTAAACAGCCGACAGCTATGTTAAAAGCTCAAGAAGTACACGATTATATCGGTAGTAAAACTTCAGAAGAATTAGCTATTTAAATGAACATTAACGCTAAAGACTGGAATTTGGATAGAGCTTGGAGATATGCAGAACAAGCTGCTTATTCTATGGTTTGTCGTGCTTTTCAAAAGGAGTTAGGGTTATGATAACGTTCAAAGAAAAAGTACAATCAGACCTTGAGGTTTACAAGAGAGTTCTTGAAAAATTAAAGTCATATGATTGTGATGAGAAGTCTATCGCTATTGTTAGCGGAATGATTGATGGTTGCGAAAATGTTTTAGAGGGATTAAAAAATGTTAAATAATTTTGTTGCTTGCTTGACTTTAATTGCTGGTTTATTATTTGCCGTAGCTTTGGAATACGGCTTTGATAAAGAGGAAACTCGGCAGGTTTATTTGCAGTATGTAGAAAATCAGGACTATGAAAAGACAATTACCGGTTGCAAGTTTCAATCAAACTGCGACTACTACAATAATCTGCTTTGGACAGCGGTTGAATAGGAGTAAAGATGATGAATAATGAGCAAAAAGAACAGATGATTAAAACTAACGCAAATCGAGAAGCGTTTGGCGGGTTATTGGCTGCAGAATCTTTTTTTGAACTTTTTATAATTCCAGCTTATCATTTTTATAAGGAGATAGGAAGATGAAAATTAGAAAATGCTGTCAAAATTGTAAACATTATGCGTGCTGTGATGAAGAAGATGGCGACTATGTTTGTGAATTGTCGTTTGACGGTAAAACACCCAGAGATGAGCTTGGTGATTATTGGGAGAGTTATGATAAAACTGACTGTAAACACTTCGAAATGAATTTAGATAAGTTAGCAGAAGTTTATGTTATTGATGAGGAGTTAAAACAAGATGACCGATAGATTAAGATTTAGAGCCGGATTCAAAATCTACTATTATGACAAAGACGGCAACGATAAGTATTTATTAATAAATGTCGATGATTGCTTTGCTATTGAAAACGGTGGCGAAACGATTGTAGTTCATGCAGATATTATCGGGGAATTGTTAAGCGATTTAGGTATTTTAGCGCAAGGCTTAGAATATATGCGAGCTAATTTTTGCTATGATAATGATTACTGGCTGATTGATAAGCTTGAATATATCGACCAATGCGTCGGCTTTAAAGACCAGAACGGCACCTTTATTTACGAAGGCGATTTGGTTAAAGATAAAGACGGATATATAGCTTATGTTGCTTGGTTTAATGGTGCTTGGTGGTTGAAGTCAGAACCCAGTCAAGCAATGGATAGAGAAAATGAGGAAACTTATGCAGAGCTTGAAATTTGCGGCAATATACACGAAACAAGGAGTTAAACGAATGACTGATTTAACACAAGATTGGAAAGACGGCAAACTGAAAGAGGGACTTTATTATGTTCAATTTCCATACGGAGATGTCCTGAAGTGCAAACTTTTTATACACTTTCAAAAAAAATTGATGAGGAGTTATTAAAATGACAGAAAATATAGTTAAAGAAAGAGGTCTTTTTTTTATAGATGATTGAAGACAATGTGAAAGGTAAAGAGATGAAGATAAGAGTTTTGGAACTTTGCGCCGGTTATGGCAGTCAAGCACTGGCTTTGAAAAATTTGGGATTAGAAGTGTATTCAGAGATTGCCGAGTTTGACAAATACGCCAGTCAAGCCTATATGCAACTGCATGGCGAAACAAAGAACTACGGCGATATCTATACCATTGACGAAACAAAACTACCATATTTTGATATGATAACCTATTCCACGCCTTGTCAAGACTTTTCCTTAGCTGGGAAACAGGCTGGAGGCGATAAAGGAAGCGGAACACGTTCAAGCCTTTTGTGGGAGTGCGAGCGTATTATCCGAGCAGTTAAGCCAAAATATCTTTTAATGGAGAATGTTAAAAACCTTTTAAGCGAAAAGCACCGCCATAATTTTAACGAATGGTCTAAGGTGCTTGAGAGTATGGGATATACAAACTATTACAAAGTGTTGAACGCAAAGGATTACGGAGTTCCACAAAATAGGGAACGTGTTTTTGTTGTTTCAATTCTTGGCGGTGGACAATATCTTTTCCCGAATAAGATTAAACTCGAAAAAAAATTAAAGGATATTTTAGAGCCTGTTGTTGATGAAAAATATTATTTATCTGACAGATTTGTTAATCAACTGTTAAAACGAAAAGATAGTTTAGGATACAAACCCTGTATAAATGGAGAGGTAGCTGTAACATTAACAACAAAACCCGGACAAAGAAACTCTGATAATTACATACAGGAACCTTTTGTTGTCGCAAGTCGTGGACGAAACATCGAAAATCCAAGCGATAGGACAGCAGGAAAACCAACAGAACAAAGGCTTGAGATAAATAAAACAGGTTGCTCAAACACTCTGACAAGCGTTCAAAAAGACAATTACGTTGTTCAGCAAATAGGAAATATTATTGAAACAAATTCTTTCGGTGGAAATCCGCAAAGATGGCGAATTTATTCGCCATCTGGATGTTCTCCGGCTTTGAACACTTGTCAAGGTGGCGGTTTAGAACCGAAGATTTTATGTGATGGAATTGGTAATAATCCGAATAAAATAGAATTCAATGGTTTTCATAGCATATCTCCGGCACTTATGGCGTCTGATAGCAAAAATGTGAAGATATATTCAAACGGTTATCGTATCCGCAAACTAACACCTCGTGAGTGTTGGAGATTGATGGGTGTTAAAGATGAACAATTTGACAAGCTACACGACCTGTCAAACACACAGCTCTATAAGCTCGCAGGCAATAGCATTGTTGTGAATGTTTTAGAAGCTATATTTAAGAATTTACTAATGCCAGAGCAAACAGATACAACGGGACAATTAACATTAATATAGGAGTTTAAAATGATTAAAATTACTGGCAACAATAAGCTATTATGCGTCTGCAAAACGATTAAAAATGCGTTTGAGTTTTTGGACGTGGTAAAGCCTAAAGAAAAAGTTATCGTTTTAACAATGGATAAGAACAATGAAAGATGATGACGCCTATTATGATTCGTTGTTTGTATATGACCGAGTAGTTGAAGAGGCTATTCAAAAATACGGCTTTTTATCAAAATTCGCCGATGAAGTCGGATTGTGTCGGAGTACGTTTTATAACAAGATTTCATTAAGAACAGACAACCTATTAAAATGTGCTAAAGTATTAAATATATCGGTAAATTATCTTTTAACCGGAAAGAAAAAAGATGTTTACAAGCCAACAGAACCACGTTATACTATGGTGAGAACACAGAAGTTGCCTAAAAACACTGACAACTGCTTGCGTGTTGAAAAATGCCAACTTAGCAAAGGCACTAAAAAGCATCTCACGGTTAGAAGTGTTTTAAGGTTTGCTAAGGCTTTTAAGTGTGAGCCTGTTGATATAATTAAATAGAAAGGGGAAAAACAATGTTTGATAGAGAAAAATATGATTATCCTGCAGTTCCACAATATGACAAATACGGCTTTCATATTCATGCAAAAGAATTTTGTAATATGTTTTGGCTTTTAGCCGATGAAGTAGAACAAATAAGCAAAGATAAGGCTTCTTTTTTAGAAAAATTGCTGATGATTTAGATAGAGTAGGTGTTTATTCTTTTATTTTAGAAAATATAAGAAAGACCGGTGTTTATGTTTGGGACGAACACAAAATATTAGAAGTTACAACACCTCACGGTGTATTAGTATCAGGTGGATATGATAGAATAACGGTTGGTAATACAGCGGATGGAAAACATGCGATAATAACAGCTTATTTTGATAATGAAAGCAAAATATATCACGAAGTCGCAAATATTGAGGAAGTGCAATACACAGAACAGGTAACACGGCAAGAATTAAAAGTATCAGCAGGACTTTTAACTGAAATTAACAAGTTAGATTTGGAGTAAATCATGGACGAAGATAGTATTCTTGATACAAAATTTAATTTATGGTATACCAATGATGGTGGTATAACGACTATTTCTTCAAGCGGAAAAATTGTTGCGCGGGTTCCTACTTTTTATGAGTTTTTTCGTAAACAACATCAAAATATGGTCTTTGCTTCTATATTGAGTAAAATCAAAAAGAATAATTATAAAATAGATGATGAATTTAAACAAGATATTGACAACGCTTTGAAATTATTATAAAATACCAAGCAGAGGTGTTGAAATGAGGCAAGGTGGTCTATTTGACGATATACCCGAGTTAAGATTTTGCCAAGATATTTTTGTTAAAAGCAAAAAATTGGCAAAGTCAAGATTGTCTCGTCCAGTTGCCGGCGAAACTCAAGAAGACTATCAGCAAGACCTACAAGATGAGATACGACTTGAGTTCTGCGTACAGCTAAGACACCTTGCAGATAAAATTGAAACAAATACCCTTGCACGACAGAAAAAGGCTATAGACTGCTTGTACAATGGTATTATTTATACTAAAATCGGCAGAGAATAACGGAACAACAAAGGCTTAATTATGACAGCGGGAATAAGTAAAGAAAAACTTGCTGAAATAGGAGCAAAGACAAGGTTTAAAAGCGGTAAGAAAGCCGCAGAATTAGGAAGTGCCGGTGGCATTGCCTCGGGTATTGCTAAAAGAGAAAAGCGAACAATGCGAGAAATTGCCGAGATAATCTTGTCTAAAGACGTGATGACAAGTGACGGCGTTGTCACTGGAAAGTATGCTGTTCTTGCCGAAGTTATTAAAAAAGCCCTTAAAGGCGATTTACAAGCGGCAACATTCATTCGTGATACTATCGGAGAAAAGCCGACAGACAAACAAGAGATAACCGGTGCTGATGGCGAGCTTATAACTCCAGTCAACATAACAATAGTCCCGATAAGTGCCGATATAGACAAAAACAAGAATAAAGAAAAAACAAAAACTTAATAGAAACGGGTATCAAAAAATCCCGAGAAAATACTTTTTTACAGGATTATTAGATGGACAAAAAAATAAGCATACCGGAAAAGACATTTTTTTTGCTTCAAGATAAGAGCCGATACAAGGTGTTATATGGCGGACGGGGCAGTGGAAAAAGTGTTAACGTTGCGTTATGCCTTATTTTGATTGCAATAAAAAGAAAGGTTCGCATACTTTGCACCCGACAAATACAGGGTAGTATTAAAGACTCGGTTTATAAATTATTAAAGGATTTAATCAGTCAATACGGGTTTGATAGTTTTTTTGAAATAACACTTGATACCATTCGCGGGGTAAATGGTTCGGAATTTATTTTTAAAGGTTTAAAAAGTTCAGTTGCTGAAATAAAATCAATGCAAGGACTTGATTATTGTTGGGTTGAAGAAGCCGAATCTGTAACGGCTGAAAGCTGGGACGTTCTTATACCTACAATACGGGAGGAAGGTTCTGAAATATGGGTTACGTTTAATCCGAATATGAAAAGTGATGAAACATATCAGCGGTTTGTTATATCACCGCCGAAAGATTGTATAGCGGTTCAATTGAACTATTATGACAATCCTTTCTTCCCTGAAGTGTTACGCAATGAAATGGAGACGTGTAAAAAGCTTAATTTTCCACGATATGAGCATATATGGCTTGGGATTCCAAACGCTGAAGCTGGCAATCTTATTAAGATGGCTTATTTTAAGCGATATACAATTCCGCCGCAAGTTTTTAACGGTTTGTATATTGTTTGCGACACTGCTTTTAGTGAAAAAAAATCTGCCGACAACTCCGCTTTTATGCTGGTGGGCATATCAGGAAAAGATAAATATATCTTAGATGTGTATGCAAAAAAAGTCGGCTTCGTCGACTTGTGCCGAGATTTAAAAAGCTTTTATCTTAAAGCGCAAGCGACCTATGGCAAGAATAATGTGTTGTCGTCCGTCTATATTGAGAATAAGGCAAGCGGAATAAGTCTTACGCAACAATTGAGAAGTGAAGGGCTGCCGATTATGGAATTATATCCAACGGTTCATAATATCCAGCTTCAAAAAGATGTTGTTGCTGATAAGTATACAAGATTCTTAGAAATTGAGGCTGATTTATGTTCGGGGAATGTTTTTATTTCTGATTCGGCGGCGTGGTTGCCGGAATTTGAAAGAGAATGCGAGGCTTTTACCGGTGGAAAGCAAGATGAACATGATGATATTGTAGACTGCCTTTTGTATAGTTTAAAAGTTGCGCGGAAGTATGTAACTGAAGATTGGGAAGCGTTCGCTCGCGCTTTTTCGTGAAATTGACTTTTTTATTTGTTTCGAGTAGTCTAAAAAAAAAGGAGTTTTTTCAATGCTTAAAATTAAGATTTTCAATAAAGTTATAACCGTGGATAAAAAACACGGAAAATTTGTTATAAATGCCGAATTTAAAGAAAGTGAACACCCGAGAGATAAAGATGGAAAATTTACCGATGGTGTAGGCGGTTCTAGTGATAAAAAATCTAATGAATCAAAATTAGATATAGCAGGAATTAAAAAAAGATTAACAAAAGAACTCAGTTCTGAGGCTTTAAGTAAGCGTTTAAGTTCGGCTGGAAAAATCGGCAGTGGCTATCTTGAAAGCGGGGGCGAAAGTGTTAATGCCTCTATCGCAAGAAGTCAAGGTTTAGGAACAGCAAAAGATATAGTGCGAGAGCTTAAAAAGGAAGGTTATGATGTCGAAGAATCGAATTTAAAAGGTTTTATAGAGCCGTCAGAGTGGCATCATGTTGGCAAAAGTATGACTAAAACAGATTTTTACGATATAGAAGATATTGATGAAGATGCATTAAATGAAGTATCTGAATATAATAAAAAACAGCATAATTTTGATGAGTTAAAAAATAAGGCTTGGGCTAAATATAAAAGTTTGTCAGAGAAAGATTTGCTAGAAAGGTATAAAGAAGCAACTGGTGATTATTGGATTCCTGAAACTTTGAAGAAAAAAGAAAGACAAGAATGGATTAAAAGGTCAATTCTTTTTGATGATTTTAAGAAAAACGCAGCTTCTAAAATAAATAAAATGTCTGACGATGAATTATTCGAACTATCCTCAATACGGATTAAAGATTTTTTTGCAAAGAAAAGCCGAGAAGATAAAGAAGAAGAAGTGTTAAAAACAGCATTTTATTATAAGCCTGAATATTATAAAAAATTATTAACAGATTAAAATAAAACAAGAAAGGACTCTTTAATGTTTAACTGGATTAAAAGAAAAACAAAACAAGTAGCAGAAGTTTTTAATGTTTCTGCTTTTGAGGATTTGAAACAAAAGAAAGAGTTTAAGATTGATGAGCCGATGACGTTGGCGCGAGTGCGATTAGAGGGAAAAGCGAAAGATTTTGGCGCGGAAAAAGGGCTCAAGATTTACAACGAACACCGCGTTAAAATTAAAAACCAATGGATAAACCCACTACAATCGGTAAATAGCGGATATGGTAACGCACAATTAAGTGTGTATAATTATCAGCCGGTTAATTATTATGAGTGCTATGCGCTAGCTCAAGACCCATTGTTTAATAAGATTTTTAATATTTTATCCAATACGCCTTTTGCTAATGGTGGACAAGTGGCTGGTGATTTAACAGATAATGAAATTGACTTATTACAGACGGCTGATACAAGATATAACGTTACAAATACTTTGCGTAAAGCCGTAAGAAGTAGTTTTGTATCTGGTGGTTGCTTGGTATATATGGATTTTGGTGATTCGGTAAACCTTGAAGACCCGTTAGACCTTGCAAAAATCAATATGAAAAACTTTAAAGGATTCAGACAAATAGACCCACTTAATATTACTGCTGTAAATGTTAATACAACAGAGCCGGCTAAACCTGATTATATGAAGCCTAGTATGTGGTATGTTATCGGTTTGGGCAATGTTCACGCTAGCCATTTCTTAATTTTTGAGGAAAATATACCTGAACTTGTTATGCGTCCTATGTGTATGTATTTGGGTATGCCATTAACGACCTTAATTAAACAGGATATTGCTAACTCCAACTTAGTAAGTCAAGGTTTGGCAAACTTAGTGAATCGTTTTAGAAATCTTTATTTACAGACTGGGAGCGAGAATTTTACCGGTGCGGGTGCGTTGAATTTTAGACAAAGATTGGAAGCAATGTCTTTAGTGCAAGATAATTTTAGTATTTATCCTTTGAAAGATACCGAAACAATTCAACAGTTCACAACTTCTTTAGCGGGCATGGATGAAGTTTGCGAGTTCTTTTATCAAATTATTGCAAGTAAAACAGATATTACATTGTCAATTTTATTGGGTAAAGGGGCGCAAGGTTTATCCGGTACCCTTGAGGGTGAGCGCAAGAATTTTTACGATAGAATAAGGACGATACAATCAGAAATTAAACAGAACATTATTAAAATGTATGGCATTGTTTATGGTGCTATGACTGATGGTAAATTTAGATTGTTTAATGATTATATTTTCAATCCTTTAGAAGTTGCGGACGAAAAAGAAAAAGCTGAACAGCTAAGAAGTTATGTTGAAGTTGCCCGTTCATTCATTGAAATGGGAGTTAAACCGGAAGATGTTTTGAGTTGGTTAAAGCAATATAAAGACTTCCACTTGGATAATATGGATTTTGACGTAGAAACGGAATCTTTAGAAGATTATGAACAATTAGAACAAGGCAAAGATGATGGAATTAAGCCGGAAGAAAAAGAAGTGGGCTAATTTAAGAGCCAATTCGTTAATGGGTATTTTAGTTGGTAAAGGTATCACTAAAAACTCAAAGGCTGATATTTATTATCGTAACGCCGCCGACAAAGAAGCTAGAAAGTTTATACAGTCGCTTATTGATGAATTGAAACAGAGTTACCCGATTATTAAAACGGATAACTCCACGGCTAAAAAAACACGTTCAAAATCGGCTATTATTGATATATTGATGAAAGCTAAAAAGCGGAAGTTTCAAATATACCAACGTAATATGTATCGAATAATTGAAAAATGGCTTGCTTTGGCAAAGACTAATGCGAAAAAATCGGTTCGAGATTCCATTTTTGAACTTGCCGGAAAACAAATATCTATTGAGTATGACAAAGGCTATGATGAAGATTTGAAATTGATTTTACAGCGAAATGTTCAGTTAATAACAAATGTGGCAAGCCAAACAATAACAAATATTGAGAATATTGTTTATGATGGTATGACAAACGGCGAGGGTTGGCGTGGAATTATAAAAGGCTTAGAACACCAACCGGAAATCAGTGCAAGAAGAATTAAACTAATTGCAAGAGACCAAACGGCAAAGACTAATCAGGCTTTGAATATGCTAAGTCAAAAATCCGCCGGTATTAAGTTTTTTATGTGGAAAACCGCCGGGGACGAAAGAGTGTCAACAGGTAAAGGTGGGCATAAACAGCTTGACGGGAAAATTTATGCTTGGAACGAGCCGCAATACTATCCGATAATTGACGCATACGGGCATAGGGGAATTCCAAGCCAACGCCCTAACTGCCGTTGTGATGCCCGTCCAGTATGGATTTTACAAGGCTATGAGCCGATACACTTGCCTGATGGAAGTTATGAAATTATAAAAAGTAGGGGTTAATTTGCAAAACGTTAAAAAATGTTTTAATATAAAAGAAAAAAAGAGGTTTAATAATGTTTTATAAAATCGAAAACGCTTTGAGTGAAAGACACTTAGATGACAACGGCTATTTGTTTGTTGATAAGTCGCCGATACTTAAAAGCGGAATTTTAGAATATTATGGTAGTGAACTTTTAAGCGATGGCGAAAGTGAAGTTGACGGCGTAAAAGTTGACCCCGATAAAGTTTATAAAGTATTTATACCAGAAGAAGAATTAAATAAGTGCGCTAGTACATTTAAGTTAAAGCCTATTACTGACGACCATACTTGGCTTGGCGATGAAGGCGAAGATGCTAAGGATTATCAGGTAGGAAGTACCGGCGAAAATGTTTTTGTTGAAAACGGAATGTTATATGTTCCGCTTGAATTTACCGGCAAAGACATTGTTGAGAAAATTATGGCGCACGAAAAAGAGGAGCTTTCTAGTTCTTATTATAACCGATTTGAAAAATCAAACAATCCGGATTATGATTTTGTTGCTAGGGATATTAAAGGCAATCATCTTGCCTTGGTGGATAGAGGGCGTTGCGGCTCGTCTGTCCGTGTTTTAAACTCAATAAAGGAGACAAAAATGGGTAAAATTTGCAATGAAGCCATTTTAGAACTGGACGGAAAGAGAATTAACCTTGACCAGTTTTTTGCCGAAGAGGAAAAAGAAACTGATGAAGGTGCTGACGTTCACGAAGAATCAATTACAGAAAATGAGTCTGTTGACAAAAGAGCTTTGATTGATGAAATTGGCGGCATTCTAAAAGATAAAGTTGATGACGAGATTATTCGTACAGTTATGGAGAAGGCTGGAAAATTGGCTTACAATGATTCGGAAACTTCCGCAGACAATAAATGTATGAATGAAGATAAAGATGAAGACGGCGAAGACAAGAAAGACGAAGAAGAAGTTAAAACAGATGCTAAGTCTATGAATGCTATGGCTGTTAAAGTTGCCAATGCTATTAAAGCTGAAAATGCTAAAACTGAAAAAGAAAAAGTTAAAGCATATAATGCCGCTTGTGGTGTTATTGGTGATTTTAATCCGTTTGGTATGACCGCTAAAGATATGTACGTTAAAGCGTTAAATCATCTTGGCGTTGAATTGAACGGCAAAGAATCGTCTGCTGAATTAAGCGCAATGCTAAAGGCTTGTTCTTCAATCAGTAGCAAAGTTGACAATGGTTTCAGTTATGATTATTCTGAAACTAAAGAAGAAAAGAATTTTAATATTTAACAAGGAGTAAACAATGGGTTTTCAATCTCAAGTATATACTCAACAGGCTTTAGGTAAACCGGGAACAATCTCAAGATTAAATCCGGTGACAAAATTACCGATGATTGCCGAGGGTGATGCAGTTCGTGCCGGCGGTTTTTGCTTTGCCGGTACTAATAAAGAAGTTCAGGTAAAAGGTTCTGACGCCGCCGCAACGGAAGTTGCCGGTTTGGTCGTATTTGACCGCTATCAGGCTCCAATTGCCGAATTAAATGGAACTTTGGTTAACGAGGGCGCAGAGGTTGCAGTTGTCTTGCGTGGTTTTTGCTATGTAATTTCTACGACTGAAGCAACAAAGGGACAGAAAGTATTGGTTGATAAGAACACCGGTGCAATTTCAACAAGTTCAGAAGATGCCGCTGGTGATAATATTGATACTGGCTGGGTTGTTGTAACAGGTGGCAGGGCTAATCAAACTTGCGAAATTTGCAGAATCTAGTGAGGTATAAAATGGTTAGAATTAAAGTAAATAACGAAAAATCAATTGCACATAGCGACAACAAAGAACTTTTTGCCCGTGTGCAGAATAAAGGTATTATCGGTTTTGATAAAGTAAGCAATGCCGCTCCGGCAAACTTTATTACACAGCCGAATATTAACGCTCCATTCGGTGCTTTGGCGTATATCCGCCCGCAAGCTGTTGAAGTTTTGACAGCCCCGATGGTTGCCGATAAATTGGCGGCTCCGGCTAAAAATGGTGTTTGGGGTGATGAACTGGTGCAGATTAAAATCAAAGAATATATGGGCAAAACTTCTCCGGATGATGGTTTGTCTTCTGATGGTTTTCAATCTACTACAAACTATTCAACTGAAACACGCGGAGCTTATTACTATAAATCAGGTTGGTCGTCTAATGACCGCGCAGAAGCTACTGCCGGCTCTTTTGCGGAAAATTACCGTGCAGACCAAGCAGAAGCCGCAATGCGTTCTTTGGCTATTGACCGTAATAACTTCTTTTTCTCAGGTGTTGAGTATAAAGGTTTGCAGGCTAAAGTTAATGGTTTGTTAAATGAACCGTCTTTGGGCGCTTATACAGCTGTTGCCGCTGAGGGCGCAAATCAGGCTTGGGCGCAAAAATCGCCGGAAGCTATCGCTAACGATATTACTACGGCTTATGCTAAATTGAACACACAATCTAACGGAATTGTTGCAGATGGTATTAAGTCTGGTAGAGGTAAATTGGTGTTAGCTGTTGCGGCAGATTCAGAGCCACAGTTAAATAGAGCGAATACCTATGGTAAAACAGCGCAGGCAATTCTTGCTGAAACATACAAAGATAAATTGGAAGTTGTGGCTGTTCCGCAATTTTCAAAAGCAAATGCCAGTTCAGATGTGTTTTATTTGATGTATCGTGAAGATGACTTTGAAACATTGCTTAACTCTTATGTTGAAATGGCGAGAGTATACCCGCTGTTCACTAAAGATAGCACTGTTTCACAAAAAATTAGTGCGGCTACTTCTGGCTGTGTCGTACAATATCCTATGTTTGTTGTACGCTATACTGGAATTAGTGCCTAGTCGGCTCAGGCGGGGTTTGCGCTCCGCCCTAACTTAAAAACTTACTAAGAGGGTGTTATGGTTGCAATAGTTCTAAAATCAACTTGTGATATAGCTTTTCCTATTAAGGGGAAAGAAATCGTTATAAAAGCCGGTGGAGTTATCAATTCGGTAACAGATGAAGAATATGCCGAAATTATGAAAAGTTACGGCTCATTCATTGAAAATCGGCGTTTAAGTGAAAAAAATCCGAGTGGTTATTTCATTATTCAAGGCGACAAGAAACGTGCTAAGGATATGAATAAGGAAGTCGGAAAAATTAAAGATAAATCAGCGCATAAAGTGGTTGAAAAATAAGAGGGTGTTATGGTTGCAATAACTGTTGATTTTGATAAATTTATAAGTTACTTCCCTTATTTTAAGGGTAAAGTTGACGCTGACGGCGTGCAATCGGCTTATGAAGGTGCTAAATCGGTTATTGCTGTAAATGTAGGCGAGATTGTTTTGCCTTTGGAAAATCAAACACGGGGTGTTTATTTAGCCACCGCCCATCAGGCTTATTTGATGCTAAACCCGAACCTTGTAAGTCAAGGTAAAGTGTCAAATGCTAGTGAGGGTTCTGTAAGTGCCGGATTTGTACAGCCGACATATAAAAGCTGGTTAGATTACTGGCTTTCCCTCACACCGTACGGGATTGAATTGTTGGCGATACTTTCGCAAGTTCAGCCACCTATGCCACGGCGTCCATTAAGCATAAATCCTTATTATGGAGCATTGTTTAATGTTTAAGGTTGATTTTGATTTAAGCGGCGTAAAAAAGCTAAAAGACGGACTTATTAAAGAGTTAAAGTCTGTTAAAGGTGCGCGCGCCGGTTATTTCAAAAATCAAAAATATCCTGATGGAACGCCAATATCCGCGGTTGCCTTGCGTAATGAATATGGCGATATTGTACAAGTTACGCCGGAGTTAAGGAAAAAATTTAAAAGTGTTGGTATGCCGTTAAAAAAAGGTGTTACCACCTTGAGGATTCCGCCGCGCCCTTTTTTGCGTAAAGCGTTAGGAAGACAAGAGGAATGGGCTAAGTATGTTAAGGAAAACTTTGACGCTAATTTAGACGGAACTATTTCAATGCAAGAGGTAGCCCACAATGTTGCTTTAATGATTGAAGCCGCCATTAAAGATGCCATTGATTCAAATATTCCACCTGCTAATAGTCCGCGGACAATAGCGTTAAAGAAAAGTTCTCATACTTTGATTGATACAGGTACTCTAAGAAACTCGGTACATAATGAAGTCATAACTAATAAGACCGATAATAGCGCGGAGGTTGCCTAATGTTGGGGTTGAATTTACACGAAATTGCCGGAAATGCTTTAACAATGGTTAATCCGTGGAAAGATATGACTTTTGAAAAATCCGAAACAAAATGGGTTGAGGGTTCGAGAAAGCCGGAAGTTGTAAAATCAACTGTTACTGTTCAAGGAAAATTACAGCCGGCTAGTTTACAACAATTGGCTGAAATGGGTTTTGCGCTTAACGAATATCAATATTTCAGAGTTTTTTTAAGCTTGGACGCTACACAACTTGACCGAATTAGACAATTAGGAAGTGACCGCTTTATTTGTGAGGGCAATCAATACCGAATTGTTGCTAAAGAAGACTGGTTAGATAATAATGGTTGGCGGGAAGCATATTGTTATTTGGAGAAAGTAAATGTCGGAGAATGATTTATATGATATATTGCAGTCATTGCTACCGGCAGGAGTACAATTTGTTGACCCTTATTTAGATGATGTTCCAGTTCCTAAAGGGGATTATTGTCAATTTTGCTTGTTATCTCGTAAAAATATTGCTTGGAATCAAGAAAGACAAGTTGCAGTAGATGACGACAAAGGGACGGTAACAGCCGAATACGATATACAGCGAATTTACTCAATACAGATTGATTTTTACGGCGATAAAGCTTGCGAAAATGCCGGTTTATTTAATCAAACGTTAATGCAGAATTTGCAAGATGAAGAAAATGATAAAGTATCGTTAAAATATATCGGCGATGTAGAAAATCGGGTATTTTTAGCCGAAAACAAACAATATCAAAAACGCTATGGATTTGACATTGACTTGTTTATTGTGGATACTATAAGCAAAGAATATCCTTATATTAAAAGAGTTCAAACAAACATTAAAAGGAGTTAAAATAATGAGTTTACCTTGGAGTGCTATTGTACCGGCAAGCGGAGTTGTAGAAAGTCCGGCTTTTGCTACCGAAAAAAAGCATATGATTTTGGCTGTAAACAATGATTTGATTCCGTCTAGTTTGCCTTATATTGAAGTAAAAGGCTCTGACGGCGTTGTTGCTTATGGCAAGGAATATGGACAGAGCGGATTTGATTATATCAGCTTGAATAAATATTTTTCATTTTTGAGTAAAGACGGCAATTCGCCGGTTAAAGCTATTGTTGCTCGTTGGTTTAAAGATGAAACCGCCGCTTTTATTAAAGGTGTAAAACCGACTGAATCAGCAACCGCAATTATTGCTAAGGGTAAAGTTGGTTTTAATGTTGCTGTTGATGGAGTTGCAAAAGATGTTGTCTTTGATTTATCGACCATTGAAGACGATACGCCGAGTTATAGTGATATTGCAGAAGTCATTGATGTGGAAGTTAAATCTGCAATCGGTGCAAATGCAAGTTTTGTATATAGTTCTGTAACCGGTGGATTTATTTTAACAGGAAGCACAAAGGGTAAAACAGCCACATTGTCGCAAGCAAGCAATCCGGTAGCAAGTGATTATGCTGATGGCTCTGTTCTTTTGGGTTTAAGTTCTGCCGTTGTATCAAATGGTGTAAACGCTGAGACATTCGCTGAATTTTGCGACCGTATCTATAACGCAAATAGCGGGGGCTTTGCTATCACTCCTTGCTATGGTGTTGTTGTTACAGATGAAGATAAGCACGCGGCTATTGAGTGGTTACAGACTGTAAATGATGGACAAACTTATAATACCGCCGCTAAGTTAATCTTTACTTTTAACGATTTGCAGACTTTGCAAGCGTTCCAAAAAGAACAAGGCGATATGACTGGTTATGTTTGTGTTTATTCTGAACATGCTCCAACTTATGTCAATATCTTAGATGCGGCAATTGGTGCAAGTGTTGACTTCACGATTGAAAATGGTTCTATTAACTTTAACTTTCAACCGGCAGACGCTTATGCTGATGATGTTGTGACAAATAACGGTACAGTCATTGATTACCAGGCTGGACAAACAAATTCAGCAATGGTTAATGCTTTGAATGATTCTAAGGCTAGCTTTGTTTATGAATTGGGTTTTGGTTCTCAAAAGAAAACTTTATACGGTTTTGGTTATATGAATGGTAATTTTGGAACAGAAGATGTCCAGTTAAATGAATCCGCTCTTGAACAAAACATTCAAGCTACTGTTGTTAATGCGCTTGTGTCTTTGAATAAAGTTAAATTGCGCGGTGCTGATGCTAAACAATTTGTTTCTACATTGTTAAGCACTCCGTTAAATTTGTTTAAGACAAACGGCGTAATTGCTGATGGTGGAGATTTAACGGATTTAGAACGTGTTTCAATTACTCAAGCTACTGGTAACAGTGCGGCGGCTGATTCTGTTGCTACAAACGGATATTATATCCTTGTTCGTGATATTACAGAAGAAGATATTGCAAAACGACAAGTTAGAGTTTTGATTGTTTACTTAGCTGCAGGCGTTGTAAATAGAGTTCGTGTAATTAGTAAAATTTATGGAGCTTAAAGATGATAAACATTAGTACAAGACAAACAGGCTTTACACAGGTCAAGTATTCAATAACCGCACTTCCGTTGATTTCATTCTTGAAGTTGGACGGGTTCGCAAGCGACGGTATTCAATGGGACGATGTAGAGCCGGCAAGCGTGGATGTTGGAGCCGATGGTTTGCCAAGTGTAAACATGAAGCCGGTTGTTTATACTGGAACATTTACATTAAAACCAAACTCAAATTGTCGGAATATGCTTGACACTATTGTTCAAGTTGCAACTCCGGCTTGGAATAAAGATTTGGTTGATTATGAATTGACCTTGACCGAAATCAACCGCACAACTGGGACAATGACCGTTTATAGCGGCGGCGTTCTGACAACTGTTAATTCCGGCAACAGTGCGAACTTGAATGACGGACAAGGCAATAAAACTTATAAAGTTGCGTTTACAAGACGTGATATTATGGCAGCTTAAGGGGGCTAAAAAATGGAAAACACTAAAAAAATCTGCATTAACGATATGGGAAACAAACTTTACTTTAAGCTACATTTATTTGATGTAGAGAGGGGTTTGGACTTAGCTGATAAATTAGCGGGCAATTTAATTGCTAAAAACATTAAAATCCGCGAATTATTAGGCGAATTGTTACCACTCGTTGATATGTTGGACGCAAAAGGCGATAAAGTCGTAAAAGAGGGTTTAAGTGTGTCTGACTGTAATTCCATTTTTCAAAATCCTTTGGCTGTAATTGAGTTGGGCGCGGAGGTTTTGAAGTTTCAGCAGGTTTTTATTCAAAACTCTGCGCTCTTCCAGCCGTTGATGAAAACTCTCGGCAATATTTGGAATACAAAGACTTCGGAGTTAGCAACGGCATAGGCAATATTTTAGAAGATAAAGTAAGCCTAAAAGACCTTAAAACAATGGATTTGGCGGATTATTATATAATGCAAGTTGTTTTAATTGTCCGCCGCCAAAATGAATTTGTAACGTATAATCTAAACAAGGCGAAAAAATGAGTAATAACGCAGTCATAAACTTTTTATTCAATAGCGAAAACGCCGTCCGCCAGATTGATACGTTTACAAGCAAATTCAATCAAACAATGGACGCATTAAGCAACAGTGCAGTTGGTAAATTCGGAAGAGTTGCCGCCGCTGTTGGTTCTGCTTTTTCCATTAAGGGTTATATGGATAAGGTTAAGGAAGTACGAGATATTAACGATATATTCCGTGATTTGCCTTTAGAACAAATAAGCGACTTTATAAATAAAATTAAGTTACTCGGTGGCACAGAAGAAGAAGCGACAGGCTTTCTTAAAAATATGCAATCAGCCTTAGCGCAATTTAACGCTGGAAAAGGTGGAGTTTTAGCAAATGTAATGAACAATCTCGGTTTAGGTGTTGGAGATATAAAAGACGCGCCTGAATTGATTGAGCGATTACAAAAGGCTTTAAGTTCCGGTAAATTAACAGAAAAAGGCTTCCAGGTTATTATGTCTGATTTAGGATTGAGTAATGTTGCAAGCCTGAATAGATATATGCGTCTAACAAGTGATGAGATGGACGTATTGAAGAATAAATCCCAAAGAATGGGAATTGTTACGCAAGAAGACGTTAATCTTGTTAATGATTATCAGCAATCTTTGGCTTTGTTAAATGGTGTGTTTGAGCGGCTAGGACAAACTTTAATGCGAATAGGACTTAAACCTATCATTGACGGCATCACAAAAGGCATGGAGTGGTTTATAAATCAAAATGAAAGTACACAACAAGCCATTTTAGGAATAACCGCCGCTTTTCTGTTTTTACCGAAAGTTTTAGGGTTTGTTGCCGGTGCGTTTAGTGGAGTTGCAAAAGGTGTTGTCGGTGTTATATCAGCTTTTAATTCTTTGGTTGGTTTGTTGTTTAGTCCTATCGGTTTACTGGTTATCTTAGGCGTTTTAATTGCAGGTATTGCAACAAACTTCGGCGGAATGCACGATGCTTTAGACGAGGCAATAGATGATTTCAATAGATGGCTTGACACTTTAGGCAATGGCAACCCTATTATTGAGGGACTGAAACAATCCTTAATTGACCTTGTTGACGTTATTAGCCACCCGATAAAGGCGCTTAGCCAGTTAATGGAAGTTTACGATGCTTTGGAAAAATCAGACCCATCAGACACTTTTATAGGAAAACTTAAAAACCTACATTCGGCTTATATGATAACCGATTTTAGTAAAAATCGTGGAGATAATCCGCAAGCAAAAAATAGGGACGATGTAACACGAGCTGTAAGTTCTAAAATAAATCCAATGGTTACAGCGATGATTCCGCCGACAAAAACTGAATCCAAAGTTGAAAATAAAAACGTATCGTTTAATATTAACTCTATGAACATAACCGCCGACAATGCAGATGAATTTATAAATTCATTAAAAACAAAATTTGGGGCCAATGCCAATGATTTTAATTCTTTTCAATTTTCATCAATCGGCAACAATACTGTAAAGGGTAAATAATATGCGCTTAAGTAGTATAGGAAATCCGTCAAAAGTTATATATAGTTCGTTATATGTTATTAGTGATAGCGAATCAGGCGAAATCGTTATGACCTTTGATTCCATTGATGAAGTTAGCTTTAAAGCTTCAAGCAATGTTACAAGCTATCCAACTGAAAAAGGTATAAGCGTTGTTGATTATAAGTATGACAATCCTGATACCTTAGACGTTATCGGCATAATTAGCCGTGCTTCTTTTATTGGTAACAGATACGGACAAGATGTATCAGCTAAGGCTGAAACAGTTGAAAAAACAAGAACAGAGTTAGAGCATTATAAAAGCGGTATTTATGAACTGGATATCCAGACAAAGGCGGCATTAAGACAAGGTTACACTCTTGCAAGTTACGAAATACCCGAAAATATAGACAATTACAGTCAATTTGAAGTTACAATGCGTTTTGTGCAAGTTAAAAGTTTAAGCAGTTATAATCCAGTGTCTGATAGTGATTCTGATACAGTAAGCCTAGGTGAAGTACAAGTAAAGGAGCAACAATGAAATATGAAATTAGCTTAGTTAAAACGGCGAATCAATCTTTAAGTTGCACTTTAACAAATGGCAATACTTCTTATAGTGTTGATATTAAATTAAGGACTTTATTTAGTGGTGCATTATGCGCCGATGTTTCGGTAAATGGAAACATTGAACGGTTATCTGTTTTATGCCATAATCTAAGCCCGCTATTAGCCACAAATATTTTAGGCGGTAATATATACTTTGAGGATATATTCGGCAATGACGACCCGAATTTTGAGGATTTTAATGATAGATTTAAGTTAATTTATGATACGGAGTATAAAGTTGACTAAATGGAGCATTCCACAGCGTTATTTAAAATTGAGCTTGTATTCGGGCGGAGAAGAATCTCAAACAGAAGACAGGCTACTTAATAATGTTTACATGGATGCAAATATCAGCTTTAACACTAACGCAAGCGCAAACGGAATGAGCCCGGAAGCAAACGTAACAATTACCGGATTGACTACTGATAAAATGGGGTATTTGGCTACTTCCTTTAATGCGTGGTTTAAGAATAGACAATTTAATTCCCTTAAAATTGATGCCGGTTATGATAACAAACACGGACTTATTTATTCCGGCACGATTATTAACGCAAGCACAAATTTAAACAGTCCAGATTTTAGTATTGATTTGAAATGTTTAAGTAATTACAATTTGCTTGCAAAAAACGATATATCAATGAGTTATGACGGCGAAAAAACGCTTGAGGAAATTTGTAAGGACTTAGCAAATAAGCAAGGTTTGGCTCTTAAATTTAATTCTAAACAAGATATTAAGCTGACTGACTATAATATTCAAAATATTAGCTTTTATAATGCTATAAGAGAACTGGGACGGCAGACAGGAACAAATATTTGGCTAACGGATAAGACGCTTTATGTTAAGGATTTTAGCGAAGTAATCGGCGGAAATTATACGATTGATACTTCAAAAATTATCGGTGCGCCTATTCCTGACGCGACTGGTTGCAGTGTTGCAATTCGTATGGATACGGCAATAATTGGCGGTATGCCTATAACTTTGAAGTCCGAAAGATTTAAGGCGTTAAATGGTAGTGATTACTTTGTTGGTAATTTTTACCATACCGGAGAAACAAAGGGTAATAAATGGCAAACAGTTGTGAAATTGATACGGAGAACTATTTATGCAGAATAAACTACCGGAAACACCGATAAGCGCCACTTTGGATAATTTTTCAGCAATACAGCATATTTTAAGCAGTTTTGCGGCAAATAATATTGACACGGTTATACCGGTAATTGTAACAAAAGTAAACGGTGGAAAAGTCAATGTAAAGCCGTTAATTGCCTTGCGAAATGTTACCGGCGAAACAATAGAGATAACTAACAATAACACTTATTACAATGTTCCAGTTTTGCAGATGATAGGCAAAAATTTTAGCTTTACTATTGAGCCAAGCGTTGACGATAAAGGATTGTTATTGGCTTGTAAATATGATTTAACAAAATACAAAGAAGACCATAAAGAAACAGTTACAACAAACAATAAACAGTTTAGTTTTTCAAGCGGTTTTTATTTGCCGTTAGATTTTGGAAATGAAATAAAAGGGGTTAATTTATCTTTTAAAGACACCTCTTTGACAATTAAAGATGATTCAGTTAAAATAAAAGCAAGTAAAGTAGAACTTGAGGCGGACACGGTTAATATTGCCGGTGGTGGTGCTGGAGTTGCTAGAATTGGCGACACAGTAGACGTGAACAAGGGAATAATAACCGGCGGAAGTTCAAAAGTATTTGTGGGGTAATAATGCAAACATTGTCGCTAGATGAAAATAACAATTTGATTTTGTCGCAAGGTAGACTTGAGATAAAAACAGGTTTACAGGCTTTGGCGCAAGATACCCGTACTCGATTGAGTATGTGCAAAGGCGAAAATCCATACGATAAAGACGAGGGAATAGATTATGACAATGATATGTTGGGAAAGATGGGCGGCATTGCGTATTATAAACAAGCAGTCCGCAACAGAATTTTAGATAATTCCGAAAATATATCAAATGTTAATAAAATAAGTTTAGACAAAGACGGTGACAATTTAATAATAACCGCTGAAATAGAGAGTAGTTTAGGAGTGTTTGATTTATGAGTTTGTTTAATGTGACAGCTGACGGCTTAATAACCGTTGATAGTTCAGAAATTAAAGCTAGTTTTGAAGACGCTTATAAGCAGGCTTTAGGCGCAAACTTAAATGTTGAAGCAGGAACTCCGCAAGGACAGCTAATTATTACCGATACAAAGCTCTTAACATACGCACAAGAACAAGGGGTTAATGTTGCAAATGCTTTTAGTATTTTAACAGCGTCGGGCAAAGCGTTAGATGTTACAGCTGGATTTTGGGGATATTATCGAAAATCGGCGCAAAAGACTGTTGTAAGATGTGTCGTTGATGGAACGGCTGGAACTGTCATTCCGGCAGGTTCTTTAGTTAGTGATGGAAAAAATCAATTCCGCTCTTTAGATAAAATTGTCCTTTCAAGCGGGGCAACTTATGCACAATTTCAAGCGGTGGATAGTGGAGCTATTGCTTGTGAGGCAAATACTTTAAAAAATATCATAACAGTCATCAACGGTTGGGATTCGGTTAATAATCCAACTGCTGGGATTTTAGGTTATGATGAAGAAAGTGATAACCAATTCAGACAAAGAATAACCGCTAATTTGCTTAACATCCGGGCAAGAGGGGAATTAGGCTCAATTATGGATAATATCGCACAATTAGACGGTGTTTTATCGGTAATTGTTAGAGAAAATGCGACAAATGAAAAAATCACGATTGAAGACCAAGATTTAATTGCACATTCAATCTTGGTTTCGGTTGTCGGTGGAGATAACACGGAATTAGCAAAAACAATTTATGAACAAAAGGCAGCAGGAATTGGCACAAATGGACAAGTAAAGGTTTCTTATCAAGACCCTAAGAGCGGTATCACGTTTGTTTATAAAATCGTGCGTCCTGAATTTGTTAATTTGCAAATTCAAGTTAATTATTCACAAAATTTATTCACTCCAGCTGATGTAGTAGATAAAATTAAAGCAAGTGTTATTGATTATGTGACTAAAAATCCGTTTACAATTGGCGAGTTAATATCCGGGTATACGCTTTCAAGAGCGCTTGACGGTTTTAAGTATGCTAATTTTATTAGCTTAAAAGTTAAAATAACCGGCGATAATTGGCTTGATAGTGTTAAGACAACAATTTCACAAATTGCAGTTTTAACCGCCGAAAATATAACAGTTACGGAGATAACCGAATGAACGAGTGCCAGCAAGTTGTTTTAGATAATCTGCAAAGACAATTCGGTTACACGAATTTGTCGGATTTGATTGTTAAAAAATCCGAGGTTTGGGATAAATTTTTCGGTAATTTTTCCGAAAGATTTGTTGAAGATATATTAGACTTCAAAACTTGTGTTCCGGCAGCTTTGGATTATTACTGGGGTCGTTTATATGGAATAACTCGTACTTTTTTGGGACCAAACGATGAAGTTATAACTTTAGACGATGATATTTTTCGTGAAATCATTGCAATTAAGGCTTTTGGTTGCCGATGGAATGGAACAGCAAAAGAGGCTAATGAATTTTTCGGGGAATTATTCAAAGACCGCGGTGTTTTATATATGTCGGATTCTGGTACTGGAGTATTGAGATACGATTTTATTTTTCAATTAACCGATTTGGAAGTTTATTTATTTACACATAAAGACATATTACCGCGTGAAGCTGGAATTGGCTTTGAACTTCATGTATTAGATGTTAAAAACACTTTTGGCTTTTATGGAACTGAATTGCAGCCGTGGAGTCAAGGTGTATTATATAGAGGGGAGCTTAAATAATGAAACAAAACAGTTTACCGCAAATATTGCAAAATCCTATTGCTGCGTTTGGAATTAAGAATGATATACCGGCAAATGTTACAGGCACATATTTAGCCAGTATTGCTGAGGGTTATCCAGAGGTTACAATGACCCCGGTTGATGAAGGTGGCGTCCCACCGGCTGGTGGCGATTTGAATGGTATGTTTTATCTATTAAGCCAATTTTACTATTTCAATCAAAATGGTGGTGCTTATACGTTTAATCAAAAAATATCTGAGGCAATCGGCGGTTATCCTAAAGATGCCGTACTTTGGTATAATGGAGCAGATGGCACACATACACAAGTTGTTAGCAATATTGAAGATAACACAAACGACTTTACAAAAGACGCAACTTTAATAGGCGATAGTTCGAAGCCGTGGAGTATGGTGGACACTAAGATAAGCAATTTACCGATGGGTTCGATTGTTACTTCTGATTGTCCGCTGGATATTTTAGGATTAGAGCCGTTGAATGATAGCGGATTTAATCGGGGAAAGACGATTACAAGCAGTTCTTATCCTGAATTTTGGAATTTTTGCATATCTAATAAGACAAAGGGCGCAACTGACAGCCGATTTGCAAGATATGCTAAAACAAATACACAATACGAAACAGAGCTTAATAATAAAGGCTTTTGTGGGTTTTACGTTGTTAATGAAACAGCTAAAACAATAAGATTGCCTTATTTTGGAAAAGCCTTTATACAAGGTTATGACGGCGGCGATATTGATAAAGCTGCAGGCTTACCAAGTTTTAGTCATACCCACTATGCAAGAGTTAATACTCAAGGCGCGCACGGTGGAGATGGTGCCGTGCCTTATTCTGCAACAAACTTTTTAGGTTCAGGTACATCTAACAGTAAAGCTGCTAACAATGGCTCAAATGTCTTTAATGCCCTAAATACTGGTATTATAGCGGACGCAGTAAGTAATAATGCTATTTATGGGCGCTCAAAAACAGTGCAACCGGCAAGTGTTGGAATTTACTACTATGTTGTTTGTGCCAATGTTATGACCGGTGGTGGTGGCACTGTTGGCGATTATCAAACAAAGAGTAATCTTGTAACCAGTTTGTCGGCAAGTTCGACTGACACGCAATATCCGAGCGCAAAATGCGTTTACGATTTAATAGGCGATGTTGAAACTTTATTAAGTCAAGTGTAATATAAAAAAAGGAGTTTAAGAGATGACACATATTTGTACTTTACCGGTAGATGGTGATGTTTGGCATAATTTCGCAAGTTTAATTAGCGAATATAAAGGCGCTCCATTTACTTTTAATCCAGAAAAAAGATACGTTTTACAGAATTTGAGTAATCAAAAAATAATGCTGGTTGAATCCGAATCAGAGTTGGGAGAAAGATATAACGAGGGTAATGTTGTAATGCCTTTTGAATATTTTAATTATCTTCCGACTGGCGAGGATTTATACGTTCGCGGTGCCGGCGAGATGACTTGTTCTTTAATCACCGTTACAGAAGAAGATAAAGCTGGAGATAATAACAACGCTGTATTGAGTGCTGTTTCAGAGGTAAGTACGCAAGTAACCGGCTTAAATACGCAAGTCTCAGCAATTAACGATAAAATCGGCGATGTGGAAACGTCTTTAAGAGGGGTATAAAGATATGATTAACGACTTCAAGGAAATTGTAACAAGTTATTCAATCGTTGGCGTATTTATTGCCATATTGACGGCTTTTATACGCCCTTTTGTTAGTATTTGGCAGACGTTCCGAGAAGGCTTAATTGTGTTCATCTTTTCAACCGCCGGCGGACTTATTTTAGAAGAATGGCAAGAAACAATAAGCGAGCCTGCAAGATATGGTTTAGCTGGTCTACTAGGCTTTTTCGCCGTAAAGATTTATTTACTTATAAGCGCAGTATTTAACAGGGCAACGGAACACCCTGAAATAATTATTGATAGGATAAAAAAAGATGACGTTTAGAGTGTGGAATAAAGCCTTTGATATGCTGATGGTTAATGAGGGCGGATATGTTGATGATAAAAAAGATACCGGCGGCGAAACAAAGTACGGTATTAGCAAAAAACAATATCCAGAGTTAGACATTCCATCATTAACAATGTGTCAAGCACGCGATATTTATTATCGTGATTACTGGACGAGGTGTAAATGCGATTTACTACCTGATTGTTTGTCTTTTATGGTTTTTGATTTTGCAGTTAATAGTGGTTGTTCAAGAGCTGTTAAAGTGTTGCAAGAGTGCTTAGGCGTAACGATTGACGGTAAAATAGGAAATGCAACGCTTGGAGCGGCGAACAGTTGCAAAAAAGATGAAATTGTGCAAAAATACAGTCAAGCACGTTTAGATTTTCTACAAACGTTAAAAGGATTTAAAAGATTTGGCAAAGGTTGGACTACAAGAGTTGTCCGTGTAGAGAAAATTGCCGGAAGTTTTATTTAAGGAGTTTTAAGAATGAGTATTGCAGACCAAATAACAAGAATAAAAAATAACATCGCGGCGAGTTATGCCGAATGTAGTGCCAAGGGCGCAACACTTCCAACCACTGAAAATAGTGAGAATTTGCCGAATACAATCGCAAGTATTACAACTGGTGGGGGTTCTGGCGGTGGTGAAGAAATTACTGCCTATAATTATACATCCAAAGCATTAACTCAAGGAGATTGGGTTCATTATAATGAAAGAGTTGATAATACGGCTCAAGTTGCCACATATAACATCAATGATCTAGCTTCTTGTTATTGTGTTGCACCTGATATTTTATTGTATAGTTCTGGTGCATATAATCCAAATACAATCTTTACAGCTACATTGAATGAATCAGATAATACTTATATAGCTTCTCAAGTTGGTAGTGTTTCTGGTTATCCAAGACGCTTTTGTGGCATAGATAAAGATGGCTATCTATATTCAAATACTGCATTTTCTTCTTTGAATTATGAAAAAGGATTGTATTGGGGGAATGGCTATAATGCAGCTAACTCAGAATATTATCTCGACAACGGATATCTACACAAAATTGACAAATTAACAGGAAATGATATAGCCGTGTTTGACGACAATATATCTTATGCAATGCAAGACGTATATGGTGGGTATAGTATATCAAGTAATATACTTGTTGTGGCTAAAAATAGTATTTTAACTATTGTTACAATAGATTTTGGTGATAATTCATTATCTCAAAATTCAACTTCATTGCCTTGCAAGTCAATCTTTGGCGGAATGTCCAATGGCATTATCTTTGGACAAGTAAGCAAACCAGCAGATACCCCAACATCAGCTTTATTAGCTTTTAAATATGAAAATGGCACCGTTACAACATATAGTAAAGAAAATTTTCCAAGTGCAATGCAAGAATGCTTTGATACTAATTGCAATCCATTTTGGAATGAACAATATGGCATATTTACAGCATATATTCCAAGTACTGGAAAATGTGTTTGTTGTCAATATATAAATGGTATGTGGATTGATAGAAGTCCTATTTTAAATGTTTCTGGTTTATACATAGACACAGCATCGCAATTTATGGTCTCTAGTGATTTTAGTAGGGCATTTTTGCTGCAGTCAGGTAGCACATACTTACAATTTTCTATAACATCAGCATCTGATGGCAATTATCTTGTTCCATATTCTTATACAAATTCTACTACAAAGATGGGTAAAGTTAAGGAGAGTGTACCTGCAACAGTCGGCGCTCAATGTACAGTTGTTATTCCAAAGGTTGAAACAAATACAGTTGACCCAACACCAATGGAGCTACAACTGTGGAGATTGAACAAGCCAGTTGAAAGTCATCATTTGTTTTCGACCCACTCAGAAATATTTGATGCTGACGTTGACTACCCTGAAGATTATAGACTAATTCCGGTAAGTGTCGGAAATTATCCTCTGCTTTACAGGAGTGAAGATGGTTATGTCTATTCTTATAATGGAGCATCAGACAACACAAATACTGTCACGTGGCAAAAGCTATATAATTGGGGTACTAACACACAGCCGAAATCAATATATTATTATGGTAATAATGGAGGGAAAATAGCCGCTGTTAATACTAATAAAGCTAATGCTGATTGGAGCGTGCTTGTGCAGGATATTAAAGATATCAATAATGTTAAAAAATTTAAGATATCAGGAAATTATAAGCTGAAATATATCGAGTCCGGATATACTTATATAAATGGAGTTACAACACCTACAATCGTTGCTTGTGGTAGTTCTTCCATGGCTGGATTTTATATCTCTACGGATGACGGCGAGAATTGGAAATCCTGCAAGATCGGTGATAAGTGGGATTCTTGGAATCAAGGTATGGGGAAATTTATTAGCCAAGTTCTATTTTCTAAAGGAACAATCTTTGTCTTATTCGGAGCTAACTATGAAGAAATATATAAGTCATCCGATTGTGGCGAAACTTGGCAAAAAGTCGAATATGATAATAAGCTCGGAGTATACACAAGCAATTATCAATGGCAAGGGAATATGACCATTAAAGATGGATATAATGAATACTTATTTTTCCCTGCCTCAACATTTACCTTCGGTTATTTATGGGATGGTTATAACTTCCAAAAAATTAGTTTTGAAAATACAACTTATTCGGGGTATGAAGCTGTTTCTATTCCTCAATTATACAGTGCATTGATATATAGAAACGGATTATATAAAGTAATACAATTAGATGACCAAGGTTTCCATGAGATTTCTTCATTTACTGTCTGGAAAGGAACCCCTAAAACAGTGCTACCTCCAGTATGTATTGATTACGAAACAATATCAACCCTTATCAACATGGGGGCTGACGTAGAAATAAACCACGTCCGATTCGCTAGGGCTTATACAAAGAAATTTCCGCCAGAAGTCGGAGATAAGACTGCGATGTTTGTAACAAAACAAGATGAGTTCTGGACAGATGAAATTACAAGTTATACTGATGGGTTAATTACAACTAGTACCTATGGCGATGATTATAAATATCAAAGAGAACCGAGAGGAGATGTAACACTTGGCTAAAGCTCTGTTTATTTGTATTGCTTTTTTAACTTTGTGGGTGATTATTTCAAATTACAGGTTAGATAATGCCTTAAATGAAATAATCGCCCTACAAGGCGAAAAAACAGCCCTAAAAATGCAAGTGGAAACAAACGGGAGAATAATCAATGCCTACAATCAGAAGATACTGGACGCCAGCAAGCAAATCGCCGAACTCAAGGAAACCGCTCTTGAAAGTGGCGATGTATGTTATAGCCAGCGTATTAGTCCTGCTCTGCTTAACAAATTGCGCAAGTCAAGAAGTAACACCGACACCGCCGGCAAAGATAATAAATAGCTGCCGGTATAAAGTGGTAACCTATGGCGATGCGTTATCTTGCCTGATTGAGCTGGACGAGGCGCAATATCAATAGTTAAACTTGACAGTTGTTCGGTTTTTCCGAACAGTTGAAAGGGGGTAAAATGATAAAGGATATTTACCTTATGCGAGTGGACGGAGCGTGGGGCGCAGTTATTCCAAGCAAGTGCCTGACCGTTGTAAATGCGCCAAAGTCTGCCGACTTAATAGAGTTTTACCACGAACTAAAAGAGATGTTCCCCGAGCATAGAATGCGTTGCGTGATGAATAAAGGTATTGCGGACAAAATCCGGCAACACCAAATTTCCTATGTTGGAAAAATTGCCGAGAGATAGAAAATTTTGCGGCCATATATTTATATAATAAAATCAATAACTTAGTATTGATTATAAATTTTTACGGCCAAAGAATGTTACAATTTATGAAAAAAGTTGCAAATAATGTTATATTTTAATTTTTGTAATATTACTTGACAATCGGTTAATTTATGCTAGATTGATATTACTGAAAGCTACTTCACTGGAATAGTGGGCGAGGCAAGGAATAAAAAACCTTGCCTTATTTTTTTGTTGACAATTAACTTTAATCTTGTTATATTAACTTTGCATTTGCATAATAGATTATGCTTAGTCGTGAAAAGCGGGGTTTAACAGTACCTCGCTTTTTTTCTTGACAATCGGTTAATTTGTGGTAAAGTTTTGTTATCGAGGCTATTCCATATGAAAAATAGTGCGGCAGGCGGGGCTTAAAAACCTCGCTTTTTTTGAACTATTAAGAAAAACTTAAAAGTTGCTGAAAATTAAAATAAAGGGCTCTTTCAGATGAGGCTATTTTATACCGGAAACCCGCTTTAAATGTGATTTTTCCACATTTTAGAGTATTTTAGCTTTTATCGGTAACTAAAAAAATTGACAAGAATTTATAAAAAAAGCAGAGCCGAAGCCCTGCTAAAAAACATATATAGTTTTATACTAGATTGATTGTATAGTCTTACCGCTGTCGTTCATAATATAAATGCGACCGCAAGTAAAATATCTCACTCCGTCAACGATTACACCAGAAATCAACAGTTGATTATCTGCAGCATCCATTTCAGACATTTCTAAATGTTCATCATAAACAGTAACGGGATGAGTATTTTGCCAATCATAACTATAGAATAAATACAATTGAAGATGACTTAAATTATTAGAACAATTATCACTCTCATTGTATTTCAAATAACACGGAACATATTTCTCAAAATAATCTTTGAAATCTACTGGAAATTTTTCTGTTGAAAATTCTACATTTTTACCTTCGACAATTAAATAATTATCTGTTAAATCTTTTTGTATCTTAACATACATTTCTTTTCTCCTTAACTTAATATCTGACTATCTAAAAAAGCAGAGCCGAAACTCTGCTTAACGTTGTGAACCCAAAAATAATTAATAATAGGAACTATCTTTTTACTTGAAAAGCAAGCTAATACTAACAAGCTCCAGCTATAAAGTCAAGTATTATTTGCTAGCTTGTGGATAAAGTCGCAAGTTATATGTTTGTTGAGAGTTCCTAAAAGCTCGGCAAGGGGAATGATTTTGTTGTTAGCTATGAGTAAAAAAAAGCAAACAAAGAACATTTTGAAAGCACTTTTTTAAGAAGTTATCCACAGCTTTTTTTTATTAACTCAAGCTAAAATATTTAATGATTTGATATATCACAATGAGTTCAGATTGTACCGGAGTAGATACAGTATTCCCAGACAAGAAAATACTGTTTTTAATATCACAATTGAGACGAGTCGCCCATCGTGGAAACCTTGCGTAACGCTTATTCATAAAAGAAAACAGCCGGTCATCCTGTACTGTATTCAGCGCTTGTATTTGATTAAATCAATGACGGTCGGGAATTTACCCACTTAACGATAAAAGCCATGCAAGAAGCTAATATCGTTTGCCTAAAAAGGCTCGGAATACTTGCGGTAAAGTAACTGGTAATAAGAAGAGCTACTGCTTTTTCACTCATTTTAAGATTGTGCTTGACAACCCCGCTGTATTAACTTATAATGACAATAGTTACTTTCTAAAGATAGATATATAACAATATTTATCGGAAGTCAAGATGTTCCCGTTGGCGTCTTGACTTTTTTTGTTTTTAAGGTGGTTAAAATGGAAAAAATAGTTTTACCGATAGAGCTTTACAGCTCAAAAAACAGCCGGCAGATATTCAGGACAAAGAGCGGGCGGACAATTATTGCTAAATCTAACGCTTCAAAGCAGAATGAGCGTGATTTATGCTTTTTGCTCAATATTTACCGCAAAGAGTGGGAACGCTTAACCACGGGCAAAAAATACCCCTTAAAAGTACATCTTTTTATTTACCGAAAGACTAAAAGACGGTTTGACTATGTAAATTTATCGCAAAATTTGTTCGATTGTATGCAAATGGCGGAGTGGTTGCCAGATGATGACGCTGACCATTTAATACCAGTATTTGACGGATATTCTGTTGATAAAGACAATCCACGGGTTGAAATCAGCGTTGAATAGGCTAACTTAATCACTAGCTTGTTCACTAGCTTAATCACTAGCGTCAAGCTATGTATCAAGTTAAAAAGAGCTTGACAAAGGCTTAAAGTGTGTTATAATGAGAGCGTAAAAAAGACTTGAGTATATTTATAATCAATGTTTTTTTCCTTTCAGATAATTGTTAAGAAGTCCGAGAAATCGGGCTTTTTTTTTGTTGACTTTTGCAAAAGATAGAGTATTATAATAGGTGCAAGCAGGGGACAAATATTATAAATAATGGGACTTTATTAAGTCCTGCTTGCAATTTTTTATTTTATAAAGTCCCACCTTTTTTAAGGAGCAAGTAGGCAATATGAACAATGGTTATGCAATCTGTTACAAAGAATGGATTTTAGACAAGGATATAAAAAACGAAATCCAGCTTCTTTTGTTAATCTCGAATTTATGTGCAAAACTAGGATATTGTTACGCAGGTAATAAATACTTTGCCGATATGTTTGATTGTACGGAAGTTTCAATATCCACAAAATTAAGAAAATTATGCGACAAAAATTACATTGAAATAAATTACACCAAGCGAGGTTGTGAAATTATTGAGCGCAAAATACGATTAAAAAATATTTTAACCGACGATTTAAAAAATTTTGAACCGACGATTAAAAAAGATTTTAAAGAGAATAATATAAGTATAAATAATATAAAAGAAAAAGAAAAAGAAAAGGACGACCCAAAACCGCCTTTGCCTGATGGTGGGCAGGCGGATTTTGTGTCTTTTGAAGAGCAAAGAAAAAAGGATTATGAGCTTACAGAGCTTACCAAGAAAAAAATACAGGCTGATTTGATTAAGAAGTTTGGAGTTTGAGCGATGAGATATGACGATAAAGGAATAGAAGACCTTTGGCAAAGGTATTGCAAGGCGTTTGAAATTTTCAAAGATGACCGATACAGACCGAGTCGCAGCACGTTTATTCGTATGTTTATTGCAGCGGCTAGAGCAATGAAATACCCACTTGCTGGAATTGCTAGAGTTGTTAATAGAGACCACACAACAATATTATACCACCAAGCTAGAATAACCCCTGCGGAGCTTTTAATTGCTTTGCGTTTTTTAGACGAGCCGAATTTTAAGGCAAAGATTAAGGATTAAGAGTATGTTATGCACAACTTGCCAAAGAGAATTGAGTGAAGACCACTTTTTTAAGAACAACAAAACAGGCGGATACTACGGTACTTGCAAGGAATGCCGAAAGCATTATGTTAAAAGGTACTGCAAGCCAAAGTACACCTATTTTGAGACGTGCCGTATTCCAGTGATTAAAGAGCTTGTTAAAAAGGCGTGCTGGATTTTCAAGATAAATGTCAAAGACTTTTATTCTGACTGCCGATTAAAAGAGTTTGCGCTTGCAAGGAAGTGGGTTTGTCAACAATTAAAGGATACGACCGATTTAAGCTATGTTCAGATTGGGCGGGCTCTCCATTTTGACCATACAACGGTTATGTATTCTTGCCGGCAAGAGAGCCGATTAGCGGTTGCCGAGTATTTACAGGGCGGTTCGCCATTGATACCGATTAAAAGAATGAATTACCAAACAGGCGAAATCACTATTGAGTACATTCCAGAGAAAAAGCAAAAATGGATAAAAATAAATTAGATATTTTATAAAATAATTGTTGACAAATAAAAAAATAGTAGTATATTAAGGTTAACAAAGGGGCGGTTCTACCAAACAAAACGACTCAAATTTTATTAACAATGCCCCTTTGTTTGTTTTGAAAGGAAAAAAGATGAATAAAGATTTTTTACAAGCCCTTGCTACATTGCAGGATAACATTAACACGGTTGTTAAAAAAGAGGACAACCCTTATTTTAAGTCAAAGTATGCAGATTTGAACTCTATCTTTGCAGAAGTTAAAACTAAAATTCGTGAGAATGGTTTTATTTTAATTCAAACCGTACAGCATAACTATTTACACACCGAATTAGTACATATTGAAACAGGCGACAAGCTAGAATCAGATATGGATTTGTTGACCGTTAAGGCAGATATGCAACAACTCGGTTCAGCTGTTACGTATGCACGCCGTTATAGTTTGTTGCCTTTGCTGAACATTGAAACAGAAGACGATGACGGCAATCTTGCTAGTGGTAAGGCAAAGAGCTTTGACGAAATGGAAACGCTGGACGACTTCATAGACGCTATTACATCAGCCAAGAGCGTAAAGGCGTTGGGTGCGCTTTATTACAAGTGGAGCGCAAAATTTAACAAAGAATCGGAAGAGTTCAAAAAACTGCGAAATTTAAGTTCAGCGGTAAAATTGAAGATTGAAAACCCTGATTGCAAAGTTGAAATAACGGAGAAAAGATAATGAGTGTTTATGACGATGTACAAGTCTTACAGGCTATGTTTGAATACTGCTATGACGCAGAAACTGGCGAAGTTGATGAGGTCGCAGAAAAACAATTAGCTGAATATATGGCTGAAATTTTGGGCGCAGACTTGGAGAAATTATGCAAAGTTAGAGTTAACCTGATGGCAAAGGCAGAGGCGATAAAGGCTGAAAAAGACCGTATTGCCGTCCGTCAAAAGGTGGCAGAAAAGGAAGTTGAAAGAATTAACAGCACTATCCTATTTGCCTTGAAAAACACCGGTAAAGACAAGGTAATTGCTGGAACATTTATGGTAAGCACAAGGAAGTCAAGTCAGCTGATTGTTAATGAGGACGAATTTAAAGATGACCGCTTTATTGAAAAGGTTGTTACGCAAAAGATTGATAAAATGGCAATCAAACAAGGCGAAGTTATTGACGGTTGCCAGATTAAAGAAGTTGAAAATTTACAAGTTAAGTGAGGTTAAAATGTTTGATGAATTTAATGAAGTTTTGAGTTTAGCAAATAATGCTATTGAGTTTGTTAATAATATTAAAAAAATAACAGATAAAACAAAAAACAAAGAAAAAGATTCCGCCAAAATTGGTAGCTCAGGCGATTCCGCCCAAATTGGTAGCTCAGGCGATTCCGCCCAAATTGGTAGCTCAGGCGATTCCGCCAAAATTGGTAGCTCAGGCGATTCCGCCAAAATTGGTAGCTCAGGCTATTACGCCCAAATTGGTAGCTCAGGCGATTCCGCCAAAATTGGTAGCTCAGGCAATTAC
>OIZX01000307.1_pt1 | contig 35346 bp, 28 predicted proteins | sample 1588621 | NCBI WGS metagenome assembly OIZX01 (sample SAMN03283276) | human gut metagenome | biome: human-associated habitat; material: feces | host: Homo sapiens | place: Peru | collected 2012 | reverse complement strand
CGATATAGAACAGCTGCTGCCCCGACATTCCGCAGAGGAGCGTCACCGTCTCCTGCGGCAGCACAGCGCGTTCCTTCCATGTACCAGATTCCCCGTCAAAGGTAATCAGCTTTGTATCCCCTGTTCCCTCGTCCGTCACCGGAAAGATCACTTCACCGCTTCCGCTCTTCACAGGAGAACCTATGCTTCTGCCTTCGCCTCCACAGGAATAGACTCCGGCTGTTTTTCCCTCGGCATCCAGGGCGGTGCATTCCTGTCCATTCCCTGAAACCACAAAATAGTAACCGTCACCGTATCGGAACACAGGATTTCCTTCGGCATCTGCGAGCTTCTCCTCCGGGTGTATTTCCGTCTGCAGAGCACCGCTCCGGTCGGTATTCACAATCCGATATTCTCCGAATGTCTCCCCTGCCTCAATCAGAAAGCTCATGCCGCTTTCCGAAAGGTCAAAGCCGACCACCGTTTCGTTGCTCAGGTTCCAGTCCCCAAGAGGTAATTCCATCGTTGTCTTTTCAAAATCCGGGGCGGCATAGCGCTCCAGAAAGCATTGATAACCGGAATCCATATAGAAGCCTCTCAGGACATAAAAGCCGTCCTGTCCGGCAAGGGTGAGCGGCATTCTGGTATATTCCGCATTTTCCGGTTTCAACACCTCGAGTCCGCCATAGTTCGCCGGGCGTAGCCGGTTCGTCTCCTGTCTCTCTGCCACCGGAAACATTTCGTCACTGTTCTGTGTTTTCTTCCCGTCCTGACTCTCCGTGTCTGTATTTGCCGTCATTCCTTCCGCTCCACAGCCGGAAAATGTCAGCAGCGCTGCCGCCAGTGCAGCCAGAATTCTCATCCCTTTTTTCATCAATGTCCCCCTATTCGCCAGATTCTATTACACCCTTCACCCCGCCGTCAGCTTCTCTGCTTGGATATTTCGATCAGCTTCTGCATGCGGCTTGTGATCTTGCCCAGCACATTTGAATTTTCTTCCTGGGCTGCCATGGTCTCATTCGCATGGGCGGACGCTTCCTCCGAAATTGCAGAAATCGTCTCGATCGAGTCCACAATGCGCTCGTTAGCTGCCTTTAATTCGTTAATATTTGTGCTCAGTTTTTCTACATTTTCCCGAATTTCAAGCGTATTGTTCCGAATCTGGCTGAAGTTCTCTGCCGTGTGCTCCGTTGACTGCTTCTCGTCATCGATCGCCGCAATCATTTCGCGCACGACCGTCACCACTTCACTGATCGCAACGGATAAGTTACCGATCAGGTCTGTAATATGCACGGTTGCCGTCTTGGTCTGTGTCGCCATGCCCGAAATCTCCGTGGCAACAACCGTAAAGCCCTTTCCTGCCTCACCGGCCCTCGCCGCCTCAATGCTGGCATTCAACGCCAGCAGACTTGTCTTCGAGGTAATGCCGCTGATCAGCTCCACGATCGAATGCATCTCTTCAATATATTTATCCAGCGTCTCCAGCTTGTCGTTCAGCGCCGCCAGCGGGCCGGTGGTAAACGCGGCCAGCTGTGCCTTCACCGCCGGCAGCTGCTCCATAGAGCTGCGCAGGGACACCAGCTCCCGCCCTCCGGCCGTGCCGAAGGAGATGCGGCCCATGAGCCGCTCCATGTCGCCGATGCCGCTGAGGGCGATGATATTGCCCGCCGTGGCCTCGGTGACAGGCACCTTGCCCAGTCCCGCAAACTGGTACATGCTGACGGCCTTGGCCTTCTTGGCCGGCGCGTCCGGGTCGTGGTAGTTGCACACCGCGATCTCCTGATTCTGCTTCAGAACGCCCCGCTCAATGCGGCCAATGGCGATACGGCCCACGAAATCGTTGTAGTCGATAGAGCTGACCAGCATCTGGAACGGCTGGTCCAGGTCGGCCTCCGGCGCAGGGATATAGTCCAGAATGGTGTCGAACAGCGGCTTCAGGTCCGTGCCCACCACGTCGGGGGAATAGCTGGCCGTACCGTTACGGGCGGAGCAGAACAGCATGGGGCTGTCCAGCTGCTCGTCGGTGGCGTCCAGGTCCAGCAGCAGCTCCAGCACCTCGTCGATGACCTCGTGGATACGCTGGTCGGGCCGGTCGATCTTGTTGATGACCACGATGACCCGGTGGCCCAGCTCCAGCGCACGGCTCAGCACGAAGCGGGTCTGAGGCATCGGCCCTTCGGCGGCATCCACCAGCAGGATGACGCCGTTGACCATCTTCAGGATGCGCTCCACCTCGCCGCCGAAGTCGGCGTGACCCGGGGTGTCAACGATGTTGATCTTGGTGTCGCCGTACTGGATAGCGGTGTTCTTGGCCAGGATAGTGATGCCGCGCTCCCGCTCCAGGTCGTTGGAGTCCATGACGCGCTCCACCGTCTCCTGGTTCTCGCGGTACACGCCGCCCTGCTTCAGCATCTGATCCACCAGCGTGGTCTTGCCGTGGTCAACGTGGGCGATAATAGCTACGTTTCTCAATTTTTCGTTCTGCAAAGGTAAGACCCCTTTCTCTCGGGTATGAATTCACTAACCTTGATATTATATGCCCACAAACGTCCGATTGCAAGTCTTTTCATCAACTTTTTCACCACATCACCGTTGACAAACGGCATGTGACTGGGGTACAATACATCCAGCGCCTTCGGCGCGGCAATACGCCTCCGTACCTCACCGGGATAGAGGGCCCGCCTCCTAAGTGTGAGGTGGTCGCTCACCCTGCGAGCATAAAACTAAATACTAGCCTCGGTAGCTCAGTTGGATAGAGCGACTGCCTCCTAAGCAGTAGGCCGCTGGTTCAAGCCCAGTCCGGGGTGCCAAAAACGCTGTAATCTCAATGGATTTCAGCGTTTTTGCTTTTCTTGGCTCACCCCGAAAAAGCAACTGCTTTGTGATTTGAAATGCAACTTATTTCCAGATTGTTCCCTGCTGGACTCGAACGATTTTCGAGAAATCTGCTAATGAAATTCGGATTCTGCTAATGAACCCTGCCGTGGTGTTTTATAGTCGTTTCGAGTCCTCCCGTTACCCTGCGTGCAAAAGGGCTTTCAGTTGGCGGGCAAGTTCGGGATTTTCCTGAAGCTGTGCAAGAAGCGACTGGAGGTTTAGGTCGGGAGCCGGTTCCGGTTTCGGCGGATTCAGTTCCTGCTCCACGCGCCGCATATCCGGGTTCGCATAGAATGCGACCTCAAACTTCTGCGCGTTGATTTTCCGCTCCTCATCCAGAATATGCGCATAAACTTCTGTAACCATAGACGCCTGCGCATGGCCGGTATCCCCCTGCGTGGCCTTAATGTCACCATGATTGAGCTTCAGCTTATAGGTGGTGCTTGAGTGCCGCAAAGAATGAAAGACTACATTCGGGAGGTTCGCTGACTTTTTCAGCCGTTCAAACTGATTCCCGATTACCCTGTCTTCGCAGGGCCGCCCGGTTTCCAAAGCTAAAACAAGATTATAGTCGGCATACTCGTCACCCATAATTTCTTTGAGCTTGTCCTGCTTTTGACGCCAGTCCCGAAGAATATACGCAAGGGTCTTCGGCAGCCATACCTTCCGGATACTGGTTTCCGTCTTAGGTCGTTTGAGCACAAGCCTTGTTGTCGATTTGGCTTTCACGATCCTCGGGAACATAAAGATGATGTCTTTCTCTCCGAGCGCGTCAATCGCACGCTGATCGACACGCGCCAATTCCTTGTTGACAATGATATGGGCATCGTCTTTTGCGATGTCCGAGTCGGAAATGTGAACACAATCCCATGTCAGCCCTGTGATCTCGCCCATGCGCAGTGAACAGGCGAACGAAAGGTTGATTGCAACATACAGTTTCCCCTCAGAGCAGTTATCCAGAGCCTGTCTGATAATGTCAGCCGTCCAGATAGCGCGAGGATTTTTCTCTTTCTTGGGAAGAAGAACATCGTCAAACGGATTCTTCGGAACCATATCCCATCGGACGGCCTGGCGGAAAGCGCAGTGTAGCACCTTGCACACTTTTTCAATCGTGTTGGGAGGCAAGAATTCCGAGCGTGCGTTTCGGTATGTTGTGCTGACGGGTTTCATCTTTTGCAGTTGGGCGATGAAGCTGTCTACGGTACGCCTTGTCACATCCTGGACATTCATATCACCAATGACCGGATTGATGTAATTGTTGATGATCCCGGTGTTTCCAGAATAGGCTGAAAGCCCCCACCGCTTTGAACCGTAGAGTTCAACAAAATCTGCCAGGAAGTCACGGACAGTTACGCTGGATGGCGGAATGAAGGTTCCGTTGTTCATTTCATTCTCTACCTGTGCTTTTCTGGCCGCGGCCTCCTTCTTTGTTCCATAGGTTTCCCACTTCTGCCTTTTGACATCGGCAGAATCCGTATAGGTATATACGACGGCATACTTTTTACCGCGTTTTTGAATTGATGCCATAGCTCGTGGCTCCTTTCAGGTGTTGTCTCTGCCATCAAGCCAATCATCGAAAGCCTTCTTTGATATTCTCAGCCTGGTTCCAATCCGTACACATTTGAAGGTGCCGTTAGCACACATGTTATAGACGGATTTTTTGCTGACACCAAGAATTTCCGCTACTTCCATAACGGAATAGCTTCTTTTTTCAGAGTTGGCTTTAAGGCCGTTTGTATTTATCTCAGCCACAGAGGGCCTCCTTTCTTTGGTGGCTGGGGAAAAGAGCCTGTGATGTCCTCACAAATATATTATACGGATTTTCCCCACTATCACCAACAAGTAAATTACATTAGGTTCTAATCCAAGTTCGATTCCCAATTCCGGGCCATTTCCTGCGCCCTCGCTTCAGGCCGCGTATTTGCAGGCTGCCGCTGTGCGGCACTTCCCCGGCAGGTACGCAAACGCATACTGTCAGCCGATCCTGTATAACTCCCGGACAAATCGATGCAGCCGCATTTGGGGGCGGCGTTTTCAAGGTTCAATAGATGGTTTTAACCGTTCACAAAATAAATACGGGGCCGTGTCCGTATTTTTTGCACGCACGAAAAAACTAAATATAGTATTTTTGTATTGACTTGCACAATATATTGTGTTACACTTTGCCCGTAAATGAGTTTTGCGCAATTTCCCTTTGGGCATAGGTCAATGATCTGTGTGTGGAGTGATCCACCTGCGCACGTTGTCAGGTTTGTACGTTTTTGTCAGTAGTATTGCTGTGCCATGAGAGCCGGCTGCTGCTGGCTTTTTATTTTACGGGGTAGTAACGCCCCAATGCTGCGGGAATGACGAGTGTTTGCTGTGAGGCAAACACGCTGGATTTTACCAGAATCGTTGTTCCCGCTTTTTTTGCGCCCAAATGCCGAAAGGCTTTGAGGATATATCATCAAGAAAGGTGGAAACAAGAAATGAAATTCAGACGAAAATGGAAACCCGGAGGACATCCCAGACGCTCCTTCCGACCGTACCACAGGTACAGAGAGAAGCGGCTTTTGAATAAGCCGCGCATCAAATATGAAACCGAGGAGGAATGCATCCATGGAAAACGCAAAGTGTTACGCTCCGCAAATTCTCGTCGGTACAGAAGGTCTGCCGCGTGAACAATGGCTGGAATACCGGCGCAAGGGCATCGGCGGAAGTGACGCCGCTGCCGTTCTCGGAATTTCACCATTCCGTACCGGGCGGGATCTCTACTATGACAAGCTGAATATCGTCACAGCGGATGATGCCGAAAACTGGGTTCAGCTGGAGGTTGGAACTCTGCTGGAGCCGTTGGTTGCCAAGATCTTCGCCCATAAGACGGGCTATAAGATCTACCGCCGGCCATTCATGTTCCAGCACCCGCTGTATCCCTGGATGCTGGCGGATCTGGATTATATGGTGGAACTGCCGGACGGCACGACAGCCATCCTTGAAATCAAGACCACGAACTATAACGCCAAGGATAACTGGTGGTACAACGGCGAGGAAATCGTTCCTATCTACTATGAATCGCAGGGGCGGCACTACATGGCGGTCATGAACATTGACCGTGTCTACTTCTGCTGCCTTTACGGAAATTCGGAAGACGAGGCGATGATCCGTCGCATTGACCGTGACATGGCTTATGAAGAGGAACTGATCGCTTTGGAACGGGACTTCTGGGAGAATCATGTCCTCACAAAAACGCCGCCTCCCTATGTGGAAGCGGATGGTGACCTGATCCTCGAAAGCCTGCGGCGAAAGCTGGGGCCCGCGGACAAGGACGCGCCTCCCGTGCTGCTGGGGCAACCGCAGTTTGGGCAGCTTTCCATGCTTCTTTCCCTGCAAGAGCAGAAAAAGACGCTGTCGGCTGATGTGAACAAACTGGAGAAGGACATTAAACGGTTAAAGGGTATGCTCATCGAGAAAATGGGCACGAGCTGTACCGCCGTGTATAACGGCTCTGCGGAGAGCTACACCATAACCTACAATCCGGTACGCTCCGCAGGCATATCGAAGGACGCCTTAGAGCGTTTGAAGGACGAACACCCTGATATTTACAATCAGTATGTCACGGTGTCTGAATGGCGAAGATTCCATGTGAAAAAAGCTGCTTTGCAGGCAGCGTGAAAAGAAACGGAGGTGATGTGCTGTGAGCATTGTTGCAGCACTGGACAAGGTACTGTTTTTCAATGCGTCCAGCAAATATTCTGTCCTTCGGATGAAAACGGAGGACAGCAGCGTACCGACAGAAGCCCGGAGCCCCTATCGTTATCACGACCACCTGATCCGCTTTACCGCCGTCGGCATCGAATTGCCGCAGACGGATACAGTGAAGATCGAGATGGATGGAGAGTGGAAGGACGGGAAATACGGGCTCCAGCTTCAGGTCGATCATTGGCAGGAGATCGTGCCGCCCACATTGGAGGGCGTCCGCAATTATCTTGCCTCTGGTCTGCTGAAAGGTATCGGAGAGAAGACAGCCGACGCGATCATTGAAAAGTTTGGTGTCAATGCTCTGGAAATTTTGGAGCATCAGCCAGACCGGCTTCTTGAGATTCGCGGCATTACAAAGGAGCGGCTTGCGGAGATCAAGGACGCCTATGCGGAAACCAGTCGGATGCGTGTCCTGATGACCCTGCTGGCCCCGTTCAAGGTCACGCCGACGACCGCGCAGAAGATCTATCAGCATTTCGGCCCTGCCTGTGCAGACATCGTGAGACAGAGTCCCTTCAATCTCTGTCAGGTGCCGGGGTTCGGTTTTAAGCGTATTGACGCCATCGTGCAAAAATCCGGTGGAGACCTGCGTGATCCGAAGCGTGTTCACGGTGCGCTGTTCTATGCGCTGGAGGACGCACGGACAAAGGACGGGCATCTCTATCTGGAGGCGGAGTCTTTGCTCAAAGCGGCTATGCAGCTGCTCAATGAGCGGATACCCCTCCCGCAGATGCGCGTCCCCATGAGCCAGGTCGAACAGGAGCTGTCTGCCATGATCCGGCAGGATGAGGTGGTATCGAACCACGGCAATGTGTATCTGCCCAAGCAATTCCTGCAGGAGAGCGAAACCGCACAGAAAGCGGTAGAGCTGTTTCTGGCAAAGCCGATGGTGGTGGACATTACGCAGCCGTTGGAGCGAGTAAAGCATAGCTTAGGGCTCAACCTGTCCAAGCGCCAGTCAGAAGGCGTGGAGATGGTGTTCCGGCATAACCTGTCCATCATCACAGGCGGCCCCGGCACCGGCAAGACCACGGTTCTGAAAACGGTGATCGAGGTGTACCGTCAGCTCTATCCGCGGCAGAAGATCGTACTCGGAGCGCCCACAGGTAAGGCGAGCCGGCGTATGGCGGAGGCAACGGGGATCGATGAAGCACAGACGCTCCACAGCATTCTGGGACTTCACGGTGATTCGGAATCGAAGAAAGACCGGGAACGGAAACCGCTGGAAGCAGGGCTCCTGATCGTGGACGAGACTTCCATGGTCGATATGTGGCTAATCCATCAGCTCTTTTCACGCTTGCGCCCCGGCACCAAAGTCCTTTTGGTCGGTGATGCAGACCAGTTAGAGAGTGTGGGCGCCGGTGATGTATTTCACGAGCTGATCGGCTCCGGCGTCGTGCCAGTCACGGTGCTGGACGAGATCTTCCGTCAGGCACAGGACAGCCTGATTGCCCACAATGCCCGTTTTATCAACGAGGGCAAAACGACGCTCTACTATGGTGAGGACTTTGCCTTTCATAAGGCAGAGAGCCAGGAGGAGACTGCCGGCATCATCCGTGAGCTTTACCGGGAGCAGATCGCCGCAAAAGGAATCGAGCAGGTGGAGATTTTATCGCCGTTCCGCTCCGAGGGCGAGGCATCGGTCAACAGCCTGAATGAAGCTATCCGCGAGGAGACCAACCCCGCAGCGCCGGAGACGCCGGAGATCGTGTACGCCGGAAAGATATTCCGCCTCAACGACCGCGTGATGCAGATGCGGAACAACTATGAGATCAAGCTGTATAACCGCTCCGGCAAGCAGGTCGGCGAAGGTGTTTTCAACGGTGACATCGGTACCATCCGCAAAATCAGCGGCACCAATGTCGTGATCGAGTTTGACGGCCGCTATATGGATTGCCCGCAGGTGCTTCTGGATGATTTGGAGCTGTCCTATGCCATTACGATCCACAAATCCATGGGCTCAGAGTATGATACGGTCATTATTCCACTGCTGGCTGCCCATAATGTGCTCCTGACGCGGAATCTTCTCTACACGGCAATCACGCGTGCCAAGCGCCGCGTGCTGCTGGTGGGTGAAAAAAGGGCGCTGTATATGGCGATCCATCGGAGCCGAAAAGGAAAACGCAATACCATGCTGGGCGAACGCATTGCCCTCTACTATAAGGCAGTCACGCGCAAGGCCCTCCGTAACGAAGAGGGCGAAGAATGGCAGCGTGCCAGTTAATGTGAGATGAATGTGCAAAAAAACGCACAGTCATCTCTTATTTATTTTATGAAGGGAGTATCAAACCATGTCCAGAGAAAGAATTATGCTGACCCAAGCGATCCCCGCCGTACAGCAGCTTCGCAGGGTGCAGGGCTTTGACCCGCTGCGCTTTCTGAAAAGAAACGTCAACGGTGGAATCGAGCTGGAGCCGCGCTATCAGCGGCTCTGGTTCCGATTGGCCTGTCCCGATGGAAAAATGCTGCTGAACCGGCTGCGGATCACAGACCAAATCGCCGTTTATGAGGCGCAGGTATTTCTGTCCAGAGAGGACAACCAGCCCATTACCAATTTTACCGCGGCGGTGGAAAAGGCTCAGGCTCCTGCCGGACGCTATGTGCAGGCCGCGCAGGACGAGGCGCTGAAAACGGCGCTGGATAATGCAGGCTTCGGCATCCAGCTCTGTGAGATCACCCCCTCTGCGACGGTAGATGCACAGGCCGATGGGAAACAGGAAGTCGCAACGGGCACTGTAAATCGTCAGGAGACTGCTCCGGCGGTAAATGGAGCCGCAGCGCCGCAGCGAGAAGATCCTATCGGCGAAAATCATCCGGTACAGGCAGTGCCTACACCGCAAGAGGTTCAACCGCAGGAGGCGGCAAAGACGCCCAACGTAAATCAGCAAGAGGTTCACACCACCCAGCAGACGGAAAGCGTTTCAGACGCCATGAGTCTGCTGCAGGCGTTAAGCGGCGGAACTGCGGCTTCTGAGCCTGATCCGGTTATGCCCCAAAAGGCGCAGGAGGTTCCTTCGGAAACAGCGGAGCCTGCGGTCATGGAGCGGGCTGAAACAGCGCGGACGGTGAAGCCTGTCGTGGTCGATATGCCGGCAGCGGCATCGACAGCGGCTGCACCGAAATATTCGGACGATATGACGGTGGACGAGATCCTTTCGCTGATGACGGAAGAGGAAGCCGCGGAGCTGGTCGTGACCACCGGCGTCAATAAGGGCTGGACGATGGCACAGGTTTCTGAGCAGCGTCCCTCCAGCCTGAAATATTACGCCTATCTCTGTGAGGATTGCGGCAATATTATGAAGGCTGCCGCCATGCTTCTGATGGGCGGTTCGCAGCAGTTAAAGGCAAGCTGACCGCTTTCCATCCGTAAATTTTGCGTCTTGGGAGGGATGCTGGTTTGAATTACGGGAAAAAGCATGATCTCCCCTTTGGCATTATGGATGTGGCCGGGCTCCTCCGCCTGAATATCAGGCGGAGGGCTCCCGGTCAGGTGTACGTGGATTGTCCCATCTGCGGTGACCGCCGGGGAAAAATGAATCTGAACACGGCAAAAGACCTGTGGCGCTGTAACTACTGTGGTGAAGGCGGCGGAATGCTGTCCCTTTACGCAAAGGTATATGGCGTCAGCAATTCAGACGCTTATCGGGAGATCTGCGACGCTTTGGCGGTAAATGGTTTTTCACCGGACTATACCGTTCCGGAGAAGACGACGCCTGCGGAGGCCGAGCAGTCTGACGCGGCCTCTGTTCAGGAAGTGCATCAGACCCTCTCCATGCTGCTGTCCATGCTGACCCTCATTCCGGCGCACCGCGCACACCTCCAGTCTGTGCGAGGCCTGTCCGACGATGAGATCACACGCTTTGGCTTCAAGAGCACGCCGCCCCCTTTCCTGTGCCGCTCCCTGACAAATCGGTTGGTCAAGGCGGGCTGCAGGGTGCAGGGTGTTCCCGGCTTCTATGTGGATGATAACGGCTGCTGGACGGTCAAATTCCACCAGCGGACATCAGGCATCATCATTCCCATCTTCGGTGTAGACGGTTTGATCCGCGGCGCACAGATCCGGTTGGATCATCCTCTCAAGGATAAGGACGATCCACCGGAGAAAACGGGCGTGAAATATCTGACGTTGTCCTCCACGGGAAAGCGCATGGGAACGACCTCGGGGAGCCCCATTCATTTTGTGGGCGACCCCTGCTCCCGCGTTGTATATGTGACGGAAGGCTGTCTCAAGGCGGATGTCGCTCACGCGCTGATGCACAGGACCTTTGTTGCCACGCTGGGCGTTAACAACACCGCCAAGCTGGATGAACTGTTTGCGTTCCTGCACCGAAACGGAACGGAGGAGATCATCGAGGCGGAGGACATGGATAAGTACAGTAATGAAATGGTGGAGAAAGGCGCATCGAAGATCTATGCGCTGGCGGCCAGGCACGGGATGCGCTGCCGCAGGCTCACATGGAATCCCAATTACAAGGGCATTGATGACTGGCAGCTTGCGCTGCGCCGGAAAGAACAGAAAATGAAGGAGGATCCAGGAATGACATTTAAGGAGCAATATCTTAATGGCCTATGCGGGCTGGAAATGCTGGAAGCCTGTACGGAAAAATGGCATGCGATGAAGGTGGACAGTATTTCCCTGCGGGAGTATCTGGGGCTGACGGAGCAGGAATACGATGCGTACTTACAGACCGCCCCCGGCGTTTCTTTTCAGGAGCTGTTGGACAGTCAGCGCAAAATGCAGCGGTTTCGTGTTTATCAGCTGGAGCTGGAGCATGGCGAGACGCGCGCATTCGCCTTTGGCGGCATTGACGCGCTGCACAAGGCCGGCTTTCAGCAGCCGCCAGCGGCGGAATACACACTCGTTTACGACGGTGAGCTAACCTGCCCGGTCGGGCAAGATGAACGTGATATTCTGGAGCGCATTTTTGCACGCTATAATCAGGCGTTCCCCCCGGACTATCACGGCCGCAGCATTGCCCCATCCGATGTGCTGGAGTTGTATGATGAAAGCGAGCGCAGATACTTTTACTGCGATATGGCTGGTTTTCCGCAGGTGAAATTCTCTCCCGCGCTGGCAAAGAAGGCTTGAATGCAGGCTTTACCGCAGACGATCCATTTAGAAATGGACGAGCAGAAGAGAAAGCAGCTGAAAGCCATGCTGGGAATCTGTCAAGGACTTGGGGCGGAGACACGGTATCATCCGGAACACCGTTATTTCACAGCTATGGTCTGGACTGGATGGGATACGCCCTGCGGAATGGGAGAGGCCCTTGCTGTCCAACAGAAAATTCAAAGAACAGCCGCTCAGTACCCGGCCGTCGTGTGCTATTGCTTCGACCCATTCAGCACACTGGTCTATACGGTTTGAGCGCAGTATGTAAGAAGGGACGCCTTGTGCCATTGGCACAGGAGCGTCCTTTTCTCATTTTTTATTTAGGAGGAATGTACGAATGGGCGCTTTTTCAAATATGGATTATGAGCTTCAAAACAGCGAGGCTACCGTTTCCGACGCCTTTACGGAAGATGATGCTATGGATATGCCGCAGGCGGCTCCTGTGGAACCGGCGACAGCAAGTTCTCCGACTGCAGCTCCGACTCCGGCAGCGGCGGCCAGCGAACCGGCAACCGCCCTCAACACCCAAAGTGAGGATGAGGCCCGCCGTGCGCACGAAGCGGCCGAAGCCAAGCGCAAAGCAGAGTGGGACGCCAAACAGGCGGAAAAGCGGCGGGCGGAACAGGCCGCGCTGGAAAGGTTGGATGCCATGAGCCCGGCTGAACTGCTCAAGGCTGCCGCAAAGCGTGTGTCCGCAGATACGGAGAAGCTGACGCGGCGCAACATGAAAGAGAGCGTTGCCGAGTTTATCCAGACCAAGTGCATTGATGACCTCGGCTTTGCCCGGCTCACCATGCACCCGCGCAAAAGCATGATCCACTGTTTCCAGTACATCAGCCGGAAGGCATGGGATTATGTGCAGGACGAGCTAAAGGCAAACGGCGTTCAGCCGGGACCCGGTCAGCAGGCATACGGCTGCGATATTCCAGATGATCTCTGCTATCAGTGGGCGGAGGACTATTTCCGTGACCCCGATGCCAAGGAGGATCAGGGGGATGAAGAGGAGTTTGTCCCGCAGCCCTATCGTGGGAAAACAGCTTCCAAGTCCGTTTCCAAGAAGAAAAAGGAAGAAAAGAAGAAAGAGCCGGAGAAGAAGGAACCGCCGAAAAAAGCGGAAGCCGATGATGGGCAGATCTCGCTGGGCGATCTCTCCTCCTTTGGGGAGGCCGCCTGATGTACGCTTATAAAGGCTTTGAGCCGGATCTCTCCTGCCGTGGCTATCGGTTCGTCATGGGAAAGAATGTCACCCCGGAGGCAAACTGCGCCAGCAACGGCTTTCACTGTGCGGAGGACCCGCTGGATTGTCTTTCCTACTATGGCGACATGAATCGCTCCATTTACTGCTTGGTGCAGCCCGGCGGGGATATTGACGAGGACGATCGTGACTCCAAAATTGCCTGCACGGAACTGACAATCCTGCGGCGGCTGACGAGGAAAGAATTCTTTCTTCATGCACTTGCCTACATGGTGGATCACCCAGGCCGCAAGGTGAGTGACAAGGTACAGCGTGAGCACAGCACCAGCCGCAACGGCTATGCCATCGTTCGAGGCAAGACACCCACTGCGTGTGGAAAGCTGGGCGATATTCTCGCATTTGCCAGAGAGCGGCGTGAAACCGAAGTAATCTGTCAGATTGCGGTCGTTGAGGTCGATGGAGAAAAAATTCTGCCTGATGTATGGTATGACATTGATTTTGTGAAAAGAGAGGCGGTGCAGAAATGAAAAAAAGCAGTTTGCTGAAAATGAAGAATTTGCCTGCGACTGAAGAAATGCTTGCGGTTGCCCGTGAGGATGTGCCGGTCAAGGTCGGTTCGGGCTGGAACACTTCCTATCGATGCCGATACAGCGGTTTTGTGCGAAGCGCGGTAGAGGGCGGCATTTTGAAAGTCACCCTGTATGACCCGGATGCAATGCGCCTTGGCGGAACGCTGCCGGTCTATGAGATTTTCATGGAGAAAGAAAAGCAGCAGTTTCTCACCTATGACCGTTCCCATGACAAATGGCGGGCGGCAAAGATCGACTACTTGGAATGGCAGGCGAAGGGATCGAATAACGTGTGGATCAGCGCCGTAGATGATGCACAGATCCGGCAATATCTGGCGTCGGATGAAAAAAGCGTATATCGGGCTATTCTGAAATTTCAGCGCGCCGTTCGTGATGCTGAACTGGAACGCCGGCACAGAAAGGAAACCGATCCGTGGGATGCGGAGCTCTCTCAGACACCGCCGCTGCCGAAGGACTGGGAGCGGTGGGTCAATAAGGTGGGTATTCAGGAAAACTACATCTTCTACGATTACCACAGAGGCGGCGCAAAACACGGCTACTGTACCTACTGTGAGAAGGAAGTCGCACTGAAACAGCGGCCCTATCATAACAGAACTGGAACATGCCCTGAATGCGGTCACAGAGTAACCTTCAAAGCAAGGGGAAAGATGGCGGACTATCTGCACTCCCCAACAGAATGCGCATACCTGGCGCAGAAGTGTGGAGACGGGTTTGTGGTTCGCCAATTTCAGGTGAACAGGCAGTACCGAAAGGAAGAGAACGCCATCGTATCGAAAACCTCCTGCTTTGAGAAGCAGCGCATTTTCTACCGTGCGGATCTGACCTCACACCCGTATTACTGGGGCTGGTATAAGCAGCGCCGCGTCCGGTGGGTAGAGGGCATCGATGAGTACATCAACACAGGTATGGGCTATTCCTACAACGAGTATTGTTATCAGCCGGGGAGCATCTATGGAAAAACGCTTTCCAGCATTGCCCCATTTCTTGTAAGGACCGGATTGAGTGAGTATGTAAGACTTTGCAGGGGGCACGTAAGTCCTAACTGGTATCTGGCCGCGTGGGAGAGTCTTCCGCGCATTGAACAGATATGCAAGGCGGGCCTATCCAGGCTGACGGTGGAATGTATGGAAAATGTCAAAGCCCTAAAAAGCTGTATCCGGCAGGAGTCTGAAACCAGTCTCGTCAAGGCATTGGCACTTGATACGCACCGGCTTTCGCGGCTCCGGACACTCAACGGCGGCGCCATTATGCTCGACTGGCTGCAGCGGGAGAAATGTAGCGGCAGAATCATCCCGGATCATGCGCTGCGCTGGCTGGAGCAGGAGAAGATCCATGTTTCCGATATCGCCTTCATTCTGGATCGAATGTCGGAGCAGCAGGTCTGCAACTATCTTCAGCGTCAGAAAAGCGGCACGCGGGATTCCCTGCGGCAGATTATTTCCACATGGCGGGATTACCTTTCCATGGCGGACAAGCTGGGAATCAACACCAACGATGAGATCGTATACCGTGTCAAGCTGCTGCGCCAGCGTCACGATGAACTGGTGGAGCAGCTGCGGAAAAGAGAACGGGACATGGAAGCTGCCGCAACAGCAAGAAAATATCGGAAAATTGCAGGCATCTGCCGCTCGATCAAACCGAAATACGAATACACCGGAGAGATGTATTCCATCGTCGTTCCGTCAGGTGTGCGCGATGTTATGCGCGAGGGCGATGCGCTTTCCCACTGTGTCGGCAAGTCAGACCGCTATTGGGAGCGCATCGAGCAGCAGGAGGCATATATCCTGTTCCTGCGCAAGACTGCGGAGATCGACAAGCCATACTACACCCTTGAGGTGGAGCCAAACGGCACGATACGGCAGAAACGGACCTACTTTGACCGACAGAACGATGACCTCAAGGACGCGGAGAAATTCCTGAAAGAATGGCAGAAGGTTGTCTCCGAGCGCTTGACAGAGAGCGACCGGGAAAAAGCGGAAAAGAGCAAGGTCCTTCGCCTGCAGGAATTCGAGCAGCTGCGACAGGATGACATCCGTATCCATACCGGCGACCTTGCCGGTCAGCGGTTGGTGGATGTTCTGGTGTCGGATCTCATGGAAACTGCGGCCTAAGCCGCAGCACAACACATTTGAACGAAGGAAAGGAAGTTATAGAGAACATGAAAAACGGATTTACGATCACGCAGCGCAACGCTATGGTGGAGCAGCATCTTTGGTGCATTGACACGATCATGGCGCAGTACGCCGCGTTTATGCAGACAGAACCCGTAGACCCCGATGATGTGTACCAGTCTTTGGCGGTACGCCTGATCCGGGCAGTCAACAGCTACGATCCCTGTAAAGGGTATCTGAAGGAGTACATCCTCTCTCAGCTCAAGCGGGAGATGGTTCGTATCCGGAGTACGCAGACTGTCTATGGACTGACGCAGGCGCCGGCCAATATCGGCAGCACCATTGTTCCACTCACGATTGCGGCACAGCGGGAATCGTACTGGGAAACCTATATTGCTGTATAAAAGGAGTCATGTGAAAATGAAACAGTTGGGAAACCTCGCAGTTATTTGTGCCCAACGCCCGGAGCTGCTGTTGCAGCTCCGGGACGGTCTGGTCTCGGTACAGGCGAAAAACCGTGCGGCGATGGAGGCCGTATGGAACGATGACGCACGGATCGAAAAGATGATCTATGAACTGAATTTCGGAGCATTCTCTAAGGAAAGGCTGGTGTAAGAAATGGAACAGAGTAAACAGCAGAGAATACGGGAATTGACCGACCGGCTGAACCGCTGCCGGTATGAATACTACAATCTGAACGCGCCGTCTCTGACAGACGCCGAATATGACGCGCTTTTTGATGAACTGAGTATGTTGGAAAAGGAAACCGGCTTCAGCATGACGAACTCGCCCACGCAGACGGTAGGCTGCTATCCCGCTGTCAGCGCCTTGGTGAAAACAGTGCATCCGATTCCGCTGCTGTCGTTGGATAAAACGAAGAGCAGCGCGGAGCTTCTGCGCTTTGCGGGAGAGCAGATGGTCATGCTGATGCTCAAGCTGGACGGCCTGACGGTAAAGCTGACCTATGAAAATGGCCTTTTGATGGAGGCCGCTACCCGCGGCGATGGAGATACGGGTGAGAACATTACCCACAATGTGCTGGGGATCTCCGGAATCCCGGATAAGATCCCGTACAAAGAACGGCTGGTTGTTACCGGCGAGGCATTTATCCGTCCCAGCGATTTTGAGGCGTTAAGGGACACGCTGCGGGACGGAAATGGCGAACCTTATAAAAATGGGCGCAATCTGGCTGCCGGCTCTGTCCGTCTGCTGGACTGCGGCGCCTGCAAGGATCGCCGTGTGACCTTTATGGCTTTCAATGTGCTGGAGGGCTTTACAGAATACGCTTGGAAGTCGCAGCGGCTTCGGGCCATCGAACAGCTCGGCTTTCCCATCTGCAAGTATCTGGCGAGCAAGCAGGCGTTGACGCAGTTCGATATGGACGCCGGTATCCGGCACCTGCGGAAATACGCGCAGGAAAACGACATACCTATCGATGGCATCGTGGTCACCTACAACGATGCAGCCTACGCAAAGTCCTGCGGACGGACCGGGCATCACTATAAGGACGGGCTTGCGTTCAAGTTTGAGGATGACACCTATGAAACCGTCCTGCGCTCGATTGAATGGACGCCCAGCCGCACAGGGGAAATTGCTCCGGTAGCCATCTTTGACACGGTGGAGATCGACGGCTGTGCGGTATCCAGAGCGAGCCTCCACAACCTCTCTTTCATTGAGAATTTGGAGCTGGCACCGGGGTGCCGCATCAAGGTGAGTAAGCGCAATCAGATCATTCCCCATGTGGAGGAGAATCTGGATCGGGACTGCTACGCCAGAGAGAAGGTCGTTCCTGCCAGATGCCCGTGCTGCGGACAGCCTACCCGTATCCATACGACCAAAAACACTGTGAACGGGGAGGAAAAGGTCACGGCGGCCCTGTTCTGCGATAATGAGCAGTGCGAAACGCGGAAGCTGCGTAAGTTCGTCCACTTTGCAAGCCAGAAGGCGATGAATATCGTGGGATTGTCTGAAGCAATTCTGGAAAAATTCATTGGGAAAGGATGGCTCCACTCCTATATGGACATCTTCTTTTTGGACAAACACAGGTCGGAGATCGTTCAGATGGAGGGCTTTGGGGTGAGATCCTGGCAAAATCTTTGGGATGCCATCCAGCACAGCCGCATTACCACCTTTGAGCAGTATCTGACTGCTATGGATATCCCTATGGTGGGCAGCACCGCCAGCAAGGCCATCTGCCAAAGATTCCGCGGAAACCTTGCGGAATTTGAAACGGCCGTGTGCCAGAGCTTTGATTTCACACAGCTCCCGGACTTCGGAGAAACGCTGCACAGGAATATCCATCAATGGTTCCGCAGCGAGGAAAACTGGTCGATCTGGACAGAGCTGCGGCGGCTGGTGTGCATTAAGACCTATCAGCCGCCTGCGGCCAGCACCGATATGGGCAATCCCTTTGTCGGAAAGACCCTTGTAGTGACCGGCAAAGTAGAGCCATACACCCGCGATGGGATCAACGCAAAAATCGAATCTCTGGGCGCTCATGCCGGCAGCTCGGTGAGCAGCAAGACAGATTATCTGATCTGCGGCGAGAACGCCGGAAGCAAGCTGGCAAAGGCACAGGAGCTTGGAATCAAGATTCTGTCGCCAGATGAGTTCTTCCGCGTGGCCGGAGAAGGTGCATAAGGATATAGCGGGAGACTGGCATACAGTCTCCCGCTTCAACTATACAGAGAACTTGGGGTACTGCGGTAAAAGCAGTCTTGACGCGAGGTAATAATCCTTATATAATTAAGACATAATAATTGCATTGGAGGGCGTGCGATATGATGATTCGTCCGGCAACCGCGCTGCGAAACAATTACGACAGTATGGTGAAGCTGTCTACCAAAAAGCAGGAGCCGATTTATCTGACCCGCAACGGAGAAGGCGAAATGGTGTTCCTGCCGATTGATCTCTGGGAAAAGAGACAGGCGGAGTTGGAACTGTTTGCGGAAATGCTGCGCAGGGAACAGAACAAACTGGCAGGCTCCAAGACATATTCTGCTTCTGAAATGCAGGCGGAGACGGAGGACCTGCTCAGTGAAAGTTGAATGGTTGACCGAAGCAAGAGCGGAATACCGTCAATTTCTGCAATACTACAAAACAGAGGTTGGGTTACCGTATGCAAAAAAGTTTGCGGACACGATACTCGGTTCGATCAATCAGCTTGCGGAATTTCCGGAGATGGGCGCAGTAAAATATGATACGCTCATGGGGAAACACGACTTTCGAGCCTTATTTATAGAAAACTATGTCTGCGTTTACAGGATTGAGAGCGATACGGTTTATGTTTATCACTTGGCCGATGCCAGAAAGAATTATATCTACCATATCTTCGGTATGGAGTGATATACTCCCCTCAATACTAAAAGCGTATTCGGAGAATATTTGACGGTAATTATAGTGCAAAAGCTGGGCAGCGAGTTTCCTCGCCGCCCAGCTTTTTTAGGTAATGAACTGCGGCTGCCCCCCATTTGGGGCGTTTTAGAGCTTGAACAGCCTGATACAATGAATCAGCGTTGCACTAAGTTCCTGGAAGAGATCCTCGTCAAAGATGCCGTTCACGCAGGACTCCTTGAACAGCAGCGGACGATACATCAAAAATATCTCTTCCTTCGCCTGTTGGTCACCGTCTTTTGCACGGAGCAATAGATCCTTGAAGTTCACTTTACGTCCCTCCCTGTAGCCTCCTTGACTTTTTTGCAGACACGATGATATGCAGCCGCAACTCCCTGATACCCAAGGTCAAGCTCTAAAGCGAGTTCATGGAAGCTGCGTCCATGTAAAGCACGGGAAAAGAAGATATAGCGGTCTCTCTCGCTGATGCGATTCAAAACCTCCTCAAGCGCAGCATTTTCAATGCAGCAAAGCAAGTCGGTCGGATCAGAAATGCCGGGTGCCTCCTCAGTTGACAGGTCATCCGGATCTGTCAGTACCTCTCTCGCCTGGCGGCGCTGTTTGGCGTGAAGGTAGTCTGCCTTTCTGTGCGCAACCGCCGAGAGCAAATAGGCGGTAAATCCATTCTGGGTAATGTTGCTTTCCCCTTTTCCATCGTTTCTTATATACATCTTCGTTCCTCCGTTTCTGATTTTTTGGGAAAATTTCAGAAACGGGGGACTGCGACAGCGATATCGCTCGCTTGCTAAATTCCGACAAAGTAAAAGAGAAGCGCACAGCAGACAATGCTGTACGTTTCTCTTTTTCCTTATCTGCCCCGCTATATCGGGGACGTATTCATCATCCTGAAAATAGAAGTTTCCTTCGTGCGAATAGAAAAGAACTTCAAATCGCAGGGCATAAACTGTTATGCTTCCAGAGTTCCTTTGGCTGCTTGGACGGCATCTGTTCTTTTCCTCTAATACAAGGATCTTCTTAGCGACCCTCCAGCTTGCTTACCTCTTTTTTCATGGTTTGCTTCACCCTCATTATGCAGATAATTTGTACTATCTTTCTAATCATTAGAAGTGAAACGGCATTTATTAGAAGCGCGGTTCCAATTAAAATAGTGATAAAGAGACGAGCAAAACAGTTGGAAGGAGCTGCCCGCGAACAAAAGACATAGCCGCCATTCTGCTGGATGCCGCGATCAGTGAAGAAAACGCCGAAGCGTTCCAAAGCTGCTGTAATGAGTGCTTTGGCGCTGGCGTTACCTTAAATCTGATCGACAGTGGCCGTTTTGAAGTAAAAACGGCCAACGCGACTATCTTTGTCGCGCCCGAGCAGAGTTATCTGCTGGAGACTCGTGTGATCGATGGGTGCAAATATCTGACGATCCCCGTCGAAGAGGAAATCGAGGTCAACGGCTTCGGTGTCCGCACCCAGGGAGAAAAGCAAGGCTGAATGTCCGATAACGCGGTCAGAAAGTTAACAAGCAGGAAGCCTCTACCGCGGCAGAGGCTTCCTGCTTCTTTAGTATACTTAGTATTTACCTGCAAACCACAGTATAGGAAGTGATATACCCTGTGTCTGAGCCTTTGCTGTTTCGCGCATAGACTGTCAGTGTTACGCGGTAGCTGACACCGGGTGTTCCTTGAAAGTAGGTTGTTCCAACATAATCCCATGTATTGTAATCATAGAATTCGGGGTGTTCGGCGCCATACTGAGAATCATAGTAACGCCAATTACCGTTCACTTTCTGCTCGATTTCAACCTCAATGACACCTATTTTCTCCATTTTGCCCTTGCCATCAACAGTCATGGTAACTGCAATAGTGCCATTTCCGCGCGCCTCAATGCCGACGCTATAACTATCCAGATACGAACTAGACCGCATAGCATGCGCGATAGGCGCTCCAATTCTATCAACAGCAAAAGCTGTTATGTTCATGCTGAAAAGCATGGCGACCATCATCATAATGGACATAATCTTTCTTTTCATGACCATTCACCTTACCTTTTCATTGAATTGAGTCGATCATCTCTTTAATCTCGTCCTCGGATATCTGCCCGCTAATCGAGAAGAAAATACCTTCATTTTCCCAATCCGCTTTCATCCATTGCCTATCTGAAACAATAAAGAATTCTTCTTGATTGTGCTGATATGAAATTGCATCAGTATCTCGTTCTTCCGCAACTGTAATATCGGGAGATATAATCTTCAGGGCACGAATCACTATGTTTCCACGATTTGATTCATAAACCGCAACGCACTTTATTACCCCGTCCGAGGATTTTGCCGTTACAGATAGAATTGCATAATCTCTCGGTACCCATGTGGGCAGACCTTCTGTACTGATCCCGTTTGCCGCCAGAGCATCATACAGGGAATGATACTCGCTGGGATCGTCGTCAGGCAATTCCATGATGCCGGAAGGATTGGTATAGATCTGAATGATTCCTTCGGCCCATCGCAGGACAGCCTGAACAGGTTGGAATCCCATAGCGCTGGCGGTTATAATAAAGCAAAATGCCGCGGCTGCGGCAATAGCTGCCGCACGGAAAACGCGGGAAAAGGATCGACGAGTTCGGTTCCCATGTCGATTCCTTGCTTCTGCCGCAAGATCAGACTTGCAGGAACTCGTTTCTTCTTCAAAAATCAACGGATGGGATTCTCCGAGTTTTGCCCATTTTTCTTCCGGGTCATAATGCTCTGCGACTGGTGCCCTTTTTTGCAACAGTGACAGATATTCCTCAATCCTGTCCGTATCCATCTCCTCCGCAGGTACACTTAGCATTGCTTCTACTTCATTCAGAAGCTGCAAATTAGATTTTTCCGTGATGGACGCGGAAGCAGAATCTGTTTGCTTTCTCCCGACAGCAGATTTATCGGGATGCTGGCTACCCAACATTTCATTACCCCCTTTACTAGTTCATCTCATGAATTATCGGTTTTGTGACAATAATTTGATAATTATTTTGGCGTGCTGCCAAGAGGCTCCTCCAGCAGTGTTCTGCACTTGTGGAGCGCTCTGGATAATCGCTGACGGCACGCCATTTCACTGATTCCAAAATGCTCTGCGAGTTCCAGAAATGAATAGCCTTTATCGATGCGAAGCAGGATGATCTCCTGCTCCGATCCGCTTAGCCCCATCGGAATATGACAGGCCATTGGAAGTTCCGTGAGTTCATAGCTTTCAGCGATATCTTCAATCGAAACCTCTGTATGATAAAAGCGGCGGCTTTCGCGCAAGGTCAAATTGTTCAATGTCTCAAAGAGCCACGCCACCGGTTTCTTGTGACCGCATACCCGTTCCGACTTACAGCACGCTGTCAGAAAGGTCTCCTGCACCAAGTCCTCCGCAAGATGCCAGTCCCCTACGCGACGATATGTAAGCCGGACCATGGCATCAGAGTATTGAAGCATCAAATGATGGATGTACTCTCGCTGCTGCTTATCCATACAATCCCTTCCTTCGCAAAATCTCACCAAAAAATCAGCTGCCATGCAATCAACAGCCGGCAGCTGATTTATTTGAACTGGTGGCTCTCACCATGCTCTATAATCGTTTTGCACACAGACAGGCACAATTTGACCTGCTCCGGCGCGGCATCTTTCAACATGCTTGCAAATTCAACAGAAATGCTGACGTCTGGATGAACCGGAATGTTCCTTCCAAGCAGAGTATAAAGATCAACGCGCAGTGCTGTCGATATATCCACCAGTAATGTCAGGCTCGGCTTCGTTTGACACCTCTCAACGTGGCTGATGTGCTGGGATGTAACACCGACCATTTCGGCAAGTTCAGCCTGTTTGAGATTGCAGCGGATTCGACATATTTTAATGTTGTTTCCGATTTCCTGATAATCAATCATACTTCAGCGTCTCCTGTAATACGCGCCACGGTACTATTCTGCCTATACGCATATTATACAGGGAGTCATTCGTACAATAAATCGACTATCAAGGCGTTTATCGCCCTTATAGATATAATGCGCATGATATTTTTGCATTTTCCCCATGCGAAAACAATAGGAGTGCATCTGTACCGATGATCATTACGGTGCAGAGAAATGAACGGCATGCGTCACAAAAAATTGCAGAAAAAATCGAACTTCTTGTCACAAATCGACACTGTCAAGAGATGAATATAGTAAGGGCACATTTTTGGAGGAGGTGGTCATTGGGGCAACATCCGCCGCAGATCCACTGTCATGTATCGTAGAGAGGAGAATAGCAAATGAAGCTAAAACGATTCCGAAACAAATTCATTTCGATGCTGCTTACGCTGGCAATGCTTTTGACACTGTTCCCTACCGCAGTCTTTGCCGAGGATACGGCGGCTGACCGACCGGCCAGCGCCGAATTTAAGATCATGGGACTGTACGCTCTCCGGGATAACGGGCGGCGTGTGTCCTTCTTCTCTTATGAGTCAAGAGACAACGCATTCCTGACAAAAGCCAATATGACCTATCCCGACTCCTGGTTCAAGTTGATCTATGTGATCGAGAGATCACAGCCGGTCACGCTGGAACTGTATGAGATGAAGGATGAACCCGCGTATATGGATGAAGATATTGTTTCCATGCCGTATGCGCCGGAGGATGATGCGGATGGACACGGAAAACTCCAGAGTGAGGAGTTCCTTGGCCGCCGACTGGGTGTACTGGTGGGCGTTCCGGTGCAGGAAAATATTGTCCCGCTTCAGGAGGGGGATGACATTTATACGGCGGAGCAGGTGGGCTATTCGCCTATCGATGAAGATGAGTGGCTGAATATCGTCTATCAGACGATCCGCGGGAAGCGTCAGCCGAAAGTGATTGAGGATTTCTACGCTTTTGGCTTTGAGGGCAATCGCCTCGCCGGGCTGGACGATGCGGCTGCAACGGTGAGCCTTGATGAGCTCCCTGCCCCGGAAGATATGGCAGAGACAGACGCTCTGCTCCCCTCGGAAAATCTAGATGCTCCAAATCCGGAAGCAAATTTGCCCGCTGACATCAACCATGAAGCAATGGATACGGAAAAATCTCCTGCCAATGAGACATCGGAGGATGGGGCTTCCGAGGAAAGCCTGACAACGGATACGGAGTCTGCAACGGCGATAGAGGAGTCCTTTGCTCCCTCTGCAAATGCGGAACCATTGGAAGATGATGCGGACACGACACCTGCCGATGCGGATACGATGGATTCGGAGGCGGTGGAAACGGATAAAGCAGATGTGCCGGTGACAGCGATTGAGGACGAGCCTTCTGCAGAAGAATCTGTTGAAGCTGTTTCGGACGTGGAACCGGAGGTGCAGCCGGAGATCAATGCGGAGATCGACTATCTGCCGGAAAGTTCTGTCCTGCCCAGCGCACACGCTTTCTTCGGCTTGACGGATGCTGCCGAAGAAAGTGAAAACACCATCCAGAATATAGTTCTGTGGGACGGCAGTTACAGGGATGACAGCGGCAGCCTCACCCGTATTTCCAGCGGTGGCCGCTACGTCATCGTCATGCAGCCCTGTACGCCCCGGACAGCGATCTATAACAGCTTCCTCGGTTTTGATGTGCCGGAGGAAAGTGAGGCCATTGACACCTTTGAGACGATCAACTCCTGGGATGATCTGATCGCAATTCGGGATGAACTTGCCTGCAGCGGCGACCCTGTGGATCTGCTCAGCGGCAGCTTTACATGGAATTACCGCGACCTTGCGCTGTATGGCAAAGATGATCTGGAGTTCATTCGCTACTATGAATCTGTCCATGCAGATGAGAATTACGGGCTTGGCAGCGGCTGGACATCCAACTTCTCCTATGCGCTGGAGTTTGACGGCCGCTCCGTGATTGCCCATTTGCCGAGAGCCGTTACGCTTTATTTCCCAATCGGTTTTGACGGCAGCTTTGACGCCTGCGGTGATTACTCGCTGGTGCAGACAGGCAGCGGTTATGCCATGACGGATAAGGCGGGGACGATCTACCGCTTCGACAATAGCGGCCGTATTCTGAGCATCGTCTATCTTAGTGGGAATACGCTGTCCTTCCAATATGACGGTGACAAGCTCCGGAGCGTGTCCAACGGCGCCGGCAGCTTTACGTTCTCCTACAGCGGTGACAATATCGCTGCGGTGACGGACAGCGTAGGGCGCAGCATCCATCTGTCCTATGACGGCGGCCTCCTGACTGAAGTGGAAAACCCTGATGGAGACAGCCTGCGCTATGCGTATGACGGCAACGGGTATCTCAGTTCTGTTCAGAATCTCAAGGGTGAGATCTATGTAGAGAATGAATATGACGCACAGGGCCGTGTAGTCCATCAGTATGCCGTAAACTTCGGCACCTTTGATTTTACCTACGATTTCGATGGGCGGCACAACACCTGCACCGGCGAGGACGGCTATTTCCATGAGATCTGGTTTGATGAGCAGGGCCGGATCACCAAGTCTACAGATGCCAGCGGCAGCCAGACGGTGACCTATAACGACCTCAATCAAGTCACCAGCCGGACGGATCGTGAAGGCAACCGCACGTCCTATGCCTATGATGCCGTGGGCAACAAATCCAAAATCACTTACGCCGACGGCACTTATGAGAGGTTCGAGTACGACAGCAACCGGATGCCGACCATGATCCGTGACCGCAACGGGAATACGAGCTACTATACCTACGACCATCAGGGCAATATGACTTCCGCTACCGATGGCCGTGGTATGACCCGCTCCTATGTCTATGATGCCAACGGCAATCTCACTTCCGCAGCGGATGCGCTGGGTGCGCAGACGACCTACACCTATGACGCTCAGGGTAACTGCACGTCCATGACAGACCCGCTGGGCAATGTGACCGCCTATATTTATGACGGGCAGGGCCGCCTGATCACAGTCACCGACGCCATGGGGTCAGTCACTTCCTATGAGTATACCGAGGCCGGCAAACTGGTGAAGGTCATCGGCGCCGATGGCAGCGAGCAGACCTACACGGTGGATGGCAACGGCTTCAACATCAGCGAAAGCGACCGCATGGGCCATGTCACCACCTTTACCCGTGACGCGCAGAACAACGTGACCTCTATCACCGATCCGCTGGGCAATGTGACCCGCTATACCTATGATGACAGCGGAAATCTGACCACAGCAACAGACGCCAACGGAGCGGTCACCCGCTATACCTACGATGCTGATGGCCGTATTGTTTCCATGACCGATGCCCGCGGCAATACTTGGCGCTATGCTTATGATCGGAACGGTCAACTGGTTTCCACCACCGATCCTGTCGGCGGCGTCAGTTCTACCGAGTACAACAGCGTTGGGCGTGCTGCCTCCGTCAAGGATGCCAACGGCAATACCACCCAATATACCTATGACGGCGTCGGCAACCTTACAAAGATCACCGATGCACTCGGCAAGAGCACCGTCAGCGAATACGATGCCAACGGTAATCTGACCGCCACTACGGATCGCAACGGCCACACCACCCGCTATGCTTACGACGCGGAGAACCGTTTGATCCGCATGGAAGATGCTGAGGGCAGCACGACCTCCTACACCTATGACGCTAACGGTCAGATGACCAAGACCACCTCTGCCATGGGCGCGGAGACTTCCAGCACTTATGACGCGCTGGGGCGTCAGATATCCTCGGCGGATGCACTGGGCCATGTGACCGGCTACGAATATGATGTGCTGGGCCGCGCCACAAAGATCACCTACGCGGATGGCGGCTTTGTTGCCTACACCTATGATGCCAACGGTCAGGTTTTGACTGCCACCGATGAACTGGGCGGCGTGATCTCCTATGCCTACGATGCCAACGGCAGACTGATCGAGATGACGGACGCCATGGGCGGCAAAACGGCATACGCCTATGACGCTGTCGGCAATGTGACTTCTGTTACCGATGCTCTGGGCGGGAGCACAACCTATCGCTACGACGAAACGGGAAATATGACCTCGGTTACAGACGCCAACGGCAATACGACCGGCTATTCCTATGATGCGCTCGGCCGCGCTGTTGCCGTTACGGACGCCAATGGCGGCGTGACCCGCGCGGAGTACGATCATAACGGGAACATTGTCAAGGCTGTCGATGCCGAAGGAAATGCCACTACTTATGTCTATGATGCGCTGGATCGTCTTGCCAGTTATACCAACGCGGAGGGCTATACCTTCTCCTTCCAGTATGATAACGAGGGAAATACGGTTGCCTCTACTGACGGCAACGGCAATACCACCCGCTATACCTACGATGGATTGAACCGCGCAGTCTCCAGCACCAATGCCGAAGGCAATACCGCATACAACACCTATGACGCAGATGGCCGTATGGTAAAGTCCGTGAATGAAGAGGGTGCGGAAACCGCCTATGCCTATGATGCGGATGGTCGTCTGATCTCCATGACGGATGCCCTGGGTAATGTTACCGGCTTTGAGTACGACAGCAGGGATCGGGTCATCAAGGTCGCCGATGCTAAGGGCAATGCGACCACATTCACCTATGATCTGGCAGGCAATGTCAAGAGCGAGACCAATGCCAAGGGCGTTGTGACCAGCTATACCTACGATGCCAATGGCAACCTCACCTCCATGACGGATGCTGCCGGCACCGTGACCTATACCTATGACGCCCTGAATCGGGTTACCAGCGTGAAAGACCGCCGTGGAAATACGCAGTTCTTCACCTATGATGCCACAGACCGCATCGTGCAGGTCAAGGACCGCAACGGCAATGTCACCCGGTATGTCTATGATGGCAATGGAAACATTGTAAAGACCATCGATGCGCTGGGCACGGAGTCCGTATTTACCTACAATAAGAATGACCAGCTCATTTCCACCGACCTCCACCGTGTGGATGCCCTCAATGGCGTGAACTCCCACGAGATCACGCTGTATGAGTACGATGGTCGGAATCTGGTCACGAAGGAGATCAACGCGCTTGGCGACAGTACCGTTTATGTCTACGACGGCAACGGCAATCTGGTCTCCAAGACCGACGCGGACGGTTATGTGACCCGGTATTCCTACACCTCCCTTGATTTGGTGAAGAAAATCAATTACAATGGGGCAAAGGAGGTCTCCTACCAGTATAACAAGGTCGGCGAACTGGTGCAGATGGATGACTGGACTGGCACCAACACCTTCGAGTTGGACCTGCTGGGCCGCCTCCAGAAGATGACCGACCACAAGGGCAACACGGTTTCCTACACCTATGACGCCGTGGGCAATCAGACCGGCATTACCTATCCGGACGGCAGCAAGGTCTCCAACTTCTATGATGCGGTGTATAACCTCACCAGCGTCATTGACGCGGATGACGGCACCTATGCCTATGTCTACGATGCTGCCAACCGCCCCGTCAAGCTGACCTATCCCAACGGCTGGATCGAGCAGTATACCTATGACGCGGAGGGCAACCTCCTCAAGACGGTGGACACTGATCCCTTCCAGCTCTACAACAAAACGCCCAAGGTCAAGTATGAGTACACCTACGACGCCGAGGGCAATGTGCTGACGGAGTTCCAGCGAGACAGCGACGCTACGGAAAATCTCAAGAGCCGCACAGCCTTTACCTATGATGCGCTGAACCGGCTCACCGGCAGCACCCGCAGGCTGGAGGTCTATCCCTACGATACCCTCGCCTATACCTACACCTACGATACGCTGGGCAACCTGCTGAAGCAGAGCGGTCCCACCAAGGGCGAAGAGGATACCTACCAGTACAACGACCTCAACCAGATGGTGAGCAAGCATGTGTGCGGCTATGAGCAGAAGATCACCCGCATCTATGACTACGGCTATACCTACGATAAGCGCGGCAATCTGGTGAAGGAAGAAGAGATCTGCGCTCCCACGACCACCGGGCCTAGGAACATCACCGTTGCGACCTATCTCTATGACGAGACGAACCGCATGGTGCAGGGCACCAACAAAGCCGGCGAGGTCAGTGCGTACACCTTCAACGGCCTCGGCGTCCGCGTCGGCACGGAGCTGATCCTGAAGGATAATACCCACGGCTATACAGACTTCCACTGCCAGACGCCCAGCGTGGAGACCGGCATTGAAAAGCCGGAAGTGGTCAAGACGGATTATGTCATTGACTATACCAGACTGGACATCGACCAGCGGGTGCTGATGAAGTCCGAGCAGGACGGCTACGATTTCTTCTACACCTACGGTTTGGACAAGCTGCAGGTCATGACGATTGGCGAAGGCAGCAACTGGTGGGGGCAGAGCATCAAGAAATGCGTCAATATGGCCTACGTCCACACCGACCGCCTTGGCAGCGTGGTGAATCTCTCCGATCAATACGGCCGTGTGACCGCACGGGCAGACTACACCGATTGGGGCGAGGTGCGCCGGTATACAGACATCACCGTGGATGGCGGCTTCCGCAGACTGCTGCCGGAGATCACCTACGCAACGCATGAGTATGACGATGTGCTGAACCAGTTCTACGCAAAGGCCAGAATGTACGATGCGGAGAACAAGCGGTTTGATGCGGTTGATCCGGTGAAGGGGCTTGTGACTCAGCCGGTCAGTCTGGTGCAGTATGTCTATGTATTCGATAATCCTGTCAGCTATATCGACCCTGACGGTGAATTTGGCTTGCTGGCAGGTACGATCATCGCTACCGCAGCTTCGGCTGTTATTTCCGGTGCCACTGCAGCTTATCAGTCCTACAAGACAGACGGCAAGGTAAACTGGAAGCAAGTCGGAAAGGCTGCTGTCGGCGGCGCAGCAGCCGCAGTCAGCGTAGGTATTGCCGTTGCAACCGGCGGTACAGCGTTGGGCGTTGGCGTAATGGCGGCTGGTGCAATTGCCGGAACTAGAACGGCGCTGCACGGCGGGAATGCGGCTGATATAGCGTTCTCTATGGGCAAAGCCAGCGCAGGAGCGGCAGTTGGCGGCAAGGCCCTCTCTGCGGCATCTGCAACGGTGAAGTTTGTGGCGGGCGTTGCCGGAATTGCTGCGGGTACTGCTGCAACTGTAAAGACAACGCAGACTGCTGCAAAGACGATTCGGGATAAGAACGCCACCACGCAGGAAAAGGCTGCTGCTGTTTTTGATGCTGCTTTGAGCGCAGCTGGCACGATTGGATCTGCGGCACTTGCGGTTAAGAATGCTCCGGTAAGTGTCAAACAACATATCAGCTATTATTTGGAGAAGTTCCAGTGCAAAAATAATACTGCATCTCAGACTGCTGAAACTACAAATATCCAGCGCAACATAATTCAGGGAGACCTTTATGAACAAGCTCAGTTCAGCAAGTTTAAGGCGAAATACAGCAACGCTGAAAAGCAGATTACTATCAAAATTGGGGATACGAAGAGTCGGCTTGACGCAATTGCGATGGATCAAGATGGAGCAATTGTCATTGAGGAATACAAGTCCTCTCCTTCGGCACGCTTGACGCATAACCAGGCAGTAATCTTTAGAGAGTTGCAAACGCAAGATGCAGTGGTTGTTGGAAAAGGAAAGGGAATCTTTAAAAACGGATTTGTGATACCGGCAGGTACACGGGTAAACATTATTCGCCCGTCGAATTGATTTCGTAAACCACTTTGCTGACATCTCCGTACAGCGTCAGAAGGGTGGGGGGATAGCCTCCCACCCTCTCACATACGGCAAGCTACTACAGGGGGGATACAACAATGTCTGTCTTGAATAGTGATGTATTGGATGGTGTTGCTCACAATAATGGTGAACTTGTAATGCTTATTTCTGATCACCTTGACTGGAGTAATGAAGGAGAACATCTCCTTGCGTTGCAAGATAAGATAAATGCATATATTGCTTTTTGGGAAACTATGCAATACAAAAAAATTTATCATGGCTGCTCGTTTGCGTCAGCAAAAATTGAGCTGCATGAGAAATATGATCCTAGCCCCAATTTTTATAAATTCCTCAAAACCGCACGAAACTACATGAAAAAACTGAATATGAAAATTGAGGTACTAAGCAATATAGAAGCAAAGGATGTTCTTGATGAGTAACACAAAAGAAATTAAAAATTTTTTAGAAAAAATGTTTAAGAATAGTGCAAAAAGCTATGGCTACAAGGTGATCAGCGGAATTCCATATAAGGAGATAAATGGAGCTCTTTTTGACATTATACTACAAACATCTACCAGTAAAGATGGGGTTCAAATGCGTTGTTCCCTTCATTATAAACCGCTCTATTGTGATTATGCATTATGGGCAGTAATGGGGGTAGATGATGAAATGAGCAGACAACCATTTTCGATTCATAGTAACGGAGCCTTTGTTGCTCCGTCAGTAAGTGTTTTCGAAAAAATAGAATTTATAGTATCCACGGAGAATGTAGAGAAAATTATAGGTCAGATATATAAATACATCGAATCTGTGATTGCGGAAACTTCTTTTCAGGTATTTGATGATATATATATTAAAGATAAGAATAAATCATATGGCCTGATTAGAAATATTCTATACAACATAGGAAAGCATGACTTCTCTTCAGCCTTATCTATAATTGAAAATAGTATTCAAAATGGGCAAACAGGATATTATGTGATTGCTGATCGAGAATTTATGAAAAGTGCGAAAGAGTTTTGCATGAGACAAATGAAAAAATGAACTTCTAACTAGGGAAGGGAGTTCCAGCGGGACAGCGACGCTACGGAAAATCTCAAGAGCCGCACGGCCTTTACCTATGATGCATTAAACCGGCTCACCGGCAGCACCCGCAGGCTGGAGGTCTATCCCTACGATACCCTCGCCTATACCTACACCTACGATACGCTGGGCAACCTGCTGAAGCAGAGCGGTCCCACCAAGGGCGAAGAGGATACCTACCAGTACAACGACCTCAACCAGATGGTGAGCAAGCATGTGTGCGGCTATGAGCAGAAGATCACCCGCATCTATGACTACGGCTATACCTACGATAAGCGCGGCAATCTGGTGAAGGAAGAAGAGATCTGCGCTCCCACGACCACCGGGCCTAGGAACATCACCGTTGCGACCTATCTCTATGACGAGACGAACCGCATGGTGCAGGGCACCAACAAAGCCGGCGAGGTCAGTGCGTACACCTTCAACGGCCTCGGCGTCCGCGTCGGCACGGAGCTGATCCTGAAGGATAATACCCACGGCTATACAGACTTCCACTGCCAGACGCCCAGCGTGGAGACCGGCATTGAAAAGCCGGAAGTGGTCAAGACGGATTATGTCATTGACTATACCAGACTGGACATCGACCAGCGGGTGCTGATGAAGTCCGAGCAGGACGGCTACGATTTCTTCTACACCTACGGTTTGGACAAGCTGCAGGTCATGACGATTGGCGAAGGCAGCAACTGGTGGGGGCAGAGCATCAAGAAATGCGTCAATATGGCCTACGTCCACACCGACCGCCTTGGCAGCGTGGTGAATCTCTCCGATCAATACGGCCGTGTGACCGCACGGGCAGACTACACCGATTGGGGTGAGGTGCGCCGGTACACGGACATCACCGTGGACGGCGGCTTCCGCAGACTGCTGCCGGAGATTACCTACGCCACCCATGAGTATGATGATGTGCTGAACCAGTTCTACGCAAAGGCAAGAATGTACGATGCGGAGAATAAGCGGTTTGATGCGGTGGACCCGCTTCTGGATGCAAGCTGGTATGAAATTAAACCTTATGCCGTTCATTCTGCGCAATTAACCCAGTATTTGTATGTTACAAATAATCCCGGTTTTTATGTCGATTTGCTTGGATTGTATTTTGTATATAAAGAAGTGGATGAACAGGGGCAAACCTTTTATCGCTTTGTGAAACAGAACGGATTTGATGCAGTTCTGCAGGGAGTAACGGGAGCGTCGATTCAGCAAATCGCGGGGCAAACTGTTGCAGGATCTTCTTTGCCTAGCGATAGAGATATGCTTACAATGGAACTCAAAACACTATACGCTAATGAAATAGAGCAGTTTAAAATGAGTTTGGCAAATGCAGGGCCATATGGTGCTGCAGCTGCGCTCGTGTGGGATATTGTCGAGAAAGGAATTACGATTTTTGTTGATATTCCAAATGCAGTAAGCGTGAGTTCCAGGGACGGAACGATTGAAACCATTTTGAATAACTCGAACATTTCAAAAACAAGTTGTTCAAGCAAGTTTATCCCCGCATTAGACACGCTGGATCAATTTGTACAGGAAAATTCGTGGATGTTCACAAAATACACAAGTCTTGGAAAACGCACTGTTTATGATGTGGGGAGGGCTATTATAAGCGGAGACGAGAAAACCATAAAAAAAGCAAAACAGGCATATGCCTCTTACTTTAGTCCGGCTATTGAGGCATCTGTTCTTGCGGAAGTAAGTGGACTAAGTGCAAATTACTGGATAGACTATTTCCATCGTAACGGATGCTTCCCTGTTATGGAGTATTCAAGAACATACAAAACCGTACCATCAATAAACAACAATAGGTTTTATCCAATTGCTCCACTCCCAGAAATTAAGACAACTCGAATGCGAACAAATGAATTGGTGGATGCAATGGTGAAGAAACAATTCGGACTAATAAAAACCGTATATGTGGAATTTGATAAAGCAGTTTTGGAGCTGTTCTCTTGATAACTGCATAGTCCTGTAGCAAAAAGCACAGGCAAGGCGGTGAATATGACCACCGCCTTGCCTGTGCACGAAGATTTGGTGAAGAAGATGTCAGACAAAAGAAAAGTCATGCTGATTGCGATCATAAATATAGGCGTATCCTTTTTGTGCAAAGTGTTTTTGCTTCATTATGGTGCGCAGGGAATACCACTTATAGTTCCTGCTGTTTTGTGGATTTTTATTATAAAGAAAAGGCAATGGGCAAATGTAGCATATCTCATTTTAACGATAATAAGATCTGTACTTGGCTGCATATGCGTTGTGCTTCTATTTGCATACATTTATCGCGGATTTGATGGTGTTCCATGCGTTTTAAATATTATTCTAGCAATAAACTATATCGCATCGCTGTATGCAGTGAGAAAAATATGGATAGAATGATGCAATGCTGATGTAGAAAGCGCCCACATCATGTCGATGGCAAGGTAATGAATTAGGCATTGCTAATTTGGTGAGTGAACGATGATGAGTTTTTTTCGATATATCAAAGAGCATAGTACACTTTTTTTACTGTTATCAATGTAACCGTCAAACCACCCTGCGCATGGACAGGCATGAGACAATAGTAGCGGAACGTTGCGAAACGTTCCGCTACTATTGTATTGTTGGGGTGTTAGGATGACAAGCGCAGAGTTGAAACACCGAGCGAAGCTGCAGGAGTGGTCGGCGCGGATACAGGATTGCCGCAGCAGCGGGCTACCAGTGCGGGCGTGGTGCAGACAAGAAAGAATCAACGCAACAACCTATTACCGTTGGGAACGGGAATTTCTGGCTTTGGCTGAAACAGAGCCGTGCTCGAGCGTGTCGGCCGTTAGGTTTGCAGAGCTTTCGGCACCGAAACAGGTATCACGCAACGTTGCGGAACGTTCCGCAACGTTGCATATTGGAAACGCCAGTCTGGACATTTACCCCGGTTGTGACGCGGAACAGCTGAGACTGCTGGTGGAGCTCCTGCGCCTATGCTGAACGATTTCACCGGTGCAGATCAAGTCTACATCGCCTGCGGCTACACAGATCTGCGCAAGGGCATAGATGGTCTGGCGCGGCTCGTCCAGCAGCAGTTTGAACTGGATCCGTTTACCAACACGCTGTTCCTGTTCTGCGGACGGCGGCGAGACCGTATCAAGGGCTTGTACTGGGAAAAGGACGGCTTCATCCTGCTGTACAAGCGGCTGGAACAGGGCGCGTACCAGTGGCCGCGCTCGGAATCCGAGGTAAAGGTGCTAACGCCGCAGCAGTACCGCTGGCTCACGGAGGGGCTGCAGCCGGTCTACGATGCGCTGCATAAGCGGCTTTGCAAGGAGCCGGTGCTGCACGCGGACGAGACGACCTTGCAGGTGCTGAAAGAGCCGGGACGTTCCTCTACCAGCAAGTCCTACATGTGGCTGTACCGCACCAGCGGCTGCGCGAAACAGGCCATTGTACTGTATGAGTACCAGCCCACCCGAAAAGCAGAACATGCGGAGGCTTTTCTGAAAGGCTTCTCGGGCTGGCTGCACGCGGACGGATACCAAGGATAGTCCTGCATATGCAACGCGCTGGGGATCTGTGCGTCGCTCCATCCCTCATATGCACTTTTCGTTGATGCAGATGTCTTGACTCTGATCGCACAATCGATATTCTCGGCTGAATCGCCAGTACTTCCAAAATTCACATCTGTGCCTGCAATTAAGGTGTTATTTTCAGTTGCAAGCAAAAATGGGATACGGAAAAACTTAGGGCAACACCGCACAATTGCGTCTTCGCGCTTCAGCGGATCTTTTCCGCCAATTCT
>OIZX01000287.1_pt1 | contig 37337 bp, 50 predicted proteins | sample 1588621 | NCBI WGS metagenome assembly OIZX01 (sample SAMN03283276) | human gut metagenome | biome: human-associated habitat; material: feces | host: Homo sapiens | place: Peru | collected 2012 | reverse complement strand
ACACTTTCAGTCAAGGGTATTTTTAACATAGTCATATCTCATTTCCTCTCTTTCGTCAACAACCTTAAATATATAATTACAAATACTGTCGTAAAGTTTGTTACAAGCATTTTCTGCTATCTTTTTAGTTTTATACTTTTTCGCATCAGATATAGACCTTGTAACTATGGCATATGTTTCACCGCCGAATTTGTATGTTTTGCCTGAATAGTATCCGTCTGGTAATCGTGTATTTGAATTATCCTTCAATAAATAAGCCATATTTACTCCATATCAATCTTATAGTTTTGTTCAATACTTCCTTCAGGAATATATATTACTGTTTGTTGATTGTTGTAATATGTTGAACTTGATGTTTTAACAACATCACCCACATTATATTTATGATAAGATATATAATCAGAAAGTGGTGAAGTCCATATGTTTGGTTCTTTTACAAGGATTTCTTGTTTAACTTGATTATATATCTTAACATTTGGCTGTTCTCCATTTGAACAGTATCTCAGTTTTACATTGTCGTTAATAGATATTTTGTTAAACTTGATGTCACCTGCATCGTTTTCTGTATAATAACAGTAGTAGTCACTATTATCAACAGAACCAAATCCTAAGAAGAAGTTGCCTTCCGTGGTTTGACGATCTTTAAGAGCAATAATTTTTGTGCTGCTATCTAATTCGTCATATGAATACTCCGTGTCTGTATAAGAGATAAAAACATCACCCAATAGTGTACAGACAGACACAGCACCAAAAATCATTATTAGAATGACAATCCATTCTTCAAAAAAAATCTTTGTACCTTTAGTATGGATAAGGGAAAACCATATCCAAAGAGAAATGACTAATCCTATTATAATCCAAATCATTTTAATGCCTACTTTCTGTTGTTGTGATTTAATATTGCTTGTCTGACTGCTTGTTCACTGTCATATGGATTAAGGAACATTTCACAGCCACCATCATAATCTTCAAAATCAACATCAATTTAATTATTATTAATAAATGTAGTAACAATACTATCATAATCCCAAAGTTTAATTGCTGCTTTTCTTCGTTTTACAAGTGCATCATCAATGTATTTTGGAATTTTCATATTTTTATCTCCTTTGTCTTTTGTATATGCTTCCGACCCGGTTTTGCTCCCATTATTTTTCTATTTCATCATCAACAATGTGCTTTCCTGCTCTACTGATAATTAAATCAAAGCTATCATCAATAGTATTAGAAACTTTATCAATAAAATCAACTTGACTGTAATAATCTTGCATAATATAATCTCCTTTACTTAATCACAAATGTCCAGCTTATCATTATAAAAAGCAATTTCACAATCCTGATAACCTAAACCTGTTAATGCAAGTGCTAATTGTTTAGGTTCAATAACAATTTGTGTTAGTGTAAATTTCATATTTTTACTTGTAACAGATATATAAACTTGATTTGAATTGTTGAGATTACGAGTAATGGTTAATTTTGCTTTCATAATGCTTTTATCCTTTCTCTGTGTTAGTTAACTTGTTTCTTTAATTATATGATACCACTTGTAGTATCGTTTTTCTATTAGCATTTTCACCAAAGTTTATGCTTGTTTTTTGTGCAGTTTTATTTATGGAAAGAGGCACATCTGTATTTAGAGTGCCTTTAATGTGTTGAAGTTAGAGATTATTCTTAATCTTCATCTTCGTAGTTATATTCCATTTCAATACCAAGTTGAGCCAACAAAGAATTGAGTTCATTTGTATCACAACACTTGAATGTAATGCTTTTGGCTGATACAGTAGTCAAAAAATTATATTTTTTTGCTATTTCACTTGCGAATTTTTTATTATATTCTTGCCTTCCACTATTTGCAGTTTTTATTGTTTTTTCTGATTTTCCTTCAATTTTATTTTTTATGATAGTAACCCATCGACCTGTTTTGCCAAGTTTTTTACCAACATAATCTCTTTTGTCCATATTAGGCTTTTGAGCATTGGCTTTAAGCATATTATATTCTTCTTCGTAAGTTTTAATTATAAAATAATAATCCTCATCTGTCATATCACGCTGATTATTGGCTTCAACAATCATAATTTTTTCATCAAGTTCATTTTTAGGTTTATTTACAAGTGTTGCTTCTACATTACCGTTGTGCCATTCTTTTTCAGGTGTATTCATATCATAAAGTTCTTTCATACCTCTGAACCTTGTTTCACCACTCAACAATGTATAATGCTTTCCATCACCTAAATCATCATAATACAATACGAGAGGAGAAAGTTGTTTTTGATTGTAAATACTCAAAGCAAGTGCCTTGATCTTTTCTTCCGGCATACTGAATTTATTATAAGGATTTACACGAATGTCATTAATACTTACTATAATAGTATTACTTTTGTTATCACCCATAAGAGAAGCAAAGGCATCGTTTGCTACAGTATTTTTGTTTTTGATGAGTTTATCCTTTTCAATTTTCATCATTAACACCTCTCTTTATAAACTCGTTTGATAATTTAACATATTGTTTACCCAACTTTGAACTTCTTTGAGATACTAAACTTTTTTGAAGATATGTCGAATTTGTTGCTTCAACAGATTTTGAAATGACAGTTTCAAATAGTTTGTTTCCAAAAGTTTCTTTAAGTTCTTCTTTCACGGCTTTTGCCATATTTGTGTTGTCAAACATTGTTACTAAAACACCCATAAGTTCCAAATTAGGATTAAGGTTGTTTTTTACCATATTAAACACATTTTGAAAAAGTGTTATTCCGTCAAGAGCAAATTTTTGTGCTTGTACGGGAACAATTACATAATCACTTGCTGCAAGAGCATTAACCATAAGAATACCTAATGAAGGAAGGCAGTCAATGACAATATAATCATAGCATTGAAATTCTTTTTGTTTTAATATTCTTTTTAAAACCGTTTCTCTACTCATTGCATTAATAAGAAAGATTTCTGCACTTGAAAGTTGTATATCAGAAGCAATATAATCAAGTCCTTCTTTATTGCAATTAATTGCCGAAGAAACATCTTTTACAATTCCATTTACGGCATTACTCATAAGTGTGCTTATTGTGGTACTTTCAAAATTGTGTTCATATCCAAGATAATCACTCAAATTTGATTGAGGGTCTAAATCAACAAGCAATACCTTTTTGTCTTTTTCTTTAAGTGCTTTAGCAAGATTAAGAGTGGTTGTTGTTTTACCTACTCCGCCTTTTTGATTGGCAATTGATATAATTTTCGTTTCCATACATACATCACCTTTTCATTTCATTATATTTGCGAAATGTCGTTCGCTTATTTCTATTACATTGTACCGCGCTTGTTTTTATTTGTCAGCACTTTTTTTCAAATTTTGGGAAATTTTTTCCTAAAATTATTCTCATTAAGAATTGCATTAACATATTGGTTAATGACTTTTTCATAATCAATTTCTTGATACAACATAGAAATTATTGCTGTTAAAGCAGTAACACCTATACTATTTCCCATCTGTTTTATTATTTGTGTTTTTGATATGAATTTTATTTTATCATAATCTTCAGGTTTAAATCCCATAAGTATGGAATATTCATAAGGTGTTAGATTTCTTACAACATAATCTTTTTTATCTATAATTAAAATGCCTACATCTTTGTTTCCTTGATATAAACTTTTAGGATAATATATGTAATTATTGTTTGGGTGACCACCTTGCCGAGTTGCTAAAGTCCAAGCAATATTTTTACCTTTATATGAAAACGGTTTAAATCTCTCAAATCTGATATATTTTCCGTGAGGTTTTTTATCAAGAAAAAGTTTCAACAATTTTGGAGATAAAAAATACCTATCTTCTATGTCATTAATGTCTTGTAATAAATCTTGCAAATGAATTTGTAATGATATTGGTTTAGGAAAGTTATATTCGTAATTTCCTTTTATGCTAATCATAAAACATCGTAATCTATTTTGAGGTATTCCATAATCTTTTAAATTAAGTTGTTCAACAAAATTTTTATATCCCATATTTGTCAATTCATTTTGAAGCTTTTTAAAACTTTGTATATTTCGAGAGTTTTCCAAAGCTGCAACATTCTCCATAATTAAGATCTGTGGTAATTGTTTATAAGTTAATTCTTTTAACAATCTCACAACTTCCCATAATAAAGATGAGCGTGTTCCACTACCTTCGTCAAATCCTTTTTGTTGTCCGGCATTTGATATATCCTGACAAGGAAATGAATAAGTTAAAAAATATATATATTCATCGTTCTCTTCAATTTCTAAGTCTTTCGCAGTAATATTTGTTATATCAATTTTTTCAAAATTTGTATTGTGTATTGCATTGTAGGATTTAATGCAATTTTTGTCTAATTCAACCAACCGATAATGTTCAAATATAACTTTGTTAGGATAATTTTCATTTAATATTTCAAATGCTTTGGCTTGACTTCCAATACCACCAAATAACTCTATAAGCCTAACTTTTTTTCCATCAAGGTAACATTGTGGAAATAATATATTGAAAATATCATTTTGCATTTTTCTAACCCTCTTTATGATAAATTAAGTAAATTTTGGTTTGTTTTATTATTGATACAGAAAAAGAAGCCGTTAGACTTCTTTTTGTTTTTCTATTTTTTGATTTATTTCTTTGATGCAACCAATGTCTTCAGGTGTAGAACGATTTATAAGCCTGTTTCTAACTCTTGCAATAGAACTTTTTATTGCATTAGCATTGCACCCTTCTAATTTTGCATATGCACTAATCGTATAACATACAGGTAGATTAGGTAACAAATGATAAAATGTTTTAAATCTCAATTTTTGTTTGTCTGTATTGTCTTTTAAATCATCAACAATTTTAGCAATTTTTTCTTTATCTTTTATATCTACAAAATTATTTTGCAAATTTTCAATTAACTTATAAACCTCTTTTTCTCTTTCAGTATAATTCAATTCTTTCTCCTTTCAAATAATTTTGTGTACACATTTGGTAATTTAATTACTAAATTAATATACCGCGTATTATTTTATTTGTCAGCACTTTTAATTAATTTTTATAAAGTTCAAGCATAACACTTTTATAGTAATATTCATAAAAATTAACAATTTCATTAGGAGCATTTTTATATTCATTTTCTTTATTTTTGCATTTATCATAAATATAAACTAATGTTGCTCTCATATTAGGTTTTATTAATATGGAGTGTTTCTGTTGAATTATTTCCGATAAAGAGTACATTATTATTTTTATTTTTGTTTCATTTTCTTTTGAAAAATATTGCGTAATATCTTTATTATAATTAAGTTCAAGTTCTTTAAGTTTTCTTATAAATTCTTGTTTATCAGCTTGATTTAGAGCATCATAATAATCCATTTGATTATTTATTACACAATAATATAATCTATCTATCTTTAATTTTATATTATTCTTTTTGATGTTATCGTCAATAGGGTATTGATTGTTTTGGCAATAGGGGTATTGCTTTTTTGAACAATAGGTATTAATACTATTGTCTAATATATATATTCTTCTCTCAATCACTTCGTTATTGGCATTTCTTATAACTTCAACTTCAATAAATCCGAAGTTTTTTCAGGTGTGAGATCCACCTCGATATTGTTTCAATAGTTACATTATATAATTCAGAAAAGTATCTGTTTGTTGCAAAACAATATCCTTTTTTATTTGTCAGAGCTGTTATTTCACCATATAACAACCTTTCTGCGAATTTTAATTCTTTATTGTATCTTATTGTGGCAGGGATTATAGCATAATAATTAATTTGTTCATCTGTCATTTTTATTTTGGGAAATCTTTTCCTTTTTGTTCACTTTCTTTACCTGCAATAATACAAGCATATAACATTAATACTACATTTCCGCCAAATAACATACCTAAGAAAAACATTAACATATTATCACCAACCTTTTTGGCACGCAAAAAAGAAGGTATTTATTACTTTTTAAATTTTATGTAAATCTATACCTTTATTCTTGGTTTGTATTATCGAAGTTTTGTGCAATAAGAGATAGGAGTAAAATATATAGACTATGATTATAGTCCTACCCAGTCATTTCAGTACTTTCAAGCCTTTGAATTTAATGTATTTACTTATTATATAATTATTTTACTTTGCATATTTAATATTATTTAATGTTATCCAATTACTTATATAATCTTATTTTAATAACGCTTTAAAATCAATTTTAAGCTACTTAAATATTTTATCTATATAATTTAATGTTCAAATAATTTTTATCTTTAATTATAAATTTGTTTTTCAATAATTTTTTATAATTTCTGATCTTCTATCTAAATTTTATCTAAAATCTTCAAAATGCTTATTTCTCTATATTTGCCGTATTTTACCAACAACAAATTATAAGCCTTAAAAATAAAAACGGCTTAAAATTGATTCTCGTGCGTCGCTTTTTTGAGGTATTTTTGATTATTATTGTATATCTATAAAGTCAAACAATTTACTACTAAAAATTGCTAAATCTTAGAATTACCAGTATTTTGCTAAAATACTAGACAACAAATTATATGAATGTTTTATTAAAATGTCTTAAAAACGATTCTCACAAGCCATTATTTTAACTAATTTCAAAAGATCTTACATATAATTATAATTCCATAAGTTTAATTAAAATCTGCAAATTTAAATTGCATACTATAAGTTTAAAGCATCAAAATTAATTTTTAAAATCATAAACAGATAATTTGATTAGTTAATAATTTAAATTAATTATAATTGATTTTCAGACTTTATAAATATAATTTAAAATCTAAGATTATAATTAAAACTTATAAATCAATTTGTAATAATCAAATGTTCGTTTTAAGATTTTTTACCAAACAAAATTTTAAAATCTAAAATTTGAAATTTATAAAGATTTAATTTAAAATTTAAATTAAAATTATTTTATTAAATTATATATTTTATATTTTTTCTAAAAATAATTTAAGAACATTGCACAAAATATTTTATTACCTATTTTTCTGTTTTTTGTTTTTAATATTTATTTAAAATGTATATATCTGAAAATAAGGCTCTTCCCCCTACTTCACCGTTTTTTATTAAATCTAGTAAATTTTATGCCTTTTTAGCTATTTTATCATATTCCCATTGCTTTTTTGAAACACAAAGAGATATTGATTAAATTCAATACCTCATAACTTTTTTTATAAACATTATACTATATTTTTCTAAAAAGTGTTTTTCCAATCCATAAATGCAGGATCTATTCTTCTATTTTTAATTTTCATACTTTCAGGTAATTCTAATTATATTTTATTATAAATTTTCCAAAAATCTTCAATATAAATTAAAAAACAAACATTAAAATTTTTAATTATTAAAATATTCTGATTGCTCTCCTCCTATGATTTCTCCAGTTGTAGCATCAATATAATATTTTTTATTATATAATTTTTTTACTGTTTCTATTTCTGCATCTTTTGGTTTTGTTTCTTTATTGTGTTTTACATCAACAACCCAAACATTTCTTGTAATATCGTCTGTTTTAATTTCACCATTTTCATTTGTTATATTATTTTCTAAACAATAAATAAATATATTCATTTTTTCAATTGATAAATCTGCAGTAGTATCTGATATTTCCAAATTACTAAATTCTTTTTCTTTATTTGTCGCAATTTCAATAGCTTCTTCTTTAGTAATTATAATTGGGTTATTTTCAAAATTATTGTTATCTATAAATGTAATAGAAGATATAACAATGTTATTATCACATATAGAAAAACAAATTGTAGATATATTAGATTTATCATAAGTTCCATTATACATTTTACCAAAACTTACTTCCCACAAACTATTAATATGTTCTCCAAATGCCATATCTACTTTTTTGGTATTTACTATTTCATATTTGTTTTCATTATCAAATAATCCTAATTTATTATATATTTCTCTAGCAATTTCATTTACTTGTGTTTCTGATATCTCATCACATTTTATATCTCTATTATTAATAGAACTATCTCCAAAATACTCTAGTTTTCCTGTTTCAGCATTTATAGTTATTAATATATTATTAGATCGTAAAATATAATGACCTGAATATTCATTATTATATTTTCTTTTTAAATCAACATTTGATATTTGAATGTTTTTATAATCTAATTTATTTATTACTTCATTTGCTATTTTTATAGCATCTTCTTCTGATATATAATTTTCTTTTTCTTCTTTTGATATTTCCTTTTCTACATTTGAATTTTCTTCTTCTTGATTTACTATAACAGGTTTTTTCCAAACTTTTTCATATACTATATAGCTTGTTGCAAAGACTCCAGTACATATCATAATTAAACAAGATGTTGTTGTTGTTAGTTTTAATAATAAATTACTTTTTCTTTTATTCTTGCTATTGTAAAATGCATTTTTAATAGCGTAATCATAACTTAATGGTTTCTCAACTTCTTTTTTTAGAACTCCTTTAATTTTATTTTCAAAATCATTCATACTCATTTCCTCCATAATTCTTTTTTAATTTTTGTCTTGCCCTATAAAGATGAGTATTAATAGTATTTTCATTCATTTTTAATATACTTTTGATTTCTTTTACAGAATAATCTTCCATATAATAAAGAATAATAATTAGTCTTTCTTCATAATTTAAAATTTTTATGATATCATAAAAATTTAATTTATTTTCTACATCAATTATATTATTGAATTTTAATGTTTCAACATTGTATTCATCTATTGAAATATCTGTTTTATATTTTCTTCTATAAATTCGATTGCACTTATTAATAAGTATTTTTATGACCCATTTTTTGAATTTATTTGGATCATTTAATTTTTTTATTGATTTGTATGTTTCTATCATAGTTTCTTGTATAGCATCTTCTATATCTGTTTCATTGGCAATTCTTGTTTTGGCAATTTTATATAAGTCATCTTTTATATATAATATCATATTTGCAAATGCCTCTTCATCTCCAGCTTGTGCCATTAATATCAATTCGTCCAATCTTTTCCTCCTTTCCATACTCTTTATTTAATGAAATTTATATACTACTACACTCATTTTACATATAATAAGAGTCCATAATTATAATTTTATATTTCAAAATTAATATAAAATTATAAAAAAATAGAAATTATATTGCAAATTTCTATTTTTTATTATACTTTCTGGAGCACTCTCATAATCAAACATATTGTTTACCTCCAATTTTATTCATTATTCAAAAAATTCATCACTAAATCTATAATTACTTCTTTTTCCTTTGGATTCGATTCAGCAATTAATAAAGTAAGAGCCGTTAATGTATTATTATCAATTACTTGTTTACCGTTTTTATATAATATTCTGTAAAAATTTAGAAAATATATAAACAAAGTTGCTGCAATTCTTTTATTGCCATCTACAAATACATGATTTTTTACTATTAAATATAAAAAATTTGCTCCTTTTTCTTCTATACTTTTGTAGATATCCTGTCCGTGCAAAACTTTGATAAATGTTACCAATAATTGATTCCAATCCTTTATCTCTTTCAACTGCAAAAAGAGAACTTCCTTCGTTAAATCTTAATTTATTGATTATATTTATGCATTCCTGGTATTCAATTTTTCTATCGTCTATATTTCCTTCAAATTTCTTTAAAGTTCTATGATCATAGTCATCTAATAAATTTAATGCTTTTGAATATCCTCCAATTACCTTTAATATTTCTTTTGCATCATTTCCTTCTAGTCTTTCATCAATACGATTCGCAATATCTATTAATTTTATAGTTTTTTCTAAATATTCTAATCTTTTTTGATTTATTGCATAACCTTTTAGCATATAATCTTTTAATACACTAGTAGCCCATTTTCTAAATAAAATACCATTTTGTGATTTTACACGATACCCTACAGAAATTATCATATCTAGATTATAATAATTGGTTGGTTTATCAGCAAATTCGGAATTTCCGAATTTAGTCATAGTTTCTTTTTCTATTAATTCACCTTCTTTATATACATTTTTAATATGCTCATTAATAGTAGATTTTGCTTTTCCAAACAATTTTGACATTTGCTCTTGTGTAAGCCACACTGTTTCATCTTTTAAGTTTACTTCTAATTTTACTCCTTGGTTTTCAAATAAAATAATTTCATTCTTTTTTTCGTCCATTCGAACACATCCTTTATTATATAAAATTTAATTCTCAGTATATTTGTTAGTACTTATATATTACAATTTTTAGTATTTTTGAACTATTGTACATATTTTATAATAAGAACAAATATTTGTCTATACTTCATGGCAAAATTATTAATTATTTTTAGTTGAAAGTGTCGCGGCATCAAAGTTTTGTGCAATAAGAGATAGGAGCAAAATAATAGAACCCTTATCAAGGTCCTACCCACAAATTCTTGTAACCACTAGACTTAACAGCTTTACTAGCTATTAATTAGCTATCGTTTGATTAACATTATTACTTTATAATTTATTCTTTGTAATAATGTTAGTCTAGTTCAAGATATTTATTTCTAAAATCAATTTTAAATCAGTTTTATAATTTATCTTTATAATTTTACATCTAAGTAATTTTTTCTATTTAAAATTTAATTTTATTACTTAATAATTTTTTCTTTTATATTATATTTCATATAATTTTTTCAAAAACCTTCAAAATGCCTATTTCTCTATATTTGCCGTATTTTACCAACAACAAACTATAAGCCTTAAAAATAAAAACGGCTTAAAATTGATTCTCGTGTGTCACTTTTTTGAGGTATTTTTACATTTTTTTATCTTTCTATATAAGTATAAAAAATTTGGTCATTTTTTATCTAAAATCTCTCAAACTCAGAATTATCAATATTTTGCTCAAATACTAAGTAACAAGTTATATGGTTTAAATATTAAAATGGCTTAAAATTGATTTTCACAAGTTTAAATTATAATAATTAAAATACCAAACATTAAAATTTGCAATCAACAAATGTTCGTTTTAAAAAATTCTATAAATTTAAAATCTTTAATTTATAATTTTTTAAATTTTAAAATTTCAAATATAATATTTTTTAAATTTTATTTTTAATTTTAAATTTTATTTTAAAAATTATAAATCAGAAATTCAAATTCTATTTTGTAAAAACTTTGCACAAAATTTTTATATATCTTTTTTTATTTTTTTATATATAAAATATTTACATTAAATATAAATCCACAACATTAAACTTATAGCTATTCCCCTACTCTACTCATTTTTATGAAAATTAATAATGATATATTTAGTTCTACATTTTTTCCATCTGATAGTGTGCTTTATTTTCTCCATAAACAGAAAAAACTAATCATTCATATAATTTCTTTTAATATAGGATTCTCATTTATACCAAAACACTAACATCTTTATTGCTTATAACTATAATATTATATTCTCCCCAATAATTTTTTAGAATATTATAATACATTTCTTTTTTTTTTTTTTTCATTCCATTCAAAATATTCTTCAATATATTTTTTAAAATTTTTCTTTTTTAAATCAAATATAAAATCTAAATTACTCTACTTTTCACTTATCCATTTTCTAAATAAAATACCATCTTGTGATTTTATATGCAAAAAGACAATTCACATTAAATGTGAACTGCCTTTTGTTCAAACATGATTAAAGACTTACTGATTCGCGATACTGCGAGTTGTTCTTATCAGATCATCCATTGCATCGAGCTCCTGGTTCATTTTTCTTGCAAGCTGTTGGAATTGTTCAGTCAGTATAAGATTACCTGCTTCTGATGCCATGTTAGCCAGTCTTTTGAAACGAGACTGCTCATCCTGCATGGACTGAATCATCTGATTCATCTGACTTGCCATCTGCAGATAAATTTCTTTCTGCTGACGATTGATGTCTTCATTTCTTGTTCTCCGCAGAGTCTGCGTTACATCATCCACTAAGTTCATGTTCATTTTTTTTCCTCCAAATAATTTTTTACATAAATGTTGTTACTAAGAAACAGAATACGAGGTTCGCTAATATTTCCTTATTAGGAATATATATAATTATATTATATCATAGTTTTACATAAATAGCAAATTTCCTATTTTTGAGGAATGGTATCATCTGTTTTGGATGAATTTTTTTCTGCATTGCTCAAACTATATGTAAATTCAATAATTCTTGTAAAAATTTCTTCTATCTCTTTTCTTATTTCTGGCTCATATTCTTGTTTAACAACAACATCATTAAAATACCTTTTAATAAGTTCTCTAAACTCTAACGGATCATCTATTAAATTTTTCCAATTGTCAGGACAACTCCAAAATCAATATATTCTTTATATTTTTGAAAATCTTGTGGGTCGTACTTTTCTAATCCAAGTTTTTTTCTATATATTGAACTATTTACTATTTTTAATGGTACATTGTATGCTCTTTCCATAAAAATAGCTCTTCCAAAATCCTCTAAATTAATTTCACATCCATTAGTTTTGAAAAATACCCCAATAATTTCAACCTTTGAATCATCTAATACTATTTCATTTACATCTATTGAATTATTTGAAAAAACACGCTCATTATTTTTTTGCCTTTTGATAGTATTATCTATTAATTGATGTGGTGATTGAATTTTTGTGGTTGCAAGTAGTTCACCATTCAACATAAAACATCCTGGTACCCCAGAATTAACATAAGTACCATTTTTAAAATCTATTATAGTTCTAATTTTTGGTTCAAATGAAATATTAGTTCCTGAATCTATTTCTGTAGAGCATATAATAGCTTCATTGGCTTTTAGAATTAATCCGACCTGTGAATTTAAAAACATTGCCATCTGTTTATCTGTAATTAATGATGCTGAAACATAATCTCCATTAATGTTTCTTGTTTTTCTATAATCTGGGAAACCTGGTAAATAAATTATTCCTTTTCCAGAGTGTACAATGTAGGTAAATTCATCTCCAGGTTTGTTTTCCATCACTATATTTGTTGTTGATTTTTTCCATAATGGAATAGTTATTAATTTATAAATGGTTTCTTCTATTTCAAATACTTTTTCGAAATCTTTTCTAAACATTTTTAATGTTTCAGAAGATTCTTGGTAAATTCTATTATATTCTTCTGCTGAAAGAGCTTGATATTTTGGATCATTATATGTTTTAAAACCAAATGATATTTGCTCTAAAGATATTTTCTCACGTACAGAATGACCAGATTCATATTTTTTTATTAGTTCTTCAATATATTTTTGACTTTCTACTAAAAATTTTCTTTCTATTTCTGATAATTCTTCATTTTGTATATAATATTCAATTTGATTTAATAAAGTTTGAGCTAAAGTAAATGCATCATATATATCATCTTCACTATATTTTGTACTAAATTTTCTTGTCATTTTTACTACCATCCTTTAATTATTATTTTTCAAAATATATTTTTCTGTTTTCCTTAAATTTTTATCATTATTATCTAATATACATATACCGTCATTTTCAATTTTTATTTTTCCTTTTAATTCTAAGCTTAAAATAGTAGAAACAATTTCAATAGTATCATGGTAAGCCTTTTCGCAAATTTCTTCAATTTTTTTATGGATTGATTTTCAATATGATTATGAAGCACCATTAGAGATGTCACCAAGATTTCACTTAACAATGAACTTCCATTCTTAATACCTACAATTACACGTGCAATTTTTTCTTGCTAATTCTTCTAAGTCCACTTCAGAATCAAAATGCTTATTTTTGATTTCAATTCTTGCTTTAATGTTAGGCATAGGAACATACACATGTCTATCAAATCTGCCAGGACGAAGAATTGCCGGATCCAAAATTTCTTTATGGTTTGTAGTAGCAATTACAATGACATGACTACTACAAAGATGATTGATGATGCAACCTTTTTGGCTTCACTAAAAATCTTTCTAACACGAAAAGCACCAACAAGTAAAATACCTTTTGGAATTCTAGCTCCCATGCAAGTATACTTTTCAGGTTCCTTTAAAAAGTTTACTACTTCTGAAAGTTGCTCTCTTTCCTCATTGATTCCAGCTACATCTGAAAATCTAACATCTGTAGTTTCGGCTTTGAATTTGAAGTTGCCAGCACCAGTTGCTTTTCTAATCATAAAGGACATATATCCAATCATTAGAATTAAGCTAATGAGAGAAAAAGTAGCACCTAAAGTTCCACTTGAGGAATTTCCATCTACTGAAATTTCAATATTATTTCCAAGTAATTGTTGCTGATTTACATATTCCCAAAATTCATTACTGCTGGGAATATATGCGAATTTTTTGTTTGATCTGTAAATGTAACAAAAATCTTATTAGAATTAATATAGGTACTAATTGCTTTAACATTCGATATAATTAATGATTTCAGAATACTTTATTTCTTGGTTTTTAGAAGTCTGAGCATCGTTATACTTTGATATTAGCAAAACAATTAGTAGTAATGTTGTTAATACAATAGATAGCAATTTTTCAATATTTTTTTCCGAGTTTTATTCTTGCTGTTGTTTTTCATATTTCAGTTCCTTCAAACCGACATATAATATTGTAAGCGTACTTTTCTATTATATCACAAATTAACATAATTTTCAATATATTAAGGTAGTAATATGTTTTTTGGTTTTAAGAAGAAAAATAATTCTAGCAGTTCTACTAGCAATTCCACTCCTGTAAAAACTGAAACAACTACATCGACAAATTCTTCTGCAAAAGTAGTTCTCAGCAAAGCAGAAGATGGTCTTGAGCGTCACATCGTTCGGCTGAAGAAAGAGAAAAACATTGATTTGAGTTCTCATCGTGCAAGAGTATTTGTCGTAATGGATCGTTCTGGTTCTATGACTAGCTTGTATCAGTCTGGCGAAATTCAAAATGTTCTTACTCGACTTCTTCCTTTGGCATTGAAGTTCGATAATAATGGCGAACTTGAGGTGTACGTATTCAATACCAGTTGCATTCAGATGCCTTCTATGAATCTTAGCAATTATGAAAGTTATGTTAAACGCGAAATCATGAATAAAGGCTATGGTCCTTCCGGAGGTACTAGTTATTCTCCTGTTATTGAAAAGACTATGTCTATTTATGATGATGGAAGCAGTTATCCTGCATTTGGTATCTTCATTACCGATGGTGAAAATGATGATGCCTATGCAACAGACAGAGCTATCAGAAATTCTTCTAAACTGAAGATTTTCTACCAATTTGTTGGAATCGGTTATGAAAATTTCCGGTACCTTCAGAAACTTGATGATCTGGATGGTCGTGATGTTGACAACACTGCTTTTATCAAGGTGTCTGACTTTGCACGTCTTGATGATGAACAGCTATATGCAAAACTGCTGGAACAGTATCCTCAGTGGCTGAGAGCAATGCATATTAATTAACATTGTTCAAATATCAGATAATTTTATTAATCTGAAGTCTTAAAAAAGGTCTCACAAAGTAATATAAAAACTACTTTGTGAGACCTTTTCTTTATTGACGTGGATCTTGTTTATTTAATTCTTCTTTTATTTTATCATATTGGGCTGAAATTTCTTCAGCAGTTCCATGATTTAAATCTTCTAAATCTATACTTCCACCATTTAAATCAATTGTTATATTAGCATTTTTGTTATATATAACATATGCAATGCCTTCAAATTGAGCAACTAAATCTTTTAAATATCTATACATATTAGAAAATTTATCTATTACTTCATTTTTTTCAACATCTCTTCCCATTTCTTGAGCTCTAGATCTAATATTTTGCATAGAAAGCTTTAATGTTGGATTTAAAGCTATTATACTTGGTGTAACACCATTATCTATAGCATATTGAACTTTTTCTCCAAACGCAGGAGGTGTAATTGATCCTTCATATACTATACTATTTGCTAACATTCCATGTTCTTCTCTTTCAAATAAAGATTGTGAAAAATATGACTTACCTGCTCCATATGGTCCTACTATAAATACACATCTTTGTACATCTGGTCTTTTAATTGCTCTTCTAAAAGCTTCATTTGTCAAAACTGCTGCTGAATTTGTTATTGATAAATTATATTTTGTTCTATTTTCAAAACTTTCAGCATAAAATGGATAAACCATTTTCATTAAGTCTGAATTGATATAATTTCCATTTCTACTTTCATCTAATTGTGTATATCTTTCTAATAAACCATCTGTATGTTGACTTGCTGTTGTTCTACAATACTCCTCTATTCTTTCTTCTATTGATCCTTCTTTAAATCCTTTTTTTCTTATAATATTAATATCTATGTTTCCCAATTTAATTACCCTCACTTTTATTTATTATAGAACTTTTTAATAATTAGAATTTTTCTTTATTCTTTTTTCTAATTCTTTATCTTGTGAAGCTTCTAGTGCAATTTTTTTTCCTAATGTTACTAAACTTTCAATATATTTTTGTTCTTCGTTTTTGTCTTTCATATAATATACCACATAATATCTTAAATAGGATATTATATTCTCCTTTCATAAAAATCCACCATTAGTTATTTTATCATATATTTTATTAAAATTCAACAAAAAAAATCATTTTTAGTCCAAAAGAACAATTTTTTTAATAAAAACTGATCTACTATTACAGTAAATCAGTTTTTAAATTTCATTAATGCAATAAATTTTTCTTCAACATTGAAAGTAATTCTTTACTTTCTTCAGAAGAATCAGGATCTAATTCAAAAGTAGAAAGAAACTCTTTAAACTTTTTATTGAGATTTTGAGATTTTTTCGTTTCATAAATAGATTCCTCTTCTTTTGTAAAGAAAAAAGCATGTTCCGATTTAGAAGTAGAATTGTCTTCTTCTTGAAGAAATATTCTATAAATGAATGTTTGTAACTTTAGAAGTTTTTTACTCCTTTCTTTAATTTCTTGTTCTGTATCATTATCTAATACAACATAATGCGAGTTACGATAATAGTCTCGCATAAGTTCATATGGATCAGAATCTTGTTGAACAGAAATTGTAATTCCGTTTACGTTGAAGAAAATGTATTCTAATTTTTTATTACATTTTAAAAATGAAAATGTTTTAAACAAAACTCTTTTAAAATTAGATTGTTTATTAAATAGTCCCAAAACTAATTGACACCATTCGGTTAGTTCAATTTGATAGTATGATGGAAATTTAATTAAAGCGTCTCTGCCATCATATTCTATTTTTAAATCATAACTAGCATTAATTGATTGACATTTTGCAGTAAATTCTGCCTCGTTTGAATTAAAAACTGTTTTCACTTTTACTGTAGTAAGTAATTGCATAAAAGTCTCTCCTTTGATGAATTAAGTATTGCTTAAAATGTAATAATTGAAATTTCATAAAGATGTTCTAAAAATACTTAGCTTATTTGCTAAAACGGTTAAATTATATCACATATTTACATAATATTCAACAAAATTATAATAATTTATCTATAAATATAGCATAAGCATCTAATGGATCATTGATATTAACACAATTTATTGCACCAATTAAATTTCCATTTTGAATTAATGGTGCTCCACTCATTCCTTGAACAATACCACCAGACATTTTAATTAAAGCTTCTGATGTTACTTTGATACCAATGTTTTGAGTTGAAAATAAATAATTAATTTCATCAATTTGGACATCATATTTTTTTAAACCCGAATTATCTATATCTAATAAAATATATGCATCTCCTTTTTTGATATTGAATCTATTTTCTGTTTTTATTTTTGAGGGATTTATAACTAATTTTTCAATTTTCCCATATATTCCATAATGATTTTGATTATTTAATGTTCCTATTTTATCATTTCTATTTATTGTAGCAATTATTTTTCCAGGATTATTATTTGAAGATTTTTCTATATAATCAAAATTTATACTATAACAATTTCCGTCAAAATTTATATTATTATTTGATTTGGAAATTGAATGGCCTAAAGCTGAAAATTCATGCGTATCTTCTTTTATAAATGTAATTGTTCCAATGGATTTCGAAGATGTTTTCATTATTTTATTGTTTTTATCGTTTTCTTCTGAATTTTGAATATCAAACCCTATAACCATTCCACTTATAATTACTTCGGCTTTTTTATTGTCATAATAATAATAAGTACATATACAAATAGATAACAATATTACTAATGTTGATACAATTTTTTTCATTTTACATAAACTCCTAAAATTTTAATATACCATCTTTTGAATTTTATAATATTCTTTAGTGTTATGTAAAGCAGTGATATTTTATCACAATATTATGTAAAATGCAACCATTGTATCAAAAAAATACCTTTGATATTAGTTATTCAAAGGTATTTTGAAGATTTATATAAATTCAATATTTAATAATTCTATTTGATTAGAAATAAAATCTGGATTTAAATCTATATTATTTACTAATTCTGTAGAAAGATATTTTTTATTATCGTCAGGAAAAATTGTAACAATGTTTCCATCAATATCATTTTCTAATAAAATTCCACCTAATAAATTAGCACCTGACGATATTCCAACACCTATTCCAAGTTCTCTTGAAAGTTTTCTAGACATATTGATTGCATCATAATCATTAATTAATAGTATTTTATCTATTTTATTTTTGTCTATTAAATCTGGAATAAAGTCGTCTCCAATCCCTTCTATTTTATGTTGGCTTAAAATTATTCCTTTAGACATAAGTGGCATTTTATCAGGTTCTATGGCTGTAATCATTAAATTTGGATATTTTTCTTTAAGCTTTTTACCTGTTCCCATCAAAGTTCCACCTGTTCCAACACCAGATACAAAACCACTAATTGGTTTTGTAAGTTGATTTAATATTTCTTCTCCAGTTGTTTCATAATGTGCAAAAAAATTATCTCTATTTGAAAATTGATTTGTGAATAATCCATTTATATTTTGAGCTAATTTTTTTGCTTCTTCAATACATTTTAAAAATCCACCTTCTTCTTTCGAAAAAAGAAATATATTTGCTCCATAGCTTTTCATTAATTGTATTCTTTCTTTACTAGCCCAATCAGGCATAAAAATATATACAGGATGATTATAGTAAGCACCAAGTGCTGATAATGAAATTCCTGTATTTCCACTGGTTGCTTCTATTAAAGGTTGTTTTTCTTTTAAAATTCCTTTCGCTTTTGCATTATTTATCATATAAAATGCAACTCTATCTTTTATACTACCAGTTAAATTATAATATTCTAATTTTACAAAAATTTGTTTATTTTTTTCTTTATATTTGTACTTTATTTTTATCATTGGAGTATTTCCAATTATGAAATTTTGTTCGAACATATTATTCCTCCTTCATAAATAATATTCAAATAAAAAGAAAAAAGAATAGAACTTTTAATTCTATTCTTCAATGATAAAACGTGACTCTTGCCCAAGTTTCAGTTTTATTTAAAATATCTGCTATTTCTTTAAAGGTTAATTCTCCTGATATTCTTAAATACATTACTTCTCTTGTTTTTTCATCTAGTTTTTGCATTTTCTTATATAGAGAAATTTTTTCATCATCTAATATAATTTTTTCTTCTAATGATTTTTGTTCAGTAATATTTATTAAATCTTCTTCAGATAGATTAGTAATCTTTTTATTTTTTCGACATTGGTCAATCCATAAATTTTTAGCAATTTGACATAACCATACAGACATCTTACACTCACCTTTATATGTATTAATTTTTTTGACAGCTTTGTAAAAAGTTTCTTGGGTAAGTTCTTCAGAAATATCACTATTACGAGTTAGACAGAATAAATATTTATTTACTGTTTCAAAATATTCTTTATACATTTTTTCAATATCCTGCATAACTTTTCCCCCTTTTGTAAATATGACGCAGAAAAATTATATTTGTTACAAGATTCCTAAATGTTCTAATAATATTTTTATTCCAATTAAGATTAATATAATTCCACCTGCTAATTCAGCTTTTTTCTCATATTTGCTACCAAATTTATTTCCAACTTTTGTACCTATAATTGATATTACAAATGTTATTATACCTATCATTGAAATTGCTAAAAGTAAATTTACCCTTAAAAATGCAAATGTTATTCCAATAGCAAGAGCATCTATACTTGTAGCAACAGCTAATACAAACATTGTTTTAAAACTTATATCATCATTACTTTCTTCGTCATCTTCTTCCTTGCTAAAAGCTTCTTTTATCATATTTCCACCAATTATTCCAAGCAAGATGAATGCAATCCAATGATCTATATTTGTAACAAGACTTTCGAATGCTGAACCTAAAAAATATCCTATTGTTGGCATAAGTGCTTGAAATCCTCCAAACCATAATCCTATAATACATGATTTTTTACAGTTAATTTTTTTCATTGAAATTCCTTTGCAAACAGAAACAGCGAAGGCATCCATTGCAAGACCAATACTTAATAATAATAATTCAATAACTCCCATTTTTTCACTCCTATTTTCACATATAAAAAGACTCAACTGTAATCTTACAGATAAGTCTTTAAACTTATATTATATTAATATTTCTTTATTAATACTTTTATACTAAAAGATATTATTAATAACCTCTTAAATTTTTCTTGTTCAAATAATGTCATATATTTTTACACCTAATAAATATATTAAGTCTAATGCTTGAACTTGATTGATTGTGGCCCCTTTTATATCATCTATAGAAATTGCTATTCCATCTATTTTACATTTTGATAAATCAATTCCATTTAAACTTGTTTGAAATATTTGTATTTGTGTCAAATCCGCTTCTTGAAATTTTATATTTTTTACTTTATTATTTTGTAAATTTGCATTTTTTAGTCCTGTTTCTTTAAAATATATATTTTTTAAATCTGATATTGTTATATTAGTATAATTCATATTAACATTTATAAAATTTGTGTCTAATAATGTATTTTCATTAAAACTACATCCTGTTAATTTGCAATTATTAAATTCACATCTTATAAAACTACAGTTTTCAAAAATTGTATTTGAAAAATTACAATTGTTAAATTGAATATCTATAAACATGCATTTTTCAAAATTACTATTTATTATAGTTGTGTTGTTTAGTATTGATTTACTTATTGTGATTTTTAAAATTTCTATATTTTCTGTTTCATACTCTTCTAGTTTTATTTTTTCTAAGTCATCATTTTCTTCTATTTCTTTTTGTAAATCTTGAATTTGTATCAAGTTATATTTAGGTATATTCATATTATTCTCCTATTTGATTTTTACTATATTGTTATATCATAAAAACAGATAATTATCAAATAATCATCTGTTTTTTACATTTTTATCCTATCATTGTTGAAATATTTCCATATAAATATAATCTTAATATTCCACAAATTATAAGATGAACAGGATATATTATATAAAAGAAATATTTCATTCCTTTCCATGTTCCTCTTTTTCCATTATATAATTTTAATAATGGTATTGCTAATACTGTCCCCATTTGAATGATTCCGTATTGTATACTTATAAAAATACAATACACTATTGAATATATACCTGAAAGTATAGTTTGACTTATCATTTGCTTTTTAAAGTTATTTCTATACTCGTAGTTATATATAATTATCATTACAGCAACAGAACTCCAATCTGATGGAAATCCTAATACACATAATAAAAGTATAAATAGTGTTTTTACTTTATTGTTTAGTTTTGAGTCTTGTATCATTATTCCTATAAGACCTAAGGCTAATGACCACATTATACTTGTTTGATTAAAACTTGTTCCATTTTTGAATGGAATAAAATTTATTCCAAATGCAAAACAATATGCAAAATGTGAAATTACTGCAAATATTAATAATCTTGTTAAATATTTTTTTCTATCTTTTGTGTAATATGCTCCTTCAGCTATGAAAAAGCAAAATATTGGTGCTACAATTCTTCCTATCAAATGTAATAGTAATACTATTGTTCCATTATTATAACCTGGTTTTATTACCCATAATAGATGATCAAATATCATTGCTAATACAGCAATTAATTTTAATTGATTTGAGTTTAAAGATTTCTTCATTATATTTCCCCTTTTTATTTATAATAATATAGTATTTATATAATGTCAAATGTTTTTATGTACTAAAAATAAAAAAGAGGACTCAACTCTGAATCCTCTCCTCCTATTTAACAATATTGACTTATTTCATTTGACGGAATAAATGTAATTGGTCCTTTGTAATTTCCTTTCTCACACATTTCCAAAACATATTTGAAAAAATCTTCTGATTTGATCATTTTGGGAACAGGTACTGCAAAAATCCCAGGTGCTTGAAATCCACATAATTGTGTCGAAATAGTTGTCTCCTCTTGGTTTAATACTTTAGAAATTGCCACATCATAGTATTTGTTTCCTTGTTTCATCTCATAAGCTAAGTCATCCCAAACTCTCCAATTTGCCCAAATAAATAAACCAACTTCCCCCTTGCTTTTTGCTTCGGTTAAAGAATCTCTTAATAGTTTTTCTGTCATGTTTTTTATCTCCTTGTTGTAATAGGGTATATTAGAACAACCATATTATTTTATCACATTTATCCAAAAAAGTCAAAGCTAGTTTTCGTTTTCTTTATATAATTTTTCAAATATATTATAGATTTCTATATTTTTCTTTTTCATATTAATTGGTCTTAATGTTCTATCTGTAAAGCAATGTTTTGTAAATGCATCTATTACTATATCACCTGTTTTTTTGTTTGTAACATTATAATTAACAGTCATTCTTATTCCATTAAATTCAGATATATAGGGTTCTATTACTATAATGTCACCACTAGTTACATGATGCTTGTATTTACAGTCAACTTCTAATGTAGGAATTGTAAAACCTTCATTTTCTAATTTTTCCATTGGAATATTTAATTCTTCCATCCATCTGCTTCTTGCTTCTTCTAAAAATCTTATATAATTTGAATGATGTACTACTCCCATTCTATCTGTTTCATAATAATTTATCTTTCTTTCATATTTAAAACTCATTTTTTCCTCCAATCAATTCTTATCTAGAATGTGTTATTGTTTCATCTTTGTGTGTATTTCTTCTTAATGTTTGATCTGGAATAACTTTTGTTCCATCTGCTAAAATGAGCTCTTGAAAAACAATTATATATCCTGGTGTAGAAATTTCACATAAACTTCCATTTTTATCTGATGTTATTTTTCTCCATTTATAATATATTTCATGTCCTGTTGTTTGCAATGCAACATTATTACCTATTTTCACATTATCTCCTATTGTTATATTTCCAGCTAATGTCGGACTATTTCCAATTTTTACATCATTTCCAATTTTTACTGTTCCAATACAGTCAACAAAAATATCATTTCCCATCACTAAATTTTTTCCTTGTAATGGAAATAATGCATCTAATATAGTTTTTCTACGTCTTATAGATATATCTTTACTATTATATTCGGAACATAATTTATGAGATAGTTCATATATTTTTGATATTGTTGGCTCCAAAGTATTATATTTTTTATAATTTATAGCTCTTATATATTGTGAAAAATCACCTTCTATACCAAGTTCTTTTAAATGTGCTAATATATGTTTTATTTCATCATCTGTTCTTTTTCCTTCTCTTCCTGGTTGTTTTACTAATGTTTCATAATTTTCACTTATTGTTTTATATTCTCTACAAGGTTCTCCAAATGAAATCATATTTGGAGCCAAATTTGTACTTCTAACAATATGGCTTCCCATTCCAATGACACTTCTTTGACCTATATTTGTATAATCATCAAATTTTACATTTGCACCTACCCATGTATCTTTTCCTATTTTTATTTTTCCAAGTTTTGAAGTTATATTGTTTGTTCCGAATTCTACATTAGAAGCAACAAATACATAATCTTCTAAATGTACTAATGATGATGCATTAAAATGTACTCTTGCATTAATATAATTATATCCATCTAAATCAACTGTACCGATAATTGCATATAATCCATCTCCACCTCCAAATATTGGTCCGTGTCCTGGAAATAATTTATCTAAAATATCATTTTTTTCTTGATTATAAGCATCTTTTTCTTCTTGTGTTTGAGCGTTACTTATTAAACTTGATAATTCTGTAAATCTAATACAATATTTCTTTGATAACTCTAATAATTTTTTATATTCTGAATTATGTATATCAAATTCTTTTCCTTCATACATTTTTTCAATTTCTGAAAGATTGCCATCAATTCCTAATGTTCTTAAATGTTCTAATTTTTGTTGGACTGTTAACATATCTTTACTCTCCTTTACAATTATTGCTATTATATCATTTTTTATTTTATTTGTAAATAAATATTAAAAAGAGCACATTTATGCTCTTTTATTCTATTTTAAATTAATAATTAAAGGATCCATTTCATAATATATTCCTCCATATGATTGCTCATCATTTACAGGATTAATTATTGATTCAACTGGAACTATTTTTATATAGTCTGTATCACATTTTTCTATTAACAAATATTCAATTGTTTCCCAAACAGCATTAGAATATGTTTTAGTTGGAATATCATGTGGATCGTAATCTTCTCTAAATCCATTACTATATATTAATGTATGTTTATTACTAGTTCTAAAACAAGAAAGTTCTTTTCCATTTGCATCATATACTTTATATTCACTTGTTAATGGTAAATGTTCAATATTATGATCTGAATATCTATTTGCAAATGCTTTTGAAGATTGTTTACTTGCAGAATGATTGATTTGTACAATTGTTTGCATTGGAGAATCTACCACTTTTTCAACAGTTTGAGTAATATTTCTAAATTCAGATATTATTTGTGGATTTTCTATGACTTTACTATCTTTTAATACTTCATTTTTTGATACATTAACTTCAAAATCAAAAGATATATCTTTAATATATTTATTTTCTTCATCTATACTTTGTAATAAATTTTTTGCAAACCATTGACAATTACTTGACCAATAACTTTGCATACTTTTCCAATCTACTGCATTAACTAATTTATTGTTTTTTAGTGAAATTTTAAAATTTTCTTTTCCATTTAATTCATCATCTGTTAAAGCATACATTGTATATACTTTATATTCATATTCATTTATTTTTTCTACTTTTTGATAATTATTCACACAATATGGAATATCATCAATATAAATACTTGCATACCATTCTTGATTTGGATTAAATTTGTCATAATTTTGTATTCCACCAACTTGTTCTGTATTAAGTGCTAATCCAATTTTATACCCAGTATGTTTTCTTTCTTCTAGCTGTTCATCAATTTTCTTTAATTGTTTTTCTAAATATTCTTCATATTCTGGAGTATTTTTTATATCAGTATCTATGTCATAATTTCCAAGTTGAAATTTTTTTGCAAGTTCTTCATTTCCTTCTTTTTGATATTTTCCCCATAAAATATGTCTTACATCATTAACCACAGTTTTTTTGACTTCTTCTTTTCTTTGTTCGTATTCAGCATCATCTGATTCTTTATATATTGTTTGATCAAGCTTTAAGTTTTTATAATCTTCTTGACTTAATTTTACATCAAATTCTAATATTGTTATTCCTTCATTACACATTGTTGATGTTAATTCAATAGTAGTTTCTCCATATGCTATACTTTGATTTTCAACAGGTTGTTTATAATTTTTATATTGTTCAATGAACTTTGTACCAAAAGAATTAAATATAGGTATTTCACTAATATTTCCTCCTGTAACTGCATATGCAATTCCAAAACTTCCAATTAATGCTCCAATAATAGAAGATATCATTATAATCACTTTAGTGATGTATTCTTTTATTTTATGTTTTTTCTTGTAATATAAAGCTTCATTTATAGCTTTTTCATATGTAATTGGTTCAACTATATTTTGACTCAAAATTTTTTTTATTTTATTATCTAACATATCCATAAAAATCATCCCCTTTTATATATTTATTTTTAATTTTCTCTTTTCCTCTTCTTAATCTTGTTTTAATTGTATTTTCATTTGATTTTAATATTTTAGCAATATCTTTAATTGAATAATCTTCTAGATAAAATAACAATATTGCTATTCTTTCGTCATAATTTAAGTCATTTAAAATGAAATAGAAATCTATTTTCTCTAATTCAGTATAATTTTCTAAATCAGAATAATCGGGCTCTTTTTTTAGTTCTTCAAATGAAATATTTCTACTTTTATTTTTTTTATATATTTGATTACATTTATTTACTAATATTTTTATAATCCATGTTTTACATGATTCTTTTTTATTTAATTTTTTTATATTTTTGAATGCTGATATCATTGTTTCTTGAACAGCATCTTCTATGTCATCTTCGCATGACAATCGACATCTAGCTATTTTGTATAAATCTTGTCTAATTGTATGTATTAATTGTGTAAATGCTTTTTTGTCACCTTTTTGTGCTTTTTCAACTAATTCTTCCATAATTTCCTCCGTATAATATGTACACATTTTACATCTATATGAGCTCTTAGTCTACTAAAAAAGTTTCATAAAAATAAAAAATATCATATCACTTGAAGTAGGATTTAAGTCAAGAGTAATTTTGAAAAAAGAAAAAGTCACACACCTCACATTTAAGGTATGTAACTTTTTTCTAGTTGTTTTTGATTTTCCAAATTACTAGCATTTTCTTTTATATTTTCATTCCAATTATATCATTGCTACAAATTTATTTGATAGAAAAACCAATATACAAAATCCAAATATAATTATAAAAATTGATAATATTAAATAGACAATTATGCTTGTTTTCACTTTTTTCATAACTTTAACATTTAATGGCAATAGTAATAACAATATTGGTATTATAGGTAATAAATAACATACATAAATATTAGTAATATTGCCTAAATATTTTATAGACAACATTATCAATAAAAAATATATTTCAAAACCCAAGAAACCTGTCATGAAATTATATATTTGAGATACTATCAATAAATATTTATCATTAAAATTATATTTTAAAAAAATTATAAGTGTCAATATACTAATTATCCACATAAATAACGCAATCCAATAAATCATTACTTATCTCCTTCTAATCTTCAAATCTAATTATTTTCTCCTGCTACTAATACATCAGTATTATCTACTTTTAATGCAAAATAAGGCTTTTCTTTGTCTTCTTCTTTTAAATATAAAATAAAGTCATCATTATAAATAAATTTTCTTCCTGTTTCAAATACTTCTTTTTCTAAAGCTTCTATTAAAGCTTCACTTTTTACACTTCCACCATAATTATTTAGTTCAAAATCTATTGTTTGAATTGCTTGTCTAATATACCAGTCTGTTCCCTTTATCCATCTTCCACAAAGTTCATCATAATTTATTTCATCATTAATTTTAATAAATGGTATATTTAGAACATCATTTTTATTCCAATTTCTATTTCCTGTATATTTTGCTTGCTTTTCTAACATTTCTTTATAATTTTCTTCAAAGGATTTGTTTTCTCCTGTTGTTCCATATAGATAAACTTCTTCTCCTTCTTTCGTCTTTAGCTTTATTGCAAAATCTTCTTCTGAGTTATAAAATAATATTTCAATATTTTTACTTGCATTTTGTGAAGTATCTGGCTCTATTCCAAAATATTTTACTTTTTCTTCAGAATCTCCAAAGATATTATCTTTTAAAGTTGGAAACTTTTCTAAATAATTAAATTCCTTTTTTAACATTGCATATAATACATAAACTTCAGGATTTCCCCATTGTACTTTATCTAGTATTTTACTATTTTCATTAAACTTTTCTTTTATTCCATTTTCAATTTTATCTTTTAAGTCAAATGATGCTGTACCATGAATTTTAAAGTATGAATTAGAATTTAATTCTTTTGCTGTGAATGTTTGTTTATTTAGTTCATCTGCTAATTCTGATGGACCATCTTCAAATTCTATTTTTCCACCAATAACATCATTCATAAAATCATTCCATACTAAATTAAAGGTTCCACACCATACTTTATTTGTATCTATTGATGATATCTTACTTGTAAATGTAGGAGCCATTTTTGCCTTTCCTGAAAAACTTTCTACAATTTTTGCTGTTGCATATACTCCTCCTGCAAATAAAATACTTATACATAATATTGCTATAATTACTTTTGAAACTTTATTCATTTCATCAAATCCTTTCTTTATTAGTATTTTGCGTAATTCTTTTTTGCCTCTATGGATAAGATTTCTAACATTCTGAACTGATTCTCCAAGTATTTGTGCTGTTTCTTTATATGTAAGTTTTTCAATTTGAGTTAAATATATTGTATTTTTATATCTATCTTCTAGCATATTTATAGCATTTATTATTTCTTTTTGTTTTTCATTTTTTGTAACTATATCAGCAACATCTTGTTCAATGCTATTAAATTCGTGTAATATATATGTTTCATTTATTTCTGTTCTCTTTTTTTCTGTATTTATATAATTATATGCTCTGCTTTTAGCTACTAAATATATATAATATTTGAAAGTATATCCTTCTTTTATTTTATTTTGCATAACATAAATAAATGTATCTTGTGTTATATCTTCTGCTTTTTGATAGTCTTTGACAATGTTGTAAATAAAATATTGTATTTTTTCTTTATACTTGTTATACAACAATTCGAATGCTTCTTTGTTTCCATCTAAATATTCATTATATAATTTTATATCTAAATCTTTTTCCATATCTTACCCTGCTTTCACATATACAAACAGTTGAAATTAAAAAAAGTTTCAAAATTTTATGTTTTTTTATATTCTTAATATTCAAAAAGATACTAACTAAAATGGCTAGCACATTTTTGTATTAATTTTGAAGCTAATATTCCAATAAAAAAACCACTAATTATACCATAACTTATATTATAAAATAAATTATGAGAAATATAAGTTAATGGATTTTTTAAACCTGTTGCAGGTAAGAGTATTCCTACAACAGTCATAAAAACAAAATAACATATTTGATGATAATTTTCTTTTTGATGATATATAACGATTTTCTTTAATATGTAAATAAATGTACCTATATATATCGAACCAGCTATTCCCATTACTACAAATAATACTAGCCCATCTGTATTTGTATGTCCAGATTTAATTAGCCTTATCACATAATAAGTTATATTCATTAATGTAATTGTTATCATAGGATTTGTAATTGAAAATATGTAATCTTTAGAAAGAAAAGCCATCATACAAATAATTAATCCCCAAAATATAAATGATTGTGTTATGAGTATTAGCCATTTTATATTTAATATTAGAGCATATTCTGTAATAATTCCTAATATTATTCCAATAATACTTGAAATAAGTATCTTTTTTATTATCTTTTTTGCTTCCATTTATTCTCCTTCTTTTATTTCTGTGATGTTTCCATTTTTATCAAATTCATATATTATTTTACATCGTGAATTTTCATCATAATATTCTCTATATAATGGATGTTCATAATCATCATAGTCATAAAATTCTTCTATATGTTCTTTTGTTTCATGATATGCAAATATATTATATTCTTTATAATAATATACATTTTTTCTTAAACGATTAGTTTCATATTCTACTCCACAATATTTAATATCATCTATTTTTTTAATGCTTGTTGTTTTTATAACCCAGCATAATACCATAAACTCAACAAATGCGACTATAATACTAATCAAAGTCCAAAATATTATAAAAAATATTTTTACTCCTTCTTTTTTTACATCTTTTAATGAAAGAATTCCTAACCAAAACACTCCAAATGTAATCATAAATGATGCTAACCATATAAAATCAGATCTTAAATGCCAATCAAAATTTCCAATAATTTTATTTATAATAACAATTAAAATTCCAGCTATTATTAAAACTATACTAAAAATTACTTTTTTCTTCATATTAATTTTTTCCTTTAAACTTCAAATTTATATAAATGTTCACCAGATTTCAAATCTTTTATGAAAATTGCTCCAAATTTTTCGTAATAATTTTCCAAATTGGTTTTTAAATATAATACTGAAATTTTTCTGTTTTTAGCTTCTTTAAGTATAGCTTCATTCAGTATTTGTGAATATCCATGATGTCTATATTCTTTTTTTACATACATTGTTGAATACCATGGTGTTAATTCTTTTTCTTCTTCACAATCTTTTGGAAAAATAGATATAAAACCTATTAATTTATCATTATCAACTAAAATTATTTTACAAAAATCTTTTTCTGTTAACATTGTACAAATTTTTTTCTTTTTTCTCTCAATTCTTTTTTCTTTATTAATTTCCTTATTATCTGCCCATTCATCATATTCTAATTCTGCAACTTCATCTAAATATTCTAATTTATCTTTTAAATTAAATATCTCCAATGATCTCATCTCTTTTCGTTTTATATATCATAATATAATTCTTCATTCTTTAGTTTTATGGACTAATTAATAATATTTTTAATTTTCTTCATTATTATAAACATTATTAATTGCTTCTTGGATTGAATCTCCTAATCTTTCTGGAATTTCAGAATCATAATTTTCAGTAGATAACCAATATTGTCCTGTAATTTTTCCATAATCATTAAAATCAAGTTCAAATTCCCATTTTGATATTCCACTTTGCGAAATTACAGTTACACTAATTGCTCCATTGTCTATGTCTAGTCCGTTCAATTCTTCTAATTCTTTTGGCACATTTATATACTATATTTTCAAAAACCTCTTCAGTAACTATATCATCAAATTCGCAAATCATCATTTTCCTTTTCTTTTCTTCAACACTGTTTTTTACGAATTTTGAAATTATAGCAGTTCCTAATATTCCCCATCCTAACGTCGAAAAAAATCCCATTTTAAACATCCCCCTAATATAATAATTTAAATTAAATCAATATAATATATAATTTCTTTACCTAACTTTTTGGCATATTCAATTTCTAAATTAGTACTATTTCCAATATAATTGTTTATGTTTACAACTAAAATAGAATCTGATAATTCTATTTTTTTAAAATGTGCTTCTTTTAATAATTCTAATTGTCTATCTGTTCTTTTATAGTTTTCTAATACAGGATAAACTGGTGTAAGAACACAATTTCCATCTAACGCCATTTTCTCTGCAATTTCCATCATTTCTTTTTTGAATTTCAAACTTCCACATAATGTAATTATTTTCATTTCTTACTTTCTCCTCATAAATTTGTATAATTATTGGACCACTATATTTAAAATTTACAAATCTTATTAATTAAATATTTTTTCAAATGTTTCTTTATCTCCATTAAAAACATTCATATCTATTCTTTTTTCTTGTCCACTATAGCCATTTAATCTAACCTTATTGGAATATTGCCAGAATGTCCAACCTCTATTATCCTTTAAATTTGGCTTGAAATATACATCTCTAATCCAAATATAATTACCTTCAAAATTATTAGCAATATATAAATTATAAGATTTATATGTTGCATAAATAATTGGCTTTTTTTCATAGTATTCTTCTAATTTTTCTAACATAATTTGTAATTGCTTTTGTGTTTGTTTAATATCAGGAACATTTTTGTATTTATTTCCATAAAATTCAATATCCACAACAGGTGGAAGCATTTTTTCAGCTTTGGGTACATTTCTTATAAAATTATCTGCTTGTTTTTCTCCATTGCTATCATAACTAAAGAAATGATATGCTCCAATTTTTAAATCTGTTTTTGATGCATTTTCATAATTTATCTTAAACCTTTCATCTACATAAGAACTTCCTTCAGTTGCTTTAATAAAAGCAAACACAATTCCTTGTTTGGATAAAATATTCCAATCAATATCTCCCTGATAGGCAGAAACATCTATTCCTTTTATCTTATATTCTTTTTTATCTGGATAATTAAAAATAAGTATACCATTATACCATAGTGTTAAAATAATTAAAATAACTATTATAATTACGATTATTATAACATTCTTTTTCATGTTTTCTTATTCCCCTTCATTACTATTATTTTATATCATAAAAACGCTTAATTATCAACTTTCTAATTTATAAGAAAATATTAATATTTATTTAAGCATTTCTTAAAATCTAATTCTAAATATTATTTTATAATACATATATAAGGAGGAAGAACGAATGAAGAGAAAAAAGAAAAAAATAATAGTAATATTTATTTTCATTTTTGTGATATGGATGTTTCAAAAAAATTCTTCTTTTAATGATATATTTTATAACATAAATAAAATCATTTCAAAAATAAGTAATACATCAGAATATAAGATAATCAAACAAGATAAAAATAACAATTATTCAGGGATTGGACAAGAAATTGTAAAAAATAAGGACGGTTATTTTACTACATTTACAACTGTTGAAAAAAATAAAAAGACTTATATTGAATATAAACAAAATGGCAATTCATCTTGGAGTAATAATAAATACTGGGGGCGGAATTATGTCCGAAAATGGTTGTGGCATAACTGCACTTTCAATTATTTTAAGTGGCTATGATCAAAAATATTCTCCAGAGGATCTTAGAGAGAAATATTATCCTGTGTTAAAATATGATTCTCTTTCTAAAGAATTATCTGATACATTTAAAATCAAAAATACTGATTTTTATTATGATAGCAAGTATTTTTCTCAAAAGAAATTACAAGAACATTTGCAAACTAATAGACCAATTTTAATTTGCGTATGGAATAAACCTCATGATAATCGTTGGACTACAGCTTCTCATTATATGGTTTTACTTGCCACTGATGATAATAACATGGTATATGTTTCAAATCCTAATGGTGGAAAAGATGATAATAAAAGTTCTGGTTGGTACGACTATAAAGAAATAATCCCATATATTGCAAAAGTTTTATATGTAGAAAGTTATAATTAAAGACAGCTCAATTGGCTGCCTTTTTTCTTACTTGTTTTCTATTACTTTTTTTGCATACGAACAAGTTGCTTTTATGTTTTTATTATACTTTTTTGAATTTTCTATAACATTTTCTACTAGTTTTCTTGCTATTCCTTGACCTTGATAATTACTATCTACTTCTGTGTGTATTATATTCCAAACATCATTTGTTTCTTCAAAATCACATTCTCCTATTTGTTTTTTATTATCATAAGCTATTGCTTTATTCTTATTTTTCTCAAATACTATCTCTATCATATTATTCCTCCATTCTCATTATTAACAAATTATATTTATAATTATTCCAACGATTATTGATACAATAATTCCTGCTAATGGATTTTTCTATAAAAAATCATGATTATTATATAAAACAACAAATATAATCCCATACATTCTACTAATAATATCATATCTATTTCTCACTTTCATATTTATATTCTGAACATTTATTTTTTATATCTAACAAATATACACTTTCAAGTGGAACAGGTATCATATCTGAAAATCTAATTATTCCTAAATCATTTTTACTTTTTATACTTATAATTTTGAAAAAAGTTAAATTATCTTTATATGTTCTATGCTTTGGCTTAGGAGAAAATAAAGGTGCAAAATAATAATGCCCTTCAACAATAATTACCACTCCAATATAAGGTCTTTTTTCACTTTTATTATATGCAATATGCTTATCAAATTGGCTTAAATACTTAATATAGTTATCATCTATAACAAAAAAATTTAATTTTTCTAATTTTATCTTCTTTTGATTTTTCATTAATTCCTCCCAATAACAAATATATGGAGATACTTTTTCAAGTACCCCCATAATTTTTCAGGAAACCCGTTTTTAGTAAAAAATACTAAAGGCTCGTTTCTAACCTAATGTGTTATTTGCACTTATTTATGAAATTAATCAAAGGCTTAATTGTGCGCCTAATTTATTTGATAAATTAATTTATCAATATTAGTATATTCATTATACTTCATTTTATAAATAAAATCAATACTTGATATTAATTTATAGTATCATTTATTTGTTCAATAGAAATTGGACCTTCTCGTAAAATTTTCAATTCATTTGAAGTACAATCAACTATTGTACTCCCAATACCAAATGAAACTTCTCCTTCCATCATTCCATCCAAATTAGGACAACATCTTTCTATTTCATCTAAGTTTTTACATGTAGGTTCTCCACTTTGATTAGCACTACTCATAAAAAGTGGACTTCCTGTTTTTCTAATTAATTTTTCTAAGGCTTTTGATGTTGCCATTCTTACTGCAATAGTATCCCATCCATTAGTAATATACTCTGGTAGTCCTTCTTTTTTTCTTAAAACTAGAGTAATTGGTCCTGGCATAAATTTTTGAATTAACTTTTCTGTTCTAATATCTATTATTGCAATTTCTTTTATTTGTTCTTTATCTGCACACATTATTGGAAATGGTTTTGTAATTGGTCTATTTTTCGTCTTTATTAATTTGTTATATGCGTTTATTGAATTAATATGTGCACATACTCCAAATACAGTATCTGTTGGAACACTTATCACTCCATCATTTTTTAAGATTTCTGCTAATTTATCAATTTCGTTTTGATTGTATCTTTTCATGTTTTATCTCCTCATTATATTTTCAATAAGTATTATATCATAAAAATTAGCAAGCAATTAAAATACTTGCTTTTTTTACATAAAACTAATTTGTTCATTTTGATATGTAATCCAGCTTTTCTGCTTTGCTTCTGTTATTTTATCTCCACTTTCATAATTATCAATTAAAAATGGAGATTTTTCATTATGCTTTTTCATATTTTCAATGCCTAAACTTTTATTAGCATTTGCATAACAATACTTGCATAAATGTCCACAAGTATTATATGCTCCTATATCACTTTCCATAAGACAATTACATTCTTGCCTTAAATTTTTCTTTTTAGGTGGCTCTAATTTACAATTAATTGATTTTTCTATAATTTCTTGACTCATACACCCATTACATTTTAAACCATATTCTGATAAGAAATTCTTTTCGCAACAAGCATGAATTGTAATATTATTTGATTTTCCTATTTTAGCAAATTCTTTTGCTATTCTAATTTGTTCTTCTTTTGTTGGAAGTCTCAAATCTGGTGCGTTTCTTTTAACTTTTTCGTACAAATCTAAAAAGCTAATTGTACAATTATGAGTATATCCTTTAAGCTGTTCTGCCATATCTTTAAAACATTTTATATGTTTTTCTACATTAAATTCTTTATTTATGAAAATTGGATCATATCTCCAACCAATAGAATCTATGCCTATATGATTTGATAATTTCTTAAAACTTTCTATCACTTTTTCTTTATCTGGTACAACTGGCTCAATATCTTTTCCGTAAGGTGTAATTGTTACAAACCAATATTGTCTATAAATATCAAGTTCATCTAAATATTTTAGCATAGGCTCTGGATTTTTAGTGCAGAATGCTAAACAATCTACTACATTTGGTGATAAACTATATTTTGTTACTTGTGAGGGCTTATATGGATTTCTTACTAATACATATCCTTCTCTTATTCTATTCATTAACCATTTTGAATAAAATGCTGGTATATCTGTTCTGCATCCTGTATTTATTATCATTTTTATTTACTCCTTTAAATCTTCTATTATTTTGTTTGTATCTTCATCAAACGAAATTGTTCTATTTCTTATTTCTAACATTGGTAACGGATAATCTTTGTTTATTCTTATAAGTGTTGTTTTTACATTATTTGCTGTCATTTGTTCAAATGGAAATCTAATAATTCCTGGTGTATTAAATCCAACTCCTATTTCTAATAATACCACATTCTTATTTTGAATTTTATTTAAAAATTCATCATATCTTTGTGACATTTCATACCAATGTTCATCTTGAACAAAATTTTCATCTTTTCTTAGATTCATATCCATATTGCCACCACAAACAGGACATTTTATTATCAAATTTGATGGTATTTCGCAGTCTTTTGTATTTTGTAACCACTTTTCTACTAAATCTCTATTGTTATATAATTTATTATGACAAGCATTTTCACATTGTAAATAACTATAATCTCCTTGAATTTCAAATACCTTTTTTCTATCAAATCCACTATTATAAAATTGCCCATCTACATTTGTTGATAAAACAAAATATTCCTTATTTTTTACAATTTCATATAATTCTTGATATAATTTTAATGGTGTTTCATTATATCTGTTTAATTTTATCATTTTAGCAAAAAATGCCCATTTTTCTTCTTGAGTTTTAAAATTATAAAACGAAGCGGAATATAAATCTTCAAAATGATATTTTTCTATAAATTCTTTAAAATCTTTTTTGAATTTTTCTCCACTATATAATAATCCTGCTGCAGTTGACAGACCTGCTCCTGCACCAATTATAATATAATCTGCTTGTTTAATTGCTTGTTTTGCTTGTATAATTCTTGAATTATATTCTTCCATAAATTTCTCCCAAATTATTCAAATAAATTTTATAATCTTCCTCTGAAAAGACATTAAATATTATTCTTTCAAAATATTTTTCGTTTGTATCTAAATACTCTTTTACTGTTTCTATTGCAATTTTAGATGCAAGTTCTTTTGGAAATCTAAATTCTCCAGTAGATATACAAGGGAATGCTATTGTTTTTATATTATTTACTTTTGCAAGTTCTAGTGAATTTATATAACAATTTTTTAATTTTGATATTTCTTTTTCTGTTACATTTTCATATATAATCGGTCCTACTGTATGAATCACATATTTTGATGGTAAATTATAGCCATTTGTTATAAATGCTTTTTCTGTTTGCAATATTTCTATTTTTTGCATAATTTTATTACATTCTAATCTTAATTGGACTCCACTTGCTGAATGAATGGCATTGTCAATACACTTATGGCAAGGTATAAAACATCCTAATCCTTGTGAATTTGCAGCATTTACAATTGCATCTATTTTTAAAGTTGTTATATCTCCCTGCCATAAACATATTTGAGTTCCTTTATATTTTATAAATGAAGTTATATTATTTGATTCAACAATACCTTTGTTTATAGTTTCATTCGTTAAAAATTCATTTTCTGTTTTAATATATTTTTCTGATATTGGTAATGGTTCTCTAATATTACACAATGAACGATATAATCTTTTCTTATTGCTCGTAGTTCTTGGTATTTCATTAATATCAATACTTTTATTTTCTTTTATTAAATAATCAATTAAAAAATCTAACTTTTCCATAAATGCTCCTTTTTATGATAATAAAGAATTGCACTATTTTAAGCACAATTCTTTATTAAGTTTTCTAATTTTGTGAGAAGAAAAATCCTGCTGTCATATCTAAATAATTTAATCCACTATATTCTGGATATTTTGCTTTTACTTTATTTTCAAAATCAGTTGCATCTTTACTTACTTTTGCTAATTCTTTTAATTCTTCAAGATAAGCAATTTTTGTGTCAACATCTCTTAATGTTTCTGGTGTGTAATGACTTGATAATACTAAATTATATCCATTTTCTTTATATCTTTTTAATTGTG
>OIZX01000282.1_pt1 | contig 37905 bp, 49 predicted proteins | sample 1588621 | NCBI WGS metagenome assembly OIZX01 (sample SAMN03283276) | human gut metagenome | biome: human-associated habitat; material: feces | host: Homo sapiens | place: Peru | collected 2012 | reverse complement strand
CGAAGGCGAAGAAGATTGCCGGACAGAAGCGGAAACGCGAGGAACCGAAGCTGCATATTGAATTGCTCCCGAAGCAGGAGAAATTCGTGTTCGAGCGCGGTGTGGATGAAATCATGTACGGAGGGGCGGCTGGCGGCGGAAAAAGCGCGGCACAGTGCATTGCGGCTCTGCTCTACGCCATCGATTACCCCGGCTCCACACAGTTGATGCTACGGCGGACGTTCGTGGAGTTGGAAGGCTCTCTGATTAAGGAGCATTTCAAGCACTTTCCGGGGGAACCGTGGTACCGGTACAATTCATCCAAGCACGTGGGAACGCTTTGGAACGGATCGACCATCCGGTTCGGATACTGCGCCAGTGAGAACGATGTATTCCAGTATCAGGGGGCGGAGTTTGATGTGATCCGGCTGGATGAAGCAACGCACTTTACCTATGACCAGTTCGTCTATCTCCGTTCCCGTGTTCGCGGTCGGTTCCCTGCACCGCGATTCCTCGCACTCTCCACGAACCCCGGAAACGTGGGACACGCATGGGTGAAGGAAAACTTTGTAGACCCGGCAGAGCCGGAGACGCCGTTTGTGGGTAAGGACGGGCGGCGCCGGATGTTCATCCCTGCGAAGCTGACGGAAAACGCCTATCTGATGGAGAATGACCCGGAGTATCTGAAAAGCATGGAGACTTTGCCGGAGATTCTGCGGCAGACGCTCCTGGAGGGGCGATGGGATGTCATCGAGGGGCAGTATTTCACCGAATTCGACCCGGCAATCCATGTCATCGAGCCGTTCACTATTCCGGCACACTGGAAGAAATATCGCTGTCTGGACTACGGCTTGGATATGTTCGCCATGCTGTGGTTTGCAATCTCCCCGGACGGGCGGGTTTACATCTACAAGGAGTTCTGTTCTCCGAATCTGACGATTGAGGATGCGGCAGGAAAGGCGCTGGAGTACACGGAGAGCGGCGAGGAAATCGCGGCAACGTGGGCACCGCCTGACATCATCCGTTCCAGGACGCAGGAGACAGGCAAGACAAAGGCTGATCTGTTCCGCGCAGCTGGGCTTCCGCTCTCGGAAGCATCGAACGACCGGGAAGCCGGTTGGCTGTCGGTCAAGTCGGTTCTGCGGATTCAGCCGGACGGACTGCCAAAGATGCAGATTTTTCGCAACTGCCGCAGGCTGATCCACGATCTGCCCCTGCTTCAGATCGACCCGAAGCACCCGACAGACTGTACGACCGAGCCGCATGACATCACGCACGTTTGTGACGGATTACGGTATGGAATGATTGCATGGACTTCCGCCGCACCGGAGCGTGTGGAGAGTGAGGAACGGCTGTGGACAAAGGATATGTACGATGACTGGTGTCGCGCATCCATGGATGTCCGCGGCGTGATGGAGAAGATGATGGGCGGCAAACCGACAGGATACCGCTATTGAAAATCAAGGAGGATAACACAGAATGAGAATTGAAGGAAACAAGCTGGAGTTCTTTGAAAAACTGATGGGCGATGCAAAGACGCATCCGGAGTATGAGCGGCAGACGGAACTCAACAAGAAGAATATCGAGCAGTACAACGGCTCCAAGAAGATCGACCCGGTGAATGATTCCGCAGAACTGCCGGAGGACGCAACGGTCATCCGGAACATCACCCGCGAGTTGATCGAGAGTCAGAAGGATATGCGCATCCCTGCGCCGAAGGTCACGCCGCGCATCTCGCTCCAGCACACGGAGCGGAACGCAAAGGCGGCGGAACACCTTCTGAATATGCTCCGGGATAAGCTGCCCTTTGAGCGGATGAACAACACGGACGAATTCTACGCGCCGACACTGGGGGCAACCTTCTACCTGGTGGAATTCGACAACAGCGTCCGGACGCACTTTACGGTCGGCGAGGGCAAGGTGTCGATCATCGACCCGTCCGACATCATCCCGCAGCCGGGTATTTACGATGTCAACGAGATGGAGTATATCTTCATCCGTTCCCGCATGACGAAGGATGACATTGTACGCACCTATGGCGTGTCCCTCAACACCGCAGAGAAAGCAGAGATTGACCCGGAGGACGAGGATGTTTCCCTGGAGCAGTACAACGTGGTGACGGTGTACACGTGCTTTTGGCGGAACGAGGACGGCGCGGTCTGCAAGTATGTTTGGAGCGGTGACACCCAACTCCAGGATGTGGATGACTACTACGCGCGGAAGAAGTACATCTGCCGGTGTTGCGGCAAGCGGAAGGAACTGTGCGAGGAAAATCCCTGCTCCCATCCGGACTATGAGATGCAGGACGAGGACTACGAGGAATTGACCGAGGACATCATTCTGCCGGATTACGCCTATGAGGACGTTATGATGCCCACCGGAGCGGTCATCAAACAGAAGGTGCAGAAGAAGATCCCGGCATTCAGCCCGGTCTACAAGGACGGTGAGCCGGTGATGGAGGAAGCAGACGAGCCGGTGCTGGACGATACAGGCGAACCGCTGATGCAGAGAACGCCCAGCGGTGCGATGCTCCCGCAGATGCACAAGGTTCTGCGTCCGAAAACGGCACCGACCAAGTTGCCGTACTACAAGCCCAAGCGCCTGCCGGTGATCTGCCGCAGGAATGTGTCGATACCGAAAAGCCTGTACGGGCAGAGCGACTGCGAGGTCATCCGCCCGCAACAGCAGGAGATCAACAAGCTGGAGAGCCGGATTCACGACAAGCTGATGCGCTCCGGCGCGATCGAGTTTCACCGCAAGGGCATGGCTTACAGTGTCTCCGGTGGCGTGTTTGACCTGTCCATTGAGGTGCCGGAGGGACAGGTTGCGCGGGACTGCGTGGGAAGCATCACCTGTGAGATGTCCATCCAACAGGATATGCAACAGTCAGAGCGGCAGTATGAGATGGCAAAGCGGAATATCGGCATCACGGACAGTTATATCGGAGAGCGGGATGCAACCGCGCAGAGCGGCGTTGCAAAGCAACAGCAAGTGTTGCAGTCCTCCGGACGGCTGGAGTCCAAGCGAGTGGAGAAATACGCCGCCTATGCCGATATCGACCAGGCGATGTTCGAACTGTACCTTGCCTATGCAGACGAGCCGCGCAACGTGCCGTATACGGATGACGAGGGAGGCGCGCAGGTGGACGTCTTCTCGCGGTATTCCTTCCTGGAGTTCGATGCCGTACACGGGGAATGGTACTACAATGACGATTACACCTTTGCAGTAGAAGCAAACGGCGCGCTGGAGCAGCAGCGGGATATGATGTGGCAGATGAATGCCAACGATCTGGCATCCGGCGCGATGGGTAACCCCGCCGACCCGAACACCATGCTCCTCTACTGGCGCCTGCAGGAGAAAGCACACCGCCCGAATGCGCAGATTATGGTATCGCACTTCCGCAAACTGGTGACCGACCTTCAAAACGCGCAGATGATGGCAGATCAGGCGCAAAACGCGGGAGAATCGCGGCAGAATCCGACAAATATCGCGGTAAAAACCGAAAATAATACAGGGAAAAAGCAGGAGGTAGAACAGAATGTCTAACAGACTTGTCAACAACGCAGGCGCGAAGAAGCGCGCAAAGGAGATCGGTTCGGCGGTGAAGGGGAACACCATCTCAAACAGCCGGAATGCGCTTGATCTGGCACGGTCGCTCGGCGGGAGTGCCAACGGCAGCATGAGAGGAGCCGCAACCGGTGCGGTCAAAGGGACTGGTACAACGGGCAGCATGAGAGGAGCCGCAACCGGTGCGGTTTCCGGTGTTTCTTCCGGTGTGACAAAGGACCCGTCAGACGTAATCGGCACGCTGACCGACAACGCAACGGTGGATGCATCCCCGAAAGGCGGCGTTGCGGCTGTGGCAAAGGGAACCGACAGTCAGAACACGATGGATCAGCTGAACAACTACTACCGCCAGCAGGCGGCAAAGGAGAAATCCGACCTTGCCTATGCGGATTACCTGACGGGCGGGAAGGTTTCGCAGGATATCAAATACGGCAACTACCTCACGAACGGCAGATACAGCGGGTATAACTCCTATGCGGACTACCTTGCATCCATCGGTCAGACGCCGCAGGATTCGCAGAAAACGCGGGACGCGAGTGTGGCGCGGGCGAATGCGGACTATGCGCGGGCGCTTGCCGGATACGGTCAGACCGGCGAACAGCTGGCGCGTTCCGGGCTGTCGAACACCGGCTACAGTGACGCGTCCAACAATGCGGCATACGCGGCAAAGCAGAACGCGATTCTGCAAGCGGATGCAACCAAGGCGGCAACCGATCAGAGCAACCGGTTGGGCTACGCGCAGTATCTCCAAGCCTATGACGCACAGCAGCAGAACAAGATGCTGACGGTGTTGGAATACACCACGCAGGCGGGCATGACCGAGGAACAGGCGAAAGCATACGCAAAGGCAGTCGGCTTTGACGACACCATCGCCGAGAGCATCGGCAAGGCGCAGGCGGCGTACACCAAATCCACCAGTGGCACGGCAACAAAGGCAACCGACCTCTACAACACCCTTGTCTCGAACGAAAACTTTGCCTATGACCCCGCAACGAAGAATTCCATGCGGCAACAGCTTCTCAACTCCGGTTATGACGAAGTCACCGTGGATGATGTTCTTGGTCGGTTGGATAAGTCCTATACTACGGCGCAGGATGATACCTATAATCTAATCATGAAATCGTTGACGGATGACAATGCTGTTGCTAAGATTGGATCGACAATCAAAGGATGGGATGAAATGGATCAAGCACAGCGAATGGAATCGCTTGACAAATATGTGCTGTCATCTTCGCTTGACAACTCACAGAAGGCGAAGTATTTCACCGAAAATATTTCCAATATGCTGAAATCAGGTCGGTCTATGGCAGATGTTCTAAACGAATTGGCATCCTATTCAAATATTGGGATGAACACAACTCTTTATGACAATGTAATGAAAACAGTGTCTGATGCCCTGATTGGACAAATTGAGGAAAACAGGTGGATGGGCTATACAAAGGTCACGGTCGGAAACAAAACGATTAGATTACAAGTCAATACCGGAATGCGGGATGATTATTCAAAAACGCTCCCAAAAGGTGAAAAAGGCAGCCTTATGGCGGGTACGAATGGGAAAATCTATAAAGTTGCCGATGACGGAAAATGGCATCCGGTTACTTCTATCAGCGGAAACAGCCTGAAAAGCGAAGCCGCAAAGCAATTGTATAACCTCATTTACCAGAAACTTAAGTAACATAAAAAAGAGGTTGGCATCAACCAACCTCTTTCACCCATTTTGGATATAATATAAGTTCTTTCCTTACGGGGACTCTTGAATCGAAAGGAATTGTGCAAGCGGAATCGAAGTACCAACCGCAAAAGCTGTATCCATCTTTACTTGGGATCAAGAGAACTGGCTTGCTTCCGTATAAAACGAATAAGTCTTCATAGCCAACCAAGCAGATTTTTATTTTCGAGACAAGCGTTTTCTGTCTTCTTGCGCTTATAGACACGATCAGCAGAATCAAGAATGCGGCTATGATTACGGTAGCAAGCATGATTATCCAAGGGTATTCCGTAACGAAATCCTTGAATTTGTTGTGTTCTCGGGTCATATCGGAGCGCCCCTCGAACAAAAGAAATCTACCAACCCAATACATGGCAATTCCTCCAATAGATTGATTACTTATATCATATCACATAAGCACCTTCAAGTCAATAGCAAAAAGCAAAAAAAAGGAGCAATAGAATGGCAAGATCAGATTATGTAAGAGAATATGTCATAGGAAACGGCAAAATATCAAGCGCTGGAAGATCTGGCTATATCAGAAAAAACGATGATTCATCTTTCCTTGGCAACTTGGCATACATCGGTGGCAACACTGCCGCAGGGTTCGGCGGCGTATTCGAGGGCATCGGCAGATTGGTGTCCTCTACCGGAGCAAAAATTGCCGGAGATGACCGCCTTGCGCGGTACTACGCGAAAAAGTCCTACATTGGGGAATGGCAGTCGGATATGGCGGATAAGTATTCCCCCGGCAAAGTGACGCAGTTCTTTGCGGATGCCGGCGCCGGTGTCGGGCAGTCCTCTGTGTTCCTGCTCAACCTTGTTGCACCCGGCGCAGGGACGGTTATATTCGGCGCAGGGGTTTTCGGAAACTCTGTCGGGGAAGCCGTCAACAAGACCGGACAGCTGGGGTTCAAGGAATACGCATACGGCGGTCTGTCTGCCGGTGGTGAGCTTTTGATGGAGAAGATCAGCGGCGCGACCTTCAAGGCGGTCGGGCGTATCGGTGCGGGTGTCACCGGCAGTCTGACGAAGAACGCCGTGGAAACCACCGCAACGCAGACGGCAAAGAAAGGATTCCTCAAAGCGGTTGCGTCCAATGCGGTTCTCAAAGACCTTTTGAAGGAATCCTCCGGTGAATTTGTAGAAGAATTCCTCGGAGACTTTTGGGATGTCGGCATCAGCCGCCTGACGGGTGTTGATCCGGAAGCGTCCACAACGCTCGGTCAGGCTGTCTATTCCGGCATGGTCGGTTTCGCATCCGGAGGTCTGATGTCCGGTTCCTCGATGATTATCAACCGTGCTGCGGCGGCATCACGGGGGTACCACATCAACGAATCCGGCAACGCACAGCAGATGGTCAGGACGGCGGAGGTTGTGCTGGAGGAAGCAAAGACCGCAGAGAACTTCCAAGACCCTGCCGGGGTTGTGGATATGTTGAAAGAGAGTGTGGAAAACTACAACGCGCAGAAGGACAAGACCAACTTTGCATCCCGCGTAGCGTTGGGACAGATGCAGATGTTCACCGCCTACATCGAGAAGAACATCGGCGTCATGCAGGCGTATACGAACATCATGAAAGCGGATGCGCAGACGCTGGAGCAGTATGCCTCCCTTGCATCCTACTATACGAAAGAGAAGGTTACCGCAAAGGACTTGCTTGCCAACAGGGATAATATTGCCATGCAGATGGCAATCCGCGACTGGGTCAACGGTGTTCTGATCGTGGATTCCGATTTGGTAGCCGAAGCCGAGGTGCGGGATTTTACCAGCACGATGGAGGGCGGCAATGCAACCGAGAGTACCGGAGAAACACGTTTTTCCATGACCGGAGAAGCCGCAAAACAGGCGCTGAAGAACCAGCTTGACCGAAACGCAGCCGCCGCGCAGCAAGCACAGCAGACGGCGCAGGCAACCGAGATTACGCAGACGGCATTTGACGATACCAAGCGCGTGCAGAATGTGCGCGTGAAAGACAGCACCTATCTTTCCATCAAGAAAAATTCTGACGGAACCTACAATTACGCCGTCAACGATAAGTCAGCAAAACAGGACGCAAACGGCGGTGTGTGGGACAAGACCAACGTCCCCGCAGAGGAAATGCGGCAGTATTACGAGCAGGCAAAGGAAGACGCCACGCAGTATGAAGCACAGAAAGCCGCACAGACCGCGCAGGAGACGCAGACAGGCACGGACGGGAAAACAGCCGCCGAGGGAGAGAACGCCGCGCAGAAGCAGGAGAGCGCGGAGGGAAAGGCGAAGGAAAAGCCGCGCCAGAAATCCGAGATCGATTCCGCAACCGAGCAGAAGCTGAACAAGATGGTGAAGGGCTTCAACACGATGGCATACCGCGACCGTGTTGCAGTCTCCCGCATGGTGAAGTCCGCAGAAGCAAACGGCGTGGACGCAAAGACGGTCAAAAAGATTGCCATTGCCATGACCGCACGCTCCGGCTTGGATATTCGTTTCACAAAATCCATCTCGCAGAACGGCACCTGGACGGTGTTCAAGGACGGGAGCCAGCGCCGCCTGATCCTACTGAATCCGGACATCCAGTCCCCGCTGGAGCAGACCTTCCTGCATGAGTTCATGCACGATATGATGCACGACCAGTACTCCAACATGAAAGCCGTTATGGATGTGACCTCCGGAATGCTGGAAAAGGGCGCGTTTGACAATTATGTCCGGGAAAGACGGGATGAATATTTCGATGCCTGCGCGAAAGCCGGGCGCGAGGGGCTGATTCTGACGAAGAACGAGGACGGAACGGTCACCCGCAGCTTTGCCAGCGAGAATGCGGAGAAAGCCTTTGATCTCATGATGCGCGAGGAAGCGACCGCGAATTTCGGCGCGGAATTCCTGTACCGGCGCGGGTTCCTGACGCGGATTGCACGGAGCAATCAAAAGCTGGTTCTGCGCACCTTCCGCGCCATTGGTCGGTGGATCAATGACGTCCGTTCCCGCGACATGGAAACCGCACGGTCGCTGGAAGGCTATCTCCGCACCATCGAGGACGCGGTTCGGAACAGCAAAGGAAACAGCGAGATCGCAAGCCTGCTCTTTGGCTCCAACCCTGCCGCGCAGACTGCGGAAACAAAAAGCGCCGCCGAGGAATCGGAGACGAGGTTTGAATTGAACCAATTCGGGCAGTACACCGCCGAGGAATCATCCAGTATTCAGAGAGATGCAAAAAATGAAATTGCAAAGTCTTACGATGATGTAAAGCGGTTTATTTCTGATTCGACTTCCGAGAATATTCAAAAGCGCCTTTTTGTGGGGAAAATCAACAAGGAGACTGCAAAAAACATCTTGGCTCAAACGGATGTTTATACCTATGGGAAAAGTATCGTATTAACCAGTGATGATATAAGACATATATTCGACCATCACGGAAGTGCTTTTTCAGAGGGGCAACGCGGTCAGATTGCAATTACAGCAGATAATTTTGATTCTGTATTGCGGACGATTATGGAACCGGATACGGTAAAACCGGAAGTTGATAAGAGCGGGGCGATCTCTCTTGTATTCAAGAAGGAAGTCGATGGAAATGTTACGGCGGTTACCGTTGTTTCGGAAAAGAAAAAAGCACTTTCCCTGAAAAGTGCTTGGATAACTGTGCAAAAAGAAAAACAGCACATTTCTCCCCCGTCCGATGTTCAAGCCCCGAACCCAACGTCCAAAACGGTGGGGAGTATGAATGCTGTTTCTAATAACAGTATACACCAAAAAGCCGAAAATGTCAAGGGGAAAAGCGAAATTAGTGAAAATATCCGGTTTGAACTGCCGGATACACGCTACACGGAACTTGCGAAAGACCCTGAAAAGAATCGGAAACAGTTGTCAGAGATGGTTCGCGAATCAGCCGAAGCTGCCGGATACACCAAGCACGCCTATCATGGTACGCCGAACACGGAATTTACGGTATTTGATAAAGGACGCGTTGGAAAAGGAAACGATCAGTATGGTGCAGGCTTCTATTTTGCAACAAACGAAGATGCAGCGAGCCGCTATGGAACACGGGTTATTGACAGCTATCTGAACATATCAAAGCCGATCAACATCGGGAACGCAACAAATCTGCTTGCATATGATAAATCATTCACGCAAAAGCAGGCGTATGAAATTATCAAACGACTGCCGGATATTTACGATGCGGAAAATTCTCCCCTTGGAGATTATTTCGAGGAATATTGGGACGGTGGCGCGAAGGATTGGATGATTCGGGAACTCGCAAAAAGCAATAACACGATTGGATATCTTGACAGCGGTCTGTTCCGGGATTATCCGAATGAATTGCATGAAGCTGTCCGGGATGTGACCGGTTATGACGGAATCGAAGTGAACGTGAAAGGTGGAAAATTCTATGTCGCATGGTTTGACAATCAGATGAAATCTGCTGACCCTGTCACCTATGACGCAAAGGGAAATGTAATTCCTCTGTCTGAACGATTTGACAAGTCGAAAAATGACATCAGATATGAACTCGACTCCGGCGCCGGATACAGCCGGGGACAGATGTCGAAGATCGTAGCGAACCGGACGAAAGGAAAGGTCTACTCGCAAACCGATGCGGCAATCGCTATTGACAACGTGACCGCGCTCGTGTCCGAAATTCTTAGCGATGACAAGGCTTCCATGCGGGCGAAAATCCGCGGAAAGTCCCGCATGGAGGTGATAGACTTCCTGTTTGAGCAGATGAACAAGGAGCAGGGAGATGGCAGACTGAAAACCGCTCTGCAAGCTGCGGATTACATTCTGAATCACGCCGTGGTGCAGGAGGAGCTGGACAGCATTGGGCGCGAGGAATACGCCCGGATGGTGGATATTATCAACGGCGTGGAATCCTACCGCAAGAAGGTGAAATTCACAGATACGGAAAAAGCAGACCTGAAGCATATGTTTGACAAGGGTTATCCTTCCCTTCTCCGTGCATGGTCAAGCGAGGACGGCATGATGCCCTCCCGGATCCTTGCAGAACTGAAGGAGAGCGGCGTTGCGGTCGATTCCACATCCGATGTGGAGTCCGATATATTTTCCGACCTGATCAGCCAGTATCAGAACGCGAAGCAGGCAGTCAAGCAGTGGAACGAATCGGTGCTCCTGAATACGGTCGGAGACAAACGGATGCTGACGAAGCTGAAAAGCGACATGGCGCATGAAATTCTGAAAGCGTTTGAGACAACCGGCGAGAAATCCACCTACCGCAAAGAGGTGGAAGCGCGGCAGGCATACATCTCGAAGTTTTTGGAGGATCACCGAACAAAGCTGAATGCCGCACGGAAACGGGCGATGTCTGAATCCCGTCTGTACCGCAATGCGATTAAGTTGGACGAACAACTCAAACGCGACCGCCGTTCCAGTCAGTTGCTCTCGGACGAGCGGATGCGGAAGGTTGCGGAGAGTGCCGCGAAGATCGGAAAGCCGCGTAACGCGCGGAATCCCCAGACAGTGCGGGATTGGGCGAAGTCTATGCAGGAAATCTACAGCCCGAAGAACCCGTTGCTTGCCATATACGGCGAAGCCGATGAAGAAACCGGAAAATTTGAACACACCTATTACAGCAACGAGGTCGGAGAAGCGCTGAACCGTCTCACGCAAATTGACACGGGAAAGAAATTCCTGACGGACGAGCAGATTGTTGACCTTGACACGGTTGTTTCAGGCATTACACGGCTCTACCGTGACTACGACACAGTGTATTTCCAAGGGAAGCGGCAGAGCCTTACCGAGACGGCGCAACGCGGTGTGGACAATATGCAGTGGATTGCAGATGAACGCGCGAAGAAAGGGCAACGGCTCAAAATTATTGATAAGTTCAAACGATGGACAGACGCTTATCTGTATGAGATTGCTTCCCCGATGGCTGTCATTCACGATATGGAGAGGCATGACCCGAATGGTGTTCTTTCGGCGGCGTTTGAGGAAGTCGTATACGGGCAGATCGGCGCACAGACGATGTTCGCAAATCTCATGGATCCTTTTGAAACCTTCTACAAGGAAAACAAGGGGTACAAAAAGGCTCTTGCCCGTGAGACGGTGAACTTCCAGGGGCATGAGCTGACCAAGGCACAGGCAATCAGCCTGTATTGCACGATGAAGCGGGAGCACGCGCGGCTGGGACTGGAGACGTTCGGCATTGTGTTCGATGACAAGGACGGGAACCGCATCAAGACCGGTGCGCTGAAAGGCTATGACGCAAAGACGCTATACAACTCCTTCAACGAGACGGACAAGCGGTTTATTTCCCTGGTGGAGAACTTCTTCAATGACGTTTCCAAGAAGGTAAAGGGAGACGCGGATATGCGGATCCTCGGATCGACCAATGTGCTGGATGACTACTATTTCCCGATCCAGCGTGACCGTTCGCAACGGACAAACAGTGTCGGCGATACACGCAGGGGCATTTCGGACTTTCTGGAAACGGTTCTGAACCTCTCGTTCAACCAAAACACGGTTCGCCACGCAGACGGGCGGATTGAAATTTCGGACGTAACGAACACCATTATGAAGCACGCGCAGGGTCTGGCGATCTATGCGAATCTGTATGAGCAGATTCAGACATTCGACCGAATTCTGAACAAGAAGGTCGGCGAGATGGACGCAGACGGCAAGCTGATCCGCGAGACCACCAAGTCGCTCGGAGAGATGATGGAGGACAACCACAAGGGAATACTGAACTACCTTTCCAAGCTATTGGCGGACGTACAGGGCGTTCGGACGGATATGACCGGTGCGATGGATGTTGTCGATCACGCGCTGACCAAAGTATACGGGCTTTACGCGCAGGCGGCGATATCAGGGAACATCAAGACTGCCATCCTCCCGCTTGCATCCTACTTTGCAACCGGTCTGTACGTTGACGCGCGGCATATGGCAAAGGGCTTTGCCATGAACGCATCGCCGGCAGAAATCCGGGCGAACATGGAGCAGATGGACAAATATTCGTCCGTCACCAAGGGGCGGTACTATGACCGCGGCGCAATCAAGTCGCAGACGGTGCAGGATGAAGTCCGCGGACTGATTTCCGTAACGGGAAAGGGCATTGAAGCGACCGAGCGGTTTATGCTCTCCAAGGTCTGGAACGCCTGCAAATCGCAGACGGCGGATCAGTTGGGTCTTGCCATTGACTCCGATGAAAACTGCCGTGCCGCCGCAAAACTGTTTGACAAAGTGGTGATCGAGACGCAGTCGCAGTATGTTGCATCCATGAAAAGCGCGATGGGCAGAAGCAAAAACCAGCTGGTTCGCGGTCTGACGATGTTCAAGTCTGACGGCGCGGCGATGTTCTCATCGTCCTTTGACGCGATTCGGCGATTCATGGATTTGCGGGATCGGGCAAAATCCGGTCAGGACGTGGGCAAGGAACTCGACGTGGCGAAGAAGCGGGCGGGACGCGCGGTTGCAAGCGTGGCTTCCGTATGCGTTGCCGTTGCAATCATTACACAGGCAATGCGGTATGCGTTCAACAACGATGACGAGGAAGAAGAAACGCCTGCAAAGAATATCGCCATGAACACAATGAATTCAGCAATGGGAATGTTCCCGCTGGTCGGAGATGTTTACAGCGTGTTCGCGGAGGGATATGACATTTCCAATATGACATTGGATGCGCTCAATGACGGAATCAACGGTGTGCGCGGCATGGTTTCCCTGTTCGGAGACAAGAACGCGACACAAGCAGATGTCGCGCGGGCAACCCGCAAGGCGCTGTACGGTGTCGGTCACATGGCGGGTGTTCCGGTGCGGAACCTGACCAACCTGACAACCGGTGTGATCCGGCGTATCAGTAAGCCGGCAATGTATGGGTATGACAGCATTTTCTCCGGCGAGAAGTACTCCGAAGATCTCCAGCGTGCGGTCAAGCGCGGGGACGATAAGATGGCGGAAGCCATTACGAAGGTGATGTTCCGGCGCAAGAAAACCGGTGCCTACAACCAGGAGACGCTGGACGAGGTTCTGCGGCTGTACAAAGCCGGTTATGACAAGAAGGTCATGCCGGGCGGAATTCCGGACGGTCTGACCCTCGCACAGCGAAAGACCTTCCTGAACGTTTACGGAAAGTCCGATGCGGATGTGCAGAAGCTGATAGAATCCGATGCTTACAAGGCATTCGATGACGAGCAGAAAGCGTCCGCAATCAGCAGCCTGTACCGGTCATGGAGAGCCTACGCGGAATATCATGCAACTGGCGAGACGGATGACAAATCGGCACTCCTGTCGGAGATCATGGGTGCGGACAAATTCGGGAAAGCCCGCGCATATCTCTCCGGTCTGAAAGCAAAGGAGAACGCGGAAACGCCGAAGGATGGCTGGCGTTCAACCATTCAGAAGGGCTTGAAGGGCATGGGGCTGACGTCCGATGAACAGGCGTTGATGCTCTACGCCGCAGGGTACCATTCCACCTCCGACCTCTCCGCATTCCTGCGGGTTCTGAACGCAAGGAATCTGACAAAAGAACAGCTGGCTTTGTTCGCGGAGATCTTCAAGCTGGATGTGAAAAACGGAAAACTGGTCGAGCGAAAGACAACGAAAAAAACGGCATGAGACGGCGCCCGGAGGGAAACTTCCGGGCGCTGTTTTTTTGCGTATATTTCGGAGAAAAAATCCCGAAAAACCGAAAACTTGAACCAAACACCCCCAAATCTGAACCAAAACGGGCTTTTTTGCACATTTTCTGCGCGGTATAATCTTTTTAAAGACCAAGAGGAAAGGAGGAAATCGACATGAGTAAGAACCCTTATCAGACCACGAACGGCGGGATTATCAAGGCTCCGCATCCGCAGAACGGCGGCGATCCGAAGCCCATTTCCCGCGAAACCGGTGGCGATCTGCGCTCCGGTAAGTAAGGCACACGACCAAAGGAAGGGAGGACAACAGTATGAAGACCGAAGAGGTCAAGGAACCCTTGCAGGAAGCGCCCGCAGACCCTGTAGAGGACGAGGTGGATGAAGACCTCGACAATGATCCGGAGGACGAGCCGGAGGGCGCAGACGGGCAGGAGGATGCCGCCGCAGACACGCAGGAAGCCGAAGATGATGTGGATGACGATGATCTGTGGGACGATTGGGACGACGATGACGGCGCTGATGCAGACGATGGGTCTGACGCGCCGGAATCCGAACCGGAACCCGATGCCGCCACAGAGGAAGAGGAAGCCGATCCTGCCCCCGCTGACGAGCCGGAAGCCCCTGCGGAGCCGGATGCCAATGCGGAACTGATCGACCGTCTGCTGACCGACCTCGGATATGAGGGAACGGCAGAGGAAAAGGTTGCGAAGTACAAAGCAGACAACGGCATTTCCGAACCGAAGCCGGAGGAACCCGCACAGGAGGAAGCAGACCTCGACACCCGCGCAAAGCGGGATTTGGAGACGCTGACAAAGGCGTATCCGGAACGAATGAAAGGTGTAAAGGCATTGAAGGATATTCCGGAGTTTGATGCGGTTGTGCGGAAAATGATCGCATCCGGATGCTCGATGCTGGAAGCCTATAACGATGTTGTCATCGGCAAGGTGCCGAGCGCCAAGGCGGAAAAGCAGAAGGCACAGGCGCAGAGCAAGAGCCACCTGGTCGGAACATCGACCGCTGTCCGGTCAAGCCGTTATGAGCCGGACGCATCGGAGCTGCGCGAGCTGCGCAGAAACTTCCCGGATTATTCCGAGTCGCGCATCCGCGAACTGTACCGCAAGGTGCAGAAAAACACAAGATAACGAAAGGAGACAGAACCATGTTCACTATTGAAAAAGTCCTGAACGGTAGAATCAACCACCCGGAGACTGAATTCATTCCCGTGACCGCATCCACGACCTACAAAAAAGGCGCTCTGATTGCGATCACATCCGGCAAGGCGGTGCTTGCCGGTTCCAAGAAGGCAACCCACCTTTGCACGGAGGACTACACCGCAGGAACCTCCGACACGCATCACATCCAGTGCTTCATTCTGTCGGATGACGTCATCCTGCGCACCACGCTGACGGCGGACACGTCTCTTGTAAAGGGCGGTGTGTCTGCCATCAATACAACCGCAGACGAAGCAACCGGCGCCGCACTCGCAACCGGCAAGTACGGTGTGGAAATCGTTGACCTGATCGGTACGAAGGCAGGGAGCGAAATTCTCTGCAAGATTTCCGATACTGTCGGCGCAAGCGCGTAATAAAAATCAAGGAGGATCAAAGAAATGGCACTTGACATCAATTTTTCCGAAAAATACGGTCAGGGCATTACCGGCATTCATGACGCGAAAATCGGTAAACTCATGACCCCGCTGAAAATGTACATCCAGGGTGAGAGTGACGCGCTGGCAAACAGCAAGGCGCAGAAAGACCTGGAAGCGGTTTTCCATATGGCAACCAGCGACAGCTTTGCGGATTCCTTCCAGCTTGCTGATACGCTCGGTCTGATGGAGAACGTTGCAGCCGGCAACGGTCCTGGAAATCAGAGAACGAACGAGACCGGTCGGAAGGTGATCTACAACACCCCGTTCATGATCGAGACTTCCGTCACCCGCCAGCTGATCGATGACAGCCGCGGTCGGCTGACCGCAAACATTCAGAACATCGGCAGAAACATCCCGGTGTCCTACTACCGCACCCGCGCGTACCTCGGTATCAACGCGCTTGCAAACGCATCCCACGGCAATACCACCTTCAAGTATGTCAGCGGCAGGCTGAATCACTCGATCGATACCACCACCTTTGACGGCAAGCCCCTGTTCTCCAAGTCGCACACCTACGGTGTCGGCTCCGACAACGTTAAGAACGGCAAGGGCGCTACGCAGTCGAACGCCTTCTATGTGAAGGCTACATCGTCCTCCGGCTCCCTTGTGACCGCAGGAAACATCCAGGAGTACCTGAACGCGCTTGCAACCAAGCTGGCGCTGATGAAGGACGAGAGCGGCTTCCCGATGGAGTACACCGGTGACGTCCTGCTTGTCCCGCTGAACCGCACCAAGCTGGTGTCCGCGCTGAAAACCGCAGTCGGTACCGAGAGAGCGGCAGGAAGCAACAACAACGATATCAACCTGACCTTTGGTCACTACACGATCGTTGCGACCGAAAAGTGGGTGTCCGACAAGGATGAAATCATCATGATTTCCAGCGATGCCAACCGGGCGCTCGGCGGCAACCTCTTCCTCGACCGCAAGAAGCTGGATATCCGGTCGTGGGAGGATGACCACACCCGGAACCTCCTCATGAACGGCTATGCCCGGTGGGGTATCGGCTTCAACACCTACAAGCACGCGGTTGCCCTGACCATCTACGGCTCCGGCGATACCGCTGATACCGATAACTGCGAAGAACTCACCTGACGGAGGGAATTATGACGATCGAAGGTCTTATCCGTTCCGTCAGAAGCCTGTCGCATGAGGAGATCGATCAAGACCTCGACTCTGCGGTTGTGGTTGCATCGATCAACCGGGGAATCCGGATGCTTGACGATCTCCACAGCCGCACTGAAACCGTCACACTCCGTTCCTTTACGGTTGCGGCAGAGGTGCGGCAAGTGGTCAGCGCCGGAACGCTGGATTTGGAGGTGTACGGCGCGAACGCGCTGACGCTGAACCATGACAATGCGGTTCTGACGTTCCGCTGGAGCGAGGACGGGGAAGAAAAGAGTCTGACACGGAAAATCGATGGTGAAACGGTTCTCCTCCGTGATCTGCTCGGTTCGGTTCCCGTCACATTCCGCGTTTCGCTGGAAAGCGGCACGATTTGGGCAATTCTCGCCCTGTCCTGCGATGCCTACACGAGCGCAGACCGGATTCCCAAAATCCTGCCCGGACGCCTGTGCTATGATATCGGCGCCTATGCGGACGATTTCCTGTCCTTTGTGAACGTCCCGCCGCAAACCGCATATGGGTACCCCGTCCGGGAGTACCTTTACAATGACCGGAATGTGGAGATGCCGGACACCTGGAACACGGATATTCTGATCGAGTACCGCAAGGCACCGCGCGAGGTTACCATTGAGGACTTTGAAGAACGCGCGGACACCGCCACCGTAGATGTCCCGGAGGACGTCACGATGCTCCTGCCGTATCTCGTCACGCATGATCTGTTCCTGGATGATAACCCGGACGTGGCGCTCCGGTGCTACAACATTTGGGAAGCGGAACGCGCACGGTACATCACCGAACGGGCGAACCGCAGAACCATTTTTCGAAGAAATACCTATAAGGGGTGGTAAGCAATGGGCGCGAACGCACAGGTGAAAATGTCCTCGCGGACGCAATACAGCCGCTATCTCGGAGACTTTCGCGGGGTGGACTTCTCGTCCTCCCCTGCGATGGTCGCGCAGAACCGGTTTTCGTACCTGAAGAATATGTGGAAGGACTACGAATCCGGTCAGGGACAGGCGATTGAAACTATGCCCGGATACCGCGTGGTGCTGTCAGCTTTGGCTGGGAAAGGCAGAATCTACAGTATCCATGAGTACCGGGACAGTTTGATGGTCAAATGCGGAACATCCCTTTACTTTTGCAAATTTGACAATCACGGGAACAACCTGACCGTAGGAAACACCGGCAACCCGGTGGCAACCGGATTGGGAAGCGGCGCTATTACCGGATTCGTTTTCAACAACGATTTTTGGTTTCTCGATGGAAAAAATTATTACAAATACACTTATGGGGAGACATCTGTTTATTCTGCGTCCTCGGTTGCGTATGTTCCGACTACCTACATTGATGGAGAAGAATACGAGCAACGTAATATTTTGACCGGTCGATTCAAAGAGAAGGCGTTTGTCGGCGGGAAAGCGATCAATGAAACAGAAGCGAGTACCGGTTCCGAAGGGCTTACATACACAATTCTTGATGAGCGCTCGGTTATTATGATTACCGGATGCACGAAAAAGCACGATACGCTGATTATTCCGGACAAGATTGCCGTTGACGGAAAGGAATACCCAGTAGGAGCGATTCAATCAGCATCCGGGGTACAGAACAATGTTTATAATGATTCTTTTGTCGGATATCCTTGTAAGATTTTATCTCTGCCGGAAGGCATTACGGTGGGAAACGGCGCATTTTCGGATTGCTATAACTTGGAGACGATCGTTGTCCGTCAGTCATCTATAAAAACGCCGGAACAGGGGTTCTTTGCTTCGAAAGCGTTTCGAAATTGCACCAAACTGCAAAAAATATACTTTTATAGTACAAAAATTACGACAGAGAGCGGCTCGGAATACTGGAGTATGTCATTTAGCCCTAATTGCTTTCCGCCAATTTCTGACTATACATCACCAAATGTTCAGATCTATTTTAATCAAAGCGGAAGCGAGTTGAAAACGATTTCAAATTGGTCAAGTTTGCCTTTCAAATATGACGAAAACGGGAACTATACAAACTTCACGGAGAATACTGTTTATAGCGGAATTGCCGGCTTTTACTTTGATATGACGCTGTTTGATCCGTGCAAAAATATAGAAACCTACTACGATGCCAATACTGAAACGTATAGTACATTCATCCGCTACAACGGACAATATATAGAATCCATCGGATGGACTTATGAGTTGATGAAAGAGGATGGGTATATTCAAACAGTTCGAGTATTCACAAAGCAACCAATCGAAGCCGGTGACGAGATCGAGATCATGGGGATAGGGGAACTCTCTAAGTTGTCAACCACAAAGAGAAAAGACGTATCCATCTTCGATGCAAACTCCAGCTATGATGCATCCACTGATGACAGCGCCATGAACGTCCTGCGGAAATGCACGGTCACGGCGATCTTTGACGGCAGAATCTTCTTTACCGGAAATCCCGATCTGCCGAATACGGTGCTATACTCCGCGCGTGACCTGACCTCGGCAAACAATCCGGCGTACATTGGGGTGTACAACTACTTCAATGACGGTGTCGGAGACAAGCGGAACACAGCAATGATCTCCACGCCATCCATGCTGATCGTCTGCAAGGAGAACACCAAGCAGGACGGATCATGCTGGTATCACGTGGGGCAGGATACCGGATATGATCTCATTCCGCGCGTTTACCCGTCCACGCAGGGTGTTGCAGGAATCGGCTGTGTCGGAGCGGCAACCAACTTTGCGGACGATCCGGTTTTCCTCTCTACAGAGGGCTTGATGGCGATCGGAAAGCAGACGGTGAACCTGGAGCGCACGGTGGAGCATCGCAGCAGTAACATCGACCTGAAGCTGAAGCAATGCGTCCTGAAAGGCGCACGGATGGTGGAATGGAAGGGCTATCTTGTGATCCTGGTTGACGGTCAGATGTTCCTTGCGGACAGCCGCCAGTTGTTCCAGCATGACACCGGTGTGACGCAGTACGAATGGTATTATGCGGATGATATCGGCATATACACAGATCAGACGCAGATGGTATCCACTACCACGGGGAGCATTTTTGCTACCGTTGACGGGAAAAAGGTTGACCTGACCGCGCCGGAATACACAGGCCGGCTGACCTACAGTCAGAACGGCGGGAATTCGGGCATTGTCTATGTCAACAGCGATTCGGAGAGCGAGCGCTATGACAACACCGAGCTGCTTGCTACCAATGCGGCAATCCTTTTGGATGGCGTGGATACCGGGCTGAAATTCCCGGTTGTGCAGACCGATCGCGGCGCGTACCTTGCCACCTACGTTGACCAGTACAGCGGCGGCACCTTCTCCCCAGCTGAATGCCTGTGCGTGCTGGATGACCGTCTCCTGCTGGGAACCGCGCACGGAGAAGTCCTGTGCTTCAACACAGACCGCCGCGGAAAGACCGTTTGGCGGGCAATCCGGCGCCCGGAGGGATTCACCCCGGAAGAGGATGACACGCGTGTGTATGCGGATCCTTCCAAGGACATGATATGGACGGACGAGGACGATGCACCGACCGTGGAAACGCCTGACGGCACCTATACGGTCATTACCACCGGCGCAGTGTCCTACCTTGCAGAGCGGCTGGAGGTTGAGCCGGACGAGATATGGCAGGGCTTCTACAACCGGAACGGACGGGAGATCATGGCGGTGTGTGAGACGCTTTGCGATTCCTCGGCATATCCGCAGATTGCAAAGAATACCGTGCGCAAGAGCATCGTGGTGCGGTCGAAGTCGATGGGCAGTTCGGAATACAGTGTGTTCGTCCGCTCCAACCGCGAGCAGGAATGGCGGGAGTGCCGCAGAACATCAAGAATGGGAAGCACACTGGATCTGGAGTTCCGGAATCTGTCCTACCTGACGAGCGATATCGTCATCAGCGTTGTGCCGGATCGGTTGAAGCGGTGGCAGTGGCAACAGTTCCGGTTTGAGAGCGCAGGGTATTGCAAGCCGTTCGGACTGCTCGATCTGTTTTACCGATATGAGAACGGAGGAAATATCAAGTGAGTAAGGAAATCAAAAAGATTACGGCGGACGAGGTCTATCCCGTATCGATGAAACGCCTTTCCGACCGCCCGAACAGTTCCTCTGCGCAGGGGCGCGGCGGGATGTCCGCGGCGGAGCTGAAAGGCTTTATGGATAAATACCCGGCGTTGGTCAAGGAACGGCTGAATGAACTGATCGACATCTGCAATGCTTCTTCTGATGAGGGGCTTGCGAAACTGATCAAAACGCCTGTTCTCAATCCAACAACCGGAAAAGAGTTTTCCCTATTTGACTGGTTTGCGTATGCAAGGACATATCTGAAAGGCGATAACGGGAATGTTCTATATGCTACATTTGATATACAAGACGGATATTTGAAGATGTATACTCCGGATGAATATCAAGGAGCAAAGTTCCAACTCAATAGTAAGGGTTATTTGGAGGTGGTTATTTCATGAGTACAACAGTTTTAGGAAAGGTATCTATGATGCCCAAAGGCGCGTGGAATGCCAGCACATCATACGAGCCGCTTGATGTGGTTTCGTATGGCGGCAGTGCTTTCTTGGCACGAAGGGCTAATAGTAATGTCACGCCAATAGAAGGCGCCGACTGGCAGATGATTGCAGAAAAGGCAACCGTAGGAAATATTGCGCAAACGACCGGATACAGCGAAAAGGTTGTTATGTCTCAAAAAGCTGTAACGAATGCAATCGGGTATGTAACCCCCAAAATGTTTGGTGCAAAAGGTGATGGAGTGACCGATGATACAGGAGCAATTAAGTCATGCTTGAATTATGCATCTGCCAACAAATACGAATATATCCAATTTGATAAAGGTTCATATTTGATTTCAGATACAATTATAATTCGTGACCATATTGGCATTATTGGCACTTACCCAACAAAAATATTCAGTAATACTTCTCTCGAAGCTCTTATCAAATATGATACAAATGTACTGCGATATGATAAAGAGTTAACGATTAAGAATTTACTATTAGATGGTAGCAACAAGGTTAATAATGGTATATTGTTTGATAGTGAAAGCAGGGTATTTTATCAAAACGCCTTGATTTCCAATATAGTAGAAGACAACTTTTTGAGTCATGGCATAAGTTTTAACCATAAAGAAGACAGCGCGTTATATGCTTCAGTAATAGAAAATTGTGTATTTTATAGTGGATTAAAACTTGATAAATTTGGTGATACAGTAACAGTTCGTAATTGCTTATTCGGTAATAAATCTGATAACGAATTTGTGCAATACACTAATGCAACAACTTTCAATTTCTCAAACAATAACGTGACTGGTTATTGCCTTTTCAACTTGCAAATAAATCCTATCTTTAGCAACAATATATTTGAATGTCAAAAAAGTTTAAAAAAAGATTTAATAAGATTCATAACTGCAAATGAAATAATTACACTTGTAAATTGCGTTTTTTCATACAATGTGGACGATCAATATGTTTCGGATTTCAAAATAGCATATTTTGACCAAAAATTTTTAACGTTTATCGGTTGTTCATTTACAAATAAAAACGCCCCTTCTTGCTATGGTGCACCCAAAAGTTTGGCAACAAAACTTTATGGCTGTATGGTTGGTAATGGTTTAAATAATATTACAGGCGTATTAAGTTCGTTTAATGGCTTAATGTTTGATGTATATGATTCGGTCAATGGGGCAACAGGTGGTTTTAATATAGTTAATACTGATTTCGTTAATACAAACAAATTAAAATTGAATGGCTTTATATCCATTAAGAGTTTCTATTCCGAGCCTGAAGAACTTGAAGATAACACTCTTTATATAATTACCGAAAGTAAAAAATTAGTATTATCTTTAACTCAAGGTGTTGTTTATGAGACTACTCTTTCCTATAGAGCCTAATTAAGCAAAGATACCTTATAAACTTAATTAATAATAATTTCAAGGTCAATTTTTTGCGACAGCGTACTGTAAATAAATCACACAATGAATTTTGGTAAAACAGTGATGTTTAAACGCTATCACGGCTTTACAATTCGCATGAATTCACATAGGCGTTGCAACAAATGAAAGGACTTTTTCGCAGAAACTATTCCTTTGAAATTCGCGCCGAAAAGAAAGGAGGGTCTTGATCTTTACGATTCAAAAATTCCTGCGGTCAATCAATTTTCAAAATAAAGGAGAAAAAGCAATGAAAAGAGCAATCGTCTTATTTATCATGTTCATGGTACTCGCCTTTGGCAGTTATGCTCCCGCATATGCCGAAGAACCGGCTCCCGACACCGGAAACGATGCCGCCAATGTAGAGGATACAACCGACACGGACGGCGGCGGAGCCACGGAGGAAGATCCTCCGGATTCCGGTGAACCGGATGCCACGGAGCCGGGTGTCCCGTCCGATACGGATGGTATGCAGGGAGATTTGAAAAACGAGATTCAGGGAATGCTCGATCAGTTCAAGGCTGAAATGGACGAAAAGTACGCCGATAAGCCTTGGTACGAACGGGCAAGCAGCTTTTGGGATCAATACATCGGATACCTCGTTTCCGGAATCGTCCTGCTGGTCAATATTGGTGCTGTTCTGTTCGGCTTGAAGTACGGAAAGAAGAATATTTATAAGTATTACGCATGGTGCAAAGATTCTTTCCTCCCGTGGATGTCGGATACGCTGGAGCAATTCAAGCAGTACGCCGAAACCGCGGACAAACGGTATACCGAGATGCTGGATAAATATAAACAGCTGGAAACCATGGTGGAGGGACAGAATCAGTTAAAGAACGAAACCCAGCTTGCGATTGCCGAGATGGACGAGGCGCAAAAACAAGATAGGAACCGGATGCTAAAACAGATGCGGGCACTCCGGAGGATTCTGTCGGTTGAAGCAAGTCAAATGGCATATATCTCCCAGTCCACAGGGCTGAACAACGAAACGGCGGAGCAAATCCGCGCAAAGTACGATGCGCTTTTGGCAACGCTGGACAATGAAAGCGAGGATGCCGGGGATGAGTAACAAGGCAAAGTCGGTGATCTTCAAACTGCTTTCCTTTGCCTGTTGCGTTGTCCCTCCGGTGGTCGTAATGATTCAGAACGGGTGCTTTGCACCGAAAAACGCAAACGCATTCCAACGGCTTGGCATTGTCGGCGTTGCGCTGGCAATCGTCATCGCCATCAGCGGGAGCCGGTATCTGCGGGAATTCCTGAAGCCCGTGGTTACCTCCCCCGTGGTGGTGTTCCTGGTTCTGTGGGTTCTGTGCGGTGCGCTGTCCGGCGTGATCGCACAGTTCGCACAGGCAATGAAGATCGGGTGTATCAGTTCGGCGGTTGCGGTTGTGTTTGATGTTGCATCATTCGTATGCAGGAAGCGCGGAGAAGCGGAGCAGAAGGAGCAGAAGTAATGGAAATGAAATTCCCGGACGCGGCAGAGGAAAACCGCAAGAAAGTAAACGCCAGGCTGTTACAGGTCAAAAGCAACCGGAATCTGACGGCAAACATCGGAATCCTGACCATGGTTCTGATCTCTGCCGCGGTGCGGTTCCTCGTTCATACGGACGAGATGCCCCAGCTGAAAGACATCGTCTTTGACACGGTTCTTTTGTACATCATCAGCAGTCTGACCTATTCCATCCGGTATCAGGTCGGCATTGATCGCGGGAAGCGTGACGAGGAATACGCCAAGGCAATTGCGGCGTTCGAGCAAATCCGGGAGACGGTGCAGGAGAACAGCAACATGGACGAATTGCAGGAGTTCTGCATCCGGTTGCAGAGGGAATCCATTGACACTTGCCGGAAGGAAATGCTTCTGCCGTCCAACATCCCCCTGCCGGTGTTCATGGAGAAATACCTGAACATGAAGGCGCGGGATATCATGAAGCTGAAAATATCCCTGCGGACGCGGATCATGCTGATCCGGTGCTGTCACGTAAAGGTGGAACAGGTCAGCGCAATCGATCTGCTGTCGAGCCGTGGGGTCATGCAGTCCTCGCATATGCGTCTGCTGGGAATGAGCGGGGCAAAGCGTCAGAAACGGGACATGACGCTGCGCTCCGCAAAAGCACTGCTCCTGACGCTGTTTACCGGATATTTCGGATTCCAGCTGGTGGAGGGCTTCACCGTCCTGCTCCTGCTTGAATGGCTGTTTCAGATGATCCCCGTTGTGAATGCGTATATCAACGGCGAGCGCAACGGATATGATAATATCACCGTGACGGAGACTTGCTACAAACAGAATCAGACAGAGATTCTGCGGATGTTCATCCGGAGAAAAAAGGAGGAGCATCATGATCGGACACAGGGTCAACCGGATCGAGTTGGAGGACTACACGGAGAACGCGGGTCTTACGGAGACGCAAATCCGGATCCTGCGGATGAAGTATTTTGACAGTGAGGAGCGGTCGGTTGTATCCATTTGTATGAGCCTGAATATCAGTGTTACGAAGTACAGCAAGGAGAACCGGAGCCTGTGGGACTCCATAGACCGGTATCTTGCACAAAAAGAAGCAAATAACGGGTAATAATCCAATATTTTCCAAGCATAAAGAGGGTGAGTTTTTCACTCTCTTTTCTGTTATCATGGTATCAGAAAGGAGTGATGGAAAATGTACGGAGCTTATCCTGGCTATCAGATGCCGCAGATGCCGCAAAGGCACGAAATTATCAAGGTCAACGGGGAGAGCGGGGTGAACGCCTTTCAGATGTTGCCGAACAGTGAGGTGCTTCTCCTGGATACCACCGCGCCGCTGGTTTGGTATGTGCAGACGGACGGAAACGGTTACAGAACCGCAACGCCCTATACCATCACGGAATATGTCAAAGAGCCGCCTGTGGATATGAACTACATCACAAAGGTGATCGGAGACATCAACGAGCGCTTGCAGAAGCTGGAAGGAGGAAACCATGCAGAATCCGATTCTTAAGCAGATGAACCACGGAATGGGGGCACGGACGGTCAATCCGATCCTGTCCGGGCTGGCGCAGCTGAAAAGCATGGCACGCGGGAATCCGGAAGCCTTCGCCCGGATGCTGGCGCAGAGGAACCCGCAGTTCGCACAGTTCATGCGGGAAAATCAGGGGAAAACCCCGGAGCAGATTGCGGATGCCTACGGAATCGACAGGTCTGTCCTGCGGGACGCGCTGAAATGACTTCGGACGGGCAAGTGAACCACCGAACAACAAAACGCCGCAGAGAGCGTTTTTGAGCCATCTGCGGCGATGCTTTGAAAATCAATGGTGCGCACCATGATTTATATAAAAAAATAAAACAGGAGGAAGAAACAATGGAAAACGGGTACAACCTTTCGGACATTGCCGCTGTATCGGGTGGCATGGGCGGTCTTGGAGCCGGTGGCGGCGGAGCATGGGTGCTGATCATCCTGTTCGCTATGATCTTCGGCAACGGCGGCTTTGGTGGCTGGGGCAACGGTGCCGCGGCTCTGACGCAGGGAGACCTCCAGCGTGCAATCGACCTGAACAGCGTCCAGGAAGGACAGCGGGATATTGAATCCCGCGTGCAGGAAGTCGGATCGGAGAACATTTCCGCAATCAAGGATGCGGCATACAACAATCTCTCGGAGATTCGTGACATCGGCGCAACCGTGAATGCGGGCTTTGCCGCACAGCAGAAGTGTTGCTGTGAGACTCTGCGAGCCATTGACGGCGTGAACTACAACGGTGCAATCAACACCGCATCGATCAACGCGAACACCACCGCGCAGACGCAGAAGATCCTCGATGCGCTTGCACAGAACAAGATCGAGACGCTTCAGGGCAGAATCAATCAGCTTGAAATGCAGAGCGCGCTCGGCAACGTTGTCCGCTATCCCACTATGATGACGTACAATGCCGGTGCATCCCCGTTCTGCGGCGGCTATACGCCCTGCGGAGGGAATGCGAACTACTGACGCTGAAAGGAGGAAGCAGAGATGGCAAGACCGTATATTAAAACCGTGACCGGAACCGTTTCCGTTCTCGCGGACGGAGCGGTGCCGCTCGGTCAGACCCTCGTAACCGGGTATTGCAGACAAAGCCTGTATATGCTCGGAAACGGCGTCAACATTTCCGACCGCTGTATCAACGGATACAAGGTCAGCGTTCATGCAACGTTTACGGCTCCTGCCGCCGGCGTGGTCACGCTTGCGGTACAGCAGAACGGCACGACCATCCCCGGAGCAATAGCATCGGAGACAGTCACCACTGCCGCAACGGAGACGCGGACAATCTCGTTCTCGACCATCGTCAAGTCGGTCTGCGGAAACGCGTCCGATCTGATCTCCCTTGTGAACACCGGCGTTGCCGCTGACTTCACGAACGTGGAACTGGACGTTGAGCGGATTTGAGGAGGTGTTCCGAATGCATAAGAAGAACATCGAAAGCATCATCCGTTCCGGAAACGGGGAGCAGATGGAAGCCCTGCGGGATCTTTTCATCCGGACTGTCGATGAGATGGACGAGGAAAAGAAGGCGGAGCTGGAGTATTGCATCCACAAGATCGCAAACGGCGGGAAACTGGGAGAAGCTGTTGCCAGACACTGGGTGTCCGAAATGAAGAACAAGGACGGCACGTCCGGAGCACATTGGACGAAAGAGCAGACGGACGGTCTGCACCGTCAGGTCGCGCCCTCGACAGATGCGTGGGACTTTTACGCGGCAATGAACATGATGTACAGCGACTACTGCAGACCGGAATTCAGTTCCAGCGACTATGCCACAATGGCAAAGGACTGGCTGTGTGACGAGGATGTGGGAAGCTGTAAGACCGTCCGGTACTACTACTTTGTAGTCAGGTAACAGAAAAAGGCTGGTTGTTCCAAACGGAGCAACCAGCTGATTTCATTTTACGCTTTGCTTGACGATTCCGATCGTACCGTCAATCTCGATTCCGTCAACGTGCGCGGAGCATTCCGGACAGAGGTCAAGCGTAACCGCCCGCCGTCCGCCGCGGCACACTGTAATGGAGCCGAATTCCGCTTCCCGAATCAGTGTCCCGCAGATGGCGCAGTGCCGCTCTCCGACTGCCGCGGACGGGTCGATGTACCCAAAGGCTTCCGCAATCCGCAGGAAGATTTCCAGCTTCCATCGCCGGTATCCGGAGCGGGAGGTCAGGGTCTTGCACTTGGCGTCCGGATAGCTTCTTTCGTTGATCAGATCGGACAGCATCCGGTCTGACCATCTTTCCGTTACAACGCTTGTCACCGCATCGTCAATGACCCTGTTCGTGTTGCGGTAGGTATCCCGCACAAACGGAGTCAGGTTTCCGGAGCGCATTTCTGTTTCCCGCCGCTCATAGTCCGCGCAGATCGCCGAAACCATCCGGTAAACGCTTTCCGGTATTTTGAACATTTTACACCTCCCGAATTTTGATTCCGTACCGCCACAGCATCATTTTCCGCTTGATGATGTATTCCTTGGTACGCTTTCCCTTTGCATCCTCTACAACCAAATCGCCGTTTTCGTTGTAGACGAAATCCGCCTTGTATACAACCTTCCGCTCGGTAACCTTTCCGCCCTCCGTGTGATTCGGTATCAACTCAAACGGCACCTGGCGTTTCAGGTCGCTGATCTTCCCGGCACGCAGGAGCAGCTTCAGCTCCTGCCACCGGGTTGCTTCACGGATGGAGTCAAAACGGATGCCGTCAACGGTCACCGGCTGGTTACCGTATTTTCGGTATGCTTTGTACATGGCTTTTTGAACACCCCCTCATAGACCCGTCTGCCGCGCCGTGTAGCGATGTAGAGGTCGTGGAACACATATCCTTTGCCTATCAGCCCTTCGCAGTGGAGAGCGAATTCTGATAGGTTTGCAGAGCGGTATTTCATGATTCAATCTCCCTGTTCCGCATGGGCTTCCCGCAGTGCGGGCAGAATTCCAGTCCGCAGGAACCGCGCGAGTGCTTCCCCAAGCGGGATGCCGGCATATCGTAGGCGATTTTTTTGCAGATGGAGCACACCCACATAAAGGATGACGGTCTGTCGTTTTCGGGAAGCCATACGCCGGTCTGAACCGGATCCGTCTTCATGGACTCAATGTCGGCTGTGTTATAGGACTTTGCGCACAGACGCATGGGGATCGGGTTTTCGTGCAAGTTTTCTGAAACAGTCACCACAGTCATTGCCGCGGTCGTGTTCGGAATTTCAAGTTCAATTTTCATTTTTTCCTCCAGTGTAACCACCAATGAATTTCGTTTATTACGAACAGGACAAGGCAACCGACCGCAACCGCTGTCATGAATGCGATGAACCCGCCGATAAGGTACTGTATTTCGTATGGCATTATGTCTCACTCCGATCCAGTGCTTGTCCGCAGTATGGGCAAAAGATGTATTCTTTCAGCCCGATATGATTTTCGCAAACGGGGCATAAGTCAAATTCCCATTTGAATTTCTTTCCCGTTTCTTCATCCTCGTCACCATAGTACCGCTTTTTGCACTTCATTGGGGTCTGCTTTTGTAGCCATTTGTCAGCGCAGTTGTTCATGATTCCCACCATCTCTTTGGATTGTAAACAACGATCATTGACGGAAACGGCGCCGGTTGCGCCCTTCCGCAGTTGTCCTTTTTGGGTATTCCGTCCTCGTCCGTAAATGTCAGACGTCCACGCACAAAGCGAATTTCCGCTTTGCCGTATATGTAGTCGTGGAAGGCGGCAGTATCAGTTCTTGCCGGAATCAGCAGAACGATTGTCTGTCCGCTCTGCGATTCATGGTAAGCCTTTTGAATCCATTTTTTCAGAGAACGTCCATACGGAGGATTACAGAATACCGCCCCACCGCAATTCCAAGATTGATTCAGTCCGTCTGTCTCAGGTGTGAAAAAATTGGAGCACTTTGCGGAATGCTCCGTTGCCGCCGCATCGAGAACAAAATGGAATTCTGCATTCAGCTTGTCAAAAAAATCCTGCGGCGTACACCAGTTCATGTTTTTACTGCTTAAAAGCACTTCGTTCATCGTCATTCTCCTTTACAATCAAAAGCCCTTTGCAGAGTTCGAGCAATTCGGCATCGTCTCGCTTGACAGCGAGTGCCGCAATATCTTGAATATAAGCGGTCAAAATTCCAAGACCAATGGCGATATACTCTGCACCTCCAGTCTCCTGGACGGCTTCCATTATAAGTCGTGTAAAATTGTTGTAGTCAATTTTTACTTTTTCTCTTTTCACTTTGTTTCACCTCCTGATTGATACAAGCGCTACACAAGCACCCGCCGTAGCTACTGGCGTATACGCAGAGAATGCCTTTGGCGTAACAGCAATATGGTTTCATTTGTCATCCTCCTTCATTACTGTTCCACACCATTTATTTCCGCTCCGCATTTTTCACAATACTTTGCAGTTGGTTTTTCCCAATAGCCTTCGGTATGCTTTCCGAATCCACAGCAGGAACAGCACCACTCATCGCCACCGAGATGAACCCAATTCGCGTGCTTCACTTCCCGTACGTCTGTTTCCGCTGGTGCATTTTCAAAAAGTTCAATCGCATCACCAAACCCCATAACATAGTTGTCATAATCGCCGTAGTCTCTTGCAAGATCTTCATGTCGTTCTTGCATTTTGTGTAGCAAAGCGTCTTTATCGATGTAGGTTGTCATTATTTGTCCTCCAGCATCAACGCGCCGCAATGCGGGCAGAATTTCCACTCTCCGACATCGTTGTAATAACTGCTGCACAACTTCCCGCAAACAGAGCATTTATATGTGGCGTTTCTGTTCATGCTTCTCGGCTTATACATATTCATTTTTCCGTGCCTGACTTCCCGCACATCGGCGGTGGGTGCTTTGAACAATACAATTATTTCAGCTTCCGTGAAGCCCTCGGCGAGGTTGTCAAGCTGTGTTTCCCCGGCTTCAATCAGCTTTTTTGTTTCCTTGAATTTTTCATTAAACAGATCCGGAATGGTTTCCGCGTCAATGTATTTTGCCATTGTTATCCTTCTCCTTTATCTGTTCTTCCAACGTTTCAATCTTGTGTTCCAGATTTTCGATGTGGTCATCGTTAATCCATATAAATATTTCTCCGACAATTACTCCAACCGCCATCAAAATTTCGGAAACTGTACCTGATGTAAATGTTGCCACAATTAACGCAATCAGTGAGATACCTAATAGCCACCGATACATTTCCAATTCTCCTTTCAACTAATATTTTACACCTATGAAGTCAATGTACTTCGGCATCATTTGTCCTCCTGTTCCATGCTTCGATTGCGTTTACATATCTTCCTTTGTGAATCGCGTGAATTTCTGCTCCGCAAGTTTGACACTGAACATAGTCGAACCCTCTCATGGTGCCTGTCATGATTCCATAGTCAATATCCTGTTTTTCCCCGCAGAACGGGCATGGCTTCAATTCATCCATCATTTATCCTCCTGTTCCACGCTTCGATTGCTTTTTCTTTCAAAGATTCTCTTGATGATGCCCAGTCAGGTAGTTCACTTTCGCGCACTCTTAACCGAGTCAAGATAACCTTTCCGCCGACAGCGCTACCGCGTGCATAACAGACATTGCATCGCACCGAAAATGTTTCTTGTGCCACTGGTTCGTCTGTTCCGATTACTCCGATTCTTCTCTGTGTGCTTTGAATTTTAAGTTTCTTGCTTCCACAGAACGGACAAGGCTTTAAGTCATTCATAAACTATTCTCCTTCACCACACGAATTCGGGATGCTTTTTCACGAACGGCTCGATTACCTCTTTGATAGCGCGCTTTGCGGCTTCTGGAGATGGAAAATATACTCCTGGATGTTTTCCCTCGTAATTGAGTTCTGTCGTAAATATCTTGTAAGCGTGTGAATAGTACACATGATAATGCCTGTTTCCGCAATCCCACGGTTGATCGTCTTCGCAATTATTGTCATACGCAAACTTCAGCAGCTTGCGATAGAGCAACTGGTGAAGTGCGACCTGTTTAGCAAAATCCTTATCGTTGAAATAGTTGCTAACAGCATACAATCTGTTATCCATCCCATCAGATGAATCAGTATACGCACCAACGTCATTGTTGGAACTTACATAATAGTAATCGTCACCCGGTTCAACACGTTCAAACGGATTCTTTCTTACTTCAATTCCCAGCGCTTTTAACTGCTCATCAGTCAACTCTGTACGCTTCCCGTTGATTACAATATAGTTGTCACTCATTGCCCCTGCTCCTCCTCATAAAAACTGTACTCAACCCACAGTTTCCCGGTTTTGTCGTTCTTCGCACAACCGGTGATCCTGCAATCGCCGTCAATCAGCTTTCTCAAAATAGCGGCAACAAGCACCTTTCCGAACGGCTGATTCTTTTCGGATTCCCGTTTCTCGATAAAATCGATCAGGTCTTTTTGCAGTGTAGCATCAATCTCTGTCAGCATTGTTATACCTCCTCCACATAGCACCAAGACTGCGGGGGGCGGTATAAATATGCGCGGTTATCTTTGTCGCCCACGCATTCGTAACAAGGGTATTTCGTTACGGGGCATTCGTGGTGAACACAACCCTGGCAATAATCGCGCTCATCATGTTTACGCACATAAAACTCGCTCAACTCCCGCGGCTTGTCGTAGATTTTGAGGTCGTAGATGTGCCAAGCGTAACAATACTTTCCGTTCGCGTATTCGTGCAATTCCTCTTCCGTCAGGCACGCCATTCCGACAAGTTGCTTTTCGATCTCATGAAGCCCACCGCGTAACAGACGCCACTCGTCTGTGCAAACATTGTAGAGTGGCGTTATACAGTAGCAAACAAACTCGCCGATGACCTGCCCGCGCCCCGTGTAAAGCACATGACCGTCCTCGTCGACGAATGTCGGCATATCAGACCGCGCTTTTGTCTCGTATACGTAGCACTTGAACGGTGTCTCGATCTTCGGTCGCGTCCTGCGCACCTCTATCGTCTTCTTGCCGCTCGCTATGAGGTCACACCACTTCGGATGGATGCTTATCAATACGCTTTTCATTTCTCTTTTCTCCCTTCATGCCTTTCTTGTAATATCTCGGTTGCCCGATCTACGCCGTATACCATGCACAGGTAAATATAATCGTTTACGCAACGGGCAAGAACCTCGTCCTTTTTCTTGCCCGTATGGCTCCGCGGATAGTTGGCTCTCATTTTACTTCCACATCCGGCAGTTTTACATCGAAATATACCTTGTAGTGATACGGGTCTGTGTGTGTCCCGCTGATGTCCTCAACAACATAGAGGGTGTAGTCATTGAGATATACATAATTCTTTTTGTATGTGCTCCCGCCGACTTTTGCGGTTACAACCAGTTCCTTATTGCTGTTGTTGCTTATGCTGATATATCCCTCGATGTACATGATGATTTTGTCCGTTCGCGCGTTGTACACCGTTACACGGCGTTCGGATTCAAAGTAGTTCGCCTGCTTTGAGATGTTGCTGTTCACGCGGTCAGCTTCGGAGCACCCCGCGAGACAAAGCAGACCTCCGATGAGCACAACCAACGATACTGCGATGCTGATAACCTTTTTCATTTTCTTTGCTCCTTTCATATCACGAAATCACCGTCAAACAAATTGCACACGCCAAATACAAGACCGATGTCAGCACATCCGATTCACCGTGCCGTATCAGTTGGCGGATGTCGCAAAACGTACTGATTGATGCGAGTACAATATTTATGATTCCAAATACTGTCATTTCCTACCCCTTTCCGCAATCGCCTTTTCGGCGGATTCTCTTGTGAGATAGACAGATTTTCCGATTGCGGTTTCATCGAAAGCGGTTCCGGTTGTGTTGTAAATTATGTTTTGGATTTTACTTTCGTATATTTGCCCTCCATTGTCTATTTCGTAAATGGTGTCACCGATTTTTCGCGGCAAAGGCAAAAATTCGGGGCATTTATGTTCGATGTCATCATCTTTGAAGTAGTCATCGAAATCTTTTTCGTAATCGTTGCTCTTGAAAAAATGTTTGTGTGCCTCATAGTGCAAACAATCTTTACAGTTCATTTTTCTCACCCTTCCTGCGCTTTTTCAGATGTATTTTCCGCTTGATACTCCGTGCGAGTGCCCACAGGCAGATTGATACGAATCCGACCGCGAGCACCGCCATTCCAACGATGAATCCGATGATTTCCATGCCGTCCCATATGACGATATGCTCCATTTTTACACCTCAGCCTTCTTGTTGAAATCTGCGTAGATGCGGTCATCATTTCCCTGCTTCAGCAGCTCCGGGTTGTCGTAGATGTTTCCGACAACTTGACAATCAATTTTGGCTTTGAGAAGGGACGTTCCACTTCCGTCAGTGAATGTTTCGCAAACTCCATATAAGCCGGAGAAATCTTCTTCGCAAATCTTTACTACACCGATTATTGGCTTGCAGATACCATAATATTTCACGATATCCCCTTCGAAAATCTTCTTGCCTTTCTTGTCCTTCAATCCGGTGTACTGTCCGACTGTTTCGGCAATAACTATTGCCCAACCTTTGGGTTTCTTTTCGTCTGGCTCAACGAATATTTGAGCGAAAACATCTTTTCCGTCTATATCTTTGACGGCGTGATACGGAAGATAGTAGCCGTTTACCCACTCGTCATTATTCTTGCATTTGCCGCGATACAGAATTTCTCTCATATTTCCTCACTTTCCCGTGCTTCCGAATCCATCTGTTCCGCGTTCGGTATCCTCCAGGCTGTCCACCAGTTCAATCTCCGGCGTCAGGATCGGGAGGATCACAAGCTGGCTGATTTTGTCACCGGCTTTGACCGAATAGTCCGTCCCGCTGTGGTTGTACAGTTTCACAACGATACTCCCGGTGTACCCTGCGTCAATGACACCTTCGGAGGTCAAACCGTGCTTGCAGTTCAGACCGCTTTTGCTTTTCAGGAATCCGGCATAGCCGTTCGGAATCTCCACGTGAACGCCGGTGTCAAAGGTGCAGCTTCCGCCGCCGTGAATGTATCCGTCCTTCGGAGCGTAAAGGTCGAGTCCGGCATCGGCGTCATGTGCGCGGGTCGGCTTGATCGCACCGGGATCCAGCACAACCCTCATTCTTGGCGGAAGCTTTCTCCGTCTCAAAACCTCGTTTTCCATCGGGCTGATCGGGCAAAGCGCTCTTTGCTCCGCCCACGTTTCGATCTGCTCGTTCACCTCCTTCGGAAGCAACCGGCAATAGTCATCGCTGTCCACGAACGGACAGTCGAGACAGGCTTTCGGGATGTCCTTGTAGTTGAGATATACTTTCATACCCTCGTTTCTCCTTTTCTCATTTCCGGGCAGTTGTCCGGCGCTTCTCCGCGGAGCCTTGCCGTTCGTACCCATCCCTCCGCGTTCGGGTGGGTGCAGAGCATTCTTCCCCAGTGCGGACATAAGGCTCCGTTCGGGGAGATGCAACAAATTCCTGTTTTGGCGCCGCTCTCGCAGATGCCGCAAAAACGCTCTGTATTGCGTTTTCCATCTTCGGGGTGTACTTGGATGTCTTTACCCGCCAAATCGCATTCCTGCCGCGTTCCTGCGGCGCTCTTCATGGCTTGCCCGCGTTTCACACCTTCGATTTCGCAAATCAGGCAAATTTGACGTCCCTCCGGTATCTCCGCCCCGCATACGATACACCGGTCAGTCATGTGTAATATCCTCCACCACTCTGTTGATTTTGTTTTTGTAATTCAGCCCACCAAACATCTTTCCGAAAATCGCCATCAGACAGGTTGTCTCGATACTGTCTCCCGCCATGTGGTAAAGGGAGGACGATGACTGCCGGACTTTCAGACGTTCAAAATCTTCTCGCTTGACACCCTGCAACCGGAAGCATTCCAACTCCGTCAGGCGTCGAACCCGTTTCGGTGCTTCCGCAATGAGGTCTTGATGCTTGGGGATATTCCTTGTCTGCACGGTTCCGGTGATTCCGCCAGTTCGCATCTTGCGGTTGTATGTGTCGTAAGAAACAGGAAATTCCGAAATAAAATCACCAGTCCAGTTGTTTCCCGCATCTGCCGTTCTTGTCATTGCAATGCAATCGCCGTCCGTGATTCTTGTGTGCTTCCCGAAACGCTTGGGGGACATCACATAGCTAAGTTTCTTTTCCGAGACGTACTACCTTTCCGGAACATCCTTCTCCAGGAGATCCTTCAACCGATGTTCAAGCGGCATCGGATCGGGGAAATCGTAATAATCGTCAGATCGCCAGGAAACCATGAAACATCTGCGGCGATTTTGCGGGACTTTGTAGTCCTTGGCGTTCAGAATCTGCCATTTGCTCCGGTAGCCGAGACTGTGAAGCAGTTCGAGCCATCTGCGGAACACGCCGATATTCCGCTCGCCGACCACCTCCGGAACGTTTTCCATCAGCAGGATGTCCGGTAGAACACCGTTCTTGTGCGCGTCCCGCAGAAGCCGTCCGACCTCCCACAGCAAGCTGCTCTGCGTTCCGGAGCCTTCCTCCATCCCGTCCAACTTCCCCGCAAGCGAAAGACTTTGGCAAGGGAACGAGTAGGTCATAACGGTGGTGCTGCCTCTGCTGTTGGCAAGTGCCGATACTATGGATTCGGTTTTGCAAATGGAAAGTGAGTTTCCGGTCACAAGAGCGGCATTGCAAACGTCCATCACCGTTTTCTTTGTCATCCTGCGGATCCGTTCTTCCGTCAGCGGCGTTTTATAGTCCCGCGAGATTTTATCTGTCAGCATCCGGACTGCAACATCGTATCTCGTTTTGGCGAGCAGTGGCTCCGTCCGCGGGAAATGCAGATCCTTGTATGCGAGGATGGACGGGATTGCCCATTCGGATATCAAGGTCTGTTCAAACGGGACACCGAGATATTTCAGTGCAAGCGCCTGTGAACCGTATCCGGCAAACAGCTCTATCAGCTGGATCGGCTTCCGTATCCGGAGCGGCTTTGCCCCGTCAAATATGCTGATTTGCGACATCTTCTTCCTCACATTCCAGCCGGAACAAATCCTCGACCGAGAGTTGGGTCAGCTTGCTCATCTTCCATGCCATCATGTTTGCTTTGACCGACAGACTTGTTGCGGCATGGCTTGTTTGCAAAATGTGTTTTACGCACTCTGTCGGATCGTCCACCAAGTACATCTTGCCGGAGGTTGCAACGATGAACGGGTAGTCGAACGATGTATTGATCTCGTGAGTGATCTGACGAAACTTCCTCGCGTTGATGCCGAGAACGGTTCTGATCTCGTCCCGCGTTCCTGCGTTGGCTCGTCCTCTGTGGTGGTTCAGCAGATAGTTATAAACTCTCGTGACCTCTGATTTTGTCGGTGCACTCATGCGTGAATCTCCTTTCTGCGTCTGAATTGGTTGATCCGGTAACTACGCATAACGGACGGGTATTCTTCAAGGTGCCGCCGCTCGTTCTGCGCGTCCCGGTCTTTGTTGTGTACCTCCGCCCATTGCCGGTATGCATCGCACTCACAATGGCATCCGGGGTGCCTGTCCGGGCAGGGGTTCCGTTTCCAACAGGGATTGCTGTCCATTTACGTTTCCTCCGTTCCGTAGGTTCGGCTCAAAGCCGCCTGAAAGAAATCGTCTGTGTCGAAACTGCCTTTGTTCTTGGATGCGCCCGGTGAAGCGCGATCCCGATCACGTTCCCATGTACGCACAGCCGCCTTCCAGTCCTTCATCCGGTTCTTGCCGATCATCCAGCCTTTGCTCTCGTAAAAGTCATAAAACTGCTCCGGATCAACGTTGTTGTTCCGGCTTCGGCAATACTCCTGAATCTCGTCAATGGTCGGCGGAGAGAAGAAAAACGGCTTCTTTCCCTCGCGTGTGTGCGCCCCCGCGCCCGTGGGCGCGTTTTGCTCTTTATTATCCTGACCTATCCTATCCTTACCTAACCTATCCTGTGTATACACGGAATCGCCGTTTTGGGATTTCTGTGTATACACGCCCGATCCACAGGTCGATTCCACATAGCAATCGGGCTGTTCCTCTGATTCCGACCCACAGGTCAATTCCACATAGAAGCCGGAATCCGAAACGGAAAGCATTTTCATTTCCTCGGTACAGGAAGTAGGGTTACAGCGGTCTTTTTGTAGGTAGTTGTTCGTTCTCCACGCTCTGATCGCGATTACGCCGCTTTTGAACGGGATGATGTATTTCTCTGCAATAAGGTTGTCCATGTCCTCCTTGGATGCTCCGCACATTCGCAGAATCGATTTCGGATTGTTGATAAATCCGTCATCGTCTGCAACCATGCCGAAAGAGAAATACAGGCACCTGGTTGAAAGCGGCATATCGAGAAACGCATCGGAGAGAACAACGGTCTTTGCAAACATTCTACGCTCTGCCATTGAACACTCCTTCAAAATGGGAGATCTGAATCTGTGTCAATGCTCTGCATCGAGCCGGGTGAATAGGACTGCGGCGGCGCTACGGGCTGTTCCTGCGGCGTTTGTGCCTGTGGTT
>OIZX01000276.1_pt1 | contig 38426 bp, 34 predicted proteins | sample 1588621 | NCBI WGS metagenome assembly OIZX01 (sample SAMN03283276) | human gut metagenome | biome: human-associated habitat; material: feces | host: Homo sapiens | place: Peru | collected 2012 | reverse complement strand
TTAAACTCGTCCCAATTTTAACGGGACACTAATGACCCATGGCAAAGAAAACTCCTTTGTCAACAGTTGTAGGAAAATTATTCCTAAGCCATAAACAGTTCCAATCTCTGGAGAATATTCATCAGAGGCGAAACTTGGATAACGATACATTTCATCCATAAAGGAATCTTTCACTTTGATGTCAATTTTCTTATTGAGTGATAGCCAACTATCCCAATCCTTTTTATCCAAACATTCTTCTCTTTTTACCAAAATAGCAGCAGGATGAATACCAAAACTATCTATGTGCTCTATATCATTACAATAATGTTCTACGACATTCTTCATAATCAGCGTTGCTGCATATTCAGAACATAGTGCATTACTCAAAATATCGTTATCAGACAATTCTATTTTATGTACTTCATGAATCCATTGAACTAAAGAAACCTTATTAGGACTGGACATTTTTTTGTCATTCAATCCAAATGCCTTGATTACCTGGTTGGCACCTTGTCGTCCCCAAACAGAAAGCAACAGATTTTCTTTTTGCAATTTGGTTAGCTTTAGCTTCTTAAAATCAGTTTTGCCAAAACTATCCAATGGCACATGATTGACACAAGAAAACAGTAATTGCAAAAAATAAGCTGAATCGGCATTTGCTTTGCCCAAGTTCTCTTTCAAGAAATCAGGCATCACCAAATTTGGAGTAGGCTTCTTCCGATTGAATTTCTCTATACCCCACAATAACCAGAAGGAGGAATCTAAATTAATCCCATGATAGCTGCAACCATTCAAGAATTCACTTCCATTTACTTCTCCTTTAAAATAAGAAAGCCACATCTTAGTTCTTTTCACAATAAAATTAGCATCCTCGTAGAGATAATGATGTGGCTTAGTATATTTATCATTCAGTTTATTATAAATACCAAGGAGTCTCTTGTCAATATCCTTTTTTCGCGGGTTATTGTACTGATTCACAAAAAGTCTTGCAATACCTCTCATTACCTGCATCGCAAGATGTATATTCATCACAGATACAATGTATTCATTGCCCATATCATGAATCTGCTTTTGTTCATTTAACCATCCCAATCTGTCATACAGTTCTTGGATATTCTCAGGGTTGTGATAAACGCAAAAATCCAAGATTCTTAGCCACATCTTTGGTTTGTCAGGAACTTCTTGCAAAGAATAAATCAATAGGTGGAATATTCTTTCTTCAAGCTTATTTATTTCTTCTCTTGAATGACCAATAGCTGCAATGATAGCATCATAATATTTATAGCCTTCTTTTACTATGTCCTTTAAGTCATTATCTAAAGACTCTGGATATTCATCTCCTATGGTAAATACTAAAGACTTCAACTTTTCCTTGACGTCATTTTCTACAGATAGTTTGTCAACATAAGACAACCATTCCCTGCGTAGTTTATGTATTTCTGCATAATCAACATTGATGTCAGAAGTCAAACGAGACAGCATGGTACAAGCAAAAGAAGTTCTTGTCCCCTTCTTAATTTCTTCTTCTGGAAATTCTGTTACGAGGAGCATCTGCAAGTCTCGAAATACCATATTAAACTCGTTGGTGTTAAGCAAGTCAAGAGGCATTTTAGCTATGTCCGAGATTTTATGTAATGTTTGTGTAATCAGAGGTGTTGGATAATGAGAATCAAATTCTATTGGTTCTTTATCTGTCTTAGCCACATTCACGCTCAATTGTAAACCCTTAAGCTCTTGTATATACCATTCTTTCCATTTGATCAACTCTTCCTTGTTATCTGATAAAAACAAATGGTCATCCACATATCTGAAATGCATGATTCGATGCGTCTTTACGCTTTTCAATCTCTCAATGACTTTCAAGTCAATCTCCAAGAGATAAAGATTAGCCAAAGCACCAGCAACTAGCAAACCTGTTGGCAATCCGTCAAAAACGACATCTTTATACAAATCCATCTCACTGAGTTCTTCTTCGGAGAAAGCATTTCCATCAGAACTATCATTAACAATCTCAAATTTTGTGAGAGCATTGACAAGAGAGACAAAATGGGTATCACCTATAGGGAAGTTATCAAGCAGAATTTTCCTTATCCTATCCATCTTTACTGAAGGGTAGAACTTTTCCAAATCAATTGCTATATAGTAAAGCCTTGTATGGTAATCTTCGGTTCCAAAATAGCCTTTCTCCAAATAAGGCAATTTAAAAGCCTCATTTACTTGAGCTGCATTTTCTTCAATCGCTTGCAACTCTGGTTCATTACATACTTGCTCATCATTCTTTCCAGGAAAAGCCATTCTCTTAATACATGCAGCCAGCATGTGCCTGTACAGCGGCCATCCCTGCTGCCACTTCCTATAAAAATTTCTGGATGTCGTTCTATAAACACCATTAATCCAATGTCCATGCTCGTCCTTCCAAGTATTCAAGAACATACGGTTTCCATAACTCCAAGCTGGCATTTGTTCCTCAAAGTATGGTCCAAGTACACCATATACAGCCATCCATACCACCTGGTCTTCCACATTGATACAGAATGATTGCCTTACACGCAGCTCCGTTGTTTCTTGTCCTTCTTCATTCTGACTGACTTTCATCCCTTTGGGATAAGGAGCAGGTTTTATCGGCTTCATTTTATAGTTGCCTTTCTTCATTTGCTCAGAAAGACGGCCTATATTCTGTACCAAATTAAACTTGAAAGCAGAAATCTCCAACTCGTCAAACCACACATCACCATGCTGATAGGAGTTCTCCACTCTTCTCCATGCCAATATGAGGTTTTCCTTACTGCATATTGCTTCAAATAGGTGTTCTTGTATCTTTCTCATTTTCATTGTGTTTGCTCAAATAAAATTCAGAATAATCTTTATGTTTATCATCTTTGCGTATGTTGTGAATGCAATTTCCAACTTTTCTCAAAGCCACGTTCATTTTTTCAAACAAAGACCTTCCTGCGTCATCATTGTCCACATATATAAATAGTGTCTTGTCTTTTAGATATTGAGCATACTCTGGTCTAAAAGAACCTGCGCCAGGCAAAGCTATCGCCTTTTTCCCCTCAGACAGATAAGCAAGGCAGTCGGTAACGCCCTCTGCCACATATATCTTTTCATATTGCCCTGATGATTTTAGTACTGGCATATTAAACATTAATGGAGTAAGCCCCTTGCAGTTGTTAAATCTTCTTTTGTCACCTTTCACTAAATCTCCAAGAAAGCGGCTTTGTATATTTCTGATGTTTCCATCTATATCATAATAGGGGAACAACAAGCAGGGCACTCTAAACACAGGAAGTAACTTGAAACCATATTCTATCAAAACACCAGCCTTTATACATCTTTCTTTTGAAAAGACATTTGTCAAGGCTGCAACAAATTTGTCACCATCGGAAATACTTCCTATATTCATCGCTTTCACAACGTCCTTCAAATATTTTCTTTCTTCAAACAGAAAATGCTTTGCTAATTCAGAAAGACCTGCGTTGCTAATAATCCATCCTAAGACCTCCTCATCTACAACTTTCTGAGTTTCTTCTATCTTTGGTGAAACTTTTCTTGCTGCAACTTTCCTTAGTTTTACATCCTTGGTATCAGGTATCTCAATATTGAAATTCCTTGCCAACCATATACAGGATTCTTGAAAAGTATAGCCCTTATAGCGTTTTACCAACTCAATGCTATGACCACCAACACCGCAGACAAAGCATTTCCAACTATTGTTACTTTTCCTGAAGGCCATGCTTGGATGATGGTCATCATGCATAAAGCAAAGAGCATGGTTGCGAACAATTTCTATTCCCAATCTCTCTGCCACATCATAAACACTAAGAGCATCCAACTTTGAAACTATATATGGTGGAATGTAAACCTTAGAAATCATTTTGTTACATTTAGCTTTTTCCACGTCCAGAACCACGTCCTAAACAGCGGCTCACACAATGCCTCACTTGGATAATGCCTCACAAATCGCATATTCCTTAGCGACATACGGAAGTATCGGTGCACCTTGCCTTCGCCAGTCTTATCCCCAAGCCTGTCATCATACTGTCCGAAGTTGCCGCCCCGCATAATTTCATCAAGTAAGAACATTCCTTCTTTCTCATTCATTGGCACAATCATCATATCCTCTTCCAATCCAAACACCTCATGCAGTACATACATCACTGCACCAGCAAACTTCCACAACCCCAACCTTTTCAATTCCCATTGCAACGCAGCCAAATCCGCAGAATCAGAATCCGTGAGATTAGTGAGATCCGTGTGCCACATCATCACCACAAAGTAGTAATCGAGAAGCTGTCTCAACCCGATTCCCTCCGTAAATACATGCCGATACAGATGCGACAGCACATACACAACATTGAAAGGTGTGGTAGGTACGGTAATTTCCCCATATCCATCTGGTAACGTAACGACATTCGAACATTGCAAATCCATCACCTCCTTAAACCATTTCTGCATCCTGCTATTATGAATAGGGAAAAACATATATGAAGGAGTAAAATGCACCTCTATTGCCGTTTTCATCACAGGGAAGTCTACATGGTGATAACGCATCACCTGATTCGGACACACCTTATTGACATATTCCATCACTCGTTTCCTGCCACCAGCGAGATAGATGTCTATATCTCCAGGCGTTCGCATATAAGAGTCAGGATAAAGCAACGCATTCCCCTGCCCCTTCACGATGCAGTTAGCAAAGCCCTCGTTTTCGAAGTTCTGGCAAACCTTCACGGAATTCTGAAACAGTCTGATATTCTGCTTCCGAATCATTTCCGCCATCACCATCCATTGCATCAGTAGCTTCTGCTCTGGTGCTAACTCCTTTGGCAACCGCTGGATACCATGAAACAGAACACCAAGCAAAGCCTGCTTCTGGGCGATAGCATATAGCTCCTTCCAATCCACCTCCTTCAAAGAACCAGGTATTTCCTTGGCAGAACCAATGCAGAATCGCAAGAAATCAAAGAAAATCTTTTGTTGTTTCAACATAAAGCTGTACTTTTGCACGCATGATAGATAAATTACAAAGAGCCATCGGTCATATTATACCGACGCTCCTATTCATTATATTACTTCCTATATCGGTAGTCTTCACTCCCATTCACTGGCTGTACAAGACTATCCGAAGATTTTTTCTGCGATAAATCTTGCAGGAAACAGCAAGCCTGCCATCACATAACGCTTACGGGTATGTGGTTCCTTCCACATTCGATAAACAAAGCGGAGATTTGTTTTATCCACCCATGCAGGATAGTAATCAATCTCATTCTTGGAAGTCTGATGGATGAAGCCACCGCAAGTAAATCCGATACCTTGATAACCAGCACCCTTCACTTTCAGCAAGAACTTCTCTTGCATCAATGCACCCATACCCACAATCAAGAAGTCTGGATTCAGCTCAGTGATATGCCTTGCCTCCTGATTCATTTCTTCTTCAGAAGCAAAGTAGCCATTCCGATACCCAGCGAACCTCACCTTAGGATACCGCTCACGGAATATTTCTACAGCCTTCTCCACTTGCTCCTGCTTCGAAGCCACGATATAGACACTCTTCCCATGCTCAGCAGCGTATGTAAACAACTCTGGAGCCATAGAGGTCATATCGAAGCTTCGGCGAGTCACCTGCTTGCCATACACCAACTTGATGGCTTTCACCAACAAGCCGCCATCCGCAAAGATGCCATCCATCTGCGAGAACAGCTTCTTGTTCTCGAGTGCGGTCAAATAAGACACAGGATTAAGGTAGGTATATACCTTACCTTTATTCTCAAATATCTGATCAACGGAAAAGAATTCCGTTGATATAATCTTAGAAACTAATATTGACATAATAAATCCTCTTATTCCCATCCATATTTTTTCCAATCATAAAAACAAATTAGTTTTCTCATATTGGTTGAATAACCATTCTTTTTCACAAGAAAATCATTGAAATTTCTCTCTATAAAATGGCGAAGAACATCTAATTCATTTTCCTGTATGTCTAAATAAGGTATTAAAGATACCGCTTTCCACACCTCAGTACCTTTATATTTTTCCAAAACCTCTCTCAATGAAAGATTCTTTTCCTCATCAGAAAACTTATATGATTGAAATTCATGACCTTTTCGCAAAGTATAATTAATACCTAACTTATTACCCTTATAACTTTCATCACTATTTATACCCACTTGAGACAAATACTTATAAATTGGCAAAAAAGCTTTTCGAGAAGATTTCCTTAGTTGAGGATAAGCATCAGTTAAAACCTGTCCTGCATTCCACTCTTGCTTTTCAGATAATACGTCTCTAAGTAATTCAACGGACTTTATACCTCTATAGCCAACTGCTGACCTAAATTGACCAATGGCACCAAAACCATAGACAACTTGAATATTTTTATTGCCATCTATTTTTTCTGACGGCAACACATATAGCTGCTTCTCTGGCGTTTCCGATTGAACAATTTCATAAAATTGCTTTTTATACTCTCTCAAAAGATTGGCAGGAATAGTACGCTCATAATATTGCAACAATTCATATACATCTTTGTAGCTATGAGTTTTGATTTTAATGACAGGCAAGTTTACATTATTGCTCATCATAATATCTTGCCGTTCTATTTTCATTTCAAAACCCTCCTCATGAACCCACTCTACAAATATTAAGTTATTCTGAAGCTTTTCGATGTTATCATTATCCAAGCAATTTACAATAGATTGCAAAATCTCTTGAATATTAGTATCAGAAATCGAATATCCTAGAAACACTATAGGATGTTCTATAAATATCGTTATCAGTTTAGCTGCCAAATATGGATTTTTCTTGTCGAATCCTTCATAGTCTTGCTCTGTAAGAATCATTGATTGAGGTTTCTCAAAACTACCATGAATCTTATATATTTCCCCAACACTGTATGTAGATGAAAAAATCAATTGCTCTTGACCAATATAAGATGTAAACTTAGGGAATAATCTTTCGGCCGTATCATCCCAATTGGTTGTTATGATTCCATCAATACACAATCTTTCAAGCATATGAATTTCATCCTCATATTCCGAAGGGAATTCTTTCAATGATTGTTTTTTAAGATACTGTGATATTTTAATTTTCAACACAGAGGACGCATCTACGATGCTATCTTGATTTTCCTTTTTAAATTCATCTTCATCGTCAAGACTCCAAAAATCATCGGTAACATCTTTTGCAATAGCCGTAGCAACCTTTATCAAAGATTTAGTATCCAGTTTCGAATAATATTGTGCCAGCTTGTGGGGAGCAAACATTTGCAATATACCATCCCATTGAGGAGTACCTAAATAATGACGTGAAAAGCCAGAACCCAAGAATAGAAAGGGAGCACCCTTTCTATTCTTTAAAATTATTTTAAAATCATCTGAAGTCATAAGCCATTAGTATTAGAATTCCTTAGCTATCATATCAACAATTTCTTGATATGCCAACATATATTCTTTAGAATTTGTAGGAGTGATACTTGTAAAGCGACACTGTACCCCCAATCGATCTAGCAGACCAACTTTAGCTTTTTCTTGTGGCTGCAATTCCTTAGAATCTTTGATAAGAAAATAAACGATTTTATTTTGCTTCATCACCCCATCGCCTCTCAACATTCTTTGTCTTCTATCAAGAAGCCACCATAAGTCAATCTCTGAATAATCCAAACCAAGACCTACAATATAGACATCCGACATGAAGATATGATCTATCCAAGAAAATATTTCTCCATCGTTATTCTGCAAACGATCCAACATACTCGATATTTTCTGTTCGCCAACCTTTCCTTCTTTCCATTTATAAATTCCTTTCAGATAGTCGCTAACCTTTGCTACTGTTCCACAATAATGGTTATATCCTATAACAATGCTTCGTGGACTATCTACATCTCCATGTACAGGATAGATGGTTTTCAAAATACTATCTTTTTGCAAACATCTCTTTCTTCTTATATTATAATTCATCTCTGATTTATCACCCACTACAGACTGAAATCCCATTGCTGTCAAGCTTTCGTCCAACACATGATCATAATTGGTGGTGAGATAAGCATCAAAAGGGAGATTAGAAAGTTGATCATATATAAAATTTGACTTGAAGTCTTTCATCTCGTCAATAATCGCCTTTTTCAAATTCATCTGCCTATCCTCTACCACTTTTTTCCATCCAGTACTATCCTTTACATCTTGCACTTTTTTACGAAAATCAGAAGAAAGAAGTATATAATCATACTGCAAAGGATATGGAACATCCACTAGATTCAAGCCATCATGCACAGCAAGCCCGGCCTCATCTTTAGCTTGAACATTTGACAACAAAGTTTTCCAAGACAAATTTTGGCTTAACAGATTTAAGCCATTTCCAAAAAACAAAACCTTTCCCATATTTTTCACTTAAACTTGTTAATTTATTGACAGATAATCTTCTATCATTTTGTCAGGAGTCTTACAAACAAATCCTCTTATCAAATCTTTATGTTCTGGCTTTATCAAATAGATATCCTGCAAGTTTTCCAGCAAGTTATATCGCAAATAAAGTTTTCGTGCCTTGTCATAGATAAGCGCATTATAAAACAGAATCGACATTTCTGATGAAGACAAACTAGACTGCAAGAATGCAGCATATCTTCTGAAACGAGTCATAACTTCTGTAACCATCTATATTTCCATACACCCTCTGAACCACCTTTATTTAAAGGCGATTCAAGAGATGTTAAAAATAAAAAATGATTGGATTTAACATTTATTTTTGCATAAAGCAAGGCAAAAGTGCCACTTTTTCTGCTGTACAAACAGGCTTGGCAGTAAGACGACTAACTAGCTCCTTGATGTAACACCCAGGAGATAACTTGTTCATATTACAGCTTTCTATGACAGAAAACATGAAGGCATAGTCAAGCGCAGAATCTTCACTGCCGATGTTCAGACAGTTTTTAAGATTCAGCTTGATGTGTCTCATCATTTGTTCTGCCAGGTTGTTAGACAACTCAAGGTTGCCATCCTGCAAAATGGTTTGCATTGCCGACCATTCAGTCTTGATATATTTAAGAGCCTTCTTTGTCAAAGCGCCCAAGCCTTTGTAATTCGATCTAGCAAATCGCTCAAACTTCTCTTTGATTCGGTCCATGATAGGCTTGCTCCTTTGAAGCCTTTCCACAAGAACCTGGTCGGCTGTTAAACCTGCCTTCTTGCAGTCATGCTCGATTCCAAATAGTCTACCTATCTCATCGATAAACCACATAGACAAGGAATGATTCTCTTCCAAGGACTCTACGAACTTTCGCCTTATATGTGTCAGGCATGCTGAACGATGTTGATCAGGATGAAGTTCATCATCGTCATACACCTTATATACTACATAACCGTCAGTAGTAAAGAAGCCGATAAAGTTGTCCAAGAACTGACGGATTGCCTTGAGGCCACGACTCCCATGCTCGTATATAAACCACACGAGCTTCTGAACATTAGCCTTGATTCCCCAAAAATAACGCTTCAAGTATTTACGGACGCCTTCATCTGTCTTCACACCAACAAGACCTGAGGTCTCATCAATCATCCAATTGTGAGTCTTCTTGATAGTCGCCTCCCAGACATCTTTCATTTCCTTGCGGATATAAGAGATTATCTTATGTACGATGACTCCCAAGGTTTTCTCGTTCATATTCAATCCCATATGAGATAGCTTCTCTACAATTCTCGTAAATGGAGTATTGTAAGCGAAATGCTCGGTAAGAACATAAGTTATCAGTTCCAAGTCAAAGGAAACACCTTTAATCAAGCGGGTATTAGGACGAGTGACTCCACCTCCATGCCCAGGAACATAATAGCTTGCCACCTCGTAGAAATGCTCTTCGTAATGCTCAGGAATACGAATCAACTCACGATACCACCAAGTCTCCACTTCCCCATCGCGTTTCACAAAGTGTCCTCCTTCAGGAAGGGTAAAATACTCATGAAGCATATGATAGATAGGAGCAGTCGTATATGGCTTGTTCTTCTGATAATCTGTGCGAGTAGAACGCTTGTCCAATGCTTTTTTCTTCTTTTTTGCAGGAGTCTGGTCACCTGATGCAGAAGACGGAGTAGATGGAGCGTCATCATTGGAATCTTCAGGCCAATCAGACTTTTCTTCTTCTCTCGTAACCTCTTTGCCAGACTTCAGCAAATTCTTTTGCTCCGCATTACGCTTGAACCGTTGGCGCTGGCGATAACGGGCCAGCCATTGTGCCTCCGATGCAGAGAGCGAAGACTTTTCAAGCATCGAAGTGAGCTTTGTAATCTTCTCATTCAAGGAAGCTATCAAGTTATCCGATGCCTTCTGGTGGTTGGCGCTATCCTTCATAATACGCTTTACATTTTCCAGGTTCTCCTCTCGCAGATGCTTAAGTTCCTCCTTATGGCGCTCAGCCTGTTCCTTCATCTGCTGCATATAGAAATCCTTCATATTGTCCTGCTGAGCCTTGAAGAACTGGCGATCCTCCTCACGCTGACGTTCGAAATCGGCACGCAAGGCTTGATCGTGAGCTATCAAATCTACCTGCCCACGATTCGCTGTTGCCATCTCATCCTTGAGACGAGCTATCTCAGCATAAGCCAAACGTAACTTCATTTCGTCATTCATGCCTACAAAGGTACTACTTTTTTCTGACATATGCAAGTTTTTTCGAATATTTTTTATAACTAAAATACTAATAATCAGACAGTTAAGTAATCAAGCGGCATCTTCTTTTATCTGCATTTTAGTGACTTGAACACCCTCTGTAAGCGTAACGAAGTCGCTCCAGCAAATTTTGTAGCAGGAACGCTGTTCGTCGAATACAGGCAAAAAGAATTTTTCATCATCCAAGCGGATTTTTGTCAATTCAAAGCGGCGGCGACCACGATAGAGAATCTTCATTGTACGAAGATTCTTCGACATAAATATAAAAACCGATTCCTCGATATAAGGATCAAGCCCCATTTGGCTACGAACTACTTCTGTGAGCGTATCGATATCCTTACGCATATCCATAGGACCAGAATAAAAATAGTACTTCTGTCTACTTGTAAAGGATATCATTTCAGCCAACTATTTTGTGCAACAAAGCTGTAATCTCATTTACACTTGTCTCGCAAAGTGACAACTCCATCCCATTGCTGAACGATATGTGCATCGAGACGATACTGTATGTCGGGATAGAAGGAGCAGCCACAGGCATGGTCGGTTCTTCTGGCTTGCAAGAGTCCACACTTGAAGAAGCTGAGTTGACACTTGCTGCCGACTCAATCTCCAAGGGAACAAGAGACTTGTCACCATTAGGAAAAGCTGCCAACTTAGACTTGCTATTCCAAAAACACTTACGATAGTATCGAAGCACATTAGGATAAACATAACTACTGTCATCACAAAATTGTTTGAGAGAACGACCACGACCATACATCTCGAACTCACGAATGATGGCTGCGTAATCAACTTTTGCTTTCTTCTTATTTTCCATTTGCTACCATTTTTTAAATCGGCAGCAAAGGTAATACTTATTTTTTAGCGGGCAATATGGAGAAGTAGATGGTTACATAACTTCTTGCATCTTTTTTCTTTGATCTTCATTACTCATTGTGTTACGAATCATTTCAAAAATATCCAATTGCACCTGATCCATATATTTTAAAATGTTATACAAATGGCGACAATAATGTCCAATAGTAGAAGAAAAATGAACCGAGAACAAGAAATAGATAGCCTGACATTTTTTCAATTCCGTTTTTTGCACCTTTATTTGTTTAAAAAATCTTTCATTAAAGCCAAGGGTAAGAACAGCCAAATCTTCAGAATATTCTGTCATTATGTGTTTCTGTTCTTCTATACCTGTAGCAAAAGGTAAATCCTTGTTGGGTGTAAGATTGAAACGATATCTATCCCTTACCGAGAAGAAATACATTTTTTGCAGAACAGCCAAAGCTTCCATAAAGAAGTCATTACCTGAAGCATTTCTACTAGTTTCTACCAATTCGTGCTTTTCATTCCACTTGACATCTGTAAATTCCGCATGAAGCTCTTCTTTTATTTTTTGTTGCAATGACAACAAAGAAAAGAATGTGGACTCAAAATCTTTTATAGCATCCATGATGGCATCTTCCTTTCGATATTTAGCTTGATTCTCCAACTCTTTATTCTGCATTTTAATTGCAGAAAAATAGAGAAATACACCTGCTAAAGCCCAAATAGAACCAATCACTCCACCCATGAAGTCGCCAACTTGCCCCGTTGCGGCCATTTCTTCATTTGATAGTTTTCCTCCTATAACAAATGTGGAAGACATGTGATATAAAAATATCCCCATGACAATAAAACCAACAATAGTTATAATATAAGCAAACCACTCCAGAAAAGAAATCTTTACCATATTCTTTTTAAACTAGACATCATACATTAAATTTCCTTATTACCTTTGCAGGTACCCCCCACAAGGCAATTATCTGGTATATCATGAGTTACGACACTGTCAGCTGCTATCACTACATTATTACCTATCGTTACTGGTCTTGCTATCACCGTATTGGCACCAATGAAAACATGATTGCCAATCTTCAAGTTTCCTACGTGCCAAGTTAAGCTAACATCTTCGTGAGGTTTCAAATAATGAGTAAGCAGTACAGTATTCATTGTTATGGTAACATGACTTCCTATCTGAAACAACTTATGATTGATGGTATCAAAAGTCACGTTTGCCCCGATATGAATATCTTGTCCCATTTTAATCCCTGACAATCTCAACAGTTTAGAGCGCATCAACTTAGAAGATAGCCAGCGATTCATTGACAATCGCAACAAAATAAATCTTGGGAGTCTTTTCAAATAATTCTGTGCCATAATTCTTATATCAAAATTTTGTCACTTCAATGTTTCCAACCATTGTTCATATATTCGCTCTACCGAATATTCCTTGCTTTTTTCAATCGCAGTCAATGCCATTACCTCACGCTTTGCTGCATCATTCATCAGATTCGATAACAAATTTGCAGCCTCATCTGTCCGGTAGCCATCCTTGTGATAAGGGATCACAAGACCATTTTCCCCATCATTTATAATATCACCTACAGCCGAGTAGCTGTTATACACCACTGGTATCACACCAAAACTCATACTTTCTGCAAGTACCAATGGGAAACCTTCATATTCCGAGGCAAGTAGCAAGATGGACGCACGCTTATAATAAGGCTTTGGCTGTTGAAAGCCCTCAAATTTCACATGATGTAACCCATAATCAGCCACTTGTTGCTCTACATTTTTACGTTCTACTCCATCACCCACTATAGTTAATCGCCAATCGGGGAATTGAGCCTCCAGTTTTGCCCAGGTATCAATCACACGATACACTCGCTTTTGGTTGTAATCAATTCTACCCATATATATAATCTCCTTTTCCTTCTTATCGAATGAATAAGAGAAGTCTGAAGATTCCAAGGTTACAGGATTAGTTTGCACCATAAGATGATTAGGATGATTGATACCCGTAAACTTAGAGAACAGAGGAATATAACTTGGCGAGAGCACTTGATAGATATCAGTATGATGATAAACATACGCCATACTTCGACTCGTCACAAACTTGAACGCAGCTTTTTTCAGCTTTAGCAAACTGCGTTTCAAAGGGTTGACACAACTTTCAAGAGCTATCTCCACATTTTTGATACGAGCGTTCGTATCTACTTGGTTATGATAGACTGCAATCGTTTTTACCTTCAATCCCTCCTTCGCCTTATTTAACACTCGGCATGACACAAGAGGTAAGCCCCATTGATTAATCACCACCTGTATCTGATGCTCTATAAGTATATTTCTAAGTGCCACAATATTTTGGTTGGTACACTTATAATCCCCCAACGTATAGATTTTCACGCTATCATCAGTACGAGCTACCGTCAATGCTTCAGGAGCTTCAAATGTAGCAATCACTACTTTATGTCCATGCCGAGCGAAACAGCTAGCTAGAGTTGCAGTCACCACTTCTATACCGCCGACTGCATATCCTTTCATTAAAAATAATATATTCATCAATGTAAGTGAGTTAAGATTTTATCAACAACTGCCCTATCCTTATTGATATCAAACTTTCTGGCAAACAAACAACCAGAATCCACGATTCTATCATAATCTTCTATAGTCAATGTCTTAGGAGAAGGTAAATGAGCACTGAAATCCACATATCTGAGATTGCCTTCTTCACCAGAAGAAAAATCAAAACCAGACTGGTTATTTAAAATCATTTGTTTATAAAGCTCATCACTGCTTGTTGAATATCTGAAAATGGAACGACATACAGCCTCGTTATCACAAATACACTTAACAGCCCTCAAAGTCAAGCTGCACCAATTTGTACCCCAAGCATAAGACAAAGTACACTTCTTGAGGCGATTTACAAAAGGAAGCTGAGCCACAATCAAGATACGTCGCATCAAGTTAAATAGTTTCCATTTTCTACGATACCTCACAAAGAAGTGATAATACTTAATTCTATTAGAAAAGTCAGAAGTGGTACGTACAAGTAAGAATTCCTCTTTCTTATCCTTGAAGAACTCATGAATATAATCTTGACTTCTTATAGGCAAGTCTGTACCCGAAATCAAGTGTACTCTCTCATAAGAGATGCCACTATCCATCACTTTTCTAAAAAGTTTAAACTCTGCGAGCATTTGGGATATATCGCTCCATCTAACATCCATGCTATCCACTAATGTCAGAGAAGAATACCTTGTTCTTGCCCCCCCAGATTGCAGGTAACTTGCCACTGCTTTCTTATCCACATGCAGATAGATGTCATTTCTTACATCATCCAAAGCATTGATAAGCAATTGCAGTTGCTGCCAATTACCATGCGCCATGATACAATAGGCATGTTTATCCATTGTTAACAATTAAAAATGATTTATCAAATATCTATAAAATAAATGAGCCTTGCGATATGGATCACCTACTTGTCCTTTTCCCGCAAATTCTTTCATAATCACGATACTCTTACCAGTAACAGGCTTAGAGGAAAAGAACATTTTCTTTTGAAAAGACAGATTACTAAAAGCGACCATGTCCTTTTCTTTGCACAAATTTTGATCCATACCAATAACAAGTAGTTTATCAAAATTTACTCTTTTAGCTCTACGATACCATTTGGTAGCGGCCTCTTCCTCCGAGTGGTAATGCAAGAAGTGTACCTCCACCTTACCATCCAGCAAACCGATAGGATACCAATGCTTTTTCTTAGTCCATTCTTCTCTACGCTCATCGCCAAGGGCATACTTGGAATGCTCTACAAACTGAATTTTCGCCTCAGTAAGATAATATTCCAAATGTTGCAAAAACTCGATATAGTCTGGATACATAAAATAAAGTCCCAAAGTAGGTGTATTGTATTTCATTCCCAAATCTTGCATGATACGACCAGCAAAGCAATTGGATGTAATAATGGAAGTATCATCATCTATCATTTGGCGAACCTGAGAGACATAAGGCTTACGTTTTACCCAACAATAAGCATCCCACATACCATCATAGCAAGGCTTCAATATCTTATAAAGTAAACTATTTCTGTTCATATCCTCTCCGAAAGCTAAATTTTACTATACTGCTCTTTCAGAGAAGATAAATAGGAGTTAAATGATTTTACCCCCCCCCGAATTGATTTTTACGGAATCTTTACATTCCAATACATTCTCGATTTTTCTCATAATTTCAGAATATTCATTGACGATTTTCAAATTATGTTCCTTGATGATTTTCTGTTGTTCCACGACAGGAATAGTCTTGATATACTCCATGATAGTTTTGGCTTCCTCCAAACTCGTAGCAATGAAATGATTGCAATCCAGCCCATAAAGCGACAAGAGGTTCTGAGTCTTGGAGAAGCCATCCTTGGAAAATCTTCCACTATTCCAGTCAATTGCCACAACAGGCTTTCCATTACGTAAGGTAAATACAGAATCATGGAAGCGCTCAGTTACCGTCAAATCTACATATCTAAACATAGCAGCCCAACCAAATGGAGACAAAGACATCAGATTACAATCAGCCCATTCATTATACAAAGTAGAAACAGTATAGTACCCTTGCTGTTGCAAGAACTCAGTCATCTCTTTTTTAAAAGGACAACCAGTAACACTAAAATTAACCAAAGCTATTTTCTTATATTTACGAACACCTTCCAGTTTCTTCTTTATGAAATACGATAGAGAAAACTCAGACTCCGGAATGAGATAGGTAGGATCATACTGAGTATAAACCTTATCACCCATTCCTATCTCATCTCGAAGCAAATGCTCTGTTACTCTATCACGAACCCCCAAAAGCTTAAATGTAGAGAATGACTTATATAAATCTTTCTTCTGCTGTTCGTTCAATACGAAATTGGCAGGAGCAGCACTTGCTGCAAAAAGTATTTTCTGTGTCTCTATGCCACGAAGCCACATCAAACCATAATGTCCATTCTTCTCTAAATTAATGAGAATGGTATCACTTCCTACTATAATCAAGTCATACCCTTCTGCAAAAGTTTTAAATTCCGCATCATCATATTCAAAGAAATTAAACTTTTGATCTGTAAGATGAAACTTGGTACAATATGCCAACTCATACTTCAAGCGTCGAGGGATTGCTCGTGCCTTAGCCTTGAAGAATGACAGTTTACTCTCATTAGTAGCGGTAGCATTTTTCTTTTCCGCAGCAATAGAGTACATCCGCTTATGCTTTATTAAGTCAATCTGTGCATTAGGATAAAGCTGGCGAAACACATATTGTACTCCGTAGGCCTGAAGAAAAGTACCAGGGTTTACCTCCCTGCTATATGTTATGATTAATATTTTCATAAATTAATGGAATGTTGTAAACGAATCAACTTCATTGCGATAGGACAAAGATACTTCAGCCTTATCCGGGTAATTACCTATGGCTATCAAAATGACAGGAACTTCATTAGCTGGTATATTCAACTGTTGATGAATGTTATTGAGTACATTCAGTTTTCTTCCCATCGTAAGAGGTATAGATGCCACACCTAAAGATGTTAGTGCATAAATAAACGACATCGCAAACAACGCCCCATCAACATATGGCAAATGCATCTCCGTTGTATAATAACGGTTCAAATCACCTGTAATCAGTATAGCTTTATTTGCTTCTTTATAAAAGCTATTAGCACCTCCTTGCAATTTCAGAATAACGTCCTTATCATTACCAGAGAACACATGAACTCTATAGGATTGGCGATTACAAGCAGATGGAGATTTCTTTGCTATATCCAATGCCTTTTTAATAACTTCATCAGACACCTCTTCCTGAGAAAAATGACGGAATGAATATCTATTATTAGCCAGTTTGGCAAAATCAACATTCGTTAACTCTATCATCTGTACCCTTGACTTTGATAAAAATCCTGCCTTCTTAAACACTTCATTAGAAATTTGGGATTGGTCAATGATATCATTAAAAATTCTAGATACTTTATCTAAAGCTTTGTCCTTAAATCCATCATTTTTCTGAAATTCCAGGTAGCTTCTTACAAGTGCTACAGAAACATTCAATTTATCCGAGTACCCATATTTCTTTATATACTTCTGAATGTTGTTAGTCAAAGAAACAATTTTCTTAACTCCAAACCCTTTACGCTTGTTATCCAGCGAAAACGCTTTCTCTACTGTATGAGTTGTCATCAGAATATCCGTTAACAACTTATTTGAATTCTTCGACATTCCACATCTTGCCACATGTTTGGCAAAATTCCAATACTCATGCAACATATATGGAATCATCTTCAAAAAGAGCAAGAGATGCTGCTCACTCAATTTTTCTTCTAATTTCATTACTACGCATTAATAGAATTAAACATTTTGATGTATTTTGCAACCACTGCACTTACCTTCAGATTATCATCTACAAATTGCTTCTGCTTTTCTTTAAGTTGCAGATACATTTTTGGATGATTTTCTATAACTTTCTGCATAAGTTGCGCGAGACTTTCCGTATCTTCGGTCTTGAACATCATTCCGGTAACATTTTCCACTACACTTTCCCTAAATCCTTCCAAGTCAGAGGTTATTACAGGAGTGTTATATCCATACGCTATTCGCAAAGGTCCGCTTTGTGTAACAGATTTGTATGGAAGAATTAAATAATGAGAACTGCAGAACAAATTAGGAATATCAGAATCAGGAACTGATTCTATCTGCAGGTCGAAAATTTCCGGATACTTTATCAAAGGCTGGTACAGCGTATTCCAAGCTCTGCAATGTCCCACAATCTTCACCTTAAAAGGTATATTACATCTTTCTCTTAATAAACAAGCTGCCTTAATAAGCAAACCAATATTCTTGGTCTCTATGATATGTCCAAAAGACAAGAATTGAATAAACTCTTTTGGAGGAGCTACCGTTGAACTTCCAAAATCATTCAAAGCCAAAGGAATTGTAAAGCAATGCGACTTGTCTCCTGTAAAATACTTGGCTTGTGTTTCAGAAAAATACTGAAACCAGAAAGGTTGCTTGCAAAGATAAGACAAATAGTGCTTGTACAAATGTCGTAACTGCATACCATTATGGATTTTCCCATGATGCATTGCCATAATCACCTTATGGGCTGGCAAGAATTTTTTGATAGCAAACAGCAAGTAAGGAAATGCTATGATATCAAAGTAATACAAGTCGGCATTCAACGAAACCAAATATTTAACCTCCTTAGCATATTCAAAATATGCCATTGGAAGGTATCTATGACTATGCAAACTTACAAATTCCACATCTATGCCATGCTTCAAAGCATATTCCTTAGCATATTGCCCCTTGTCTGAGTTTTCTGTGGCATAAACTATCCATTTTATTTTATACTCTTTATTCAAATGGTCTATTATTGGCAAATCCACTTGTAGTAGATAGCCTGAAGTAATCCATACTATTGTTTTCATAAATCGGTATTTTTATAGTTACAAATATCCACTATTACTCTCCCTCCACAGAATCAAAGTGGATGGAGAATTTCAATGCTCCCTCTCTAAGAGAGAAATAGTTTTCCAATTCATGAGGAATCGGAATGAATACCTTATCTTTTGTTATAATTGTTGTTGTCGGAATCATTCCTCCTCCTGTTAGATCACTATCAAGATGTTTTTTCAGTTCCATGTCGTAATACAAAGTATATCTACCATCCTCCAGAGCAAATATAAAGATGATTCTATGCATACTCCAAATAACTCTTGTAGTATGCGGACGCATGAAAAACGTATAATATTCTTTCGTCATCGCATCGGTCAATGTTAAGAAAATCTTATAGCCATGGAGTAAAGAAGACATTATATCGGTTTTTAAAAGTTTAGCCTTTGTTTCCACATCAAGACGCAATATAGGTGGCAGAGCTTCGTAAGAATCTTGCTGTTGAGGTTCAGGAACTTTATTTCCAAACTCTACATCTATAGCCAAAGTCTTGACAACCTCATCTACGTCATGTACATTGTTTACATTGACCGTTTGCTGTGATTTTTGCTGACTTTTCTTGATAATGGCAGAAAATTGTTCTTCAGTTATTTTCCCCTCTTTAAACAAATTAAAAGAACTATCTATCGACATCAGATCTTCTTTGTAAATAGAAAAAGCCTCATTCTTTTTCTTCATCATATTACAAAAAGCCTCTATACCAGCCTTACTGCTCGATGGAATAAAAGTTTGTATCTGTTGGTAAATATAATTTCTGACATAATCCTTTAAAAGTGGCTCAAAAACAGAATAATCTTTATTATATATAGAAATAATATTTTTTATCTCTGCATCTTCCTTTTGAATATATATCATAACCACATCATTTTTTTTCTCAACAAAATATGGCAAGTTATGACTAATTTCAGCAAACTCCACATCGCTCTGATTAATCAAATAATCATACTTCAAGATACTCTGGATTGTAGTTTTAACAACATAAAATCCTGCCATTTCATAAGACTTCAAATCATATATATGCTTGATTTCTACTTTATCATCAATCAATTGTACATTATTCTCACACAAATACTTTAGCTGGACGCTTCGCCGAGGGTATTCTCTGGAAACAACACCTATCAAATAATCAGAATCTGCAAACTTCTTCAATATAGAATTGTCTGCTCCAAAATAATAGCGAGCATGTTCTTTGTCTTCCAACAAGTCTTGAAGTTTGATAAACTTATTATCCTCATTAGCTTTCTGTATGCAAACATTCTTTGCAATCCTTGCCAAACCATGATTCTCAATATATTGCAAGAACGGACGATAAGAATCTGCCACATCAAGTTCCGATATCAAATATGTATAATGTAATTCCCATATATGCATCAGTTTCTGCAAAATATCAATACAGCTTGTATTAATTGCTTCACGTCCCGCCGTGGGTTTCAGCATTAACATATTAACCAAACCACCAAACCCATAATCAGTTGATAAAGGTATGGTGGATAGACCAAAACCATTTCTCAAACCAAAGAGGCTGCCATTTTTCGTATCCCAAAGGATATTACCCTCATACAGATTACTACTAATCCATATGTTTGTAACAAGTACTCTTGTACTTATTGGATTCTTAGAATATATGTCCATTTGATAATCAAAATCATATTCCAATCCATAATGCGAACCATGATAATGAATTGTCTGTACTTTATCGAATGCCGCCTTATAATCCTTTTGACTTATTAAAGAGCCATTGAAATAAACAGGAATTTCCAAGTATTCCACATAAGAAGTTACATAAGCTAACGCTTCTTGTGCTGAGATTATTTTATCTGCATCCATTGTTGCATCAACGGTCGTTCCAATCTCCCCATTATCATCCACGTTTGTCTGCAAATCAATGCTATCAAGATGTTCTTTATCTGCATAACACTCACATCGCTCATTAGAGAAGACTTTTTGGGTGCTCAACTTCAAACTGGAGCATACGCCAAAATTTGCAAACGCTCCTATACCAAACGTACCAACAACTCCTGCTGCCTTGGCATCAGCATTATTTTTACCGCTCTTGCCTGCTGTCCAAAAGTTCTCATCTACTTCTTTGCTCGTCATACCGATACCATTGTCCTGCACTATAATATGTCCATCCTTCACATAGAGATGAATTTCAGGATTCTGATAACTTGCATCCGCATGTTTGCGCATAAGCACCGCATCGTATGCATTTTGCAAATTCTCACGCAACACGACAAGAGAAGTGTCATACAAAGAACGGCAAAGCATGTTCAACATAGACTTCGCCTCAAATTTCATTGATGTTTTCATTCCCATGGCTTCTTTGTTATTTTTTTTATAGCATCAGCTACTGTTTTTTTTACTAATAATGATTGAGAATCTTTAAAAAGTTCCATATCCAACATTTTTTTTATTTCCTCTTTTTTGCCTATATGCATCAAAGATAGCAGCAAATAAGCATACGCTATTTCTGTATCTGGATTTTGGAAATTTTCAATAATAAACTCAGCATTTTCTGCAATATTAAGTTTTTGTAGATATTCATCTATCAAATTCATGCACATTTCTGTATTTAATGCTTGAAGTTTAATAATACCATGCTTGAAGTCATGACTTTTTCGTGCCTCATCATCAATAATACGTATCAATTCATCATCTGAAAGATAGTTGAGTTTCACATCAAAGCCGATACATTTTTTATCATTTGGCAAATGCTTCTCTCCCCATATTGGATAAGGAGAGTCATTTTTCTTGTCTTCCCTAAAAAACACATCAAGATGAGCCTTCCCATTAGTGACCTCTACATTAATAACATTGTATTGTCTCTTGATACCAGGTAGCATTTCTTTTTTGCTACCGAATAATGTTCCTGAGCTAATCAACATTACCTTATCCAAATTCATATCATCAGATAAATCAGAAAGAGCTTCCAGGACTTCCGATTTATGTTGATGACCATAAAGTCCTACAGTAATATGGTTTTCTGCAAGATGTTCTGTAAAGTCTTTATTCATAAAATCATCTCTATATGGTGGACCATATAAATGATGATGCCAAACACCTATTGTCAAATACCCTTTGGCATAAAAATTATGTAATGAAGTATATATAGAATGTATTGAGTCATTATCAATTGCCCCCATAACATTCAAATGATCCAATTGATAGCAACTATTAAAACAAGCAAAAGCAATCTTGTCCTCTGAAAACTCCAATGTATAAGCTTCATTTTCTGGTTGTGCCGGGAATTTCCTTCCTATTTCATTGTAAAAAGTATTATAGAAAGTTTCAAAAGTTTCAAAGCGCAGTTCATAATATTTTTCTTTGTCAATCTTTGAAAACGACAAAGTCTTCCAATCAAAACGATAAATTTGCTTTCCACCTAACTTTTCCCAATAACTCCGTTTTACACTTTCAACTTGAGTTGCATCAATAGGTTTCATAGAACATTTAGAAATAGCCCTATTCATATCATGATTGCCAGGAACTATTATCAATCGACTTATATCTCCATCAAGAAAGACATTTGCCAATTCCTGTAAAAACACAGTTACTTCAGAGTATTGTTGAGAGATTTCATAACATGCTTCTTGGAAATCATCCTTGTTTGATCCATGGACAAGGTCACCGCTGACGACTATATATTTCACAGGTGCAATGCCTAAATACTGATATCTTCCTTTATCAGTCTTCAAAGAGTCAAGCAACTGATTATATTTGCAGCTTTCATCTTTGTGCAAGTCTGAAATATGCAAGATTGAAAACACATTATTATTCATTAGTTACTACTATTTATTGTTTTACACTATTTATGGATTTATCAGAGAGCCTAGCATCATATATACTTTGGATCACTAGTGTCCACTAAATAAATTTAAGACTTAATTCTCTTACAGTTTGTAACTTCTCGGCAGGTTTGCTTTTGCCGAGCAAATCTACGAGAGGGGCTCTGTCTAACAATGAGACAGATAAAATTCTTAACAAATCATACATTTCCATATTCAATTTCATTTTTCGTTCAACAATCGCAACCAAGCAATATGCAATGATTGCACTATACAATTGTATCTTTACAGCATTTTCGGTTGTGCCATAGAATTCCTTGACATGAAGATGTTGTTTCATCCATTTGAAGAACAACTCTACCCTCCAACGATATTTGTAAGCCAATGCAATATCCTCTGCAGAGAGGATGGAGTTATTGGTGTAAAACACAAAGGTTCTGTTGCCCTCCTTATCATAAAAGGTGATTCTTCTCATTGGGGAAGAGTATTGCTTTCGTGTTTTATATCCACTAAACTGTATCGTTTGATCAGCCATCACTCCCGTTATAGGGTTGTTATATTGTTTGTCTTCAATCACTGTATATGACATACGACGTTTCTCACGAACAACAAAGAACACCTTTATCGTATTGATGATGGCAAGTTGCTCCGTGTCCATATATGCTCTATCAAATATGTATAAAGCACCGGCTCATAAGGTATCTCGTTCATTACCTTGGAATCATGTAAATCCACATTGGTTATAAGAAAGAATGATGGTATGTCAGTCTTTACATCATATAAGGTATGCATCTTTACACCACCTTTGTCATGATGAAGTTTACTCCACCAAAACACATTTAGGCAAAGTGAGATGGTTGTTGAGTCAAAAGCATAGACATTACCTTCATAGAAGAAGTCCTTGTCAACTAATCCTATGCGTAAATCTCTTGCGGTCTTGACCATATGATACGCCATGTCTTCAAATATTTTAGCCTCTCTTTGCTCATTAGCTTTGGAAAGATTACTTCTGGTAACAGATGTGCCAAATCCAAGCCTGTTGAACTTTGTCTTATGCGCATTGATTGTAGCTATCAAGTCTCGAAGACTCTCTCGATGGGTCAACTGAGCGAATATCATCACTAGCAAATGATTCCAACAAGTGAACTTCTTAACATATTTGTTTCCTTGATATTTTTTACGAACCAATCGAACTGGTTTTTTGGAAGGAAATCACATATTTGACTGAATATATACTTACCTTGATTCATGAGTCTAAACAAACTTACAGATTGTAATTTTCTGCAAAGATAGTAATTTCTAACCCATAGAGTCAATTTTTGCTCGTATTTTTTCGTATATCAACCACTTACAACGATTGTTAATCGTTTTTAGTGGACACTAGTGCTTCTCCTGATAAGTTTTAATATTATCACGAATAATCTTAGTGATTATGTCATTCTCATATACTGAGTCTTCATCAAAAGTGGATAGATAATTATCTAGAAAAGCTGCCTGGTCTATTTCTTTCTTAAACTCACCAACTTTATCTTTCAAACTTTTGAGCCAGTTTACAGATTTGAAAGCAGCAAAGAAGGCTTTTGTCACCATATCGTCAGCACCACACGACTTCAGCATCGCAAAGAAAGACTCTCCTACTGTACAGAAATGGCTTTGAACATAAAACTCAAAAGCCATTCTATCTGTCACCTCATAGTTTACATCAATGATACCAGCTTGAAGTATCTGCAAAAGCACATCATGCTTAATGAGTTCAAAGATGTCCTTATTCCCCAATACTTGGTAATTGACAGGATAGAGCGTTATAAACACGAATGGCGATTCTGCATCTATCATACATTTCTCCTTAAACTTATTCAAGAAGAAGGTCTTACCGTCACCAAACTTGGCAGAAAGTACCACCCTATCATGAGAAAGGAGATGATCCTCAAATCGCTGCATCGCATCATCAACAGGGATATAATTATCGTCAGACTTTAGCATAACAGATTCTTGATTGTTTCATAACTTTCAATAACATACTTAGAATAAGCAATTCCGCCATCTGTAGAAATTCCTAATCTGACCGAACAACCTTCATCTTCATTCTTTTCGATACAGACAATCCAAGACGGATTTATCAATATCGGTTCATTATCAGAATCATGCAGTTCAATAAACTTACAAATCATAGTCTGCTATTTTTTTGAAGAAAAATTTTTGGCGAGAGCGTACTAGCTCATCCTTTGTCATGCCGGTTTTCTTGTCTAATGGCATCCATGGATACTTTTCTGATTGTATTTGAATCTTTGCAAAGTAATCTTCCACCTTCATGATAAACTTAGCTGGGACACCGCCCCAAACATCATTATCAGGAATGAGTTTCTTTACGATACTGCCTGCAGCCACGATGGAATTCTTTCCAACAGAGCTATTAGACATCAATATTGTTCTCGCTCCCACAAAGCAATTTTCAAAAAGTTCGATACTTCCAACCTTATCTATATCACCTTGTCTTAGATCTAAATACTGGGCAGCATTAAACACACTTACATCATGGTTAACAAAATCCACATCATGAGCACAAATCACATTATCATGAATGCTTATCAGATAAGGCTCTGTACCAAAAGACAAAGTGTATAATTCTACATTCTTGCCAAGAAAGTAAAATTGATTTCTCATCAACTCTGCTCTTTCATGAGCAGAAGCTCTTCTCAACTTCAGTTTAAAAAACTGTGATTCGACTAGTCGAATCACCCCCCATTTTAGAAAAGATGCTTATATTTTATCATTAGTTACAATAACTTTATTTCCTAAATAACCAAGGGATCATAGCTTTGACATAGTCTTTCAGCCACCACTTGAAGTTCTTCTCCTTCCAAGAATTATCCATAAAATGCATTGCATAAGAATCCTTGTCCCTTGTCAGTGAATCACCCGCAAAAACATTGGATGGATATATCATCATATTTCCATTTAGCGCCTGTTTCTTATCAACATAGCGAAAACCATGCTTAACTAGAAGCTTAGCCATAATACCTGGATTGATTTCATCCTCATACAAAGAGCCATCAGGGTTAATGAAATGACGGCATCCAAAATAATCAAGACACTCCTTGATAAAAGGATTTCCTTTATCCGCCCCATACAAAGCTGCTAGCAATCCCATTCCCGATATTCCCTTAGTCACATCCTTAGGATAACCATTTTCGTCAACCATTTTCATTCCATCCACTTCAAAAGAAGTTGGATGATTTTCTACGGAAGTAAAAAAAGAAAAGTTCAGGAACTCATCTAAACTTTTATATACCATCACATCGGTATCCATATAAATGCCACCTTCTGTATAAATGGCATAATGGCGGATATAATCCGATGCCAATGACCACTTCTTTTTCTGAATCGCCTCTTTCGTCCATACGACAGAATCTAAATCGAAGTTACTTTCATTCCATTCCTTGATTTGGTAATCAGGCATAGCCTTTTTCCAACTTGCAATGCAACGTTTAACACTAGGAGTCTTCGCCCCCCCACCTAACCAAACGTAATGTATAATCTTTGGTATCATAATTCAAAATTAAATAAAATGTAATATAAACATAACCATCCTCACCCAGAAGGAAGGATGAATCTTTGTACGATAATTCTCCAGTAATTCTGTTTTCTGCTCTTTAGTAAGCAGAACCTTATTTCTCCTAATTTCTCCAAGCGGATACTTTGTATAAAACCACTTGTTGCCATAACCTTGTTTTGTAGCAAACTCGGAAAGCCACTTGGCATTATCAGTTAGTGAATGAATCTTCCTAATCAAAATTGGCACAGATTTGTCTGGCGAAATATTTTCATTACTCTTTCTCCACAGCACTTTGGCTTTCTCACAGGTATCAATACCGCCAGCTGCATCCGAGAATTTCACCCAACTGATAAAGTCACTCCCCCAAGCCAAATCAAAGTTTTGAAATCTTCCATTGTCGAAGAATACGTCTCTGCGCACAACGAACTCAACAACGAAACTAATCAAATGACCTTTCAGTTTCTCATCTAGATAAAATTTAGACGAACAAAAATCAGGGAACTTAGGCAATGATGAAATCTTACCTGTTGCATTATCTAGACGATTCACGTTAAAATGAATCAAACCTGCCTTCGGTTTTTCCTTGATAGTTTTATAAAACTCCTCCACACAATTCTTCTCCATCACATCATCATCGGAGAAGAGCCATATCCATTCCTCTCCCTGGCTCATATCAATGCAACGCTCCCATTGCGCTACCAAATCCTTACCACCAAAATTGGTATCAAAGCGGCGATACACCAAGTTGATCTTATCCCTGTACTTATCTACAATCTTCTCCAAGTTGTTAGGACTACAGTCATCGCCAATATAAAGCGTGAAGTCCTGACAAGTTTGAGCAGCGATGGAATCCAACGCTGCAGCCAGGAACGTTGACTTATAGGCTGGGATGACTATTGCTAAATTATTTTGTTTCTTCATCATCCAATATTATTAATCATATAAAAACTCTTTCATATCTTCAGATACAACTACCTCAACACTCAAATAGAAATAGAGTCCCTGAATTATTTTTTTCACATAATCCATTCCTTCAAACCTTGCAATTCTGAAGAACAAGGATTCTGCAGAAGAAAGGGAAAAATTGAACTTATCGGGATTCTCCTTGATTAGGAATCTTGCATAATCCAACACAAAAGCCTTAAGAAACTGCTGTGCAGAAGGTTCATTACTCAAAGGAGCCAACGAATTACAAAACCTCCACAGCAGTACTAGCTGCTGAAAGAAATCCACACGCTTGAAATGATATATACATACAACCTCTTTTCGCAGCAAATCTAGAACTGCTCCATATTGAGGATTCGAAGAAAAAATCTGATTCTTCATCAATTCGAATCCATCAGAATCCTCCGATAAAGGTTGTACCTTATCCATCATGCCGCAAAACCATTCCTCATCAAAGTACCGATTATTCATCATGCATTCCGCCCTATATGCAACAATCCACAATAAGCTGCCAGTCAACACAAAATTTTCAAAATTGAGTTTTCTTTCTTCCTCGTGCATTACTGGGGCTTTCAATACGGTCAGGATTACATATTCAACTATGTCCTTTCTATCTTTCTTCAAACATAGCGGAATAGCCTGTACCATGATTGATAGCAAACGTGCATATCCAGCCGCATCTTCTCGCTGATAAACCAGCATGTGTTCAAGGATTGTTAAAGCGGCATCTTCATCGGCATATCGTTCTGCTAAATCATAAAGCAACTGCTCTTTCGTAAAATTACGTTCTGGTTTAAATTCTTTCCCGATATCAGATACTGGCTTGACAAATAGCCCATAATCTGGTTTTGCATACTTGTCATCTACAACCATTCCCATACAATTTGCATGAATATTCAGCACTAAAATCACATATCTAAGAGACATATTGACATAGTCTGCATCCTCATTGTTTCTGGCTGTCCACAAATGCCCCTCTACTCTCAGTAGATACTCAACCGCCTCTTCTCGCTGTCCATTTTCCCACAAAGCATAAGCTAATGTAGACAGAGCGATATCCTGTTCCCACAGACTAAATATATTAGAGAAGTTCGGATGATTCACCACTTCACGTATAATAACTGCGGCTTCTTCTTTCTGTCCTTTGTCTGCAACAATCTGTGCAAATGTACATCTGGCATTCATTGCCACCATACAAGCCTTCTCTATATGATTTCCACGTGCAGCTTTCTCCAAGTAAGAATACGCCTCTTCTTGATATCCGTGATGGTAAAGTCCAAGACCATAGCTATAGTTCAGCAATATTTCACCCAAGTCGGAAACAACCATATTCGGCATGTCTTTCATTAGCATTCTTGCTTCTGCCTCTTGATTATTTTGCCAGAAATGATCGATAAGTTTTGCAGCACATACCACTGTATATATATCAGCACGGCAAGAGGATGTATAGCCCAACACATCTTTCAGCACCTTCGTCTTTTGATCATCCTTAGAACTATCATAAATTTTGTTGATTATAACTAAAGCCCCCTCAGAGAACATATCATCTTGCGGATAGTTCAAATCTACATACAAAGAAAGCCATTCATAAAGGTCAGTACTATTTTCCACATTACTCAATGAAAACAATGCCATCTCCTTTGCTTTAAGAATGGTCTCATTACCAGATAATGCTAATATCTTTTGCTGGAACAGAATCGCCTGTTTTTTGTATCCATGAAGTAGACAATAGGCTGCAAGAGCCTGAATCGAAGTAGTACGCAGCCCCTTGTCTATGCCTTCCTTTTCTAACAACAAAGACAACTCTTCAAGGATTCCATCCACATTTTGTTTATCAAGGTCTTTGAGAACAATAAGTTGGATACACCTTACTACCAATTTCATTTGAACACCCATTGAAGAAGGAAGGGGAACACCAATCCAAATGGCTTTCAGCAAAGAGACGCCATCCACATCAAGTAGATGTGAATCCCTCAGTTTCATCAGCATCAAGACATAGAATCCCGCTGCCTTGTCTATCTCACCTGCACGAACGAGACAATTCAGTACAACTAATACATCTGCTGGAGTAAATTTTTTCTTTTGTAAATATCTATTTGCCTCAAGGTTGTAGCAATCTTTCACCTCCTGAGGAAGCAAGTCTGGCTCTATAGTCTTGCGTAACAAACCCGATAAATGATATTTTCCATTTTCTTCAATCACCCATGTACCAAGCAACTTATCCAACAGCAAATGAGGATTACTCAAAATAGGGTTGATACTTGCTAACCCTGCACATTGCTCCTTTGAAAAGTTGCCACTAACGACCATTAGTCTATTCAATAGGTTATATGCATTGGCATCATTCACAGTCTTTCTCAGCATCAGTCTCACCTTCTTTTTCAATGAATCGCCATGAGAGAAAGTAAAAAGATACTCCAGCTCTTCACCCGTCAGCTTCCAGTCTTTCGTTTTCAAAAAAGAGCAAATGGCGTTGGTCAAGAAAGGTTGTCCTTGCGACAATCCAAAAACGACATCAACAAGAGCTCCATCGCCCGTTTGGGGAATCATGCTCTGCACATCTTCTTTCGCCAACGGTGGCAAATCTTTTTCAGCGAGCATGACAGCATCGTCTAAGATTTGATCGGAGATTTTATCATAGCAATTGATAATAAAGAGACGATTATCATGAGCAAAATGTGTAATCAATGTACAAAAAGCCTCATATTGCTCGCTATCGTATTGTACTCCATCAAGAACAAAGAGATATTTGGCACTGCTATCGTATGAATTGATGACGTATTCCAAATTCAGTTCATTATAATATGCCAAATCTATCTCAATAACCTGATACGCTGACTGGAAGCGACTTGCCAGCAGTCGTGACGCAACCGTCTTACCTTCTTGAACCCCTGCATACAGAACTAAAGCCTTGTTTGCTTTCAACAAAGATTCCAATTCATCAACCAAAGAATGACGTTCAGAAAAAATTGAAGGAAGCACGATTGGAGTTTTGTCAGTATAAGGAACAATCTTACTAACCGACAAGCCTTTACCACCCATTATTTTTTGCGTGATAGCAAGTATTGACTCTGTTGATTTTTGAATCTCAGCAGTCCGTTCACAAAGCTCTTGTATTTTATCAACAAAATTCTTGCTTTGTTGCAGTATGGTTATAAGAAGATTCTCATTTATTTAAGGTATAGCGTCACTGTTTTTCTCAAGTTCCTCTTTGAATGCATTATATAGATCCTCACCTACATAAGCCTTTACTTTTGCAGGTTGCATTGTCTGAAATTCCTCAACGATGGCGTTACGGCACTCATCAAACAGTTCGTCCACATGATCCTTCACCATCTTTGGGGTATCACCTTTAACCTTCTTCACAGCTGCAATAAAGGCTTGCTTCATGATTTGGCAGAATCGCCCTTCGTTGGAAGCATCATCTTGCTTCACCCACTCATCCATGGCTGAATCCATTCTGCTGGCAATAATGCTTTGCAAAATAGGTAATCCTAATGTTGAAATAAAAGCTGTCATGATTTTAAATTTTAATAGAGAAATAAAGTTATTTTTTGTCAGTTGCGAGAACGTTCGCTAACCTTCTTAGCAGTGAAACCAACCACAACAAAATATGGCTCCACATCCTTGGTCACGTCACATCAAGCGCAGCGACCCAGAACGTCGCCTTATAGGCAGGGATGACTACAGGTAAACTATTTTGCTTTTCTTTCATATGATAATCGTTTTCTAATATACAAAGAACCAATCGGCACACATATACCCACCAATGAATAAAGCGGCCAATACAGGGTAGCATATTCCTTGATGGTTGGGAAACAAGCTAGCTGATTTATTGGCAATCCATGAATCCAGATAATGAGAAGGGAAACAAGCTTAAATGCCAAGAAATGCCAAGTCAATACCTCTAGAGTATGATTACCGACAAACATCAGCCATCTCTTGACCACATTCTGATGCAAGCTCAGACGATGGCTCAGGTTCAATATCATAATAGTTCCCAAGATGGCACATACAGAATAAGGAAGAATCTGTATGGTAGAATAACCCAGCATAGATGTTCCACACAATACAGAACCTATCGCTACAACCATAAAAGCCAGAAGCGTTACTATCCATTTATCTGCATTCAAATTCATCCTCTTATATACCCTTCCCATGACGATAAAGAAGCCAGCGAAAAATGTTCGAGAAGCAATATGGATAGCAGGAATTTCTACATCAAGCCACGACATCACAATAGCTATCAGTAGCAGAATCCCCCCACCATACAAGTCATTTTTAAAATACTTGAAACATCCCAAAGCCAAGAAAGATCCCAAGAAAAGTTCCTTCAAGAACCAGTAGCCTCCCAATAACTGTTCCGTCTCATTCATGACAAGAACAATCTTCGCCACATTCTTCACGACATCTTTCAATCCATAAAGTTGCGACACTACTTCCTTAAAACCATATATGTCATTGTATATATTCAAGTGGAAGAATATATTATGCAATACAAGGAAGAACAGCGACCACTTTACGAATGGTACATATAAACCCTTCACCTTGTTGATGGAGAACCGCCTCATATCCATAAGGTATTTATCCTTGAAGCAGTAGCCACTGACAAAGAAGAACAGTGGCATGTGGAACATCGTCACAAATTGCCCCCCCCACATGTGGCAATCCAGCATGACAAATCACCATAAGCATGATGGCAATCGCCTTCGCTATCGTTATTTTCTCATCTCTCATGAATCAATAGAATCTACAAGATTTTCCTTTAAAATTATACGTTTGACCTCTGAATCTTAGATTTCAACAAATATACTTTTGGGAAGTACTTAAACAAGAACAACTTGAAGGTACTAGAGAAAGGACGCCCCTTGCGGAACAGGCTTATATCATTTTGCAATATTCCATCAATAAATTGACAGTCCTGAGGACGTTTCACTCTCAGTATTGGAAATTTCAACATTTGGTCACAAGCATGTATGAGTATTCCCTCCATTAAAGGCATTAAAAAATCATACATCTTAGCATTCCAAACATTCAAATCTTTAGCAATCTCTTGCAAATTATATAGTTCGTCAAAGAACAATCTATTCACAGAAGTAGAGACCTGATGACAGATACTCTGAACATTATCACGATAGTAATAATGCGCCTTATCAGTAACCGCCAGCAACTTGTCTGTATCAAAAACTTGCTTCACATTATAGTACATAAACAAATAGTCCTCATTATTACGACCTTCACGGAAGAGCGTCTGGATAAATTCACGCTGAAAGAGTTTATTTGTCACTGTCGCATCCATATTAAGTCCCAAAAACAACTTCATATACTGAGAGAATGACATTACAGCCCCATCCTTATACTCAAACGTTCCCACCTTGTAAGGCACAATCTTGCCATCCGCATCACGGACAAGAGGAGATGAAACCACTATGATACGCTCATCCTGTTTCATCACTCTCATCAAGTCCTCATACATCGTAGTGTTCACATAGTCATCGCTATCAACAAATCCAATATACTCTCCCTTAGCAACTGCAATACCAGCATTGCGAGCAGAAGACAATCCCCCATTTTTCTTATGAACCACCTTAATACGGACATCTTTTTTTGCCCATTCATCACATATCTGTGGACATTTATCAGGCGAACCATCATCTACAAGGATAACTTCTATATCATGATATGTCTGCTTAATAAGCGATGAAACACACTCGTCAAGATACTTCTCGACTTTATAAACTGGAATTATTATTGAAATCATAAATTTTGTTTTTTGGGTACTCATTAAATTGTAAATATCTAAATAAAACAACAAGTATTACTTCATAATAGGTTGGCTCCACTCCCACACCTGTTGTAATTGTTTTTAAAAGTAAGAATGATGCCCATATCCATATTAAACTATATTTTTTTCTATATAATATGCTCATCAATCCAATGATAAAAGAAATTAAAACACCGATAACACCTAACATGCCAGTATCCATCATAATAGGAAGCCACATACCTTCTGCACCAAATAGGCCAGCAACACCACCTTGAGCAAGCAAATTTCCAGTAAAACCAATACCATTTCCGACCCAAAAATCTTGTGCCATATAGAAAAACGCAATATCCCACTGCCCTTCTCGCATATCAGAAGAACTTCCACCTAATTCTGCACTATCCACAAATATAGAATCATAAATTGAACCTAGATAAGACCCCATGAATAAAGCTATGAATAAAGCAAATATTAACAACTGAAAACGATATCTTTTAATCGTTGTAACTGTTAACAAGGAAACACTTGCAAGAAGAAAACACATAATAACACTTCTCGTACCAGTCATAAATACGCAAATAGGCAACAACACCAAAAGAATACGTCGCCATTTTTTCTGCATTATTTGATTTCTGTCTCTCTGAAAAATAAAAAGTAAAATAAAGGTATAAGCTGCAGAAATACCAAATGGAACAACGTCCGCAAAAAAAGACTGAGCTCTTTTTACACCAAAACGAGATTCTGTTCTATCAATCAACCATGTAAAAGAACTTTGGTTATTCTCACACCAATGCATAATTGGATTTGCAGAAATTGATTCCTCTATGAAACAATATGCCACTGCTAAAAGTAAAAAAGTTGAAGCATATTTTACATATAGCGAAACTCGTTCTCTACAATTCAATACACAATACAATATACATGGAAACACATATCGGGCTATCAATACAAGATATTGCTTAGAATGAAATCCATGAACATTCATTGTAATCGAATATGAGAGAAGGACAGGAATGCCACACCATAAAAAAGGAAGCTTTCCAAATTGCTTATGATACTTCAATATACCCAACAAAGATATCAGCAAAGAAAGTGTAAGATACAAATTATCCACTGAGTCCAAAGGATCAACAAACAAAGATAACCAACATGCCAATGCTGCTACCAGAATCGTTGTTTTGGCAAAATCACGTATCAGAAGACACAATAAGACAATAAATAATATGTAATGTAGCATAGTTCTATCAATTTTTTAACGAAGAATTCAAAAAAGACAACGATTCATTACGCAATACATCTATCTTACGTTGTTCATCCTCAACATTATAATAGGGTGTAATAACATCCGATAATTCTGTATCTGTAAAAATAAGTTGAGTTGACAAGTCGACAGAATTCAGTAAACTTGAAATTCGATCATCACTTTTAGACTTTCCATTTTCCAAAGCCAATAAAGGTTTTCCAAAATTTAAAGCATAAGCAGTTCCATGAAATGAAGAAGTCACAACTATTTCAGCTTTTTCAAACAAATGTAAGAATTCATAGTTTCCTACAGCACAACTATCCTCAATTTGGATAAAATCACCTAAAAATCCCTGGGGTTTGGGGGTCAAAGACACAATTGGCATATTGTATTTTTTCTGTACAAAGCTCAACAAATCTTTCATTTTTTCTTCTGGACTATATGTATATGCTAACATATAGAACAATATAAACTTTGGAGGAAGGCTTAATTTTTGAGTTTTTTGAGCGTAAATATGCCATTCTTCTTTTGTAAGAAGCAAAGTTGGATCCAATACTAATTTTGAATCATTTCTTCCAAAAGTTTCTCTCAATAACTTGACTCCATTTTTTTCTCTTACCCCAATAGCCTCAAAGTGTTTCAAATATGTTTTATAGCCCATAAGATATTTTTGGGGTATCCTGTCACATGAAAAAGAAGAAGAATAAGCAATTTTCTTTCTATTCAATGGAGCAAAATCGAACATATAAGTCATATCTCCAAACATCGTATTAGGGTTCCATATTTGATCACTACCGGAGACATATATATCAAAAATCGGAGGATTTTTAAGTATTGATTTTTTAGACGGATAAAATATAGTACACTGCATTTCCTCCTTTATATATTTATTCAACATTTCCATTTTTGTTGGTTTTCGCAAACCTAAATAGAGCTGAATTTTTCGCTTAATATTCCCTAAACGATTACGCAATGTAATTTTCCTACAACCAAGTCTCAAACCTGCATCCCAATGATACTCATTAGGATATTTATAATCTATAACTTTTACATCATATCCCATCTTTTTAATGATGTATTGCAAAGCAAAAGCCTGCAATACAGAACCAAAATTTGGCTGACGAAAAGTTGTTATTATTCCAACTGTATACATTTAAAATAATATTTTTCTATCAATATAACAATCTATTTCTCTTATGCAAAAGCAGATATAAGGTAAATAATCTATTTGTTTTCAAAAACTTTTAATACGATTATGAATCTTAGTTAAAGCTTTAAATATCAATACGATTTTGCTTATATTAAGACTAGACATTCTCAAAAAGAATCTAAAGATATGATAGGACCTATAATCTTTAGGCATAAATTTCATCTGGCCTTCTGCAACAACATCAAAAGCATGTTTTACTAATTCACAATTACTAGCCTTCAATGTTTCATAACCTTTAGCTGTAAAAGCAACAGCACAACTCACTCCATCTTTATTATCTTTATATGTGTTTCCCCATAGGTCACCTATACGAATGTCTGCTGATGACAAGTCGTACTTGTACTTACAATGGCTATAACACTGCTTACCTAAACAACAGTCTCCCAAGAAAAGGGCATAAAACATATCACCTTGTGAACGTCGACTTTCAAGATAATTTTTCTTTTCTGCAATCAAGTTATCGTAAGAGTCAGACCAATTTATCTTCTCGCCATGCTCCTCGCCATCAATGCCCATTGCCCAGGAATCATGCCATCCAGTCCACTTATTACGCCATGACACATAAGTGATTCTTCCCACTTGCTTCTCTGCCCACTTGGTATATTTCTGCCATACTAACATAGATGGAACACCATGACAGAAGAAATCAAGCAAAACAAAATTATCCTCGCAGCGGAACTTCTTGATATATCTACGGAAGGAATCTATCTGACAAGGTGTACCTGTAACCAAGTATTTCTCCTTGCGATTAATAGCCTTAAAGCCATCTACAGTATAACTTTGGATGTATTTACTTCCTGCACTTGGAATCAGTTCTTCTACCGTGGTAGCGATATAATGCTCTGCTCTATTTTTCTCAGCATCATATCGAACACCACATACCTTATAACCTTGTCCCAAAAGACACTTACCTATCTCGAAGCCAGCACCACCCGATGAGCACTTTCTTCTCACCAAATGGTCTTTGCTCCAAGCTGCATAGGAATGTATCTCTGGTTCTTTGAGCGAGAGGTCATCATGAAGATAAGCGCAGACTTCTGTACAAATGCCACACTCAATGCATCTACTCTCGTCTGTGATATGCGGTTCATAAAAACCATCCTTATTCAGACCTATCTCTATAATCTTTCTACCGCATGCTGTGGCGCATACGCCACAGCCATAGCAGTCATGGACTACACTTATATTTTTCATCAAATTTTTCTCTTTAAGATTTTCTTGTTTATTATGGATGTTACCTTAACCTTAATCGTTTGTCTATCTTCGTTATTGAAACCCAAATAGTATCCGAAGCCTATTGTAGAAACCATTGATAACAAGCAAACAATTATAAATCGCAGAATAGTTATATCTATGCTCCGATATGCCAATATCGGCAACACCATAGCTACTATTGTTATGGCAAATACTCTTAACGTCACATCCTTCACAAATCTCCACATTGGAAACTCTATACTTCTTACCAACATATAAAGTCTTGCGAAATGACAAGCTAGTTCTATGACAAATGCTATTATCATCGCCATATAAGGTTCGGTTCCCATCTTAAAGGCTACATATACAATCGGCAATGTAAGAAGTGACAAGCAGCCAACCACGATTTGATAATCACGAACCTTTCCTGAAGCATGCATTGAGACAATCAATGGATTAGACAATGCATTCAGCAAAGAAGTGAATATCGCTATTTGTAGAAATATCACCGTATATTCAGGAACTTCTTTCAACCAAACGCTTAAAATCAATGGTGCTTCTATCACTACCGGAAGTGACAAAGTAAGCAACAACAAATACGATAACTTCGAACCTCTAAACACCAACTTATACATACTTTCTATCTCTCCAGAAGCATAATTTTTGATAATCTGAGGATTCATTGCCATTTGGAAATTTCCAACAAAGCCATTAAGTTTGCTAAGTACTTGATACGCAACTCCACGAGCGGCATTTACTGCTGGTCCAAAGAACATGTTCAACACGACGTTCACACCTTGTTCCTTTGCAACAACAGCAAGAGAACCTATCAAATTCCAACCGACAAACGAGCCTACATTTTTACCATATTCCCTATTAAACTTACCTGTAAATCGACATTCCTTAAACTTACCCCTGCAATACAAGAAGTACATGGCAAGGAGAACGATTTGAATAATCGCCATTAAAACTGCATAAACTATTAGTTTATCAAATGGAGTCAATGTTAGCACGTAACATATCGTCAATTTGAAGATGGCATCAAAAATACTGAAATAGGCAAATGCCGACATCTTCTCGTAAGCTATCAACGCTCCATTATATGGAACATTGATGACGTCCAGCATAAATACTAGCAAAGACAACTGGAATACCCAGTTGGCTGCACCATATCTATCCGATGGGAAGTTCATGTACGTATTCAAGAACCAAACACCTACGACCTCTCCTACCACCAAAATGACCAAAGCAAGAAACAAGTGAATGTATATCATCGTACTGAATATACTCTTAACATTTCCTTTCTCGCCCTTTCCTATCTCAAAGGAAAGGAATCGTTGGGTAGCCGTTGTCATTGCGCCACTGATAATGGTGAACATGGTGACAAAGCCACCTACAACGTTATAAATACCAAAATCCACCTCTCCCAACTTATCCAAGATGACACGACTTGTATATAAGCCGATGACCATCATGAAAAGCATTCGGACATAAAGAAGTAGCGTATTCTTCGCTATTCGCTTGTTATTTGATTCATTCATTTAATTTTATCCTAATATATACTTTGAATATTTAAAATTTTGACAAACTTCCACAAAAAGCCAACTTACACCAGTGATAATAAAGAATTGAAAGATTGGATATGCATAATAATAATTCACAGCCAATTCATGAAAAGGGAAGCAAGGATTCATCTCTTGTATCACTATATGATGTACTATATAGATACCCATACTGCACTTGTCGTAAGCATCCAACCCCTATGGCAATACAACTCCATCCCCAGTGTTTACTGGGGAT
>OIZX01000274.1_pt1 | contig 38650 bp, 53 predicted proteins | sample 1588621 | NCBI WGS metagenome assembly OIZX01 (sample SAMN03283276) | human gut metagenome | biome: human-associated habitat; material: feces | host: Homo sapiens | place: Peru | collected 2012 | reverse complement strand
CCGTTCCCATGTCCATGTCGAGCATGACTGATGGGTGCTGTATAGCAAATTGGTACGCTTCTTCCTGATTCCGCCACCGTTCAGTCATTACCAGCCCTCCTTTGAGTTACGCCGACTTCAATTAAATCGGTTTCGTTCATGTAATACTCGGGCTTCTTGGCGTGTGTAAAGCATTCCTTACGTACGGCAACCCACAGGCTGTAATTTATGTTTTTCAATGGGTAGAGCAAATGCCAGGACACCGTTGAGCAGGACATCTGCAGACGCTTCGCAATCCCGGCAATGCTGATGCGGGCTTCGCAAAACATGCGGGCCTCTTTAAGTATATCACTCTCAGTATATCTAGCGTACCTGCGCTTAGTCATTTCCACTTTCATTCTCCCTCACCCCCCGTTCCTCGTCCATAATCGCACCGCAATCGGGACAATGCTCGAACTTCATTACAATTGCGGCTTTTATCTCAAAGTCGCTATCATAGCAGCGGCCACAATTGCTACAGGTAACAGCTCTATCCTCTTTGAACCAACGCCCGTGCTTTACGGGTGCAACATCAGACGGCTGGAAGCAATCTGCCTCATCGAGCATATCGTCAACCCAACAGGTACGACACCAACGTTCGTTGTGGTCTTTCCCCTCCGCCTTGCACGGCTTGCAATAACGCCCCTCGACACTTTTCTTAAACGCTTCCCTGTCAATGTATTCAGTCATTGTCAATCTCCTTTCTGCAAAATGCCCACACGGGGCAGCATCTTTTCGGACAGCCTTTGCTTATAGTCAGCTTTACGCCAACGTTTTATGTTTGTGCATCTAATCATTTTAAAACCCTCTTCTTTCTGTTACTTTCATTCTCCCTCACCTCCGCCCCTTTTCGTAAAGCGGGCATGCGATGACCCGATATGACCTAATTTCCAAATTGTCCTTATAACTTCGGACAGTTTCTTCCGCCACCCAACCCCTCACAGGCTTAAGCTCCGCCGCCCATGGACAATCATGACCACCGCAGGCTTTTGCGCACGCCCAGCAAAGCGTGTCTTTAATCGTCGGTACCATTGGTACCACCTCCATTCATTTTCGCTCCGCGGCTCGGGTTGTTATGTACGCTGCCTCCCACCACGACTTCGCTGTGTGTATAGCCCAACGCCACTCGGCATAACTAAGCACACCCGCAAGAATCCACTCACCGCCAATTGCGCCATACCCACGCTCTGCATACGCCATAGTACAGCACAGAGCTACAGTTATGACATTCAAGGTAACACTAATCGTGGCAATGATTGTGTATGTAATCAAACAGAGCTTATACTTATGGAAAAATTTAGCTGCCTTGTTCATCATTTGTTCCTCCTTTAAATATGTTAAGCACCCGAGCACCGAGTCCAGTCGGGCTTACAGTACCCGCTACTTTATCCACACTGATGATGCCCTTTTCTTTCAGTGTCGAGAGGACCGCTCCCGCCGAAATCGGTGGAATATCTTTCGCCACATACTGTAGCACATTTGCAGTCGAGCAGTTTAAGTTAGTGTCGGTGCAATCAAGCACCGCCTGTAGCACGAGTACCTGCTTTAATGTGAGCCTAACGTCAACCCCATCACACGTACCCTCGAAAGCGTATTCCTTTGGCTTTCTTTTGGCTTTCTTCTTGGGGGGTACGTCTGTACCTGTAGGACGCTCAGGTTCAAGAGAAGTGCCTCCCGTTTCGCAGGAAACACATTCTTCGGTTTCAGCCGTAATGTACTTGTTGCTCTCGGTGTTCAAGCGACATAACAAGAGATTGAGGCAGCTCTTCCCGTCGGTCTCCGCCTCTATCAGTATCTCCCTTAGCTGCTGGTCATTCATGTTATCCCCGGCAGTTCTCAAATCTGACCTCAGCCTGCCAATATAGTCCCGCATTTCCGCCACGGTGGTCAGCTGCTGGATTGCGTTGTTGCCCTGACAGGCCCGTTTGAGCATCGGGCGGTTCAGCAATATAGTGTCCCCAATGTCGTTATTCGTGTAGGCCGCTGCCTTGTCAGGTACGTCTTCATCCGAATTCCTGTTCCACCACCGACCGTGGGTGTCCACCAACAGACCGTATTTGTTCTCTACAATGGAAATCTGCTCACCGCATACACTTTCTATTATCATTGCTTTTCCTCCTTATAGGTATTCTGCGTCGTCCGCACTTTCATTATAACACACGGAGTACAACCCTGTCAATTGGTTTCTTGCCACTCGATTTGACAGGGCGTCCGTGAGAATTTGTCAGAGAATTTGTCAGCGCGCTGCCTGTACTGCCGAAAGTATTGCGTTCATCATAGCGGGGTGAAAAGTGACCACGATAAATTTACCCTCGTCCCGAGTTTCACTCTTGCCCATAGCTGGCTTGTGGGTAATGAAATCCGTGTAGGCGTTCACCAAGCCCCACCCTGTTCCGCGGAAGTTGCTATTGTCGTCTGCATTGTATGCCGCAGTAAATTTGGCACGGGCTTCTTCCAACTGATGAAGTTTGAACGCATTAATGCTCTCTCGGTCTGTTATCGGAAACATCTGGTCAAGCACTTTGTCCACCTGTGCGGGTGTAAGTTTTATTCCAACGTACTGCTCCGCCATCTTGTTCAGTTCCTGCATATAGTCGGCACTGAGTTTCAGCACGTCCCTCGCCTCCTGCAGCTTCGCCTCGGCATTACCGACATGACGAATAGATACCGTGTTCTGCGTGTCCTTGAACGCGAAATTAAACTGGTTCTGGCAGACCAACCGAAGCGGACATATTGCTGCAGTAATTTTTATCTTTCCCGAGAAGCCATTTCGGAAGATTACGTGGGGTGTAAATTCATCACCGAGAATATTCACGCTCGGTAACTTGCCGATGACATACACCATACCATTTCCAGTTTCCCCAGCCTTTTCGAAGCTAAGTTCATCGCCCATGTAGTCTACAAATTCAAACGCTTCGCGGTTCTGAACTAGCTGAAATTTATCCGATACCACATCGTAAATCTTGCCGTTACTATTCACTGTCATGAAACGGTTCGGTACCTCAACCAGTGTACCACCGTCTATCATCGATGTGAAGACGGGCTTCTTCGCCACCTCGTAATCAAGCCCCGAGGAGCGGAGCACCTGCTCCATGTTTCTACATTCCTGTACGTCCTTACCAATCGCATGCCATGTTGTGGTTCTATCCACGAAAATTTGTTCGTTCATCGTTTTTCCTCCTTGTTTGCTGTACCGGGCGACTTGCGCCGCCCTTTGTTTGTGTCCTCTCGTTATTCAATTCCAAGCTGAGCGGCGATTGTCTTGCCTAGTTCAGTCAGCTTGAACACCGTCGCCTTGTGGTTGTTTACTCTGCCAATGCTTCTCACGCCAACACCCTTTTCGCAGAGGGTGGAAATCATTGCACCCACCGTCATAGGCTTGCCCTGAAACTGCCCACCGATATCGTCGCAGAGTACATCAGTCCATATCTCACTGTCCAGTCCATCGTCCCAGAAGCAAGTATCGGGAAGATGCCTCATGAAGTCCACCTGCTTCGCTGTGAGAGTTATGCCGTCGCTCTCATGTGCGACATCCTTAGATTTGCGCGGCTTCTTCGTCTTAGCGGGAATGGGTTCGTCCTTATAAGCGTTTGCTGTGTCGGTCTTGGGATCGTCGGTGATTTCTACCTCTACGGTCGTCTTCGCATTCTGCTGTGCAGTGTGTTCCTCGCGAGCTTTGACGAAAGCTGCGCAGGAGATGCGGGTCTTCTTGCCGTTCTCGGTCTTGTAAAAATAGCCTGAAAATGCGCCGTTCTTTTCAACTGCTTCGTAATCGATACCATCAACTATAAATTTCATAATTATTTCCTCCATTTGTGTTAACTCGTCACCCGTCAAGCCGTTAGCGCAGCTTCGTTCTTATTCTTCGTTTGCTTCGGGGTTTGCGACTCTCGCAAACTCAAGGCTGTCAAGGTCGGATTCCCATTCTTCCATGTCCTCGTCATAGTCGAAAGCTTCGACGTAAACGAGAACGGCACTGTACCTCTTTCCACCAGCCGTTCTGAATGATGAAACCGAAATGGTGTGCTTCGCAAGCACCTTTCTTGCTTCTTCAAGACTTTCTGTTTCAAGCAGAACCTTGAAGTTTCCGTTCTGAAGTCCCTGGTCGTATGCTGCTGAGATGACATCGGCTGTTCTTGCCTCGATTGTTTCTGTAATTATGCGGTATCTTTTCATTTTGATTTCCTCCTGTATTATGTTTGGTTTTGGGTTTTCCGTTGTTTCTATAAAAATTATAACATGACAAATGCCCTTTTGTCAATTGGCAAATTGCACAAGGTTTTGAGCTTCTTTTTGTGCAATTTGCACAATATATTAGCAGGTTGCACAATTGGAGCGTTGCTTGTTTGTGCAGATTGCACATACAATTTGTATATATACAAATCGCAATACAAATCGATACAAATCGCCAACGCCTGTCAAACAACCTGAGCGTCATCGGGAGTGTCTTTGCGGGGCTTGGAGTGTTTTGCTGTCAAGTTGTGTTCTTTTGTATCCGCGTTTGGTTGTCAATTGTATTGTATTGTATTCCCCCTAAAAGGGGGAACACAATACAATACAAATGCAACGCTTGCAACACAATATACAAATCACTTGACAAGAAGAGTCCCCTGTGCTACAATTAAACTAGAAACACATAGTACAACGACCGAAAGGAGGCTAGTTAATGGCATACGTGGACTTCCCCAACAGCAACCAGGGTATGAAAGACCGCAAGGCTTTTTGGTTATCCCCTGATGGCATTACCCTAATCAGCCAGTGGCGCAGAGAGGGTATCCCTTTCGAAGAGATTGCTGTAAAATATATCGGTGCATCCTCAAAGACAGTATGGAGATGGACTAAGGAAAATGACGAACTTGCCACAGCTCTGCAGATTTCGAAAGACACAACCAACGGTAAAGTAGAGCAGGCCCTGCTGAAAAGGGCTTTAGGCTATGAATATAACGAAGTTACTGCGGAGTTAGTTGAGGGTGAGATGCGAACTACCAAAGTTACACGAAAGCATGTTTCCCCCGATGTCAAGGCCTGCCTCAGTTGGCTTTATTCCCGCAGGCCTGACAGATGGCGCGCTATCCAGGACCCTCTCGATAATGACGCAGAAGCTATCGGCATAGCTAAGCGCATGCTGGTCACAATCAAGGAAGCTGCAGAAGAGGCTATTCCCGTGTCCTCCGTTGAACAGGAGGATATCAACCCCCACAAGAGTACGGGTGGCGGCTAATGCCCAACGAAATGCAAGAAAAACGCCAAGGAAAACACCGAACGGAACTTTATTCAGGTAAAGTGCTACTTTAGCATACTAGATTGGAAGGTGGTGCAATGGACACTTCGATACAAATCAGCCCCAAACAGGCGGAGTATATTCAAAATGCAAACAGCCGCTGGAACATAAAAATCGGTGCCACCCAGTGCGGCAAGACATTTATCGATGTGCAGTACGTAATACCTCACCGAATATCCGAAAGGGCGGGTAGAAAGGGTCTAAATGTCATCCTTGGGGTGTCCAAGGAAACCATCGAGCGAAATGTGCTGGAACCCATGCGGGATATCTGGGGTGAGAAGTTAATTTCACCCATCAACTCCCGAAATTTTGCGACCATTATGGGCGAGAAGGTATACTGCCTCGGTGCTGAGAAAGTATCGCAGGTGTCGAAGCTGCGAGGTGCGAAGTTTAAATATGTCTACGTTGATGAGATAGTAGACATCAACGCCGAGGTGTTCCAGCTGCTGAAATCCCGACTGTCGCTGCCGTATTCGGTGTGCGACGCGTCGGGAAACCCGTCGTATCCCACACACTTTATCAAAAAGTTCATCGACAGCAAAGATAAGGGTGTTGACGTGTATTGCCAGCAGTGGACTTTATACGACAACCCTTTCCTCAGCCCCGGATACGTTCACGCGCTTGAATCTGAATACGATGGGACGGTATTCTTCGACCGGTATATTCTCGGCAAATGGACGCAGGCAGAGGGGCTTATCTACCCTATGTATCTGAATGCTCTTGAAGAGGCTTCTCCTGACCCCGCGGAGGTATGTGCCGACCGATACGCCCTTTCTATCGACTATGGCACGCAGAACGCGTTCGCGGCTCTTCTGTGGGCTAAGAAAGGCATGACGTGGCATGCCATCAGGGAGTATTACTACTCGGGCAGGGACGAGGGTTCCATGAAGACTGACGACGACTATCTGCAGGAAATGGAAGAGTTTGTCGCAGACGTAGTGGGAGTTTCGCAGCAATCCATACTAACGATAATAGACCCCTCTGCTGCTTCCTTTATTGCTGCCCTGCGCAAGAGCGGCAAATTCAGCGTCCGCAAAGCAGATAATGACATGATGAACGGCATACGCGATACAGCGAATTGCCTGAAAAAGGGCAAGGTCAAAATATCGTCCGGACTAAGCAACTGGCGCAAGGAGATTGAGGGCTATGTATGGGACAAGAAAGAGGGCGAAGACCGCCCTATCAAGGTCAACGACCATTTGATGGATTCTATGCGGTACTTCGTGAGAACTATGCGGCTGGCCAAGTCTGGCAGCAGCGGATACAAGTCGCCATTTGGCGGCTGAAAGGAGAATTATGCTTTTAACCTATCAGGATTTTGAAGAGTGTAAGCAGCGGGGCGACATGAGCGGGTTTATCCGCATCGCTATCGAGAATCACCGCACCAGCCCCATGTTTGCGGACGCAATATTAGCTGACGCATATGACCGTCAGCGCAATGTAACTATTCACGAATATGTACAGCGAATATTTACCCTTGCGGGCGAACCCATCGAGGATTTTACCGCTTCAAACAACAAAATCGCGAGCAACTTCTTCCACCGCCTCAACACGCAGAGATGCACGTATTCGCTCGGAAACGGTGTGTCTTTCCAGAACGACAGCATCAAGGAGAAGCTAGGGTCCAACTTCGACACGCAGCTTTGGGACCTCGGCTTTAAGGCGCTGATACACGGCGTGTCGTTTGGCTTCTGGAACGTGGATAAACTATATGTGTTCCCGCTGACTGAATTCGTACCGCTGTGGGACGAATACGACGGTACCCTCAAGGCGGGCATAAGATTCTGGCGGCTCGCTCCCGACAAGCCCACGACAGCTATACTTTACGAGATTGATGGGTACACAAGATATAAGTCAACCAGCGATGAAAGTCTGGTGTTCAGGGTAGAGCAGGAGCAGCGGGCATACAAGACTAAGATATCCTATACCCCTGCTGGCGGGTCTGAGGTGGTAGGCGTGGAAAACTATTCCTCACTGCCGATAGTCCCTCTGTGGGGTAGTAAACTACATCAGTCAACCCTCGTGGGGATGCGCGAAGCCATTGACAGTTACGACCTTATCCGCAGTGGTTTCGCAAACGACCTTACCGACTGTAGCGAGATTTACTGGATTATCTCTAACTGTGGAGGTATGGAAGATGATGACCTCGCAAGATTTCGTGATAGACTGAAGATAAACCATATCGCCAATGCGGACGAGGGCGAAGTTACCCCCTACACGCAGGACATACCTTATCAGGCGAGAAAACAGTACCTTGCCGACATTAGGGCAGATATATACGAGAACTTCGGTGGGTTGGACGTGCATGCTGTCGCCGCAGGAGCCACGAATGACCACATCGATGCAGCGTATCAGCCCCTCGACGAAAATGCCGATGACTTCGAGTATAACGTCATCGAGTTCGTGCAGCAGGTGCTGACGCTTATGGGTATTGACGCGGTGCCGATTTTCAAGCGTAACCGCATTTCCAACCAGAAAGAGCAGACCGAAATGGTGTTGCAGGCGGCGCAGTACCTCGACGAGGAAACGGTAATCAGCAAGCTGCCGTTCGTTACTCCCGATGAAATCAAGGCTATTCTCCGCAAAAAGGACGCGGAAGACGTTGACCGCATGACGCGCGGAGAACCCACGGAAAGCCCCGAAGAGGCACAGGAGCAGACACCCGTACCTATGGACGCAGAGAGTGAAGAAGCGTAACGGAAAGCAAGAGAAACGCCTTTCTGGGGGTGAGAGCGAATGAACATCAACACGCAGAATGACAAGGAAGTTGAAAAGCTAGAGAAGAAACTTCGTGCAGTGTATTTGAGGGCGCAGGCTGAAACACAGGCGAAAATGGAAGACTACCTGCAGCGATTTGCAACCAAAGACGCAATAAAGCTGGAACAGGTAAAACAGGGTAAAATCACTCAGGAAGAGTATATCAACTGGCGTAAGGGTCAGATTGCAGTCGGTAAACTCTGGCAGGATAAAGTGGATGCACTGGCCGCCGATTATACAAATGCCAACCAAATCGCCATGGGTATGGTGCGTAAAGACATGGCAGGAACCTTTGCCACGAACCATAATTATGCCGCTTATCAGCTGGAACACGGCACATCGCTTGATTTAAGCTTTACCCTGTATGACGAAAATACTTTGGCGAACCTTGTCAGGAACAATCCAGATATGTTACCCCTGCCGTCTGTAGACGTCCCTAAGGACTTGCGATGGAATAAGCAGAAGATAAACTCGGTCATCACGCAGGCAGTATTGCAGGGCGACAGCATCCCGAAAATTGCTCAAAATCTACGTAAGGTGACGGACATGAACCACTCGGCAGCCGTGCGGAACGCCCGTACTTCTATGACTGCGGCACAGAACGCGGGCAGGGTGGAAAGCTACAAACACGCCCAGGACATGGGCATCGACCTACAGCAGGAGTGGCTTGCCACTCTCGACGGGCGCACCCGACACTCACATAGGCAGATGGATGGCGAAAGAATTCCTGTGGCTAAAGATAAATGGCATCCTGCAAAGTTTTCCAATGGCTGTAGATACCCCGGCGATCCAAGTGGTCCGCCCTGGGAAATCTATAACTGTAGGTGTACACTCGTAGCGGCCGTAAAGGGCGTTGACCAATCAAATGCCCCTCGAAATTCGAAACTCGGCAGCATGAGTTACGGGGAATGGAAAAGTGGACATAAACCAGTACAGACAGTGGTACCCACCGAAACTTCTACCCCTACACCCGTTTACATGCAAGGCATTCGTGCGGTGCTCGGGGACGATTACGTGAACGCCATGGAAACCCTGTTGGAATTTACCGAGGAGCCGAATGTAAAGGACTTGTATCATAGGTTCGGTGACAGGTTTGACGTTGTGGACGACCCTGCCATGTCCGGGGGTGCGTACTTTATCCCCGGGGGTGGTAAAGTACACATGAACGCCGAGCGTGTGTCTAGGGGCGACAACCTGCACATGCCGTATCAAACTGCATTCCACGAATTCGGGCATAACATCGACTGGCTGGCGGGTCGTGATGCAGGTGGCGGGTGGATTTCCGCCGAGTACGAGAACGGAAAACTCACCAAAGCTATTAAGTCCGATTGGAAACAGTTTAAAATCGATATGCTCAGAAGTTACCCGTCGGAGTATCTTCGCGGGGGTACCGTTGAAGCTCAAGAAAGGACTTTCCGCGTGTACGTTAGGAGCGCAGACACGGGCGACGGCAAATACACTGCGCTGTCACACGCACTGCGAAACGGGGAAATCACAATGTACGAGGCAATGCGTGATAATAAGCTTATGCAGCGTGTAATGATACAGATGAAGAAAGATTGGGTAGACCCCGATGACGTAACGGTTGCTCTGTTAAAGCGGGAGGGCAGGAGTTTATCTGAGCGGGGTAACATTTCCGATGTTATTGAGTTTTGTACCCGAAAGAGTTACCCGTTGGGTGCGGGTCATGGTGCTAAATACTGGAATACCCCAGGGGCTGGGGCACAGGAATTTTTTGCAGAAACCCTCGATAGCAAGGTTGCGAACCCCAAGGCGCTTGCTCAAATGCGTCGTGTTTTCCCCAATTCAGTTGACGTAGTTGAAGAAATCGTAGGAGGTCTTGTCAAATGACACGAGAAGAAACAATTGAGGCATACACTAAGAAATTTGGTGGATTTCCGTACTTTCTCATGATGGGTGCATCAGATGAAACACTTGTCCGTGAGGTCGAGAAAGCATTGGAGTCTGGCGAGGAGATAGAACCCGAAGAGGGTGCTGTGTATTAAGTGCAAAGAAAGGGCAAAGAAAAGCCAAGGAAAGCCCATGTCCGCTTAGGGGTACGTAAGGGCGGGTGCATATATCAGAGTTCAAAGAAAGTGCCTTTTCTTTTGCAGGAGATATGTATCGTGTGTTGTGATATGGAGGAGAACCGCCATGAATGGGCTTGAGATTAGACAAGATAATACCGAAGAGGTGCTTGATGCACTAGCCGACCAGGTGGGGGTGGGGCTTGAAAAGATAGGTCTCGTTGCCGAGGGATACGCGAAGCGACTCTGTCCCGTGGATACGGGCAGACTGCGAAACAGTATCACGCATACAACTGACGACAGTGCCGCATATATAGGTACAAATGTTGACTATGCTGTGTATGTCGAGATGGGCACTGTAAGAACACCCGCTCAGCCCTATTTGAAACCTGCAGCGGCAGACCACGCGGACGAGTATCGAAGAATACTCAACGACGCTTTGCAAAGCAGCGAGTAGCCCGTCAAATGGACAGTCGTGCGGCTGACAATACAAATAATTGCAACTGTCAAAGGGTCAACTACCGAGAAGTCGCTTCGGAATTGACCCTAACGCTTATTTGTAGCAATACAAATCAATTACAAATGTCAATTTTGCGGCTGTTAGTTTGTCATTTGTATTGTATTGCGCACCCCTTTAGGGGTGCAATACAATACAAATGAAAAACAGCTGACAATGAACAGTGCAGTAAACTACTTGACAAAAGTGGCGTTGGTGTGGTATAATGATAATAACGAAGAAGAATCTGAACGGCAGAGAAAGCCGCCGAGAGAAAGGAAGATCGTAATGGCGTTAACCAAGGCATTTCTCAAAGAAGTGCTCAGCAAGGCTGGTGTAAGCCCCGAAAACGTAACCGAAGCGGTTGACAGTATTATTGATGGACACGTGACTTCAATAAATGCACTGCGGGAAGAAATTGCGACTTACAAAGCCGATGCAGAAAAGCTCCCGAATGTTCAGAAAGAGTTGGACACTCTGAGGGCGACAGCTAACGACGAATGGGAAACCAAGTACACAGCAGAACATGAAGCATTCGAGCAGTTTAAAGCCAGTGTGGCGGCTGAAAAAGAACTTTCGGCGAAGAAAGCACTGTATACAGACCTGCTGAAAGGACAGCATATCGATGAGAAGCGGCTGGAAGCGATACTTAAGGTCACGGACTTCGACAGTATGACCGTAAAGGACGGTCAGCTTGTCAATGTTGGCCAGCTTACTGAGGCAATCAAGAGCGATTGGGCGGGTTTCATCGTGACTGACCAGACCGATGGTGCATATGTGGACACACCGCCCAACACCGACACCGCAATGACGAAAGCGGACTTCGAAAAGATGCCGCTGTCGAAGCAGATGGAATATGCTAACGCTCATGCTGATGCTGTGGCGGCGTTATACAAAGAATAGGAGTAAATTATGAGTGTATTTAATTCCAAGATTTTTAATTCCGAGGTATTCGGTAGATACCTTGAAACTGTACCTCGCGTAAAGCAGAATGCTTTCATTAAGGCGGGTATCCTGCGTAGCAGAGCGGACCTTAAGACTATGCTGACAGAGCAGACGGGCGGCAACTTCATCAGCGTACCTATGACGGGACGTATCGGCGGCGATGCGCAGAATTACGATGGCAACACCGATATTACTGGCGGCACCCTCGACACATTCCTGCAGTCCATGATAGTAGTTGGTCGTGCTAAGGCGTGGGAGGAAAAGGACTTCTCCAAGGACATTATTGGGCATGATTTCATGGAGGATATCGCTCAGCAGGTAGCGGACTACTGGGACGATGTAGACCAGGTTACTATCCTGTCCACCCTCAAGGGCATCTTCGGCGTAACCGCAAACAGCTTTAACACCAAGCACACGCTGGACATCACTGGCAACACTGACGATGCTGCAATGGTTGGCGCAACTACGCTGAACACCGCAATCCAGCAGGCAGTCGGCGATAATAAGAACCTGTTTACTATGGCAATCATGCATTCTACGGTAGCGACACATCTGGAGAACCTGCAGGTGCTTGAATATTTCAAGCAGACTGACGCTAATGGCGTCCAGAGGTCCACGGGACTGGCAACATGGAACGGTAGAACCGTTCTTATCGACGATGACGTACCCACAGAGGAAGTGCCCGAGAGTGGCGAATCCCCGAACGTTGTCCCCGCTTATACCAAATACACGACTTATATCCTCGGACAGGGCGCGTTTGACTACTGCGACTGCGGTGCAGCGGTGCCCTCCGAAACTTGGCGTGACCCCAAGTCTGCAGGTGGCAAGGAAATGTTGATTACCCGTCAGCGTAAGATATTCGCGCCTAAGGGCTTCAGCTTCGTACAGCCCACTTCGGCTATCATCTCCCCCACTAACGAGCAGCTGGAAACAGCAGCGCGTTGGACTGTGGTGAAGAACTCCGGCGGCACGGGCTTCTATGACAACAAGGCTATCCCCTTTGCGAGAATCATCAGCAAGGGCTAAATAGATAGCAGTATCGAAAGGCGGCGAGAAAATGCTCACAAAAATGTGTATGGAATGCAAAAACTGGTTTACCCCCAAGGGCGGCAAACACGGCGGAACATTTACTATCGAGAGCAAAAGCATCTCGCCGCTTGATTTTATTCTCGATGGTCAGTACTTTCGGATAGTCGGCAGCTGTTTCAACGATGGCGTATACAAAAACGAATCGTCCAGCCTCGCTGCCCTCGTTGATGAGGTATTTGACGGGCAGATATGGGCGATGAACGTTCCTCCGGCGTTTGTTGCCCTGTCTACCGAAATTGAAGAATACTGTAAGAAATACGAGAGCGAAACTTCGCCGTTTACCTCTGAATCTTTCGGGGGTTACAGCTACACCAAGGCGTTTGACGCGGGCGCACCGCTGTCATGGCAGAAGACATTCGCTAACAAGTTGAACTTGTGGAGGAAGATATAATGTCGCTGTTATCCGAAAGCATGACCAGCTGTGTTTTTCTGAACAAGAATAAAGTATCCGACGGTGAGGGTGGATACACCATTTCATGGACAGAGGGTGCACAGTTCGAAGCTGCGATAGTCTTCGATAGTTCCATGGAGGCACGTGTGGCGGAAAAGGCAGGGGTTACTTCGCTGTACACCGTTTCCGTCCCCAAGGGGTTATCTGTGGAATACCATGACGTGTTCAAGCGGCTGTCTGATGGTAAAGTCTTTCGGGCGACGTCAGATGGCGACGACAAGAAAACCCCGCAGTCAGCGTCATTCCAGATTTCTCAGTTCACAGCCGAGGAGTTTGAACCCTCTACACAGACATGAGGTGACACAATATGACTAAGGCTGCTGCGTTGCACAAATTTTTCAGTGGGTTTGGACTTACGGCATACCAAGAGTATTCCGTCCCCGAAGATGCCACGTTCCCGTATCTAACATACTCGGTAACGACTAACAGTTTTGGCGGTGGCGATACAGCGTTGACGGCGTCGCTGTGGTACCGCGCGTCTTCGTGGACAGCCATAAATGCGAAGACCGAGGAAATTTCCGCTGCCATTGGATATGGTGGTGTGGTTATAGACTGTAGCGGTGGTAAAATATGGATAAAACGTGGTCAGCCGTTCGCCACGTCCATGCGAGATGAAACAGATGAAACAGATGATTTAATTCGACGTAAGTTGATAAATATTACTGCTGAATATTTGACTAAAAACTAAGAAAGGATTGGTTATAATGGGTAAATTTACGGTCATTCCCAAAGACACATTTGACGGTTTACAGCTTGATGCGGGTGTGCTTCTGAAAACATTTGACCCCGCTACAGCGACTGCGCCCAAGGACGAGGATATCATCTGCCCCACTACTGGCGGTATAAACGCATCGTGCGTACCGACTTATAGCGACCTGGGTGAGGACGTGGATAACTGCCCCAATAACATGAAGGAACTGAAACACCTTGATGGATGGGACTGTAAGATGTCGTTCACGTCGCTCGGAATGACCCCCGAAGCGATTAAGCTGGCGCTGGGTGCGGCAGACATAGATAGTACGGACGCTACAAAGGTGACCCCCCGTAAGGACCTCGCACAGAGCGACTTCAGCGATATTTGGTGGGTAGGCGACACAGCGAGTGGCGGTATGGTTGCCGTTCAGCTGAAAAATGCACTTTCTACTGGTGGTTTCTCGCTCAAGACCACTAAGAATGGCAAGGGCCAGTTATCCGTCGAGCTGACGGGTCACGTTTCCATCAGTGCACAGAGTGTGATGCCTATGACGTTTTATTCCGCCGCAGGTACATCAGCAGCTACGTATACTGTGACGTACAATGAAAACGGTGGTACTGGTACAATGACTGACAGTAATTCACCTTATGCAGACGGTGCAGTTGTTACTACGCTGTCCAATGCTTTTACTCCTCCCGATACAAAGTCGTTCTCAAAGTGGAACACGCAGGCAAATGGTAGTGGTACCGATTACAACGCGGGCGCAACGTTTAAGATTACTGAGGACACCACACTTTATGCAATCTGGGAATAAACATTTAGGGGGTATGCGGCAGTGGAAAAGTTTGAAGTTCGTAAGATTTCAGAACTGACAGCGAATGAGGCAATTGACGTACTATGTGAAGTGAGTGTATACCTTGCCAACATTGTGACTGATGAGCAGCTCACATCTGAACTGAAAACAAAGTTAAATGACGGTGAAACGAAGACCAAAGCACAGCAGTTTGTTTTTGGCATGGAGAAACTCACAAATCTTGTGCCGATAATTCTTAAAAAGCACAAGGTTGACGTTTTCGGCGTTCTTGTAGCACTCAGCACCAGACCTGTTACAACCGACGAAGTTGCTCACGTCAATGTTATGGTCGTGATGCAGAATATCCGCAAGATAGTGCAGGACAAGGATTTTGTGGATTTTTTCAAATCGTGCGTATCGGAGGAAGTGAAGTAACCTCCGTTTTGCTGGGTATGCCGAGAAGAATGAGTGCAAGGGGGCTGATTGCCGCAATACCGACGATTTTAAAGCGGCAAAGTGAGCAATCGGTCCTCAATCTGTACTTGGCTGAATGCTTGCGGGTGTTGACCGAAAACACAGCAAAAATCGGTGGTGGCGGGTATATTTCAGTGCGCTATTGCGACTTAATAAATTCAAAGCCCGAGGAAAAACGCACACCAGAAGAAATTGTGAGCGATTTTAAAACGAACTTGGCAAGAATAAGAGGTGATACCGTTTGAACCTGCTTGATCTGTTTGTACGCATAGGTGCGGATACATCTGAAGCCGAAAGCGGCATAAGCGGCTTGTCTGGAAAGCTGAAGACAGGTCTTGCGACCGCCGCAAAGGTTGGCGGGGCGGCTGTAACTGCTGCTGCTGCGGGGGTTACAGCACTAACTAAGAGTGCTATTGACGAGTACGCAGAGTATGAGCAGCTTGTGGGTGGCGTGGAAACCCTGTTTAAGAACTCTGCCGGTGTTGTGCAGGGTTATGCTGATGCTGCGTATAAATCGGCGGGCATGTCTGCAAACGCCTACATGGAAACAGTGACCAGCTTCTCAGCGTCATTGCTTCAGAGCCTTGACGGTGATACAGCTGCTGCTGCTGAAGCGGCGAACCAAGCCGTAATCGACATGGCGGACAACGCCAATAAAATGGGTTCAAGCATAGAGTCCATACAGAATGCCTATCAGGGTTTCGCCAAGCAGAACTACACCATGCTCGACAACCTGAAGCTCGGCTACGGCGGTACTGCTTCGGAAATGGCTAGACTCGTCAACGACTCTGGTGTACTCGGTGATGCTATGCTTGACCTGAGCGATACGCAGACTATTGGCGCACAGTTGGCAGAAGTTGGTTATGCGAAAATAGTCGAAGCTATCCATGCAGTACAGACAGAAATGGGCATAACTGGAACAACCGCTAAAGAAGCAAGCACCACCATTCAGGGCAGCATTTCCTCCATGCAATCGGCATGGGGTAATTTAATGACGGGTCTGGCAGACCCATCACAAGACCTCGGTGTGCTGATTGATAACTTGGTCGAGAGTGTCGTAACTGTGGGCGAGAACATTATTCCCCGAATCGGTGAAACTATCCCGCGAATACTCGATGGAATAACCAGTTTAGCGAGTGTTATCCCGCCACACTTGGAGCAGCTACTTAGTGACGTTTTCCCGATTTTGGTTAACAGTGTTACTACGCTAACGACGGATTTAGTGAAAGTAATACCTAGTGTGCTAAACACCGCAATGAAGCAGTTACCCGATTTGGCGAAGTCAGCCGCGACAATAATTATCCAGTTAACACGGGGTATTTCCGACAATTCTGGGGAACTTATGAACACATTAGCCGAGGTTGTTACTGGTATTATCGAAGTTCTGACTGGCCCCGATGTTTTGTCAAACCTGCTCACTGCAGTTTTGGACTTGGTAACCAATCTGGCAGTAGGCATAATTGAAATGATTCCGACACTGATTTCAGTTGTTCCAATAATAATCACGAACGTCATAACGGCAGTGGTTGAAAACATTCCTGTTATAGTGGCGATGATACCGACCATCATAAACGCAGTCATAGACGCTGTAGTTACAAGCATTCCGCTGATTGTTAACGCGGGAATTACATTGCTCACATCGCTAGTTGGTGCTTTGCCTGACATAATTAGTGGTATAGTGGCGGTAATTCCTGAGCTGATTTCCGCTATAGTAAATGCTATACTTGGACTGACATCTGAGCTAATTCAGGCGGGCATTGACTTATTCACGGCGATTATTGAAGACCTGCCTGCGATAATCACAAATCTCGTGTCGGCAATCCCCGAGATAATAGCCTCGATTACGGGAGCGTTGGCGGAGTCTTTTCCTGAATTGATGCAGATGGGCGTTGAACTGTTCTCGTCACTTATCGCTGACCTGCCCACAATAATTATGAACGTTGTCGAAGCCCTGCCCGAAATTATAACCGCGAGTATTGAAACGTTCATGAACAACATTTCGCTCATGATAGACATAGGCGTTAACCTGTTCACGGCAATTATTGAGGGCATCCCCAAGGCAATCGTCATGATAGTGGGTGCAATCCCCGAAATCATCTCAGCAATCAAGGATGCATTTTTATCCGTCGATTGGGGTGACATAGGCAAGCAGTTGATGAACGGCATTGGCGAGGGCTTCAAAAACGGAGTCGAAAGCGTTAAGGAGAAGTTCAAGGAGGGCGGCGAGAAGCTGAGGGAAACACTGAGGGACTTCTTCGGTATCCACAGCCCCTCAAGGATGTTTGCCGAAATGGGCGAGTTTCTGGCTCTCGGTCTTGGCGAGGGTTGGGATGATACGATTCCGGGGGTTGCCAAGAGCATCAACGAGGGTCTGGACTTCTCCACTTCTGAAGTTAAGCCCGCCAAGTCGGGCGGCCTTGGTGGGTCAGGTTTCGGCGGCATCGTTATCAACATCAATGGGGTTCAATATCAGGACTTCAACGAACTCGCGGCGGCAATTTCCGAACGAATACAGTTTATAACCGATAGGGAGGTGGCGGGCTATGGAGCTTGATTTCACACTTGACGGGGTTTCGGCAAAGTCAAAGGGTGTCATTTTGCAGAAGCCTATAGAACTCTCCCCACTCGTGCCGTCAATCACAACGGTAAAGATAGCGGGGCGAAGTGGAAATGTGCACATATTCAACGATGCCTACGATTCCCGCACAGCAACAGCGACCTGCTACTGTCTGGGAGATGACGTAACCACAGCCATGGCTAACGTTTCCGAGTTCCTGCTCGGGACATTTGGCGAACGTAAACTTGGCATTACAAGCGGATTCCACTACAAAGCAGTCATCACAAGTGCGGCAGAACTGCAGACCCGCTTGAATTTGCTAAATCCATTCACAATAGTATTCGACTGTTCTCCATTCAGATTTGCTGACACTGTACAGTCTGTACAGACCACGCAGACCACACGGCGGGCGTTACGGCAAACTTCACAGACTCCCAAGAACAGCAGCACCCTCACCAACCCTACGCCTTTCGTGGCATACCCAAGAATTTCCGTGAACATTCGTGGCGCGGGTACGCTCGTTGTGAACGGCGAAACCTTTGAGATACGAAGCCCCAAACAGCCTGTGATTGCTACTGTTGACAGTGACAGGTTGGACGTGTCGGGCGCAACTGGTGGACTTAACACCTTAGTAAATTGGACTAAGTTCCCCACGCTATCTCCTGGTGAAAACGCCATTTCTTGGTCAGGCGACATCAACGTGCTGTCCATTGAACCAAATTGGAGGTACTTGTAATGTTTCCCATATTGTACAGCAGCGATGCAACGGATTTCAGCGGTAATGGTGTCGGCATTCTGCGCGACGTCATAACGTGTAGTGTAACTGAAGAACTGAACACGTCTTTTGAGTTGGTGATGCAATACCCCGTAGTTGGAGTGCACTACTCAGACATTCATGAGGCGTGTTGGGTGAAAGCCAAGCCGAACCCTTATTGCGAAACCCCGCAGCTGTTCAGGGTCTACAAGATATCGAAGCCTATTAGCGGAGTGGTTACGATTTGGGCGGAGCATACCACTTATGCCGTTGACAGATACGTTTGCTTTCCCAACACGGACTACGAAGACACTGAGGGCAGTGTTGACACTATGATAGCACACCTCAATTCAAGCATACAGGGTAACGTTCCGGGGTTTACTTTCGTGTCAGAGCTGACCAACAACTCCGTGTATAAGTGGAGTGTGCCGACTCCCACTGCGATAAAGTCCGTCAGAAATAGAATGGCTTCCACGTGGGGTGGGGATTGGGTGTTTACGAACAACGCAATAACCCTCTTAGACCGTCGCGGCAGTGATAGGGGCGTTTCCGTCAGCTATGGCGAGAATATCCAGACTGCTACAATGGAATGGGACACGAGCGGCCAATACACATGCGTGTGTGCCTTTTGGAAAGGCGCAGACCCTAACGCAGGGGACGGTGCACAAACTATAGTTTACACCGACCCCGTGTTTAAGCCCCTGTACGCCAACACCAGTGTAAATGACCTTTATTTCAAGCCATGCATTCTGGACTGTTCCAGTAAATTCTCCGAAAAGCCTCAGCCGAGCGACTTAGACGAATGTATTCACGAGTTCGTCAGAGCCAACCTGGACATCGGAAATAGCGCCAATAGATGTAGTGTAAAGGTCGTACCGAGGGGTAGCACCGTGGAGTACGCACATTTAACCGACGTAGACCATATCGAACTTGGCGACACGATAAGCATCAACTTGGGTCATGGTGAGTCGGCAGTGACACAGCGATGCATCAAGACCGTGTTTGACGTGGCGCATGAAAGATACACGTCAATTGACCTGGGAACGAAAAAGCGATCCGTTTCTAGTGTAGCGGCCACAAGTAAGGTTGACGCGGGCATGGATATGGTGGCTACAAGTAAGGCTGATGTAGCTTCAATTACCGCCAAGAAGAACGCCGATGATGATATAGTAAACATTACTATCACCTACACGGACGACACAACGGCATCGTTCGCATGTAGTTATGATGCCGAAAAGCAGTTAACCAACTTCGGGGCAGTGCCGATTAAATACGAATAGGGGTGTGTGCGTGTATGAACGACTTTGAAACCGGTGTTTGTGTCGGGTATCTGCTGGGTCATAAAGCCGACTCGGGCGGCACAATTATCAGCAAGACTATTACCAAAAACGGCACTTATCATGCAGCCGATGATAACGCGGACGGGTTTGACCCTGTCACCGTCAATGTCAGAGGGTTATCCCAAAAGGACGCTGATGACCTTATACAATGGGTCATTGACCAAATCAAACCACAGCTGCCTGACGGCACCGAGATAACGCCGCCCACAATTGATGTGGATAGTGAGTTCAAGCCGAGCATGGATGGAGCAGACTGGCCTTATCTTACAGCCATATCTTCGGACGGTGAAATAACACAGGTGATGTATGGCGTGTTTAGCCCTCCTGGTGCGCCGTATAAGGACAACATGGTGTACTATGTGGACACGTACCGCGACGGACAACTTGTGTTGCATAAGATAGCACTGCGTGTGCCTGACTATGGCAAGACGCCTGGCAATATGTCGTCGATACAGTCGGATGGCTACATTAAAGTCGTGAGTACCAGCAGTAACGGTACGGTAACAGAAAATCTATGGGGACCAAACATCAACGCCGGATACACGACTGTATGGACAATTTAAGGGGGTTTGAAATGATGACACCAACAGACCCGCCAGTTATGGCGGACATGACCGAGAAATTGCAATTGCGCCAGACATGGCGCAGGCATGGGGACGGAGGTTATTAAATGAGAGGAATAGATGTTTCTCAGCATAATGGAAACATTGACTGGGATAAGGTCAAAGCAAGCGGCAAGGTCGATTTCGCAATCCTTAGATGTGGTTTCGGCAGGGAGCATGCAAGTCAGGTAGATGAGCAGTTCGAGCGCAATTACAGCGAGTGTAAGCGTGTGGGGCTGCCTGTCGGAGCATATCATTATAGCTATGCGGATTCCGCAGCGGATGCCGAAAAAGAAGCGGAATTTTGTCTGAAGCTCATTAAAGATAAACAGCTGGAGTTCCCCGTCTGGTTCGATATCGAGGAGCGTTCGCACGTCCTTAGAGGTAATTGCGATGACCTCGTTAAGGCTTTTTGCGGACGCTTGGAAGCCGCAGGATATTATGCAGGCGTGTACAGTTTCGACAGCTTTTTTGCGTCAAACTTATCGCCCGAAATAACCAAACGCTATGCGGCATGGTCGGCAAGGGTCGAAAATATCAAGCCTACTGCCTGCCGAAATGTGGGTATGTGGCAAAATTCGTGGAAAGGTTCTGTTCCGGGAATTTCGGGAGATGTTGATACAAATATCTCCTATTATGATTATCCGACTACAATTAAAAAACGCTGTTTAAACGGCTTTTCCGGGGTTGATAAACAGCGTTTCTCAGTGTCGGCAGTGGCGGACGATTTAACCGCCGAACAGGCAGCGGGGATTATGAAAAAATGCTCGGAAATGGGTATGACGGCTGTTCGGCGGAGCAAGGAGGTGTAACATATGGACTGGAAACGCAAGCTTTCGAGCCGCAAGTTTTGGGCGGCAGTTTCGGGCGTTGTTATTGCCGTAATGATGGCGTTTGGGCAGAATGCGGAGAGTCAGGAACGTGTGGCGGGGGTCATTTCCTCGGTGGGCGTTCTGGCGGTATACATACTGTCCGAGGGTGCTGTTGACAAGGCAGCAACCAAAGAAAACGAAAAATCGGAGGAATAAAGGTAATGTCAGAAGCTATCATACTCGCATTAATCGCTTTGATTGGCTCTCTTGGCGGCTCTTTTTTCGGGGCACTCACCGGCCACAACAAAACGCTGTACCGCATTGAACAGCTCGAGAAAAAAGTTGATAAACATAACGGCGTTGTTGAGCGAGTTTATAAGCTCGAACAGCATGAAGCTGTCCTTGACGAAAAAATCGCCGTTGCCAATCACAGGATTGATGATTTGGAAAAGACATGACACTAGAAAGGAAGTCAAATAATATGGATAACGTCCCATATGTTGTGTTTGAAAGTACAATTGCTCGCTCGGAACGAACGATGAAAAGGCTCATCATCGCTCTTATCATTTCGGTTGCGTTAGTGTTCGCCAGTAACGCCCTGTGGCTGTGGGCTTGGTGTCAGTACGATTACTCGTCCAGTGAAACATCCACTGTGGAAATACAGGCAGACGGAAACAGTAATGCGAACTTCGTCGGGAATGATGGTGACATAACTAATGGCGGCACGGATTAAAGTAACAAAAACCAACACACGAACTCGAACCAAGAAAAACGGGAAATCTAAGGGAACGAGGCGAAGAAAATCACCATGATTGACTTACCGAACTCTGAGTTGTCTACGCTAGTTGACGAGTGGATTAAAAGTGAACGTGACCGCAAGATACTCAAACGTAGGCTAATTGACGGTATCTGTTACGAGCCACTTGCGGAAGAGTTTGGGCTTTCCGTTCGCCAAACTAAAAATGTCGTCTATAAGTCGGAGGAACGACTGTTTAAACATCTCAAATAAATACGCACGAAAGTTGCCCCTTGGCTTCATTGCCAAGGGGTATTTCTGTATGTTATAATAAAAATAGAAAGAGAGGGGGATTAGCATGTACGGAACAAACACGTATGGGTACTCGGGTTATGGTGGGTACAACGCATACAACAACCCAATGGGAATGAATCAGCCTCCCATGCGAAGTGAGATAACCAAAGTAAACGGTGAAAATGGGGCACGTGCTTATCAGCTAGCACCCAATAGTTCGGCACTGCTGCTTGACGAATCTGCACCAATAGTGTGGCTGGTGCAGTCTGATGGCGCAGGCTATAAGACTGTTGCACCTTATAGCATAACACCATATCAGCCCGCACCCGCTGTTGATGTAGGCAATCTTGAGAATCGTGTGAAAAGATTGGAGGATATGTTAAATGATAAATCCGATACTACAGGCAATGCAAGCAAACACTCCGGCGATTCCGAATAGTAACCCCATTCAGATGCTAAGGCAGTTTGCCGAGTTTAAGAAGCAACTGCAGGGCAAGGACCCGCAGGCTATCGTACAGGAACTTTTGAAGAGCGGCAAAATGTCGCAGGCTCAGTTTGAGCAGCTTAAACAGCAAGCGCAGAGCCTGCAGGGAATACTGAAATAAAGCGGTGCGCAACGCTTTATAATACATTAACGAAAGGAAAATAGCAATGGACAATTATTCACTTTCTGACCTCGCCGCTGTTACAAAGGACACTGACGGTGCCTTTGGTGGCAATGCGTGGTGGGTTATTCTCCTGTTCCTCTTCTGGGGCTTTAACGGCAACAATTGGGGTAACAGACAGGGCGAATACGGTCAGTATGCCACTGCCGCTTCACAGCAGGAAATCCTGTTCGGTCAGCAGTTCGGTCAGCTCAACGACCGTCTGACGAACATCGGGAACGGTATCTGCAGCCTCGGCTACGACATACAGGGCGGCATCGGCCAGCTTGGTAAGGAAGTAGCGCTCGCTCAGGCGGGTACTAACACTACCATTATGCAGACCGGCAACAACATTCAGGCTCAGCTTGCACAGTGCTGCTGCGATAACCGTCTTGCGACTGCTAATCTTGCAGCACAGATGGACAGACAGACCTGCGACATCACTACCGCAATTCACGCGGAGGGCGAAGCTACACGCGCACTCATTCAGACCAACGAAATTCAGGCTCTCCGCGACAAGGTTTCCAGCCTTGAGATGGATAGCCGCTTCTGTGGTGTCGTAAGATACCCCATGGGTTACACCTACAACGCAGGAGCTTCCCCTTTCTGCGGCTGTAATTCGTGCGGCTGCAACAATATCTAATTGATGCATGACACACGCCCTATTTGGCGAGGCTTACAATGGGGCGGCAATAGTCGCCCCATTAATTTATATTGAAAGGAATACTATCATGAGTAAAAGTGCAATCTACACTACTAACACAGCCAGCCCCACTGTTGCAGTGGGAAGCATCGTACCCGTTGGTGTTACTACCCGTAGATACGGTCCGAATATCAGACAGGATGGCAATACAATCACACTCTGCGGTCAGGGATATTACCTCGTTAACGTCTCAGCGACTGTAGCTCCCACCGCTGCAGGTACAGTTTCTATTACGGCGCAGAAAGATGGTGTCGCTATCGTCGGTGCTACAGGTTCTCAGACAGCGGCAGTGGGCGACACTGTTAACATTGGCGTAACCGCCATAGTTCGCAATGCCTGTGGCTGCGACAGTTCTATGCTGTCTATACTGCTGGGCGGCGTCGCGTCGGTAATCAGTAACCTTGCCGTTACGGTTGAAAAGCTGTAACGAGTCAACTTACAAAGATACTGGAGGAACTTAGAAATGACCGTAGCCGAGATATTTGCGGAGATAAACGCACACATGATTGAGGGCATAATGCTTCATGACCAGTTCGCGGAGTATTATGACTTTCTCAATCTGCACGGCTTCAAGCGCTGTCACGAGTATCACGCCATGTGCGAGTTCAGCGAGCGCAGAGGGCTTATCAGGTACTATGTAAACCACTACAACAAATTGCTGTCCGAAGACGCAACAAAGAATCCTGAGGTAATACCTACATCATGGCGTGGGTACACAAGGCAGGAAGTAGACGCCAACACTAAGAAGAGAGCTATCCGTGATGGCTTTAACCGTTGGTGCGAGTGGGAGTCCGAAACCAAGAAACTCTATGAGAAAGCGTACACAAATCTAATGGAACTTGGCGAGGTTGCAGCAGCTTGCAAGGTTGGTGAGCTTGTAAAGGACGTAGACCAGGAGTTAAAAAAGGCAAGCCGCAAACAGGCTGAACTTGCTTCCACAGACTATGACTTAGCGGCTATTTACTTATGCCAGCCTGACATGCACGAAAAGTACAAGAAGAAGTCCAAGCACATTGGGGTTAAGATGTGCTGAGCACACTGGAGGGGTGACTATGCTAAACCTTGACGTCATTAATGACGAAATTTTGATGCTGGAATCGAAGCGCGATACCACATATGCCGTCGTGGAGAAACTCGCACCACTCTACATTGTTCGTGACCATCTTGCGGGCGCGGCTCCCACCGAGCAGCCTACACCGCTTGATGTGAACGGAGAAACGGACTTCTTACGGGCGGTATCAGGTAAAGACAGCGTACAGGTGTTCGCCATAGTTGACGAACTTATGACTACACTACAAGCTACAAATCCACGATTGTACAACGCGGTCATGCGGAAAGTCAACGCTGTGGAATAAGACAGGAGCGGGGATTTCTCCCCGCTCTTATTTGTCTTTTAGTAGTTCCTTGACTTGGTCGACACTATCAACCCGTGCCGCAATGGCTCCCGCGCTGCGCCATTCCGCCATACGCCATTCCTGTATTTTTTCTGCGGCTTCCATGGGGCTTCTCTTGCACTCTAACAGTATAGCACGTCCATCAATACACCCTATGATGTCAGGCGTTCCCCGCTCACAGAAGACGCTTCCGTGAACGTTGATTGCCTTGGTGTTCGGTAACGAATTGAGGTAGCGCAGTATTGGCTGCACCACCCCATCATATTCGAGCTTTTTATTGCGGCTACTCATTAGCCATCTTTCTTACGTGTGCGTAGAAGTCACATTTCGATTTATCGCCGCCGCATGAACACAAATCGATTGCTTTTTTGGTGTTAAGGCAGCGGGGATTTGATTCGCCAAGCCAATACTCACATTTATCATCTTCGGGTGTTGTGTTTGGCTCATTTGACGTGTCTGCTGGATGGTCAAGCCTAGTGGGTATGTCCTGCATTTCGGGGCGTTTTTCTTCTGTCCACATAGCGCACACAACGTTCCATGCGGCCGCACAAAGGTGGTCTTCGTCTGTCTGTCCATCAAGATAGCGGAACAGATGGCGGAGTGCGGAGTCTAAGAAACTGTGCATCGGTATACCGTTCTCCCAATTTCTTTCAGGGTGGTCTTTGTTGCCCTCTTCAAACCTCTTGGAAAGGCGAATGAGAGCACACACGGGAAGCAGGTCGCATCTACCCTTTCCTGTCTTGTCCTCGCGGATAGCCCCCGTACCGAAACTTTCAAACTTGTGTTCGGTGGGGTTGCGGGTGGACTTGTCAGTGTTTCCACAATACTCCGAAACACTATCCGTCCCGCTTGCATCGCACATAAATTCATTACATCCTTTACAATTTTTCATGTTATCCTCCTGCTCCTTTCGATTAACGTCGGGTTATTGTTTCGCTATCAACTACTTACAAGGTCCTCTTACCCAAGCCCGATGTTACTTATACGCTTATTTACCAGTGCTGCCGAAACCTGCGTCCCCGCGCTTGTCGGGAGATGGTTTTAGTTCTTCAACCTCGCACCACCGAACATCTTCGATGGTGTGGAAAAGTACCTGAGCGACTCTCATGCCTTTTTCGATGACGATAGTCTTGTTACCGAGGTTATGAGCGCACACGAAAAGTTCGCCTGTGTAACCGTTATCTATTATCCCCTCGTTGATGAGCAGGTTGTACTTGCGAAGACTCGAAGACCTGCCCGTAATGCGAGCGAAGAGGAAAGGCGGCATATTCATTCGCACGCCCGTGTGAACATCCTTTGTTTCGCCAGGTTTGATGACGCATTTCTCGCTCACGAATAAGTCCCAACCTGCATCGCCCGCATGCTTCTTGATGGGACGCTGGGCACCTGCCTCAAGGGTAAAATCCACGTATTTTACGTTACTCGCCATCTGTGTTAGCTCCTATCCTGTTGATTTCAATTATCGAGTCAGGGCCCGTGCTAATGTACTTGAGTTTTTCTGCTAACGTAGAGGAGCGTGTGTTGACAAAATTAACGATTTTGGGATACGTCTTCGACAGCATTTCAAGTGTTTCCATTTTACCGCTGACGTTTGCAATACCAGGGTCAACATAATCCGCAAATGTCAGTGCGATTTCGGTGGGTGCATTCAGCATACATGCTGCGTCAAATACTCCATCATCCCAAAAAGCTACACGACGGGTTTTCTTCGTAACAGTAGTCTTTTCTGTTACAGGGTGACCAACCAGTTCGGAGATTTCGTCCCATGATGTTTCGTTCTCCATGGGACCCGAGTTACCAGCAACTCTGATGGGGAATGTACGTGCCACGAGCAGTACATCAGTTAATCTTGAGGGGGCAAGGCCAACCTCAGACATGATGCCTGCTGCGTTCGTGTCAATGCTGGTGCAGTAGGGCCAATGAGAATGCAGCAATGAAAGACCCGAACCCTGTGTACCCTCAAGCAGTATATTACTGCCGCTGTCCTGCATAGTTGCGATGAAATAGGGGGTGTTTATAAACTTGCATTTCGTCAGCCCGTACTCCACCGCCACGTCCTTAAAGAGGCGGAACTGCTTGGGGTCACGATTGATGCGGGCTACACGTGCAGGACCAACGCCCTCACCGGTGGAGCCTATTCTGCGGTGCATCTCCCCATAAATGCCGCCCTCCTGTTCATGAAACTTTTCGTCAAGTACACCAGCCTCGGCATCAATGAAGAAACGCTCCCTGAAATCGGGGTAGTATTTTTCGATGTGCTCCAGCTCTGACATAAGCTGCTTCATGTTAAGCAGCGCACCTCTGCCGATTATGATAATTGCATCGGGGTTTATCCAGCCACAAGGGATAGACTGCATGATGTGCTTTTCACCATTCCAGTAAATGGTATGTCCTGCATTAGGGCTGCCGACTCTAACGTGTACCTGATAGTCATTTGCGATGTGGCGAACAATTGCACCCTTACCCTCAGAGCCGTACTGCGCACCGATTACTGCGGTCATCTTACCTCTTGTAGTGTTTTCCATATTAGTTTTCCTCCTGTGTTTCATTCTTTAATACGTAGTTGATTTCATTTACTATTGCTGTTATAGGTTTTTTATAAAGCCTCTGGTCCCTCATAAACAGCAAACTGTGGTCATCTATGTAGACATCTGCGTAGACTTTACGCGGGTCTGTGCTGTATTTCAGCACATTGGTGGGGGCGTTACCGTTTACGGCACAGAAATACAAACCGTAATCTGAGCACCATTTAACGGCATCTTTTAATCTCTCGTCTACCCTTGACGTCCACAAAATAACTTCGTGTCCCGCGTCTATTAGCTGCCGAACAGCTGAAATGACAGGGTATTTCGGTTTTCCTATTTCGGGGAAAGCATCTTCACAGAGAATACCGTCAAAGTCTACCGCTATAATCACATTTATCACCCCTCTCATTATATGCTCTCCTGCGAAAGAGAACGTGTCTCTCTTGCGTTCTGCTCTTGGCAGTACAAACGGACGTGTAGTACGTCTTCAGTTCAAAGGAAGTGCTGTTTCTTTTGCAGGAGAGGCTTGCGTTTATGGCTTCCACTTCTCGAACGTGCCCCAGGACTTGCCGTATTCAATGTCCACACCAGGCTTGGGGTCGAAGTCGTAATCTTCCATCACCATTTTGATGGTCGGCAGCGCGATGTGCAGCGTATCGTCCGGAACCTCGAAAATGATTGAGTCGTGAACCTGCAGCAGCATATACCCACCAATATCGCGGATTGCCGGGTACAACCGGGAAATCGCCACGCGCACTATCTCAGCAACACCGCCCTGAATGAGATTTGACATCGCCTTGTGGGGGTCACACTCAGGGGTGTTAAAATGTCGTGCTCTTCCCGTCCACATTTTAATGCATCCGTGAGTTTTGGCGAAATCCTCACACTGGTACATCAATTTCTTAAATCCGGGATAAAGTGCGTGATACTTGTCCAAATACTCTTTTGCGACTTTCTCTTCTACCCGCAGATTACTAGCGAGGTGCCTGTACCCTATACCGTAAATTACCGAGAAGTTGATGCGCTTAGCGGCATTTCGCGGTATGTTCAGCCTCTCAGCAGTTGCTGAGTGCAGGTCCGCGTCAGATTCTATCAGCTCTTTCATGATGGGGTCTTTGGTGTAATGCGTCACAAGGCGCATTTCTGCCTGCTTGTAGTCCGCCTGTATCATGGTAAAGCCCGGTCGCGCTGTAAATACGTCCTTTACCTTGAAGACATCCGTGTGCTTCGCTACTGCCTGCAGGTTGGGGTTGGTGCACGAGAGCCGCCCGGTATAGGTGCCGATTAAGTTCAGCGAGCAGTGTAGCGTGTCGTGTTCGTCCATCAACTGTAGATAAGGGGCATAGTATCTGCTGTCCACCGATTTCCAGCCCCGCGCTTCCTGCACGAGCTTAGCGTTATCGGCATCCTTTCCTCCAGCGTCAATCACCTCGACGAGTTTCTCGGCTGCCGATGATGTGACGTGCAGGAACTCGCATACTTTCTTAGAGCTGTTCGGGTTCAGTTCGAACCCCGCCGCCTTGTTCAACCGTTGCTGCGCGTCTGCTAAATGGTCTACCGCTTCCAGCTGATACCGCTTTATCATCTCAGCGTCGATGTGCATGCCGCGATGCTCCATCAGCGTAACTATGTACGAGTAGTAGTTAACCTGTTTCCAGATATCGTACAGCCCCCGCTCCTTTAACGCGGGTCGCAGCAAATCCAAAATCTGTCGCGTCAGCCGCACGTCGTCGCAAGCGTAGGGTTCTACGTCCTCAGGCGGCAGCACGTACATCATAGACTTTACGTTGTTCGCTGCCCTGGGTGAGCGGCTGCACTCCAACCCCAATCGCTGACACTCATCGAACACCTTGTCCTCAAGAATTGATTCCTGCAGCGAGCCGTCGCCGATATGATATCTGTCGGCAGTGGCTTTCAACTTGAAATCAGGTTCGTTCTCGTTGTATAGATGCATGGCGAGCATGGCGTCCTCGAAATTGGGTGCGATGTCTATACCATCGAACGCCATCATATGGAGGTCGTAATTGTAGTTCCAACCTCCATACGTGCGGTGTGGGTCTGCCAAGTACGCACGAAAGAAATCCATACAATCCATTGGCAGGTTCACACCCTGTTTGTGTCGAAACGGGAAATAATATGCTTCGTCGCCTACGTCAATAGATATCCCAATAACTTGGTCACGTTTGCGTTTCACATTGCCGAAAATCGACAAGCCCGTTGTTTCGGTGTCCACACAGGGGTCGGTACACGCAAGCAGTTTTGGTTTGATGGCGTCCAATGCCTCTGTTGTATTTATCAACATAGTACATCAAAAAGGAATAGGGCCAGGTGTTGCATCCTGCTCACAAGTGGCCGCCATGTTTGCCATTTCTTCCAGGGAGATTACTCTGGAAATTTTTGAGGCGGGCTTGCCGTTATATTCGTCCTGTTCTATGACGATGCCGCAGAATTTACCCACCACGTCGCCTTTCTTAAACTTTACCACCTGTCCGGTCTGACCGACACCGAGGGCCTGGACTGTCTCAGCAACTTTCCACATAGCAGCAGGGGTGATGGCAGTCCAGCTCTTGAATGTCCTACCCTTGTAGTCGCCCTCAGCAATTTCGAACTCCCAGACGAACATAGGATTGCCGCTCTTAGACACGTCCTGCGCGATGTCAACGCACTGTGCCTTGTATGTGCCGTCGGGAACAGTAAAACCGATTTCCTGTACATCGGTCAGGTCAACCTCAAAACCCGTGTTGACGTCGTTTACAGACTGACCAGGCATTGCAGGAGCTGCCGCAGGTGTGGGGGTGGGGGCATTTGGGTTGCTCATAAATGGGTTGTTCATGTTATTTCCTCCTTAAATTAAATGCCTTTGTAGGCATCATAAATCTTTGTAAATGTGGGGTCCTGTATGAAGGCCCCCAGACGCTCCGCAACTATGTCATTGCGAATTTTGGCCACGTAGTTGTTCATGGGCTGTGTGAGTAAGTATCTGTGCATCACTGTCTGGTACTGACCATTGTGCTCTACCTGTTCGTCCGCTGTGTAAAGATACCCAACGAAATCCATATACCCACATACCGCCACGCAGAGCTTGTCCGTGAGGTTGGGCGTCGAAGCTTCGAGAGTATTTGTGCCCTTGCGCATTTTGTCCTTTTTGTGTGCAAGGTAGATTACGTTAAGCGGCAAGTCCCTGAACCCTCTCAGAATGCGGGCCAGTTTCTTGCCCGCCACACTGTAATCCTCCAGATAAACTTCGTCTATGGAATAGTTCTTGTTTTTCTTAACACGTGCTGCGAATTCACGGGTGGTAGCTTCCTCGAGTGCCAATGTCAACAGTTCTGAAATGTTGTCAATAACAACTGTCTTTACACCGCTATACTCGGGGTCGTGATTTGCAACCTTGAAAAATTCTCTTTCAAGGTCGTCTACACTGTGAATGTCTGTTGCTGTGATGTCACCGCCTCTTGATGCCAGCGTCATAAGACCTCCGTCAATGTTGAAGAAGTGTACGTTCTGCATTTCGGGCACGTCCTGTGCTGTGCCTGCAAGATATGTCTTGCCTGCGCCTGGGTCACCGTAAATCAAAATATTGATTTTCGATGTAAACACATCTTGCGTAATTTTGTACCCAGCCATTTACTTTCCTCCTGTTAAGATTTGTCGATGTAAGTCGCCGCTTCGTCTGCCACGTGGAGCGCCCACGCCAGCAGGCAGTCTTCAAAAGCTGAAGATACATCGCTGTAAGTTGTTGCGTCCCACTGTCCCATATGGCAGTTGATTGCAACAGCCTCTTCGGGAGTCAGCTTTATGAAGTTCTGCACAAGGTATACTGATTTCGAGCCGTGACCGCCAAATTTGAAATCCTCGTCACGTTTGTACGTCGGGTACTGTTCCCACTGGTTGTTCGCGTCCTTGCGCCAACGCATTTCAGTCTTGTACATACCCACTTTACAAAGGTCGTGGAACAGGGCTACAATAGCGATAGTTTCCATGGAGACATCAACTTTGTAAAAGTTGGCGAGGCTCACAAGATGGTGGTAGACTGCCACACTATGTTCAAGCAGACCACCTTCATGTGCTCCGTGGTATCTAGACGAAGCAGGAGCCACGAAGAAGTCTGTTGTTTCAATCCAATCCATTAAGTCTGCAATACCATCGCGCTTAATATGTTTGTTGACGATTGAAACAAAGTCCTCTTTAGGGTTTGTCGGAACCAATATCATTATTATCACCTCCTATATTACTATTATAACACACTCGGGTATACTATGTCAATTACTTTATTGTCACGTTAGGGGATACATGACGGAGAGTATGTTCTCCTGTGTTCTCCGTTACATCTCTCTTGCATTCTACGCGATATACGTACCGATGCCCCACCCTCCCACCGAGAATGTAACGGAGAGCACGAGGAGCGCCTCCCGCGTTATTTCTTTTCTCTGACTGTATATTCGGCGCTCCTGAGAAATTCAGCGTCATGATTGCGCAGCTCCGCCTGGCACAGGCTGCCGTACTGACACATCTTGCAGTTCCACGGGTACACGAAGCGGGGGTTATTTGCCTTATACGCCCTTTTGACAGCCCAGCTCGCCGGAACTACTGACTGCTCCCAAATCCGCTGCACCGTTTCGGGGTTGCGGTATTCAAGGGTAGGTCTGAACCATTCGATGTCCGCCAGCTTCAGCTCCATTTCTTCCCGGTATTCGTCGGGATTGCCGCCGGAAGCTGCCACTACAGCCGCGTAATGCTGCCATGTAGTCTTAATTTTAGCGCGGCTGAACGAGCCATTTTTCAGCACAGCGGGGTCAGCTGTGGGTGTGTTTATGTGCTGCCAAGTCATAGTACCTGTAATAGTAATACCCATCTTGGCGCAGGCTCTTGTGTACACAGCATTCTGTATGTTAAACGCCTCGTCCTCGTCAGGTGAGAGACTTTTGCGGAATTTGTAATCCGTACACCAAATATGCCCTGTCTGTTTTTCACGCAGTATTGCGTCAATGTACCCGTGCAGCCCCTTGCTGCCAGAACAGGGTATCAAGAAGTGCAGCTCCAGCGCAGGAATCTTTACGCCGTCTTTGAAAATGTCTACAACCTCGTATCGGTCAATATCGAACTCCCAGAATGCCTGTTCAAAAACACTCTGAGCATCGACGAGTATCTGCTCCTGTGCAGGGATTTCCTCGCTCAGGAAACAATTGTTGTTCATGTACTCCTGCCACTCGCTCTCCATAGCAAAGATACCCCCTCTAAGAGCATCTTCCCGACACCACCCCGGTTCTCGCTCGTGTTCCCACTTGTATTTCATGGCGACTTCCATACCCTTATGACAGAGCTTTCCGACCGAAAGGAACGGCCGTTCAATGCGCGGGGTCAGGTTCTCTATATAGTTGTACGCCCATTTCTTCGGGCAGCTCATAAATGTCTGCAACTGAGACACGCTGACCATACCATCAGTGTTCATCCCCTCAGGGAATAAGCCCTTAGTGTTCTTCGGCATTCTTATTTTCCTCCTTTAATATTGACGACAACAAATGCATGATTACGCTGACGGTCCAGCCATTGCCAAGCATCTTGTAAGCCTGCGTGTTACTCACGGGAAACTTAAACCAATCGGGTACTGTCTGTAATCGTTTACATTCGTTTACCGTTAACTTGCGTATGGCGTAACAACCATCTTTCAGTTTAATGGGATACTTCTTACCGTTAATTTCGATAAGCCCGTTTTCTACTTTGTAAACTGGAGTGTTTGTTTCATTACCAGCTTGTACAGCATACAGCCCCGTTTTGCCTCCCATGCCACCACCACCACCAGCCGTTAACGTAACACTTTTAGCGTTGAAATCGTAAATCCGCATGCCCTGCGATTTTGATAACTCACCGTTTGGTCTTGGCAATGCACCGACCTGTATAGCCACAAGTCTTCTCGCCTCTACTGAGGTTAGTGCAGTCGTCTTACCATCGGTACGAGCTTCAGGTACTCGTACGAAAGAACCATCTTCTTGTCGTTTTCTGCCCGCAACCTGCATACTTACACCGACTGCAACCATATTGTCCTTTTGCACTGTAGTTAAGGCATTCGTTTTACCCCCACCACGCACTTCAAAGTGCTGTTCCGTCCCCGCTTCAGACTTTCTGCTCCTGCTGCCCGTGTCACGGTAAACCCCACGAGAGCTTACACATTCAACGATGGGTACACAAATCGGGTTGTCCTTTAACACAGTCGATAACGTGTTTGTTTTTCCATCGGTTCTCGGGTGCAATTCACTTAATTCATGGAATCCATGATGTATTTCGCCATTCTCATACTGTTTACGACATTTCTTCGCTTCCTCAGATCTTTCATAACGCATACATACAGGTTCAGCAACTACATTGTATGGAGCACCCTTACTGCTCACACACTCAGCTACACATGTCCTCTTGTCAACATCGTTACCAACCATGTTCCGTATGCCATCTTTATAACACGTCGCTCTCAGGCATTGTGCCTTACCATCTGTAGTGGTGTTTACTGGCTCAGCAACCATGTTTCTTTGACATCTTTCAATGGTGTTCCACGGAACAGCACCATTATAAGATGATGTTAGCACCCAACTTTTGTTTTTCGACGTCAAATCTTCCCCAGCCTCGAGTACATCTTTTAGAAGAATTCCTCTATCTTCGGGTTGACCAACACCAACTTTACTATATGTACCATCGGAATTTCTCTTACCAACCCAGTATAAACGTTGTCTGTTCTGTGCAGAAACGAGTGCGGAATTTATACAAATTGGTTCGAACCCAAAAGTTTCAGTAATTGACATTCGGATTTCCTTGCTCATAGATTTGTTGTTCTCATAAAGAAAGTATTTTGGCTTGCTCTCCTTAAGTGCTCTGACATACTGACTGAATAGCTCCCAACCAACACCACTTGCTGTTCTCTCTCTCTTGTCCGCTGACTGTGCGATGCTCCAATAGGTACAGGGCGAACCGCCGATAAGGATGTCAAACCCCTCGTATACGCTGAAATCCGCGCCAAATACATCACCCATTTGTTCAACATTTGGGAAATTGTGTTTACTAGTTTGAACAGCGTACTTGTCTATCTCGTATGCAACGTATCTGTCTACAGGGATACCCAATTCGGTAAACGCTATCAAACCACATGACATACCATCAAATAAACTCAGTACATTCATGATTTTCTACCTTTCTTCTTTTTAGATTTGCCCGCCTTGCTCATAGCAATTGCTATTGCCTGCTTTTCGGGCTTGCCCTCCTTGCGGAGGGTTGCGATGTTGCTTGAGATAGCTTTCTTTGATTTACCTTTCTTCAACGGCATCTGCTTTCCACCCCTCGCTTTTCACTGTAATCAGCACCTTGGCAAAATCCTCTATCAGACGATGAGTTAATTTGTCCCTAAGCGGGTCGCCACTCTCGTCCAATGCGCTAAACTTCAGGTGCAGAAGTTCATGCACCAACGTCTTTTCGGGGTTAAACGGTACAACCCGTTCACCCCAGTCTTTAGGGTTGATAATCCGTATCACAGCGGTTCTGAGCGTGTCACTCCACTCTGTCTCACCTGCGACGCCCGAAAGCGTCATATCATTGGGGCTGCAGTCAGTCACAAGTGTGATGTTCCATTCCTGCAGGTTTAAAACGCCTACCCAGTATTTGAGTCGCCCGTCCAAACACGTTGCCATTTGTTATTCCTCCTTTCTGCGCCATTTGCCACTCGGCATCTTCTCAATTGCTCCTGTGGCTTCAAGTTGTTTGATTTGACGGCTTACCGTTGATGGGGATTTACCCGTCACGTTAATCACATCTTTCTGTGAGAACTCGCGCCCATCGAAAGCCTCCAGTATGTACGCCTGTGCGGGAGCTGGAGCGGGCGCAGCCTGAGTTTCATACTGGCGGGCAGTCACCTGATATTTCATCGGATACGATGTCGAGATATCGAACGTTAACGAGATAGGTGCCTGATTACCCATCACCTTTGAATGCCGTCTAACTACTACCTCATTCGGCGCAAGCTTTTGATTTCGGCGTACCTGCCAACCCGCTTCAAGGAACGCGTTAAGGAACTGCGAACCCCATGAATCTTCACGGGCTGTACTGTCGGGGTCGAGATTTTTCTTGGAATGGTGTGCCAACACGAACGAGCACCCGTATTTATCACGCCAAGTCTTGAGTATCATCATCTGGTTGGCGAGGTCCGCCATATAGTTGTCCACACCCGAAGTTGTAGAGTATAGCGGGTCTATCAGTATAACCCTCGGTTTGATGGTTTTTATCTGCCCCTCCAGCTCTTTCAGCACTTTGTCGTTGTCGAAGCGCAGCATTCTCGACGGGTGTATGTATATTGGTAGGTCAGGAATGCAGGGTATCTGCCATGCCTCGTTTCCGAGATTAACCGCCATACCCATCTTCTGCTCCGCTATCAACGCCAGTCGCTCGGTCAGTCCTCCGTGGCTGTCCTCCTGCTGAATTATCATAGTGGGACCAGTCTTATTCACCCTAGCCTGCCCCAGAAAAGGCAGTCCAGTGCTTATTGACACCGCTAAATCCAGCAATATCCACGTCTTGTAGCTCTCCGGGGGAGAAACAAGGAATGTGATAGACTTGTCTGGCAGCCAGTCTTGAACCAACCATGTTGCGCCCTCGCCGCCATATCCTTTAACGTAATCTCGCATCCGCAGTAAATCGAACGTTGAATTCTCTGGGGCTTTCGAAGCAGTCTTCGTGTCGTCTTCGTATTCGACGCTTGTAAACTGCCCATCGACGACAGCGCACGAACGCTCGATGGATTTTATCGTGACCCGGATTTCACGCATGGGAAGCGGCGGGTCGTTGCGCTCATTCCATTCAGTCAGTAAAGCTTCTACGATATCTGCATTCAGACCCTTGTGGAAAAAATATCCTGCCAGTCTGGCGCAGGTATCGTTTCTTCCGCCCTCGGAAACACCGCGGAGAGCTTCCGTTATCCACCCGTCCCCCTGTGTCTTGGGCTGGCTCTGAATGTCAAGGAGAGCTTTCGGGAACACACCAAGCGGTCCTCTCTTTACCCATTCATACGGGTGTCCGTTTGGGTGCCTAGTAGGCGGTAGTACGATAAAACCACCGTCGGCTCTCAAATCAGCACCATCAAATATTCCCACTCGGTTTGCAACCTTTGGCATACCGGTGGGGTAGAGGTAAAACAAATGATAGCCACCCGTGCCCGTCCGAGAAACCATCTGTGTCGGGTAACGACGCAACAGTTCCCCTATCGATATTTTGCAGTAGCTCTCAACATCAAGAACAACCACGTTGGAAATTCGACCCGTCACCATACCCACACCAGCACCCGTCAAAGAAGTGAACCAGCTGTTTGCCATGTCCTTGGTTGCCTTGGTGTGCTGATATTGCAGCCAATTCGTCATGTACGGGCGCTTCTCTGACGGCTTTACGGGGAGAATTGACCAACCCTGGTCAATATATCCATTCGCCTGCGTTAGTACACTGTTCATCATCGCCACCTCTTAAATCAAGCAGTTCGTGTGTCTTTACCTTATAGAGCGCAGCGTACTTCTCCATAGCTTCATCGGACAGCCCACGCTGTCCCGATTCGTGGCGGCTGATGGTCGTAATGTCGAAACCTGTTAAGATGCTGACCTCCTGCAAGGTGAGCCTTGCGCGGTCGCGATATTCTTTAAGTCTGTTTTTGATTATTATTTTTGCCATGTGTTTTTCCTCCTTATATTTCATCCAACATATATAAGAGCAGAACCGCTTAACACAACCTTTAACTGTTGCTCTGTAAATGGTCCCTCTTTCGCACCAAAAACTTATGCCGCATGTGGCACATGTGGTTAACAAGTCCTTCATGTTATCGTCCTCCTCTTATACCATTATAACACGACAAGTTATGCCTTGTCAATTCATTTACCTTTAAGGTATCCCAAGTCTATGTTGCCGGATTTCACTTCGGTAATTAGGTCACGCTTGTTATTCAATGTGCTGTAAATTAACTCGTCTATGGTGTTTTCACACACCAAATAGTTAAACAGCACTCTATGCTCCTGCCCGGGTCTGTACAGTCTTGCTTTGGACTGTTCGTATAAAGCTAATGAATGTGGTAAGCCGTAGTACACGCACGTCCTCGCACAAGTCATGTCAATGCCCTCGGCTCCTGCTTGTATCTGCACGGCAATAACTCCTCCGCTCTGACGCTCCCGCCAGGTCCCGAATGTGTCAGCCCTGCCTGATAACTCAAACGAAGCGACCCCCAAACTGCGACACACATCATGTACAGCTTTAATGTCGTGCTTGAAAATACAGAACACCACTACTTTCTCATCCCTATTGGTGTCCTGCAGGAGTTCCTTTAACGCGTCTGCTTTAGTATGGTTTAGCTCCACCTCGGTCGGGGTGTCCTCAGGATTCGCCTGCGCCATGCAGAAACCTGATGTAATCTGCTGTAGTCGTAACACTTTAGCAAGTACATTACTTAACACAACATACTGACCCTGTTTACACTCCGCAATAAACTCTTTGTTTAAGTTTTTGCAAGTCGTACAATCCTTGGCAGAAAGGGACAGCCTAATTACATTCGGTGGAAGCTCCTCGGGCAATTTTAATCGGTCCCGGATGTCCGACATCTTGCAAGTGTACGCTATGGAGCTAAATTTACTGTTCAACTCCTGCAGATTTTTACATCCAATCACAAAGGGCGGAGTGGTGTAGCTCATAATGGCGTACTTGCTGAGAAATGCCGTGTGGTTCGTGCCGAATATTGACGGGTCGAGAAATCTATACTGTCCGTACACGTCGAGCGGACTGTTCGCCATAGGCGTTCCTGATAAGCACATTTTGTACGGGACGCTTTTACCAAGTAAAGCAAGATACTTACTTACCTTTGACCCTGCCGCTTTAATTCGGTGGCTTTCGTCGAGCACCGCCATGTCAAAGCGTAGCTGTCGCATTAAGTCACCCATTGGGTCACGCCACACTATGTCATAATTCATTACCATAACAATTTTCTGCGCGTCGGCAGTCGTTTTGAAAAATTTCTTGATGTCCTCCACCTTAGCCTTTACGGTACCTTTTTGCTGGTCCCATATCTGCACACTTGAATCGTTGGGGTAGAATTTCTCGATGTTAGTTCGCCATACGGGCACCACCGCCTTAGGACATACAACCAGCACACGCTTGACATCTGAGCGGGCGAGCATAACATCAATGGCCACACGGGTTTTCCCCGTTCCCATGTCCATGTCGAGCATGACTGATGGGTGCTGTATAGCAAATTGGTA
>OIZX01000271.1_pt1 | contig 38812 bp, 33 predicted proteins | sample 1588621 | NCBI WGS metagenome assembly OIZX01 (sample SAMN03283276) | human gut metagenome | biome: human-associated habitat; material: feces | host: Homo sapiens | place: Peru | collected 2012 | reverse complement strand
GCCAGCCACAACGAAAAGTAATCTTTTCATTTTTACTCCTTTGGAAATAATTTATGTCATCATTATAACAAAATAAACTTAAATTAAACTTAAATTATCTTTTATTTTTACATTTTTTGAATTTTTAATACATTTTTTATCATTATGAGATAAGCCCTTTTTCAAGGGCTTATTGTGTGGTTTAAATTCGCCGTTAAATTCAAGCAAAATTCAGCCCATATTAAACTTACAAAGAGAAAAAGGAATATAAAAAATTTCATTAAATTTATCTTTACACCCCGTATTTCGCGTAAAGGGCTTGAATTTGTGGCATAAATTCTTTATAAAGGTTGTTGATAAACGCTGTGCCTATGCTTTTGTTCGGTTTATAGCCGTTTTCCCTAGCGGTGTCAAATTCGTTCCAAAAATTTTCTATCTCTGTGGGATTACTCATTTTGGCTAAATTTCTACCTTGTTGCTGAGCATAAATACCTGCATCAAACAAGCCTTTTTCCAAAGCTGCTTTTAAAATTTGCATAAAATCAACTTCACCACTTGCTATTTTATCCAAAGTTACAAGTGTTAAACTTATCCTTTCACCTTCTTTTTGGATAAGCTTTTCCATAATTTCTATGTAAGGATTGATTTGTGTTTGCGAGCCACTAACATTAGGGGCTAAATTAACTTTCATAGAGCCTACAAAAAGTGCTTCAAGCGTGTAGTTCTCGCCGTCTTTATACATAGACATATCGGGGTTAAATAGACTGCCATTTTGAGTATCTGTCTTAACATTTTGCACCCAATTCAGCTCACGGGTAGGTATTATCACTTCGATAGAATTTTCAAAAAGCTCTTGCCCGAGTTTGCGAGCCTCAGCTAAGCTTTGCTCATCTTTGTAAATAGCAGTAACTCTGGGATTTGCCTTGTCCTTTTTTAAATACTCATAAAAATCATCATCGCTATAACCCTTTGGCAATGCCGCTAAATCAGCCTCGCTAAAACTTGTTTTATCTCCGAAACTTATGTTAGCAATTTGAGAAAAAACACTATAAGAACGCTTAAAAATAGCGGCTATATCGATATTATCAAAAAATGACGACTGATTATAATACTCGGCTGTGAGTTTATTGACATAATCTTGCGAGATGGTATTATACACTGCTTCAAGCGTGCTTGAATGGATTTTAAAGTCTTGTGGCAAACCAGCAGCGAGATTAAAATCAAGTCCCATAAAGCCTTTACTATCGACACTATACCCATAAAGCGTTGGATTTGCGGTGTTTTCATTGACACTAGCAAGCAACGATAAGAGTATATCATTAGTCTTTGAAACACTTTGATTTGTGCTGAATTTGAGCACAAAAAGGTTGTTTTGGGCATTTAAATTGTCAGTATTTATGGGCGTTTGCTCTGCTGTAAGGCTCGATTTTGCTAAAAGCATTGTGTTTGCGTTTGATAAATCACTTAATTTTGTCAGCTGTTTTTCAAACAAAACATTACCAAATTTAGCTCCGCTGTTCTCTTGCTGCTGCTTTTTTGTAAGAGCAATTTGAGCTATGGAATTTGCCTCATTTTGCGTAGAAAAAATGCTATTCATCGCTTGTTACCTTTTTTGAATTTTGCTTTTTTTAAAAACTAAATTTTTTGCAAATTTGCAAGCAAATTTCATTCCAAATTCCTATTTAAATGCCTTTCAAACACTCTTTAAAAGCTCTTTCAAAAGGCTGTCATTTGAATTTAATTTTAAATTTTCGCTGTTAAAATTTAAGCTGTTTTGAGTCAGTTTTAACTCGTTTGCGTTTAATTTTGTAGCGACAAGATAAGCTTGGATAGTCGATATATAGGCGTTTATCTCATCTTTTGGCAAGCCACCTACCTTGTCATTTAAGAAATCAAAAAAGATTTGCGCTCCCATCCATAGGCTATCATAGTTATTATTAGAGCTTGTTTGCATACTTTCATAAAGTGTGCGCTCATAATCATCAGGTGCAAGATACTGCAAATCCACGCTCAGCTGGCTGTATCCTTGCTCGCTACGCACGAAATTTTTAAGCTCGTTCATCAAGGCAGAGATATTTTTCACAGCCCTTTCAAACTCTGCTTTGCTGGGCTTTTGCGCAACTTTGCTGTTGCTGTTGATTAAATTTGACAAATACCTACTTGTCTCTTGTGCGCCTTTTTCTCTTATCATAGGACTCCACATACCGATGATGGTGTCGCCATTTGCGCTTTGGCTACTGATAATGCTTGTTACATTCTCACTTTCTACGAGCATTGTAAAACGATGATTTGAATTTTGCAAACTTAAATTTGTGCTGTTTGGAGTGAAAATTTCACTTTGTTGAGTGGAATTTGCATTTAAATTCTCATACAAATTCTGACTCATTTTTTCAAATTCAGTCGTTTGACTTGGCATTTTATTTGTTGTGCCATTTTTACTTGTAAGCGTTAAATTTTTCACTCCATTTTGGTTGGTATTTACAACGCCACAAAAAAAATTTTGCATCGCAACTAGCATTATTATAAATCCTAATAGTATTGTGCATTATAGCGATTTTGATAAATTTGTCGTTCAGCTTCAGCTCTATGTGTTTGGTAAATACGCTGTGAAATGGGATGATTGATAACGCTATATCTATGCACCCTAGATTGCGTATTAACTACAACAAATTTGCTTTCTACTTGTCTTGTCGCAAAATTATAAGTCGCCTCTATGGTAACGATTTCATTTACTGGGTCAACAGTAGTAAGCCAATTAAAAAACGAGTGCATAGCTGGCGTATCGTTTTGAGTAGGTATAATGAGATAATACTCTTTATACCATACTCTTTGCCCATACCTATTTGTGCTGATAAATTGCCCAGCTATGTATGGTCTTTCAATAAACATATATGTTCCGCCCTTAACCTGCGCCATTTCCTTGTCAGTGAGCTTTTTAACTCCGACAGAGTTTTGATTTAAAGCACCATTTGAGGCTTTAAACAACAAATCATTAGCATAAGCTAAATTTAGGCTTACAAGTAAGCCAGCCACAACGAAAAGTAATCTTTTCATTTTTACTCCTTTGGAAATAATTTATATCATCATTATAACAAAATAAACTTAAATAAAACTTAAATTATCTTTTATTTTTAAACTTTTAAATCTTTCAGTAAATTTTCATCGTTTGAAACGCTGTTTAAAAGGGCTTTCAAAAGGCTGTCGTTTGAATTTGTGTTGCTTAAATTTGCGTTTGAATTTAGCGTATTAAAATTTAAATTTTGCTTTGAATTTGTGCTTGAATTTATCAAATTTAATTTTGCTTGTAAAGTTGAATTTTCTTTTGAATTTTCACTTGAATTTGTTAAATTTGAGTGTAAATTTTCACTATTTAAACCACTCTCCAAGTCTCTTAAATTCTCTCTTTTTTTAAACATTTCAAGCAAGGTTTTGAAATTTTCCATTTCAGTAAGTGCCTTGTCTGCGTTTTCAAGGGCTGTGTTTATGTCAAATTCGTTGATTTTTACAAGCATATTGCCATTTTTATCATAGCTCCACGAGATAGTCGAGCCATCTGCAAGGCTTATGTTATGGGCTTTGTAGTCATTATATGCCTGAATGGTTGCTAGTTCATCGATGATTTCTTGCATTTCACTTTCGCTAAATTCGCTTTTAAAGGCAGCAAAAAACGGCAAAAACGAAGTGCGAACCATTTCTAAACAAGATTTATAATTTAAAAGTCGTTCTTTAAATTCTTCAAAATCTTGGTTAATACTTGGAGATTGATTATGTAAAGCACTCAAAAATTTATCTTTGCTTTCTTGCACGAGTGCGAGTGTATTAGCTTTTTCGTGTAGGTTGGTGCGGTTATTTTTGATGAAAACTTTTTCTGGTTCAGCCCAAAATATAACATTTCCATAAATGTCATCTACAAAATCATAAGCGAAGCTATCCTTTTGAATGCCCTGCATAAAATTTTGCACTTTCGCAAGCAAAGATTTCAGCGTCCTTTCGTAGCGACTTTGCGACACTTCGCCGAGTATGCTTTGACTTTTGGAATAAATTTGCATATTAAGGTCGGTTTCGATTTTACCAAGTTCTATGGCATCGCACACCTTTTCCATATTTGCTTGATAATCACTCAAAGAATTTTGAAAATCAGCACTTTGACTAGCGTTTTGTTTTGTGGCACTTTGTGTAAATGTCGTGTAAAAACCCTGCAAATTTATAGCATTTGTCATCGCTTAAACCTTTTTTTTGTTTTACTTTTTTAAAGCTAAAATTTTTGCAAATTCGCAAGCAAATTTCATTCCAAATTTGTTTTGCTTTTGTGGTATTTTAAGCTTGATTTGCCACAAATATCGCAAAGCGTTCTCATTTTCCTAGCACAAAAGGCGTTTCTTGATAAACTAAATTCAGCCAATTTGCAAACAGCACGGACGCCGAGCTTCGCCACGACATTTTCACCTTGCCGCTCTTGTCGTAGTAGCGTTTAGGTTTAGCGATTTTAAGCCCCTTTGCTAAGTCTCTTTTATACTCTTCATCAAGCGTAAATTTCGAGTATTCGGGGTGTGCGAGTATAAAAATGTCCTTGTCGTCCTTTATCATCGTAATGCCGCTTTTTTTGCCTTCAAGCAGCACTTGTAAATTCGCATTTTGTCGCACGGCTTTTTCATCGATTGTCGAGTGGCGCGAGTGTGGCAGATTTACAATCTCATTTAAGCCCGATAAAATGATGTCTTTACTCTTTAACTCGTGCTTGAAAATCCCAAAAAGTTTGCGTTTGAGCATAATCTTTTTAACGCCGTGAAAGTGATAAAGCCCAGCCATAGCGCCCCAGCAAATATACATAGTGCTTGTGGCGTGTGTCCTTAAATAGTCCATTATCTTGCAAAGCTCGTCCCAGTAATCCACGCGCTCAAAGTCCAAATGCTCAATAGGCGCGCCCGTGATAATCGCCGCATCAAAACTCGTGCCGCAAATATCATCAAAGCTCACATAAAAGCTGTCTAAATGGCTCTTTGGCGTGTGTTTGCTCTCGTAACTTTTGGTTTTTAAAAGAGTGATTTCTATCTGCAAGGGTGAGTTGCCAAGCAAGGATAAAAGTTGATTTTCAGTCTCAATTTTAGTCGGCATTAGGTTGAAAATCAGCACCTTTAAGGGGCGAATGTCTTGGTGCGTGGCGCGTTTTTCGCCCATAACAAAGACAAAGTCTTTCAAAAGCTTGTAGGCTGGGATTTTTTCGGGGATGATAAGTGGCATTTTCTTGTCCTTTCTTTTTGCGGTCTTGGGCAAAAATCGTTGATATTTCACGCTAATCTGCGGTTATTTATGTTTAATAAACTCCCTTGCCTCACGCTCATAAACAACGATTTTCACTCCAAGAACTTTGTCTTATTTGCCTTTGTTTAAACGCATTTTGTGCGTTTTTAAATTTGCTCTAAATTTGTGCTAAAATTCAAAAATTTGCAAGCTAAAAAGCTAAATTCTAGCAGTTTTTTGCAAATCTCAAAGACGAATTTTAGCTACAAATTCAGCAAGGCAAGTCGCCTACTTTTCAATCGCCTTTTTCAAATCAGCGATTAAATCCTGCGCCGTTTCCAGCCCCACGCTGAGTCTCACCGTCTTTGGCGTAATACCAGCACTCTTAAATTCAGCCTCGCTTAACTGCGAGTGCGTAGTCGAGTAAGGGTGTATCACTAGCGATTTGCTGTCGCCTATGTTTGCGGTGATAGAAAAGAGTTCAAGCTCGTTGCAAATCTTGCGCGCCGCCTCAGCACTCTTTGCCTCAAAGCTCAAAAGCCCGCTTGCCTTGCCGCCCGCAAAATACTCGTTCAAAAGCCTATGATAAGGGCTTGATTTGAGCGCAGGGTAGCTCACTTCATCGATGAGCGGGTGAGCTTGTAGGAATTTGGCGATTTCTAGGGCGTTGTTGGAGTGCTTGTTTATGCGAAGTTCGAGCGTTTCAAGCCCTTGCAAATGCACCCACGCATTTTGTGCGCTCAGTGTCGCGCCTATGTTTCGCAGCCACTCCGTGATAATGCGAATGCTGAAAATAGGCAACTCCAAGCTCGCATACACTAGCCCGTGATAGCTCTCATCGGGCGTGTTAAAGGCTGGGTAGCGTTTGTTGCCCTTGATAAGCTCGTTTAAGCCGTTTCGCTCGATGATAGCTCCGCCTAGTGCGCTTCCGTGTCCGTTGATATACTTCGTAAGGCTGTGAATGCTTATATCCACGCCGTAATCAAACGGGCGGTGCAAGAACGGCGTGGCGACTGTGTTGTCGCATATCGTTACAATGCCGTGTTTTTGGGCTATCTTTGTGATAGCTCTTGTGTCGGCTATGGAGATTTGCGGATTTGAAAGGCTTTCAAAGAAAATAAGCTTGGTTTTATCGTCTATCAAAGGCTCTATGCTTGACAAATCATCTATGTCAAACACCCGCGCCTCTATGCCAAAGCGTTTCAAAGTATGCACGAAAAGCGTTTGCGAGCCGCCGTAAATTTTGTTAGAATACAAAATGTTGTCGCCATTTTGCGCTAAATTCACCACAGCGTAAAAAATCGCCGCCGAACCGCTTGCCGTAACCGTGCCAAAAGCCCCGCCCTCAACGGCTGCAAGGCGACTTGCGAGCGTATCCACAGTGGGGTTTGTAAGCCGCGAGTAGATATTGCCAAGCTCTTGCAGCCCAAAGCGCGCTGCTGCCTGCGCTAGGCTTTCAAAGTTGTAAGCTGAGCTTTGATAAATAGGCACGCTGAGCGTTCTTTGCTTGTCGTAGCTGTATCCAGCGTGCAACGAGAGTGTGTTTGGTGTGAAGTTGTTGTGTGTTAAGTTTGCCATTTTTTGTCCTTTCGTTAAATTTTGGCGTTTTAAAAAGCGTTTAAAACACTTTTAGCTTGTGAAAACATTTGTCGAACAAATGCTTGACTTAAATTTGGGGGTTAAGCGCTCAATGCGAGAAAAAAGGAAATATCAGCACACGAGCGTGTGCATACTCATCATAAAGGCATAAGCGCGTGTAGCTTGTGCGCTAGCAGTGGTAAAATCAGCATTTGCGTGAAAACTCATCGCTTATCCTTTCGTAAAAAATGTGGCATTATACTTTTTTTTGAAAAACTTGTCAAGGGGAATTTAAATTTTTGCTGAATTTTGTGGTGTTTTAAAAACAAGATTGAATTTGTGTGTCAATTTTTACTTGATTGTGCTATAATGCCTTTTTTAAATATGAAAGGTAAATGATGAAGCAAGCAAATTCCTCTCTCTCTCTCTCGTAACCAGCGATGAGTTTTTAGACTCGCTTGATAAGGCGCAAAAGCCTAGTAATTCACATTTTACAAACAACACAGACCCAAATACACTTTTAAACAAATTCCGCGATATTTTGTAAAATGAAAGCGTCAAAATAAAGCATTTATGCTTTTTGATGGGCTTTTTTAGGGTGAGCGGCTTTAAGCATTTGTGGGATATAATCGCCCCAAGTGATAATCCCAGCAAGATAGATGAATTTTCAAGCATTAGGCTTTTAGTCGGCATTGAGGCGGACAAATTCGCCCATCTTGCAAGCAATTTTGCTTTAAATTCGCACGATGAAACTAAACAAAAGGCATTTTTTAAAGTCTACAAAGATGAGTTTTGCGCAAGGCAAAGCGATGATTTAAATCAAAGCCCTTATAGTCCTGAAGTCGAACAAGGCTTTGAAAGCCTTGTAAGCGCACTTACAAGCAAAAAGTTACAAATTCGTATAGTCAAAAACAAAGCCACTCACGCGAAATTTTACATTTTTAGCACCAAACCTACTTACTCGAAAAGCTCGCAAACACCGCGTTATAATGGCTCTTTAATCGTGGGCAGTTCAAATTTAAGCGAGGCGGGTTTGGCAAAAAATTATGAATTTAATTTAGAAAGCCAGCAAAGCGATGATTTGCACTTTGCTTTGTGTGAATTTAAAGCCTTGTGGGACAAGGCTGTGCCACTTTTAGATGAGAGTGATTTTGAGGCACAAGTTGATAAATTTCAAAAGCAAATCAAAGAGCAAAGCTACCTTAAAGAATGCAGCGTAAAAGAAATTTATTATAAACTTTTGATTGAGTATTTTACAGAAAGTAGGATTAAAATTGATGAGAGTTTAAAAGGGCTTTTTCGCACCATTTTGCAAAGCCAGACTATCAGCTTGCCGCCATTAGCGAGGGTTTGGATAAACTCGAAAAATACAACGGCTTTTTTCTAAGTGATGTTGTAGGACTTGGCAAAACTTTAATTGCTTGTATCATCGCTAAAAAGTTTGAACTACAAAATGAGCGCGTAAAAACGCTCATCGTTTGTCCAGCATCACTTAAATCAAGCTGGGAGTGACATTTAAAAGAAGTGAGTTTAAGTCGCCACAATCAAATAGTAAGCTATGATATACTCAAAAAAGAGATAAAAAATCCAAAAGAATTTAGCCTTGTCATAGTCGATGAAAGCCACAATTTCATTAACACAGACAGATATAAAAATTTGCAAGACATTTGCACGGAGTTAAATCCCAAAGATGAGCGTAAAAAAGTGATTTTACTCTCCGCAACTCCGCAAAAAATTCCCCAAAAGATATAGAAAATCAACTTTGTCTCTTTCAAGACAAATATGCTTCAAATATCGAAAATATCAGTAATTTAGAGGAATTTTTCAGCCCCTTAAACAAAGAATTTGACAGGATAAAAGATGAGCTTAAAAAATCTTTTAAGCAAAAAGATAAAAACGCTTTAAAAGAGACAAAAGCAAAACTTAACAAAATTTCTACCCAAATAGCTGATGAAATTTTGCGTTTTGTGATGGTGCGAAGAACACGCAAAGATATAGAAAGCACCGAAACTTTTGCCGCGAATTTAAAAGAACAAAAAATAAACTTTCCTAAAATAACACTGCCAAAAGAGTTGCTTTATGAATTTGATAGGGGTGTCTTAGAGCTTGTTTTTAACACCATTTATCTACTCAATCCAGCATTAAATAAAAAAGCGATATAGGCAAATTTGGGTATTTTCGTTATCTTATTTATCCAAATTTAAATGCAAGTGGCAGGGAAAAATTTGAGGAAAATTATAAAGACAAGCAAAATTTTTAGAAAACGCCCAAGAGCTTGTAGGACTTATGTAAATGCTTATGTTTAAGCGTTTAGAGTCAAGTTTTACTGCCTTTAAGAGCACGCTTAAAAACGCAGATAAAGTCCATTAAAGCCTTTTTAAAAATGTTTGAAGAAAGGCGCATTTTAATCCCCAAAAAAATGTCAAATCTTTATCAATTTTATGATGAAATTTTAGCTGATGAAAATGATGATAAACTCGAAGAGTATTTAAAAACAGATAAGGCTTTTGAGCTAGAAAAAAGCGATTTTGTAGCTACTTATGAGAATAATTTAAGAAGTGATTTAAAGACACTTGAAACCTTGCTTTTGCGTTATGAAAGTGTCAAATGCGACTATAAATTAGAGCGTCTAAAAAGCCAACTTGCTGAATTTGCTGGAAAAAAATAGTAATTTTCACAGAAGCAAAGGACACGGCTGGACATTTAGAACATAGTTTAAATCAAATTTTTAAGGGTAGAGTGCTGAGTATAGATGCTTCAAACAGAGAGCAAAACGCCCAAAAAATACGCGAAAATTTTGATGCAAATTTAGCCCAAAGCGAGCAAAAAGACGACATTGACATACTCATCAGCACCGACACGCTTGCAGAGGGCGTGAATTTGCACCGCTCAAATATCATCATCAACTACGACAGCCCGTGGAGTGCCACAGCGCTAATGCAGCGTTTAGGGCGCATAAACCGCATAGGCACGCCACACGAGCGGATTGAAATTTATAATTTCAAGCCAAGCGAAGTGGGTGAGTTGATTTTACAATACAAGGCAAAGGCTTATCAAAAACTACAAAGTTTTCATTTTACCTTTGGCGAGGATAGTGCGATTTACGATGAAAACGAGGAATTTGACACGAAAAGGCTTTTTAGTTTGGTAGAGCAAGAACAAAGCGAGTTAAGCCCGCAAACGCCTTTTTTAGACGACATAAAAAAACTTTATCATAATGATTCTACTGAATTTGAGCGCATAAAAAATTTAAAAACAAAATCCCGCACCTTTATAAACGGGCTTGAAAAATGCTTTTGTTATCTTAAAAACAAAAAAGGAAGTAACTATTTTTACGAAACAAACTCACTCACCGATGAAACACAAATTTGCGAGTGTGATTTTTTAAAAATGGCAAATTTTTTAAAAGAGCATTTTAATGATAAACCCTTGAAAATAAGCACAAAGCAAAGGCAAAGGCATTATGAAAGCGTGCGAAAAATCCTTGAATTTCACAAGGAAAAATTTACCCCCAAACCAGCCCCAAGCCTTTTTGAAAGCCAAAGCTCAAAAAACCCTAAAATCACAAAAGCAAGGCTAAAAATCTCAAATTTACAGCCAGAATTTCTTAATGAGGCACAAAAAGAACTTATCATAGCCATTTTAGAAAAAGGCACTCTAATGCATTTAGCCAAAAAAAATAGACAAGGCAAGGACAAAAGAAGATTATGAAGAGATTTTTGCCCTTTGCAAAGATAAAAATCCCTCTTTAAACGAAAGCCTGAAAGAGTCTGATTATGAGCCACAAATAGAGCTTTTGCTCACAAGTTTTGAAAAAGAAAATTAAAAATACAAAGGACAAAAATGAAAAATTTAAACGCACAAACAGCCCCACGACAAAGCCAAACAAACAGCGCACAAATCGTGCATAAATTTGTCAGCCAAAGCTTTGATTTGCCAAGTTTCAAAGAACTTTTAACGCAAATTTTTCCACGCATTCACTTCACACAAGAGCGCAAAGAAATTTTACAAGATGCTAGACTTAAATCCTACACCACACTTTGCGAGCCGCTGAAACTTAGCGTTTTAAGGCTTAGCGTGGGCGTTTTTGAGTGTGAGAACATAAGAGCAAAAATCAGCATTCACACCGAGCTTAAAGAGCTTTTGAAAAAATCAAATCTCAATGCGATTTTAGCCGTATTTTACGCTCCAAAGCAGAGTGAATTTCGCCTTTCACTCATCACAAGTGGCTTTGATTATGAAACCAACAAAGCCTCATTTAGCAACCTTAAACGGCAAAGTTTTATTTTAGGACACGACAAAACCGCCACCGCCCAAAGGGTGCTTTTAAAGCTCATCGACACCGCACAAAATTTAAATGCCACGCGAAATTCAAGCACGATTTCAAGCGAAAATTTAAGTCTTAAAGATTTAGAAAACGCCTTTTCGCAAGAGCCTATCAGTAAGGAATTTTATAAGGACATAACGGCTTGTTTTTTGGATTTTTTATCAAGTGTAAAATTGCCTGCAAATGTTAGCGAAAACGACAAAAGAAGCTTTGTTTTGCGCTTGCTTTGTCGGCTTTTGTTTTGCAAATTTTTAGAGAAAAAAGGCTTGATAAAAGCTGAAATTTGGGACACAGGATTGAGTAAAAATTATTATTTTGAGATTTTGCAAACTCTCTTTTTTGCTACCTTAAACACCGAGCCAAATTTGCGCGATGAAAACGAGCTTTACACCCTACTTACACCAGAGATAAAAGCACTTTTAAGTGCTGTGCCTTATCTTAACGGCGGACTTTTCAGCCCTCAAAAAAATGATTTTTTTAACCCCGACAAGCCCTTTGTATATTTGCACGAGTTAAGTTTGCCAAATTCAGCCTTTGACAAGCTTTTTGAGCTTTTTCATCAATACAATTTTACCCTTGATGAGCAAAGTGCCTTTGATACCGAAGTCGCCCTTGACCCAGAGCTTTTAGGCACGGTTTTTGAAAGCCTGCTTTGCGAGCTTTTTACCGAAAGCAAGGGCAAGGATTTAACACTTAGCTTGCGTAAATCCACAGGCAGCTACTACACGCCACGCGAGATAGTGAGTTATATGGTAAAATCAGCCCTCTTAGAGCAGCTCAAACTCAAAATGGGCGATGAAAAGGGCTTGAAAGAGTTTATTTTTGATGATAATGTCTTAAATTTAAGCAACAATCGAACAAGCGATATTTTAAGAGCGTTAAAAGAGCTGAAAATTCTTGACCCAGCTTGTGGGAGCGGGGCTTTTCCTATGGGAATTTTAAATGAAATTTTGCATTTGCAAGAAAAATGTGGCGATGACAGAAGTCATTATGAGCGCAAACTTGAAATTTTGCAAAACTGCATTTACGGCGTGGATATACAGCCTATGGCGACTGAAATCACAAGGCTTCGTTGCTTTCTTTCGCTCATCATCGATGAGGATATAAATGACATTAAACCCTTGCCGAATTTAGAGTTTAAATTCATCAGCGCAAACTCGCTTTTGCCTTTGTCTGCTGATGCTTCTTTGCATTATGATGGCTATCATAAAGATATACAAGAGCTTGAAAGATTGCGAAATGAGTATTTTAACTCCCAAGATAAAACAGCCATTCAAAAACAATACTTAAATTTAAGAGAGCGTATCACAAGAGAGGATTTGCAAGTCAATAAAAATGATAGTATCAACAATCCTATGCTCGCTTATGACCCTTTTGACCCACAAAGTGTAGCACAATTTTTTGATAGCGCGTATATGTTTGGCGTGGAATCTTTTGATATTGTGATAGGAAATCCGCCGTATGGTGCGAAGATAGACGATATTGCAAATAAAATCTTTAAAAACACTTATAAACACGCTACACAAGGCAGTTTGGATACTTACAAACTTTTCATCGAAAAGGGCTTTGACTTGCTAGCAAAAAATGGTAATCTCAGCTACATTGTCCCGCTTACCGTAACAAGTAGCAAGTCAAATATACAACTACATAAAATGCTTTTGGATAATTGCGAATGGATTGAGGTTAGTAGTTATGGCGACCGCCCAGCCAAAATTTTCGGCAATGCAGAGCAAAAAGTTTCAATTATTAGCTTTGCAAAAACGCTTACACATTGCAAAGAACTAATGACAACTTGGGTAAATAAACGCAATGCGATTCAATCTATTCAAAGCGTCCTACACAATTTGCGCTTTACAAATAGCATTGATTTTGTGCGTGAGGGCGCATTTTGCAAAATTAGCTTGCCTATCGAAAAATTCATAATGCAAAAACTCTATACACAAAAACAAATGTTAAAAGACATAATGAATGGCGATGAGCGAATCTATTATAGAGACACTGGTAATAGGTATTATAATTTATTTACAACTTATTCTACGACTAATTCGACTACGCAAAAAAGCTTTGAAGTCCGCAATTCTAATGCTATTGTTGCACTAATGTCAAGTAATCTTTTTTGGTGGTTTAAGAACGCATATACAGAAGGCAGACATAGTTATATTTATGAATTCGAGCCATTTCCTATTCCAAAATTAAGCGAACAAATGCTTATGAATCTCGACAAACTCGGCAAAAAACTTCAAGCCGACATAGAATCAAAAGCAAATTTTACTTCCACAGGCACAAAAGAATATCGCTTGCGCAAATCAAAACACATAATAGACGAAATCGATAGACTTATTTGTCCGCTTTATGATTTAACGCCCGAAGAAACTGAATTTATCATAAATTACGAATTAAAATTTAGAACAGATAGTTGAAATTGAAAAGGTATTGACAATTTAATGTTTAAGTTGTATAATAAACAAGGTCAAAGCAATACAATAAAATGGAGAAACAAAATGAAACTTATTAAAGTTAAGATAGAAAATTTCAGAGGTTATAAAAATAGCGAGATTGAATTATCAAAATTAAGCGTTATTATTGGTAAAAATGATGTTGGCAAATCTACATTGTTAGACGCTCTGAATATATTTTTTGAAAACGAAAAACTTGTAGAAAATGATGCTAATGTATATTCCGAAAGTAATGAAATTAACATAACTTGCTTTTTTAAAGTTATTGCGGATGATATTATTTTTTTAGATTCTGCCGAAAGTGAAAATACGCAAACAACACTTGAAAGTGAGTATTTATTGGACAATGATGGATTATTGCAAATTAAAAAAACATTTGAAAAAGGTAAATTAAAAAATACTTACATTGTGGCTAATCATCGCAACAAATTGGACAAAACCTTTGATTATTCTTAAAATTGATGATTTAAAGAAAGAGGTAGAGAAATTTGGAAATTCAAATGTGAATAAAACTATTAAAAAAGCAATGCGAGAATTTTTATTTGACAAACAAGAAAATATAATTTTAGACAACCGAGAAATAAATGTTAATTCCAAAGATAGTGATATTGCGGATGTTTATGAAAAAATAAAATTAAAACTGCCAAAATTTATGCTATTTAGAGCAGATAGAACAAACACTGATAAAGACACCGAAGTTACTGATATTACAAAGGCGATAGCCAAAAATGCTGTGGCGGAAGTTGAGCAACAATTTGAAAACATAAAAAAAGAAATCAAGCAAAAAATACAAGATTTTTCAAACAAAACGCTTGAAAAATTAAAGGATTTTAATGAAGATATTGCAAATTCTTTGTCTGTAAATATGCAAGATAAGGCTTTGGAAAGTATATTTAGCTATGAATTTAAAAGTGATGATGATATACCTTTTAACAAAAGAGGAAGTGGAATAAAAAGATTATTCTTGTTGAGCTTTTTTATGGCAGATTCTGAAAGACAAAATCACGCAAATATAATTTACGCCATAGAAGAGCCTGAAACTTCACAGCATCCAAATTTTCAAAAAATGATTATAGAGTCCCTTAAAACAATTTCAGAAAATCAAAATAGGCAAGTGCTAATCACAACCCATACGCCAGAAATAGTTAAATTAGTGGATAAAGATAATGTTATTTTTGTCGCAAAAGATAACAACAATACAAGACAAATTTTGCAAAAAGATACTTTGGATATTAAACAGGTAGCTGAAACTTTGGGAATATTGCCTTATATTATACATAAAGGCGTTTTGTTTGTAGAGGGCGAAAATGATATACAATTTTTTAAAAATTTAAATCAAATTGATTTATTAAAAAACATTTTTGACATTGATAGTATAACAATTATTCCATTGCGTGGTAGTGGAAATGTCGAAAATTGGATAAGACAAGATTATCTTAAAGATAGCAATATCAAACAAATTTACTTTATAGATAGGGATAAAAAAGAGCAGCACAATGATATAAAACAAAAAAATACCAAAATCATTATCACACAAAAACGAGAAATAGAAAACTACTATCCAGTAGATATTTTAGAAAATCATTTCAAATCTAAACTAAACATAAAATCTGTGTTTTCACAAGATGATAGAGATAAATGGAATGATAAAGATATCGCTAATTTAATTGCTCAAAAAAACTGACAAATTTGAAGAGAATTTACACAAAAGAGAGATAATAATCAAAGCAATGTTTAATTGCAAAGAAATATGGCAACAAGTTAATGAGAATAATCTACAAAGCTTTGATGAAATTACGAAGTGGTTTGAGATTATGCGAGATTATTTTAAAGAGTAGATTGGCTAGTTTATAGACAAAGGCATAAATGAAGCACAATTCGTAAAAGTTAAATTTAATTTTATGATATGTTTAGTTTTGCGTTTTGGCAGTTTTATGCGAATGTTTGAAAATTTAAACAGCACTTTACGCCACTTTTTGTAAGCAAAACCCACTCAACCCATCATCAAAAAAAGCATTCAACACTATTTAGGCTTATTTTGACAAAAAGGCTTTGAAAGGCTCAAAATACCAAACAAAAGGTTAAATTTTAAATTTTTGCAAGTTTTAACAAGTTTAAAGCGGGTAAAATTCTAGCAAATATCAGCAAAATCTTGCGCATTTGCTCCATAGTGTTAATTTAATGCTATAATGCCTTAAATTTTTGACAAGGAAAGCTATGAAAGCCTTTGGATTTGTTTTTACTCTCATCATCGCCGCACTTTTGTGCGCCTGTGCTAAAAGCTCTATCACGCCGCTACTTGATGAGGCAAGCGTGGTGCAGTTTGCCCCAAATGCGCCCTCAAACTGCATTAGGCTTGGCGAAATTCAAGGATACAAAAGAAACACACAGGGCAATTTGTCCTTGCTCGAACTGCGAAATTCAGCTAAAAACGAGCTGAAAAACAAGGCTTATGCGATGGGAGCGGACACGCTTGTCATCATCGGCACGGACAGCATTAGCGCAACTGATGGCTTTTACGCCACTCGCAGCTTTTACCCCTATGAAACGGGCTTTTATGTGCCAGCGTCCTACCCAAAAGAGTATCTTATGGACGCCATAGCGTATAAATGCAAAAATTAAGCGTTGAGTCGTGGCTCATTTTACCGCCTGATAACGCTTTTCAAGCTCTTTGTAAATGCGCTCAAAGTCAAGCTCGCTTTTTAAAGTAAAGAAAGTTTTAAGATTTCAGTCATCAATCAAGCCTTGTTTTTGATTTCCAAAAGAAAAAACCAATAGCTTTTATCGTGTGCTTCTATTTTTTTATATTCTATTTGATAATTATTGCTAAATTTTAGTCCATTTTTATATTTTTCAAGTGAATTTTTGGCTGTCTTGCTTTCATCTGTATATATTTTGTTTGTTTGAATTTTTGCGCCATTGTGCATAGTAAATATCTGCCTAGTGCCTTTGTCTGTTTCTTTCGTGTAACGCTCATAATCGGTAAGAAAAATAAAATAGCAAGCTTCAATTTTTTCATTATGTATCGCAAGCTGCTCTAAATTGTAAATATCAACAAAAGAGTTGATAACAGCTTTATTTCCAGCCGTTTGACTTGCTTTTTTGAATTTGAGTTCAATGAGATATTGTTTGCAAGGCTTGCCTTTTTCGTAAAATTCGATAGATATATCTACATAATTCTTTTTTTCATCGCCCATATTTTTTTCTAATTCGACTATAAATCGCTCATCTCTTGCAATCGTTAAAAGTTCTAATTCATCTCGTAAAAGCCCAGCTAGGTGCATTTGAAATGAAGCTTCAAGCCCTTCTTCAATCATCTGCGTTTTTAATCTTGTCAAATATATCGACATTGCTTTATTTAAAGCGTTTTTGACACGAGAATTTGGGCTTTGGTCAATTAAATCAGCAGGTTTTATTTCACTCATTTTACGGCTTTGTATCTTTTTTCAAGCTCTTTGTAAATGCGCTCAAAGTCAAGCTCGCTTTTTAAAATTTCGTTTAAAACTTCGTTATCTTCGATGCCGTCCCACACTTTTTTGTATGAGCCGTCCTTGTAGCCGTTGTTTTGACGAAATTTGTTCAGCACATTTTTGCCGATATAAATTTGATACAAGGCTTCTAAATTCAGTCCGCATTTCATCGCAAGCACGAAATAAGCACTCAAAAGCTCGCCCAAATCAAAGCCAAAGCCGCTGCACTTGTGTATGATGACTTCTATGTCGTTTAAAACCCCATACATATCGGCATCCTCAGGCGTGCCTTTTTCCTTGCAAAACTCATCAAAATGACTCACCGAGCAAACTTCTTCGGCGATTTGCTCCAAGCTTTGCTCCGCCTTGCTCTTACCATCTTCAAGCAGCAAGCTCAACACAAAGTGCCAAATATCCACTATCTCAATGCGGACATTGTCCCAATTAGTAGGCGCGGCAATGTTTTTCCAGTGCTTCCACGCAAAAGAGTCGATAAGCTCAGCGCACTCCATATAAATGCACCGCCGCCAGCTTATCAGCTTGCCCTCGCGCGTGTAGCCTTCCTCCCAGCCAGCGCCGTTTGTGTCATCATTTAGCCTTTGCTGTAAATTAAGCATCGCGCTGATGATTTGCAAATTTGTCATTTTTTGTCCTTTTGCCTAAATTTTAGGGCTTTGATTTGAATTTTAAAGATAAATTCAAACACAAATTTACCCTTGCAAATGCTCACAAACAAGCTCGCTCATCTTCGCACAACCCACTTGCTCGCAACCCTCGCTCATAATGTCAGCCGTGCGGTAACCCTTATCAAGCACCGCTTTTATCGCACTTCGCACCGCTTTTGCCTCATTTGCAAGCCCTAAACTCAACTCCAAAAGCATAGCAAGGCTCAAAATAGTGCCGATAGGATTTGCCAAATCCTTGCCCGCTATGTCTGGTGCTGAGCCGTGTATAGGCTCGTAAAGCCCGAATTTATCATCTCTCAAAGACGCTGAGGGCAGCACGCCCAAAGAGCCTGTCAAAACGCTCGCCTCATCGCTCAAAATGTCGCCAAACATATTTTCAGTAACGATGACATCAAACTGCGCTGGATTTTTGCAAAGCTGCATAGCCGCATTATCCACGAGCATAAACTCAAATTTCACAGCAGGATAAGCTTTCGCCACGCTTTGCACCACTTCGCGCCAAAGACGACTTGACTCCAAAACATTTGCTTTATCCACGCACACAAGGCGTTTAACGCGTGAATTTGCTAGCTCAAAGGCGACTTTGACGATTTGCGTGATTTGCGAAACGCTGTAAAGCAAGGTATCTTGGGCATTTTCCTCGCCGTCAATTTCAAGGCGTTTATGCTCGCCAAAATAAATCCCTCCGATAAGCTCTCTAACCATTACAAAATCAATGCCCTGAGCTAAAATTTCAGCCTTTAAAGGACTAGAATTTGCAAGCTGTGGCAAAAGCGTGGCTGGGCGCAAATTCGCAAAAAGCCCTAGCTCTTTTCTCAGGCGCAAAAGCCCTGCTTCTGGGCGTTTGTTGGGCGGCTGTTTGTCCCATTTCGCACCGCCTATCGCCCCAAAAAGCACGGCGTTGCTGTCCTTGCAAACTTTCAAAGTCTCATTTGGCAACGGCTCGCCCACCGCATCAATGGCTGCACCGCCCATCAGCACTTCTTTACGCTCAAAGCTGTGGCTGAATTTTTGCTCTATTTTTTCAAGCACGCTCAATGCGCCGTCAATTATCTCAACCCCTATGCCATCGCCTTTTATCACGGCAATTTGCGCTTTCATTTGCTCTCCTTTTTGGCGATATAGTTGATATAACCGCCCTCGTTGATGATTTCTTGGATAAAGGGCGGAAAAGGCTGAGTTTTATAAGTCTTGCCCGTGCTTAAATTTCTTATCTCGCCCTTGTCAAAATCAATAGCCACCTCATCGCCAGCGTTGATATTGTCGGCGATTTCTTCACTTTCGATGATGGCAAGCCCTATGTTTATGGCGTTGCGGTAAAAAATGCGAGCAAAGCTCTTTGCGATGATACAAGAAATGCCACTTGCTTTAATCGCTATGGGAGCGTGTTCGCGGCTACTTCCGCAGCCAAAATTCCACCCGCCGACCATAATGTCGCCCGCTTTTACCTTGCGCGTGAAATCCTTGTCAATGTCCTCCATACAATGACTAGCCAGCTCTTTGGTGTCGCTTGTGTTAAGATAGCGAGCGGGTATGATGACATCAGTATCGACATTGTCAGCGTATTTGTGCGAAAAACCTTGTGCTTTCATTTTTGTCCTTTCTTTGTGGCGAATTTAGTGCAATCACATCACTTGCTCAGGTGTGCTTAAAAAGCCCTTTATCGCGCTTGCGGCGGCTACTTCTGGCGATGCGAGATAAACCTCGCTTGTGGTGTGTCCCATTCGCCCGACAAAGTTGCGGTTCGTTGTCGAAACGCATTTTTCATTTGCCGCTAAAATCCCCATATATCCGCCAAGACAAGGACCGCAAGTTGGCGTTGATACCACGCAGCCTGCTTCGATAAAAATCTTTAAATACCCAGCCTTTATGCAATCCAAATAAATTTGTTGCGTGGCGGGTATGACTATGCAGCGCAAATTTTTAGCGATTTTGCGCCCCTTTAAAAGCTCAGCCGCTGCTTTCATATCGCTAAAACGCCCATTCGTGCAAGAGCCTATCACCACTTGGTCGATTTTCACTTCGCCCCACTCATCGCTTGTGCGAGCATTTTCTGGCAAATGCGGAAACGCCACGGTGTGCGGTATTTCGTCTAAATTTATGTCAAAGATTTTTTCATATTGTGCGTTTTCATCGGCTTCATACACCTTTGGCGCTCTTTTGCACCTGTCTTTTGTGTAAGCAAGCGTGATTTCATCAACTGCGAAAATCCCATTTTTTGCCCCTGCTTCTATCGCCATATTTGCTATGCAAAGCCTATCATCGATAGTAAGATTTTTAAGCCCCGAACCACTAAATTCCATACTCTTATACAAAGCCCCATCAACGCCGATTTGCCCGATGATATGCAAAATCACATCTTTGCCACTCACAAAGGGCTTTAACTTGCCTGTAATGTTAAATTTAAGCGCCGAAGGCACTTTAAACCACGCCTTGCCTGTCGCCATCGCTACGCCCATATCAGTTGAGCCAACCCCTGTGGAAAAAGCCCCCAAAGCCCCATAAGTGCAGGTGTGGCTGTCTGCGCCGATGATTAAATCCCCCGTTGTAACTATGCCTTGTTCGGGCAAAAGTGCGTGTTCTACGCCCATATTGCCGACATCATAGTAATGTGAAATTTCGTATTCGTTAGCAAAAAAGCGACACTGCTGGCTTTGCGTGGCGGCTTTTATGTCCTTGTTTGGCGCAAAATGGTCCATCACAAGCGAAATTTTGTCCTTGTCAAAAACCTTGCTGAATTTAGCTTTTTTGAAGGCGTTTATCGCCACAGGCGTGGTTATATCATTGCCCAGCACCATATCAAGCTTTGCCATTATGAGTTGGTTTGGCTCAACGCGTGGCAAACCGCATTTATCGGCTAAAATTTTCTGCGACATAGTCATACTCATTTGCTGTCCTTTTTGCTTTTTGAATTTTGCATTATAGCACTTTTTGTTTTGCGCTTGATAAATGTGCTAAAAATTTAACCCAAACGCACTTTTAGCTTTTACTTAAACAAATTCAAATTCTCATCAAGCACTTCGCTTTTAACGCCTAAAAACGCTAAAACGCTGTGAAAAACATAAAAATGCGAAAGTTCTTGTAAATTTTTGATTTTGTTTGCCTCAGAACTCCACACAAGAAATGGGATTTCATACTGCTCTTTTGGGGCAAAGGCTAGCGGTATGCCGTGCATATATACGCCATTTTCGCCCAAGCTCTCGCCGTGGTCGCTCACATATATAAGCGAGCTTTCAAAGTCATCAAGCCCTTGCAACTCTTTGATGATGGAATTCAGCAAAAAGTCTGTATAAAGGATAGTGTTATCATAGGCGTTTATGATTTCATCTTGCGAGCAGCCCTTTGGCTCAACACTCTTACACACGGGCGTGAATTTTTCAAATTCTGGCGGATATTTTTTATAATATGTTGGTCCGTGGCTCGTGCTGGTGTGTAAGATTATCAGCACTTTGGGGGAATTTGCTTTTTTTATTTCTTCGCTTAAATTTGCGATGAGAGCGCTTTCGTAGCTGTCATCAAGCTTGGGGTATTTTTGTGAAAGTTCGCTATAACGCAAGACATTTTCGCTTGGCAAGTGAAGCGGAGGCTCGCCCCAATTTGCCGAACGCCACACCACGCTCACGCCAGCACGCGAAAGATAATTTGGCAGTATCTCATACAACGCCGAAGTATCCTTGTGTGAGAGCATATTTTTCACAGACGCGCTCGTGTAAGTGGTGCTTGATTTGGCATAAAAATGCCTTAAACCTTGCACCTTTGAAAGAAGCGGATTCGTCTCGCGTTCATATCCATAAAGTGAGAAATTTTTTAAACGCGCCGACTCGCCTATAACCAGCACCACAACAGCTTTTTTGTCATTTGCAATGCTTGCATCAGGCAGTAAAATTTCGCGTTTGTTTTTAGCAAGCTCACCCCCAACAAAACGCGCGGAGTTGATAAGGTAAGAATAAGGCATAACCAAAGCACCAAGTTGCTTTGAATGCTTGTCAATCCACAACAAATTTGAAAAATTGATAAAAGCAAGCAAGATGAGCGTTAAAAGCGACAAAGTGCTTAATTTAGCAAGCGTTTTGCGGGCGGGTTTTGCAAGCCTTAAAGCAAACAAAAAGCAAGCAGGGACAATGCCTAGCACAACTATCCACAAAGCCATTTTTAAGGACAAAAACTCGCCCGCTTCTGCTGGGTTGGTGTTGAAAAGGTTGCCCATCATTGTCTTGTCTAAAAACACGCCATAAGTTGAGACAAAATACACAGCCAAAGCGTTTGTAAGCGTGAAAAGCACAAAGTAAATTTTTGTGAGTTTAAAAGAAATAAGCGCAAGCAAAAGGGGCAAAAGCAAGGTGAGCATAAAGCAAAAAAGCACAAGAGAAGCAAAGAGCAAAGCCCCGCTAAATGAGCTAAATTCAAGGTTTGAGTGCAAAAATTCAAGCAAAGGAAAATGAAAAAACACTATCCAAAGTGCGCTGATGATGAATATAAAGGCTATGGGATTAGCCTCGTTTTTTGAATTTAAGCTGCTTGAAAAATACGCCCGAAGCGTGGCAAAAAGGCAAACAAACGCACAAAGAAGTGCTGGATAAAAGATAAAAAGGTTAAATTTATTTATGTGTTTGAGCATCATCACCACGCCAAGCGCGCTCATAAGGGCAAAAACAAGCAAGCCATAGCGAGAATTGAGCCACGCAAAAAGGCGAGTTTTGCCCGCTACAAGCACGCCAAAAAGCCCACACACGCACCCAAGAAGTGAGCCGCCTAATACATCAAGCGGATAATGCGCCCCAACGCCAACGCGCGAAAGCCCAACAAGCACGCCAAGCAAAACAAGGCTTATAACAAAGGGCAAACGCCATTTGAGCGTGCGTGGCATAAAGGCAAAAAGCAGCACGCAAATTGTGGTAAAAATCGTTGTCGTATGCCCTGATGGAAAGCTATTTACGCCCATTAGCTTGTCGCCGATGATATAAAAGGCATTGTCCCCAAAAGCTCGTGCAGGGCGTGGCATAGCGTAAAATGCTTTAAGAAAAGGCGTAAGCACGACAGAGAGCAAAGAAGCGGCAATGAGTGCCTCCCAAAGTTTAGGCGCAACAAGCGCAAAACACAGCAAAAGCGCAAACACCACGCTTGCATCGCCTAGTTGAGTGAGATTGTGCGCTATGGCGGGCGCGTTTTGCCAAAGTGCATTAAGGCTTAAAAAAATATCCCTTTGAATTTGCGGATATACTTGTGGTTCATCAAAGCCAAAGAAATTAAGCGCGGTTAAAAGCAAGGCTAAAACGCCTACTGCTAGGGCTAAATACCAAAAACGAGCCTTATTAAAATTGTCATTTATTTGTTTGTTTAGAGTGCAAGATACGCTCAAATCATCAATAAATTCACGCACAAAGCTCATTGTTCTTTTGAAAATATCCATAACTCGCCTTAAATTTGCCTTATCTCAAACTCAAATTTATCGCGCTTATCAGTCCAAACACCGAAGCAGTGATGATATCCGTGTCTATACCCACGCCAAAGTGCCTTTTGCCAGCGCATTCAATTTGCACATAAGAAATAGCCTGCGAAGTAGAGCCTTCTTGCAAGGAATGCTCGCTATAATCAAGTATTTCAAATTTAAGTCCTAAATTTTCACGCAAGGCATTTGCCACAGCGTCCAAACGCCCATTACCAAAGCCTTTAATAAGCTTTTTTTCTCCCTTAAAAACAAGCTGCATTTCAACAAAAATTTGCTCTTTTTTGCTGAATTCAAAGTGTGGCACGCTCAAAGGCTCGGTGAGATTTACAAATTCTTTGTGAAAAATTTGCACGATTTCATCAGTGCTTAACTCTTTGTGCGCCTTGTCCGAAATGTCCTTGATAAAGTAAGAAAAGCTCTCCCTAAACGCCACAGGCAAATCAATGCCTTGCGCGTGCAACACATAGGCTATGCCGCCCTTGCCACTTTGTGAATTTATGCGTATGACATCGCTTTCATACACGCGCCCCACATCTTTTGGGTCTATGGGCAAATATGGCACGCTCCAAAGCCCATTTTCTCGCTCTTTGTGCCAAGCCATACCCTTAGCAATCGCATCTTGATGAGAGCCTGAAAAGGCTGCAAACACAAGCTTGCCAGAATAAGGCTGCCTCTCATACACCCGCATTTTACTCACTCTTTCATACAGCTCGCAAATGCGTGGAATGTCGCTAAAATCAAGCTTTGGGTCTATGCCGTGCGTGTATAAATTCATCGCCAAAGTGATAATATCGACATTTCCCGTGCGCTCGCCATTTCCAAAAAGCGTCCCCTCCACTCTATCACCGCCTGCTAAAAGTCCAAGCTCCGCAGCAGCCACCGCACAACCTCTGTCATTGTGCGGGTGAAGTGAAATAATCACATTTTCACGCTCGTTTAAATTCTTTGACATATATTCTACCGCACTTGCATAAATGTGTGGCAAGCTCATCTCCACAGTGGCGGGCAAATTTATGATAAGTTTTTTATCCTGTGTCGGTTTTAGCACGCTTATAACTTCATTGCAAACTTCAAGAGCATAATCAAGCTCCGTTCCCGTAAAACTTTCAGGCGAATACTCAAAGCGAAAATTGCCCTCAACCTCGCTCGCCACGCTCTTGCAAAGTTTCGCGCCAGCAACGGCGATTTGCTTTACCTCGTCCTTGCTTTTTTTAAAAACCTGCTCCCTTTGAGCCAAAGAAGTCGAGTTGTAAAAATGCACCACAGCGTTTTTGCAGCCTTTAAGCGCGTCAAAGGTTTTTTTGATGATATGTTCGCGCGCTTGGGTTAAAACCTGCACCGCCACATCATCAGGGATTAAATTTTGCTCAATAAGAGTGCGTAAAAAGTCGTATTCAGTGGCACTTGCGGCAGGAAAGCCTACTTCGATTTCTTTAAAACCAAGCTCGACTAAAAGTTTAAAAAATTCGATTTTTTCATCTAAACTCATCGGCGTAATCAAGGCTTGATTGCCGTCTCTTAAATCCACACTGCACCACGCGGGTGCTTTGTCGATAAATTCTTTTTCACACCACGAACGGCTAGGCTTTGGCGGCATAAAATAAGCTCTTTTGTATTTTTTAAAATTCATCATTTTCTCCAAAAAAATTTTCGTTTATTTTAACAAAAATTTGATAAAAATTCAGCTTTTTACGCACTCAAAAAGAAAAAATTTTACAAAAATTCACAAATTTTGCTTTACATTAAAGAAATTTTTGGTATAATTGCACTTTTTACAAAAATTTCCCTTGCCCGCCAAAGCGGGCTATACAGCCATAAGGAGAAAAAATGAAGCATTATGAGGTTTTATTTATCTTAAAACCCACGCTTACCGAAGAAGAAGTGAGCGCAAAGGTTGATTTCGTCAAAGAAATCCTTACTAAAAACGGCGGCGAGATAGAAAGTGTCGTGCCTATGGGGACGAGAAAACTTGCTTATGTCATCAAAAAGCACGAGCGAGGCACATATTTTGTTATCTATTTCAAAGCCCCTACCACGCTGATTGCTGAACTGCAACGCGTGCTTGGTATCAGCGAGGAAATCATTCGCTTTCTCATCGTCAAATACGAAAACCGCAAGGAAGTAGCGGCGTGGGAAAGGCTCAGCAAGGGCATAAAACAAGAACGCCCGCGCAAAGAGCCACGATACAGCGATGAAAAGCCACGCAAAGAAGCCCAAGACGAGCCAGCACTAGAAGAGGCGAGCGATGTATAACAGAGTCGTTTTGGTGGGCAATCTTACCCGCGACATAGAAATGCGCTACACCCCCACAGGCACGGCTGTCGGGGCGACAGGTATCGCTGTTACGCGTAAATTTACGACAAATGGCGAAAAGCGCGAAGAAACTTGCTTTGTCGATATTTCTTTTTTTGGGCGCACCGCAGAAATAGCAAATCAATACCTATCAAAAGGTAGCAAAGTGCTAGTAGAAGGGCGTTTGAAATATGAGCAATGGACTGACCAAAACGGACAAAACCGCTCCAAACACACCATTTCAGTGGAAAATATGGAAATGCTAGGTTCAAGCGCGCAAGGCAGCTACGCTCAAAGTGGCACACAAGGCTACGCACAAGGCGCAAATCAAGGCAAGAGCTATGACCCTTACGCCGAGCAAGCCCCAGCTAGACAAAACGCTAAAACCGCCAAAAATCAAGCCCAACAGCAACAAAAGTTTGAAGAAATCGATAGCGATAACTTTGACGCAGATGACACAGAATTACCATTTTAAAGGATAAACTATGGCAGAAAGACGAAAATACTCACGCAAATACTGCAAATTCACAGAGGCAAAGGTCGAATTCATCGACTACAAGGACACCGCGCTACTCAAATACGCTTTGAGCGAACGCTTTAAGATAATGCCACGCCGCCTAACAGGCACGAGCAAAAAGCACCAAGAAATGGTCGAAGTAGCGATAAAAAGGGCTAGGCAAGTCGCGCTCATACCTTACATAGTCGATAGAAAAAATGTCGTTACAAACCCTTTTGAAGGGCTATAAGCTCCGTTTGAAAAGCTCTTTTTAGGGCTTTTCAAGCCTTTCGGTCTTAAAATTTGAACTAGGTTTGTAAAATCAAGGCTTTTAACAAAGGCAAAACTCTCAAAAAACGAGTTAGTCCTTTTAAATCTTAAAATTTTTAAAGCTTTATAAATTAACCCTTTTCAAAGCTTTGTTTTAACTCAAATTTAAAGAAAGTTTGTTTAATAAATTAAAACAACAACAAAAGAACAGCTACTTTTCTCTTGAATTTTAATGTCCCTTAAATTTTACTTTAAAATGAGTTCTTGTGCATTTGCTACAAAATATCGGTTAAAAGAGCCTTATTGTAAAAAGGTCAAAAACAACTTAAATTAACTTGATTTTAAGGCAAATCAAAATTCATCACAAATAAATTTAAAGATAGATAGTCAAATTTTCGTTGAATTTATCGCAAGTGAATTTAAAAAAATAAATCTAATAAGGAAATTTAAAAAAATAAATTTAAAAAGTAAGTGCAACAAACAAATTTAAAATCAAATTTAGCAAGTAAATTCAAAAAAAATGAGCCAAATTCAAGGCGAATTTGGCTCTGGCATTTGTGAGACTATTTCTTGTCCATTACAGAGTAGTTGTAAGGACGAGTGTTTTTGTCAAATTCAAGCAAATGCGCTGGCGGGTTGCCGTTAATGTTGTCGTGTTCATAGTATCGTTCGCCCGCCTTGTGTGTGCCTGCGCCGTCTCGCTTGTTAATCTCTTTTGAGTAGCGAATGTCGCCCGCTGGCACGCCACCGATAGCACCTAGCTTTTGTCCGTCTTTTTGCAAGTCCTCATAGCCTATGTTTGAAGCGGTGTAGGCTATGCCGTTTGCCGCTGCGATTTCAGCAAGTTTGATTTGCCCTTGACGCGCAAGCTCGACAGCTTGTAAGAGCATTCTTGATGCCTCGCGTGGGTTGTGGAAACCTGTGGAGTTTTCAGCACCGACAAAGTCGCCTCTCATTTGAGCGCGGCGATGAAGTTCTAGCACTTCTTTAAGTGCTGCTGAAATTTTCTTATCATCAGCCTTGCCATCGCTTTGGAATTCAGCCTTTGCGCCAAGTTTTTCGCGCATATCTTTAATGTCAAGGATAAGGCTCACGCTTGCATACTCAGCACTTCTTAAATCATAACCCACAGACTTTTGTATGTCAAGGATTTGCGCTTTAAGATAGCTTTCACTTTGTGTGTGGCAGCTCTTGCACGCCGCGTTTATATCTTGCAAAGGCGAAGTAATGTTGTGTTGAGTCATCTTTGCTGCGCCTTTTCGCACATAAGGCATATGACAATCCGCGCAGCTTACGCCATTTGCCGCGTGCACACCGCCGCTGTAAAGCTCTGTTTCAGGGTGCTGAATTTTAAGCATAGGGGCTTTGGTGAGTTTATGCGCCCAATCTTGTGCGAAAACATCGCGCACCTTGTCATAGTGAGCTTCAAACATTTCTATCCTAAACGGCTGTCCTTTTTTCCACTCGCTCCAAGGGAAAACTAGCTCTTGTCCAGCCACTTCGATTTGAGTAGGTTGGTTGCCATCTCTCCACGAGTCAAACTCATCGTAGTCTTTTTGCTTGCCGTTAAACCACTTTTTGCTTGGGTCTTTGGCAATGCTCTCGCCCATTACTTGCACCTTTGTGCCTGTTGGTTTGAAGTAGTATTCGACATGGCACTGAGCGCATACTAGGGTTCTCATCTCTTCGCGTGGGGCTTTGATGCCTGTAACGGCGTCTTTTACATAACCCCTATCAACCAAAGCGTTGATAGCTGATGGACGAGTTACGCGAAGCTGCATATCCACAGGGTTGTGGCAGTCAGCACAAGTCGCGCCCATTCTCTTGCCGCCGTGTGGTCCGCTGTGTTGAGCGATTTGCTCTTTTGTAAGATTTGCAAATTCAGGCTTGTTGAAATCCACGCTCTCGCCAACTGAACCATCAGCATTTACCACAGGGACATTTTTTATCATCGTCCAGTATTTAGTTGAGCTAAATACCGCCCAATCGCCTTTTGCGACATTATCAAGTAGCCATTTTGTCCAGCCACTATGACAAGCCATACAAGCAGCAGGCTGTCCGCCAAAGGCTGCAAAGCCGTTTGAATTCAAAAAGTCCTTGTTGTTGCGCGCTGTGTCCATTTGATCAACTTGTATCCAAAAGTGTCCGCGCTCTTCATTAGCGTCTATGGAGAAAGGATACCCAGCCCAAAGGATTTTCAGCTGCGGATACCGAGTGAGCTTTGAGTAAGCTAAACTTCCGCCGTATTCAGTAGCAAAGGGCGGATTTTTCTCAGCCGCTGTGTGCATATCCAAATGCTCGGGGAAATTCTTGCCCCAGTGTTCAAAAGATGGGTTCATATCACTCATCTCAACTGCGCCTGTTGATTTGATTTGGGTGTTTTGTCCTGCTGCGGCTCTTTCATTAACGCTTCCGTTAAACCAAAGCACAGCGCCGATAACGACAATCAGCACGACAATCAAGCCAATCGTTACATTTTTGTTCATTTTCACTCCTTAGTGTGTTAAAAATCTCGTTTATGCCCGACACTTTGATGACAGGAGACGCATTTAAGCGCACTATCTTTGTGCGGGTCAAGTGTGGCATTTACAGCTGCTGCTGCCATATCGCTATGACAACGAATGCAGTTGTTTTGCACCCAGCCTTTTGTTCTTTGTGTAGCTGTGAGATTTGTAGGCAAATCATCAAGCTTAAAGGTAAAGGCATACGCGTGTGAAATCCCGCTTTGCGCTTTGGCTATCCACTTGTGAGCAAAGCCATCGGGTATGTGGCAATCGCTACAAGTAGCAAGTGGCTTACCATCGACTACTTTTGAATGCGGCGACTTGGTGTAATCATAATACACCTCGTTCATAACATGGCAGTTGTTACAGGCGGCGCTGTCATTAGAAAAGTAGGAAAAGCCTTTCGCGTTGTAAAAGGTATAAAAACCTACCGCGAAAAAAACAAAGAGCAAAACAAGAAAGAGACTAAAAAGATTGTTCTTAGCTTGTTGCAAGATACCTCCTTCATTGTGTAGTGGCACAAGAAACTTTGTGCGGAGTTGATTATACTTAAAAAAGCTTAAATGAATTTTAAAGACTAAATTTATCTAAAAGTAGGCTCAAAGCAAGCTAAATTTGGGGGATTTTAAGGATTTTTATCGCCTTGGAGCGAAAAATTTTTTGAAAAAATTTACACAAAAATTTCAAATTTTTTTGATACAAGGCATTCTTTTTTTATAAATTCACACTTATTTCACATTTTTAGGCTATACTTTGCCTAAATTTTTTTGACAAAAAGGACAAAAATGAAATTAGACAGCTTAAAAACGAGCTTCAAAGGCGCATTTGGCAAACTTAAAACAAAAAAGCCAAGCAAAAAAACTCTTATTATTGTGATTTTGTTGTGCGTGGGCACAGTGGCTTTGTATGTGGGCTTTTTTAAAAAGGACGACAAGGCTCAGCTTGCCACGCAGAGTATCACGCGCATAAACATAGACCAAAGCATAGAAGCTGTGGGCGAAGTGTATGCCAAAGAGCAAGTTGATGTCGGCGCGCAGGTAAGCGGGCAAATCACCAAACTTTATGTGCAAATCGGCGACAAGGTAAAGGCTGGGGATTTAATCGCGCAGATTGACAAAGACAAGCAGCAAAATGATTTAGACATTACCAAAGCGCAGCTAGCAAGCACTAAGGCGAATTTAGAGAGCAAAAAAGTAGCACTTGAAATCGCTAGTTCTCAGTATCAAAGAGAGCAAAAACTTTACAGCAACAAAGCCACGAGTTTGGAGAATTTAGAAACGCTGAAAAACAACTTTTACGGCTTAAAAGCAAGCGTGGCGGATTTAAACGCCCAAGTCGTGCAGCTTGAAATCACGCTCAAAAACGCCGAGAAAGATTTAGGCTACACCACCATAACAGCACCTATGGACGGCATTATCATCAATGTAGCCGTTGATGAGGGGCAAACGGTTAATGCAAACCAAAGCACGCCCACTATCGTAAAAATCGCAAATTTAGACGAAATGGAAATTCGTATGGAAATCGCAGAAGCCGATGTGAGCAAAATCAAAGTCGGCACAGCCGTGAAATTTAGCATTTTAAACGACCCAGAGAAAAAATATGAAGCCAAAATTTCAAGCATAGACCCAGCAAACACCACAACAAGCGATGCTAAATCAAATTCATCAAGCAGCAGCACGAGCAGTTCAAGCACGAGCGCGATTTACTACTACGCCAAGGTTTTTGTGAAAAACAGGGACAATTTCTTACGCATAGGAATGAGCGTGGAAAACTCCATAGTGATAAAAAGCGCACCAAATGCCCTAGCCGTGCCAACTTACGCGATAAAAAACGACAAAGGGGGCTATTTTGTCGAGCTTTTGCGCGGCGGGCAAATCATCAAAAGCTATGTGAAAATCGGCATTAAAGACAGCATAAACACGCAGATTTTAGACGGGGTAAGCGAAAATGATTTGCTTGTGCTTTCAAGCAGTGCAAAGACGGGCAAATCAAGCGGTATGAGACCGCCTATGCACTGATAAAGGGCAAAGAGTATGAATTTCAAAGCAAAAAGGCTGAATTTACGCCAGAATTTAGGCGCGAATTTAAGGGCAAGATGATGATAAGGCTTACAAATATACGCAAGAGTATCGGGCAAACGCAGATTTTAAGGGGCATAAATTTGCATATTAAAAAAGGCGAATTTGTAGCTATCATCGGGCAAAGCGGGAGTGGTAAAACCACGCTTTTAAACATTATCGGCACTTTGGACGAGCCAAGTAGCGGTTCTTATGTCTTTGCCAACTATGAAGTAACCAAGCTCAACAGCGATGAAAAGTCTCGTTTAAGGCGCGAAAAAATCGGCTTTATCTTTCAACGCTACAACCTTTTAAGCCTGATGAGCGCGAAAGAAAATGTGGCTTTGCCCGCTGTTTATGCGGGCGTTAGCTCACAAAAGCGAGATGAGCGAGCAAAAGAGCTTTTAGCAAATTTAGAGCTTGCGGACAAATTTAACTCAAAGCCAAACGAGCTAAGCGGCGGACAACAACAGCGCGTGAGTATCGCAAGGGCTTTGATGAACGGCGGGGATTTGATTTTAGCCGATGAGCCAACAGGCGCACTTGACAGCAAAAGCGGTGTGATGGTGCTTGACATCTTACAAAGGCTCAATTCACAAGGACATACCATAGTTTTGGTTACTCACGACCCGACAATAGCCGCAAAAGCTGGGCGTATCATAGAGATAAAAGACGGCGAAATCATTAAAGATAGCCTAAATTTAAGCCCTTGTCATTCTGAGCGTAGCGAAGAATCCATTTTCAACAAAGACAATTCAAAATCAAGCGTGGATTTTTCGCTTTCTACGAAAGCTCAAAATGACAAAAATGGCGAAAATTCAATGGATTGCCACGCTTCGCCTAAGGGCTTGCTCGCAATGACAAGCGGCACAAATTCCGCTCAAAAGGTGCAAATTCCACTCACAGCAATGCCACAAGAAATCAAAACCTACCATTTACTCAAAAACCAAATCATAGAGTGCCTTAAAATCGCTTACTCATCGATATTAGCGCACAAACTTCGCTCGCTTTTGACTATGCTTGGTATCATCATCGGCATAGCATCGGTTGTAAGTGTCGTAGCACTCGGGCTTGGCTCACAAAAGCAAATTTTAGAAAGCATTTCAAGGCTTGGGACAAACACCATTGAAGTGCGCGGCGGCAGGGGCTTTGGCGACATTCGCTCGGGCAAGGTAAAACTTGCTTTAAGCGATTTGTATGCCCTTAAAAGCTTGCCACAGCTAGAATCAGTCGAAGCACAAGACGGCACAAGCAGCATAGCAACCTATGGCAACATATCTTTAAGCGCGAAAATGGAGGGCGGCGGAGTAAGCATTTTTAGCATAAAGGGCTTAAATTTAGGCACGGGACGCTTTTTTAACGAAAGCGAAGTCAGCAACGCCGACAATGTAGCAGTCATTGATGATAATGGGCGCAAACGGCTATTTGATGGCTTTTTGCCCGAGCAAATCATCGGCAAAACCATCATTTGCAACAAACAGCCCTTTAAAATCATCGGCATTTTAGAAAAGGACAGCCGCCGCCCAGACACGGACATAACCGTGCGCATTTACACGCCCTACACCACGCTACGCAACAAAATCACAGGCTCGCGCGTAGTCGAGCAAATCATCGCCAAAGTGCGAGATGACGCTAGTCCAGCCCTTGCTGAGGAAGCTATGGTTAGAACGCTTGAAATCAAACGCGGCAAAAAGGACTTTTTCACCATAAATTCAGACTCTATTAGGCAATCAATCGAAGAAAATATAGCGACAATGACACTTTTAATCACCTGCATAGCCGTCATCGCCCTAGTAGTAGGCGGTATAGGCGTGATGAATATAATGATAGTTTCAGTGAGCGAGCGCACCCGCGAAATCGGCATTAGAATGGCAATCGGGGCGCGAAAAGAGGACATTTTGTTTCAGTTTCTCATCGAAGCGGTGATGATTTGTATGATGGGAGCGGTGCTTGGCGTGGGGCTTTGCGCCCTTATCGTCTTTGTCTTTAACTCTGTAAGCACGGACTTTTTGATGATAGTTTCAAGCGGTTCTGTGGTGCTTGGGCTTGCTAGTTCTGTGCTTATCGGCTTAATTTTTGGGTTTTTCCCCGCAAAAAATGCGGCGAATTTAAATCCTATCAATGCTTTGTCAAAGGAATAAAATGAAAAAACTTGTTTTTTACGCACTTTGCGCCTTGTTTTTGAGCGGGTGTGCTGATAAATTTGATGATTACACAAGGGCAAATTCTCAAACCCTACACAGCGAAAATGTTTTGGAGGGCAAGGCTTGGTGGAAGGCTTATCAAAACAACGCTTTAAACATACTTGTAGCGCAAATGCTCGAACACAACGCCGACATAGCAGCGGCGCGGTATAGCTTTTTAAGTGCGGTGTCGCGCTACAAGCTCATCAACTTTGATATGTATCCAAATTTAAGCGCAAATTTAGCCGCGAATTTAGCAAGAGATTTGCGGCTTGGGGTGCGAAGTAACAGCTTTTCAAACGCCTTAAATTTAAGCTATGAGCTGGATATTTACGGCAAGGTAAAAGACTCATTGAGTGCGAGTGAGTTTAGCGCCAAAGCAAGCCTTTATGATTTAGAGAGCTTAAAATTAAGCCTTGTAAATTCCACTATCAACAACGCCTTTGAGCTGCTTTATTTCAACGATGTAGAAAAACTTTTAAAAGAATACATTAAAAATTTAGAAGAAAGCAAAAACATTTACTCACTCAAATACCGCTACGGGCGCGTTGAAGAGCTTGATTTGCTCAACATAGAACAAAGCCTTTTAAGCGCAAGGCAAAATTTACTCACAAACTCTCAAAACAAAGAGCTTATCGTCAAAAATTTAAAGGATTTGCTGGGTAAAAAAGAGAATTTTGTGAGCATTGAAAGGCTGGCAAGCTTATCTTTGAGCGATTTTAAAGAGCTTGGAGTGGATTTTAATGTTTCAACTGACATTTTTGCCAAACGCCCCGATGTGCGCTCAAAGGCAAATTCCTTAAATGCGGCGTTTAAGGATTATAAAATAATGCAAAAGTCTATGTATCCAAGTGTTTCTTTGGGCGCAAGTTTAAGCGGTAGCGATAAGGATTTGGGTGAGAGCTTTAAACTGCTGAATTTAGGCGGGAGTTTGCAAATTTCTTTGCCTTTTTTGGATTATGGGCGCATAAAGCAAAATATCCAAATTTCGCGTTTTTCGTATGAGAGCTTAAAAGCAAGCTACGAGCAGGCTTTGCAAGGTGCTTTAAACGAATTTTATGCTTGCTATAAGGACTATGAATTTAACACAAAACTTTACGAAAATATCAAAATCATCAACACCAAAAGAGAGCAAATCGCCAAAGCCTACTTGCAAAAGTATGAATTTGGGCGCGCTGAGATGAAAGATTATTTAGACGCGCGCAACAGCTTTATCAACAGCTCACAAGAAATTTTGCGCTCTCGTTTAAATTTGCTCAAAACCATAAATTCTTATTATCAAATCACCACTATCAGCGATGAAAGAGAGTAAAAAAGTGTGAAAAGCGCGAAAACAAGGCGTTTGGGTAAATTTAGCACAAAAAAAGCAAAAAAGTCAAAATTTAAGGAATTTTTAAGGCTTTTTTGTTTATCATATAAAAATTTAATTTTTGTTTAAAAATTCACACCGAAAGGGGAAATAATGCAAATACAAGAGTTTGAAGCTCGTTTAAACGAGCTAGAAAAGTTGCCTGCGCTGAATTCCAAGCGTTCGATTAAGCAGGCTTTGAGTGAAGCGGGCTTTTCGCGCCGTGATTTTATGAAATGGGCTGGGGCGATGACGGCTTTTATGGCTTTGCCTGCGAGCTTTGTGCCTGTGGTAGCGCGTGCGGCTGAGCTAGCAGACCGCGCCCCTGTGATTTGGCTGCATATGGCAGAATGCACAGGGTGCAGTGAGAGCTTGCTTCGCAGCGAAACGCCGACTATTGATAGCTTGATTTTCGACCACATTTCGCTAGAATACCACGAAACTGTGATGGCAGCTTCTGGCTGGCAAGCCGAGCAAACCCTTGAAAATTCGATGAAAAAGCACAAGGGCAACTACATTTTAATGGTAGAGGGCGGCATTCCCACAGGCAGCACTGAAAGCTATCTCACAGTTGGCGCACACGGCAAAACGGGCTTGCAAATCGCAAAAGAAGCCTGTGAGAACGCTAAGGCGATTTTGGCTATCGGCACCTGTTCGAGCTTTGGCGGAATTCAAGCCGCTAATCCAAACCCAAGCAACTCTAAACCCTTACACAAGGTAACAAACAAAGCTATCATCAATGTCCCGGGCTGTCCGCCAAGCGAGAAAAACATAGTCGGCAATGTCTTGCAGTTTTTACTCTTTAAAGAAGCCCCAGCACTTGATGTTTATAACCGCCCAAAATGGGCTTATGGGCTACGCATACACGATTTGTGCGAAAGGCGCGGGCGTTTTGATGCGGGCGAATTTGTCGAGCATTTTGGCGATGAGGGCGCGAAAAAGGGCTATTGCCTTTACAAGGTAGGCTGTAAGGGACCTTACACCTTTAACAACTGCTCGCGCGAACGCTTTAACTCACACACAAGCTGGCCTATCCAAGCAGGACACGGCTGTATCGGCTGCTCTGAGCCAGATTTTTGGGACACAATGCAGCCCTTTGAAAAACCTATGGCATCAAGGCAGTTTGACACCGTCTTTGGTAGCGGTGCGGACGCGACAGCCGATAAAATCGGCATAGGCGTGCTTTGTTTAACAGGCGTTGCCATCGCCGCACACGCGGCTATCGCTTCGGCGAAAAAAGATAAGGAGTAAAAAATGTCAAAAATCATAGTTGATCCTATCACACGGATAGAAGGACACTTGCGCGTTGAAGTTGTCGTTGATGATAACAATGTAGTTAAAGAAGCCTACGCTGGCTCTACGCTGTGGCGTGGCATAGAAACTATCGTTAAAGGGCGCGACCCGCGAGATGTGGGCTTTATGACTCAACGCATTTGCGGAGTTTGCACCTTTTCGCACTACAAGGCTGGCATAGTGGCTGTGGAAAACGCACTTGGTATCACTCCACCGCTCAATGCGCTTTTAACACGCACCTTGATGAACGCCGCACTTTTCTTACACGACCACACCGTGCATTTTTACCAACTCCACGGGCTTGACTGGGTTGATATAGTGAGTGCTTTAAGTGCTGATGTCAAAAGGGCAAGCGATGAAGCCTTTAAATACACTGACGCGCCTATTTGCACGGGTGCTGACAAGCTTTTAGAAGTGCAAAAAAAAGTAAAAACCTTTGTAGATAAAGGAAATTTAGGACCCTTTGCGAACGCTTACTTTGGGCATCCAACCTACCGCTTAACGCCCGAGCAAAATTTAATCGCTCTTTCGCATTATTTGGAGTGCTTGCGCGTGCAAAGGGTTGTAGCTCAGGCTATGGCTATACTTGGCTCAAAGCAACCGCACCCACAAAGCCTAACCGTGGGCGGCGTTACTTGCGTAATGGACTTGTTAAGCCCCGCAAGAATGGGCGAATTCGCCGAAAAGATGAAAGAAGTAGCGGACTTTGTCAATCGTGCTTACTATCCAGACTTACTAATGGCGGGCAAGGCTTACGCAAAAGAAGCAAGCGTGCTTAACGATGTAGGCGTGCCGAATTTACTTACTTTCAAGGAATTTCAGCTTGGAGCAAATGAGTGGCTTTTTGAAAGTGGCTTTATCAAAAACGGCGACATTTCGCAAGTGTATGAAGTCGATGAATCAGCCATCACAGAAGAAACCACACACTCTTGGTATAAAGACAATGAGCCTTTGCACCCTTATGACGGCAAGACAGAGCCAAACTACACGGGCTTAAAAGACGGCAAAAGCATAGGTGCTGGTGGCGGCGAAGTGGCGAGCAAGGTATTTGACACAGCGGGCAAATACAGCTGGATAAAAGCCCCACGCTATGGCGGCGAACCCGCGCAAGTAGGACCTTTGGCAAATATCGTGGTAAATTACGCAAAGGGCAACGCGGCTGTGGTAAAGGTAGTGGATAAATTCTTAAAAGACTCTGGCTTGCCACTAGAAGCTGTGTTTAGCACGCTTGGGCGCACCGCAACTCGCTGCATAGAAGCCAAAGTCATATCGGACAACATTTTCACGGCTTTTGACAACCTAATCGAAAATTTAAAAGTCGATGAAAGCACCTGCGCACCTTATGTTATCGACAGCAAAAAAGAATACAAAGGACGCTACATAGGCAATGTCCCACGCGGAATGCTCAGCCACTGGTGTCGCATAAAGGACGGCGTTATAGAGAATTGGCAAGCTGTCGTGCCTAGCACTTGGAACGCTTCGCCAAAAGACGCAAAAGGCGTTGGCGGCAGCTACGAGCAATGCTTAATCGGGCTTAAAATCGCCGATGTAACCCAACCGCTTGAAATCATTCGCAAAATTCACAGCTACGACCCTTGCATAGCTTGTGCTGTGCATATTATGGACACTAAGGGCAACAATTTGAGCGAATACAAAGTAAATGTGTAAGGGGGCGAGTATGCAAAATGCAGTTTTAAACAAACGCAAAGCGGTGTATGAATTCAGCATAGGCGTGCGCGCTATGCACTGGTTGCGAGCTGTGAGTATAGTTTTGCTTGTAGGAACGGGCTTTTACCTGTCTTATGTCTTTCAAAGCCCTATTTCTACGGGCGAGCCTGTGAATTTTATGCAAGCAAAATACCGCTTCGCACACGAAGTAGCGGGCTTTGTGCTGATAGCCTGTGTGGTTTTTAAAACCTATCTTTTTTTCACGGACAAGCACAGCAAAAAAGAGTTAGCGAGCATTAGCGATGTGTTAAGCCCTAAAATTTGGATAGAGCAGATTAAATTCTACCTTTTTCTAGGCAAACACCCTAAAATCAAAGGCGTGTATAACCCTTTGCAGTTTGCAAGCTATGCGCTTTTTTATCTTGTCATCGCTGGTATCATACTCACGGGGCTGATTTTATACACAAACTGCTACCACGATGGACTTGGAGGCGTTCTTGGGGTTGTGCTTCGTCCTGTGGAGGCTCTTTTTGGCGGGCTTGCTGAGGTGCGCACTTGGCATAGGATTTTGATGTGGGTTATCATTGTTTTTGTGTGTATCCACATTTATATGGCTGTGTTTAACGCCGTCAAAGGCAAGGATGGCGCACTTGATGCGATATTTAGCGGCTACAAATTTGAAAAAGACGAGGCTTAGTTGAATTTCCTTGTCTTAGGCGTAGGCAACATAATGTTTGCCGATGAAGGCTTAGGCGTTCATCTTTGCAAACTTATATCAAAAAACTACGCCTTTTCTCACCCAAACTACCGCCTTGATTTCATCGATGGCGGCACTTTGGGCTTGCGCCTTAGCTATCTCATCGCTAAATACGACAAAATGGTAGTTTTGGATTGTTTAGAGGCTGATGATGGCGAAGTTGGCGAGGTGTTTTTCTTTCCTTACGAGGCTATGCCCGCCAAAGTGTCATTTAGCGGCAGTGCGCACGAGGTAGAAATGCTCCAAACCTTGCAGTATATGGAGCTAGCAGGCGACTTGCCCCAAACGCACATTTTAGGCTTTATCCCCAAACGCATTGAGCCGATGAGCTTTGAGCTTTCAGCACAAGCCTTAAAGGCGGCTTTTGCTATGGAGCAAAGTTTGCTGAATTTCTTGCAAAATGAGGGCTTTACTCACCAAAAAATCGCCAATTTCACCCTACAAGAACTCGCCCTAAAAAGCTACAAAAACGAAGATTAAAAATTTTTTTGAAAAATTTAAAATTTTAATAAAAATTTTAAATTCTATGATTTTTCACCCCTGTAAAAATTTAAATTCCTTACAAATTTTAAAATCCCGTGAAAAAATTCAAATTTTTCACAAAATTTTCTCAACCCTTGCAAAAAATTCAAAAAGAATTTAAAAGAAATCCAAAAAAATTCAAAGAAAAATTTAAAAATCCAAATTTTTCGCAACAAAAATTCAAAAATTCCAAAAGATTCCAAAAATTTTCAAAATTTTTTTGAAAATTCCTTTTT